>Ga0208735_100074_pt1 | contig 60499 bp, 52 predicted proteins | sample Subbio12Aug_8Aab_FD_184829 | JGI IMG/M metagenome (GOLD analysis project Ga0208735, IMG submission 184829) | Serpentinite rock and fluid subsurface biosphere microbial communities from McLaughlin Reserve, California, USA - CR12Aug_8Aab (SPAdes) | ecosystem: Environmental > Terrestrial > Deep... | reverse complement strand
GCGTAAGGACACCAAGTACCTGACGCTAATCGGCAACGACACCGGTTTTCCGGATAGAGGCATCGGCAGGCTCATCGTAGCCAAGCGTGCCAAGAAAGTACTCGCCTCCCATGTGGGTACCAACCCCGAAACGGGGCGTCAAATGCATGCCGGCGAGACCGAAGTCGTCCTCGTGCCCCAGGGAACCCTCGCCGAACAGGTGCGAGCAGGGGGAGCAGGCCTAGGCGGGGTATTGACCCCCACCGGGGTGGGCACCATCGTCGAAGAAGGCAAGCAAAAAATCACCGTCAACGGCCGCGAGTTTTTGCTCGAAGTGGCGCTACAAGCCGACTACGCCCTCATCAAGGCGCACAAGGCCGATGAACTGGGCAACTTGGTATATCGGCGCGCCACCCGCAACTTCAACCCCCTCATGGCCATGGCAGCGAAAACAGTGGTGGCTGAGGTTGAAGAAATCGTGCCCGTAGGCGAGTTAGACCCCGATGAAATCATAACCCCCGGTCTATTTGTCACCTATTTGGTCAAGAGGGGGCGCAAAGATGAGTAAGGATATCGCGCGTGAGCGCATTGCCCGCCGCATTGCCCATGAGCTGCAGGACGGCATGGTGGTCAACCTAGGCATCGGCTTGCCGACCTGGGTCGCTAATTTTCTCCCGAGCGGCAGCGAAGTGCTGCTACAATCCGAGAATGGTTTTGTCGGCCTAGGTCCCGCCCCTCTCCCCGGTCAGGAGGACCCCGATGTCACCAACGCCGGCGGGCAGCCCGTGACCATAGTTCCCGGCGGGGCCTGTTTTGACAGCGCCATGTCCTTCGCTATCATTCGCGGCGGGCATGTCGACGTCACCGTGCTTGGCGCCCTCGAAGTAGACGAAGAAGGCAATCTCGCTAACTGGATGGTGCCCGGCAAGATGGTCCCCGGCATGGGCGGGGCGATGGACTTAACCGTCGGCGCGCGGCGGGTGATTGTCGCCATGGAGCACACTGCCAAAGGGAAGCCTAAAATCCTCAAGAAATGCACCCTGCCCCTTACCGCCAGGCAGCAGGTAGACCTCATCGTCACGGAGCTCGCGGTTATCGAGGTCACTCCGCAGGGTCTGGTCCTCAAAGAAATTGCGCCGGACACCACCGTGGCAGAGGTGGTCGCCCAGACCGAGGCCACGCTTATAATTAACAGCATCAAAATTATGGAGGTCTAAATCATATGAAATTCTTCCTCGATACTGCCAATCTCGCAGAAATCAAGCGTGCCATGAAACTTGGTGTCATTCATGGCATTACGACTAATCCCACCCTCATTGCCAAAGAGGGCCGCGAGTTCTATCCCACGGTGCGGGAAATATGTGCGCTCTGCCCCGGCCCGGTAAGTGCCGAGGTCATCAGCCTAGATGCAGCGGGCATGATCAAAGAAGCAGAGGCCCTCGCCGCGCTGGCGCCGAATGTGGTGGTAAAGATTCCCATGACCGCCAATGGACTAGAAGCGGTTGCCGTTTTGAGTCACATGAAAATTAAGACCAATGTCACCCTAATTTTTACCCTGAACCAGGCACTTTTGGCTGCGCGCGCGGGCGCCGACTATGTCAGCCCCTTTGTGGGGCGCCTAGACGACATCTCTGCCGTGGGCATGGATGTGGTGCGCGACATGGCCCACTGCTTCAGCCTGTATGGCTTCACCACCGAGATCATCGCCGCCTCGGTGCGCCATCCCCAACACGTGCATGAGGCCGCCGTCGCCGGTGCCCATATTGCCACTGTTCCTTACAAGGTCATCGAGCAGATGATCAACCACCCCCTCACGACGAGTGGGATTGAGCGGTTTTTGGCCGATTGGCGCGCCGTAATGGAGAAGGGCAATTAGTCTCTAAGGAGTTTGAGCGGGGGGGCGAACATATGGAACGAGAGTTAGCGCTGGAATTTGTCAGAGTGACCGAGGCAGCAGCCATTGCGGCCGGGCGTCTCATGGGCCGCGGACAAAAAGAAGCAGCGGACAAAGCCGCCGTGGACGCCATGAGGGCCATGCTCGACACTGTGCAAGTGCGCGGGACGGTGGTCATAGGTGAAGGTGAGATGGACGAGGCCCCCATGCTCTACATTGGCGAAAAAGTGGGGGGAGCGCAGTACCCCGAGGTCGATATCGCGGTAGACCCTCTCGAAGGCACCAACCTAGTGGCCAAGGGCCTACCTAATGCTATTGCCGTTTTGGCGGTGGCCGAGAAGGGCGGACTGCTTCATGCCCCAGATATGTACATGGAAAAACTGGCGGTGGGACCGGAGGCCAAGGGCTGCATTGACCTAGACGCCCCCATTGCGCATAACCTCGCCCGTGTGGCTGCGGCTAAGGGTAAGAAAGTGGAAGACCTCACCGTAGTGATTCTTGACCGTGAGAGGCACGCCAGCATCATCAGGCAAGTGCGGGCCGCCGGAGCGCGCATTAAACTCATCACCGACGGCGACGTCGCGCCAGCCGTCGCTACCGCCTTTGGCGATAGCGGCGTCGATGTCCTCATCGGCATCGGTGGCGCGCCGGAAGGTGTGCTGGCCGCCGCCGCCCTCAAGTGCCTAGGTGGGGAGATGCAGGCTCGTTTAATGCCCGGCAACCAAGCGGAAGTAGAGCGGGCGCATAATATGGGCATCAAAGATATAGGGGCAGTCTTAGGCTTAAATGACCTGGTGCGGAGTAACGATGTTATCTTTGCCGCCACCGGCATTACTGACGGCGACCTACTGCGGGGCGTGCGCTATCTCGGTGCTAAAGCCACCACCCACTCCATCGTCATGCGCTCGCGGACAGGCACCATACGCCTCGTTGAAGCCACTCACATCCTAGAGAAGAAGGCCTTTCTCAGGCGGGGCTGTTGAATTTAAGCGCTGGTTACTTGTGGCCTGCCCGAAAGTGGGCCACATCGGCCAGCACTCTCTCCCAGCGCTTGGCCCATGTATGCTCGCGTAACAGGCGGGCGCGGCTTCTCTCGGCAAGCGCCGTGAGCTTTGCGGGGTTAGATAAGTATTCGCGTAGCTTAGCCACCAAATCGGGCAAAGTCTGGTACCCCACAATCTCTTGGTCGTAGTCAAAGTATTGCTCCATCTCGGTAAATTCTTCGGTAAATACCGGCGTGCCACAGGCTATGGCTTCAAAGAGGCCCACCTTTACATTGATAAAACCAGCTACCGTACGGGAGAACGAGAGATAGGTGCGGCCGGAGTTGAGGGCCACTACCTGTTCCTCCCCGTTTACTTGCCGTCCGCGCGGCCAGAAACCTAGGTACTTCCAACCGCGACCGTAGAGCCCCACCTTGAAGTGCCGGTCCAGTTCGGCGACCACTGCCAGCCGGTCGGGGCGGGGGTGTCCCACGATGATGACATCATAGACCCTCTCTACCTCAGGCAGCGGACGATGAAAGCGTGGCGAGGCGGCAAAAGGCAAAGACTGGGCCGCACAACCGATGCGTTGGTAGTCGCTTAGCGAGAGAGGGGCATTGGTGTAAAAAAGGTCGAACAAGGGTGCGTAATGGGCCCCCTGGGTGGGGAAGACATCGGGGTCAGACAGAGAAATGCCCACGGTAGTAATGCCCTCCGTTTGTAACTCCCGATGTAGATGGGGAGTTAGGCTCATTCCTCCCGAATTGCAGATTATTACTTCCGGCTTAAATCGCGCTACGGCCTGTCTCACTCTTTCATCGCCGAGCCAGTTCACCCCCCCTTGCCCAGGCAAGGGGCTTTTCGTTACCCATGGGGAGGGATTTTTTTCATAGAGCAAGGTGTCAATGGCCTCTGCTTCGCAAACATCGAATAAGTCCTGGGCCATCAAGTAGACGATGTCGTTATTTTTCATCCAATAACTACCAAAGTGGAGCACGCGCAAGACAATCACCTCCCCCTGAGCATAGCATAAATCTGATTTCCTACGCATAGTTCGCGCGTTTCTAGCTAAAAATAGACGAGAACTGGCCCTCCCTGAAAAGAGAGGTGAATTATTTGGCAAAATTTAGCGCCTTCGTTCGCAAGGTAGTGGCGACTGCGCTGTTTGTGGTGACACTCTCCGTTCTACCGTTTGGCGCACTAGCGCCAGACTACGAGGTCGCCTACTTAGTGGTCGCAGACAACCATAGCATGCCCCAAGCCACCGAGAAAACAGTCATTGTCAAGGAAGAGCCCCTCGCTGTCGGCGGCGCGGTACCAACGACTCATGTGGTGCAAAGAGGCGAGACGCTATCCTGTGTCGCAGCGCGCTATCGCCTTACCGCCAGGCAGCTGCAAACCTTTAACGCCATAACCAATCCCCACCTCATTAGGCCAGGCCAAGTCCTCTTGCTGGCAAAGGTGACGCCGCCAGAAAGGCAGCACCGCGTGCAGAATGGTGAAAACCTGTGGGTTATTGCGAGCAGATTTGACGTAACGGTGGCCAGTATCATTGATCAGAACAACTTGGTGAACCCCAATCAGTTAAGGATAGGGCAAGTTCTCTCCATCCCCAGAGCGACCGCGGTCGAGCGACCTTCCCGCAGCAGTACCAACCTCGTCGCTATGATCTGGCCTGTGAGGGGGCGCATTACCAGTCCTTTCGGCCCGCGCTGGGGCGGCAAGCACACCGGGCTCGACATCGGTGCTCCAACTGGGACGAACATTAAGGCGGTGCGGGCTGGCAGGGTGGTGTTGGCAGGTTGGTGGGGTGGTTATGGCAAGTCGGTCATGATTGATCATGGGGGCGGCCTGCAAACGCTCTATGCCCATGCCTCGAGGATTCTCGTGCGCAATGGCGACCGGGTCCTGCAGGGACAGACCATTGCCAGGATAGGTAGTACCGGCAATTCTACCGGCCCCCATCTGCACTTTGAGGTGCGCCAGAACGACTACTTCCGCGATCCGCTAAATTTCCTACCCGCTCGATAACTAGACAGCTACGGCTGTCTACTTTTTTTGCCCCCCGGCAGGGCTATGTGCGCTAATCAAGAACTATTATATTGTAAAAAGCATCACCTGTAAGGCCGCCGCGTCAAGACTTTATTGGGGGACAACGCAGATTCGGGTCGGGGGACAACGCACCATTGGTTGGAGGGACAACGCACCATTGGTGCGTTGCTACTGCGGAATCCCCGTACGCCGTCGTAGCGACGGTGTACCACACCGTCGTCCTCGATAGAGGATAGAGTAATGAGAATGGAAAAAAGTAGACCTCATTATTGCAGTGGAATCAAAAATCTAACGGTAAAAAATAGAGCCTGCTCTCTGGGGGGTACAATCTTAAAGGGAGGGTGAAAAATGCTGACTATATTATGGTTATTAAAAAGACTAAAGACCTTTATCGGCAATCTCTGGCGCGGGCGGCGCCGAGCGCCGGAGTATGTGCACTTCATTATTTCTGGGTCGATGCCGGATCTATCTGAACCAAGGCGCAATTTTTGGCAGAAGTACCTTTCTAAGAAACCCTTGAGCCTAGAGGAATTGTCGTTGCGTTTTGAGCGCATCGCCCGCCACCGACAAATTCGCGGCGTGGTGCTGCACCTAGGCGACATCGACCTGCCGCAGGCCAAGGTGCAGGCCCTGCAGGGAGAAATCGCGGCCTTGCGTCAGCGTGGCAAGCAAGTCGTTACTTGGGCCACCGGTTACAAGAGATGCGCCTACCAAGTGGCTTTGGCGGCCGACCAGGTGTTGCTCCAGGAAGGGGGGAGCATCGGAGTGCTCGGCCTTTCCACCTCCCAAACCTATTGGAAAGACAGCTTGGCGCGGGTGGGTCTAGGCCTAGACGCCGTAGCAATCAGCCCCTACAAGTCGGCGGCCGATCGCCTGACGCATGAAAAGATGTCCGATGAAGTGCGCGCAATGAACGATTGGCTTCTCGATTCCCACTATGCCGAACTAATAAAAGATCTTTGCCGGGGCAGAGGGGTTAATGAAGCCAGGGCGGAAGAGATTATTGACCATGCTCCCTATACCTCGGCCCGGGCTATGGCTCTGGGGCTGGTTGACGGCATTGTCAGCGAAGAAGACTTGCCTGAGCACCTCGGCCAAAATGGTCGTCTCGCCACTCTGTCCTCTTGGTCGCGGGCAGAGAAGGTCTTGCCGCTATTACCCCTGCCAAGTCCGAGCGGGTATTTCGGCGTGATCAGAGTCACCGGCAACATAGTTGACGGCATATCGGACCGACCACCCTTCAAGCTGCCCATCCCTATCCCCTACCTTTTTGCGGAGCGGTCGGGAGATATAACGGTGGTGGCACAGGCCAGAGCCGCCCTCTTGAACAATAAAGTAAAGGGGCTACTGTTGTACGTGGATTCCGGCGGCGGCTCGGCTGCCGCCTCCGAAGCCATGTATGCAGCCTTGGCCAAGGTGGCGACCAAGAAGCCGGTCGTGGCCATGATGGGTGCAAAGGCCGCCTCGGGTGGTTATTATGTCACCGCCGCAGCTTACCATGTGGTGGCCAGACCGGGCAGCATTACCGGGTCTATCGGCGTCCTAGCCGGCAAGTTGCTCGACGAAGGATTAGTCAAGAACCTGCTGGCCAATCGTTTTACCCAGAGTCGTGGCGAAAGCGCCGAGCTGGAGCTGCCTTTTCGCCCCTACTCGGACGGCGAGCGGCAGGTAAAGTGGGAGCAAATTTCTACGCTTTATGAGCTCTTTTTGCGCCGGGTGGCCACAGCGCGCCGGACCACGCCCGCGGCCATAGACCAAATAGCAGGAGGCAGGGTTTGGACGGGGCGCCAAGCGCTGGAACACGGCTTAATAGACTCCCTCGGAGGCCTCAAAGAGGCGGTCGCGAAACTGCAGGAGTTGACGGGGTTGTCTGGGCCTGTCGCCCTTAGAGATATCCCCCTAGGGCGGGCCGAGGTCCCCGCGCCGCTGGCGTCATCCGCGGCCTTGGTTTATGGCTTAGAGAGTTTTAGGTTATTTAACGCAGCTTATGCCCAGTACATTTGCCTGTACGACGAACAGCACTAGGGCGATAGAGAGGGGTCTTTTATTGTACTACTTAGTCTATGCCGACCAACACGGCCGAGCCTATGAGGACACGCGCTACCGAGCGGTCTTTCGCACCGGCGACCGCCTGCTCTTGCCGGACGATGCCGAGATGATGCCCATGCCCAGCGGGGCGAGTCTCGTCGTTTTGCCTAACCGCGTTCCTATTGCCATAGATAAAAACGGGCAGATGCTGCGCTATCCAAGGAGTGGCGCCCAGGCCATGGCCGCCTTGCTGCCTCAGGGCTACTTGCGCACCTTATTACCCGGCTACAGCCGCCGGGCCGAGCGCTTGCCACTCTTTGGTTACACGGGCGTGGCATGGCGGGAGGGTCGCTTCTATGTGGCGGCACGCGCCGTGGCCAGTCCCGAGGACTTGGCGCGCTGGGACCCAGCGCATTTTAATACGCCCGAACTAGAGGGGCTTATCGCCAAGCGCCGGCAGGAACTGGGGCCAAACCGCATTATTGACCAATTAGCGCACTGTTCCATGGTCTATGGGTGCTTCACCGCGCAAAATATTTTTTATCGTCAGCGTGAAGGGGCCTTGCCCATTTCGCCCTCCTGCAATGCCAGTTGTGTGGGCTGCATTTCCTTACAGCCCTCCGAATGTTGCCCCGCCCCGCAAAACCGCCTTACCTTTATTCCTACTTTGGACGAGGCGGCAGAACTCGCCACTCTGCACCTCTCCCAAGGTGGCGAGGCCATTAGCTTTGGGCAGGGTTGCGAGGGCGAGCCCCTGCTCCAAGCGGAGTTGGCGGCAGGGATTATTCGCCGTGTGCGCGGCGTGACGCCTAAGGGTCGCCTTAACGCTAACACCAATGCCGGTTTCTTGCGTGGTGTGCAACAGGTGGTCGAGGCGGGCATAGATTCCCTGCGCATCAGCCTCAACTCGGCGCGCAGTGCCTGTTATACCCCCTACTATCGCCCCGGTGGGTACGGACTCGAAGATGTGGTCGAGTCCATCCGGTATGCCCGCCAGCACCGCGTCTATGTCTCACTCAACCTACTCGCCATGCCCGGCATTACGGATAGACAAGAAGAAGTCGCGGCGCTCAAGGAGCTCGTCGCCGCGACAGGGGTTAACCAAGTACAGTTTCGTAACCTCAACCTCGACCCCGACCTCTACCTGGAGGTGCTGCCGCCGGCTGAGGGGGAACTACTGGGGATGTTGCAACTGGTAGACGCGGTGGCGAGCACCGGGGTAAGTCTGCGTTAGAAGGTTCCTGCCAAAAGCTAAACGCTCTTGCCGGAAGACACTGCCTCGATGGTCGCCGGGTAGTTCACCCCGTTTTCGGTGCGGCCCACGGCCAAAGTGCAGACCAGGTCGCCGCTGACATTCATGCAGGTGCGCGCCATGTCGACAATGCGGTCCACACCCATGATGATGCCGATGGCCGAGACCGGCAGCCCGACAGATTCGAGCACCATGGCGAGCATGATCATGCCGGCCCCCGGAACACCGGCGGTGCCGATAGAGGCGAGGGTGGCCGCGACAATGACGGTCAGCATCTGACTCATGGTCAGGTCAACCCCGAGTAGTTGCGCCAAGAAGACCACCGAGACACCTTGGTAGATGGCGGTGCCGTCCATATTGATGGTAGCCCCGAGCGGCAGGGTAAAGGCGCCAATCTCTTTCTTGATGCCAAGGTTTTCTTCGCTACACTTCATGGTGACGGGCAAGGTAGCGGCGGAAGAGGCCGTGGTAAAAGCGACCAGCATGGCTGGGGATATGCGGCGATAAAAATCTATGACGCTTACGCCGCCAAAGAATTTGACGATGCCACCGTAAACAAAGACGGCATGGATGATGAGTGCCAGGTAGACGACGACAATAAACAAAGCTAGGCTGATGAGAATTTGCGCTCCCTGGTTGATGACGGTGCGGGCCATCAACGCAAAAACGCCGTAAGGGGCAAGCTCCATCACCATCATCGTCAGTTTCAGCATGGCATTGTTGAGCCCCTCAAGCACATTTAGGAGCGGCTTAGCCGTCTCACCCACCGCCGAAATGGTGATCCCAAGGAGCACGGCAAAGACGATAATCTGCAACATATCCCCTCTGGCTAAAGAATCTATGGGGTTAATGGGGATGATGTTGAGAATGGTCGTCATAATGGGTGGCGCTTCGCGCGGGGTAAAGGTGCCTGTTTTAGCGACATCAGCCGTCGCGCCCGGAGCGATGACGACAGCGAGAATTAGGCCGATAATGATGGCGATGGTGGTAGTAACCAGATAGAAACTGATGATTTTGCCGCCGATACGGCCAATCTTCTTGATGTCACCAAGGCTCGCCGTGCCCACGGTAATGCTCGCCAGTACCAAGGGGACGACAATCATGCGGATGGCGCGGATAAAGGCGTCGCCGACAGGCGAAATGAAGTAGGTCATGAGGTTCTTCACCCAGGTAGTTTCACGGACGCTGTAGAGCATAAGACCAAAGAGCACGCCCAGAATGAGTCCCACGAAAATGCGGTTAGCCAGTCTCATCTTCATACCTCCTCGCTTTGATAATCATAGTATTCTAATAACTGCGCCTTAGTCCTGCCGTGGGGGAAAATTATTTTGCCATACCGCGCCTTTTCTTGGTGAAGTCGATGCCAGGTAGCGCATGGTTACGACGGGGGAGGGTCGGCGTGCCATGTCACGCCGCTACCTAGGATGTTGTAGCGCCTCATCCATATTTGCGGTCAGATTCAGCGTCCTCTTGGTAGTTTCTTTCGCAGTCATCTCACGGGCCGCCTCTTGGAAGTGAGCGATGGGGTCAGGGATTTGATCGTCTTAGCTTTGGGCTTGCCGGTCGCCTGGTCGCGATAACTCTTGTCAATAGAAAGATAGACCCTACCATTTTCCCTAGGCGATTGTTTAAGGTTCGGATTAGCAACCTCCCACTACCGGTGTCAGCGACGAGACCGCTGGCATCATGTCGCGGCGGCTGGCCAAAGAAGAAGGCATACTCGCCGGCATTTCTTCGGGGGCAGCCGTTTATGGCGCGCGCGAATTAGCTCACCGCGCGGAAAACGCGGTAAGCTAATTGTAGTCGCGCTCCCCGACACCGGCGGGTGCTACCTGTCGACATGGCTCTTTCAGGGCTAAAGCAGTGCTCGCACGAACCAAAAAGGAGAACAATTATGTATAGCCGCATTCGCAAAGACGTAATGGCCGTTTTTGCCAATCACGGGGCAGGGGTGGCGATTGGAGAAAAGGCGGAAACTGGCGACGACATGGTGATGTAACAGGAAGCAGTTTTCGGCGGTGTAAGTATGGCAACAGCCAAACGAGACCCCACGATTGGCAACAATGCGCTGGTCGGTGCGCCTGCGTTAGTGCTCGGTGCCATCACCATCAACGAAACCTGTGCCCCCGGGCGTTACCGCACAACCCTTCTCGTCGTTTCCATCATTCTGGTAGTGAGCTGCTGCGCAGCTTCAATGACGCGCCTGCCTTCGGCAGCGTTGTGAAAACCGGTGCTGTTTTCGACCAAGAACCAGTCAAGCATGAACTGGGCTTCGCGGTGCAGCTTCTGCGCCTCAGCGACGATAGTGCTGTCGGCGGCAGGGTTGCGTCGCACGTCGCGCAAGGCATTAATAGCTGTAGCCAAATCGTTACCGACTTGGTTTGCCTGCGTGCGTAAATCGGTTTGAATTGTTTCGACGCGACTTCTTGTGGCCGCAAGATCGGTGTGGCAGCGCTGGCAGGAAGCCTCCATATGGTTTAGGGGGCTGGTCAGCCAGTGACTGGTGTAGGTTCTGCCGGCAGTGTTCGTAACCCGTGGGAGATGGCAGTCTGCGCAGGATAGCCCGAACCTTTGATGCACACTACCCTGGAAAAACTCAAACTCGGGGTGTTGCACCTTGAGGACGCCGGCGTCGGTGCGTGGATGCACCCAGTCCGAAAAATTGATATTGTTGTAATGCGCGAGTGCATCTTCGGCCCTAAAGCCGACGCTCCACGGGAAAATTATCTTGTTCTCGGTGCCAGCACCTCTAAAGTAGTACTCGGAGTGGCACTGGGCGCAAGTTAAACTGCGCATATCAAAGTCGCTTACCTGCCTGCCTTGCGCGACAATGGCTTCTTCGAGCCAGGGGCGCGTCAAGCGCAGGGCAAAGGTTTCGCTTTGGGGGTCATGGCAGTCGATACAGCTTACAGGGTGAGTAGTCTTGCCTGCGGCTTCGCTCCAAAACATGGTGTCGAACTCGCGCTGACCGTAACGTGCAACCAAGGCTGGGTAATCTGCCGATTTACAGCCCCAACACACACCGCCTGTTTTGCCGCGCCCGCTGATCAACGTGTCTTCAATGGCAAACATATGCCCTCTTGATTCGCGGAAATCAAACCAGAAGCCAAAGCCATGGTACATGGTGCGCATAAAGGGATACTTAGTGAGCTTTTGGTAGGGCACCGAGCCCCCGGCGACGGTGGGCGCCATCTCCGCTGTGCGCAGGTAGCTTGCCGTCTGGTCGGGAAAGCGCTCCATCCAATATCGCGAATCCGCTTGTGTCATCGTTACTACGGTGGGCTTTGGAACTTGGGGGGCGCGTGCTTGGTGGGGCAGATAGAAACCTAAGAAATAGAGACCCGCCGCCGCTAACGAATACAGTCCGACACGCAACACTAACTGACGAACATCTTTTGCCACTGGGAATCCGTCACCTCCTAAGATCAATTTAGTCGGGACAAGTCGCGCCGCTCCCGAACAGGGAGTTTCTTTTAAATCCTCAATTGTCTAATGACATCGTAAATCTATCGAAACTTGTCTACCTAATTTGATGCGGAATAATTCGGATTAAATTATACTACAAATCCGCCAGTCCTACAATCTTTGTTGACAATATTATTTAAGTAGGTTAATCTTGAGGCAAAATAGCGATTAGGTGGAGTGAGGGTGGCTGTACGGGTTGTCTGTCATGACCTGACCAAACATTTCCCTCCGCGCACCCTGTTTCGAGGTGTGAGTGTTACTGTGGAACCACACTCACTTTTTGCCGTTACCGGGCGCAATGGGGCAGGCAAAACCACCCTGCTAAAGATTATCGCGGGACTCGTGCCGTCATCCTGCGGATCTGTGCATTTTTCCGACGGCGGGCGCATTCTTTCCTTAGGCGAAATTCGCCAAACTATAGGCATGGTTGCCCCCGACCTCGCGCTCTACGACGCATTAAGCGGGCTAGAAAACCTCGCTTTCTTTGCCGAAGTGCGGGGTGTCGCTGCAGCGCGGGAGCAAATAGCCGAGCTGCTCGAACTAGTCGGCCTCACTAAGCGGCGGCACGATCCAGTCGCCACCTATTCATCAGGTATGAAACAGCGTTTGCAATACGCGCATGCCCTGCTCCATACTCCATCAATACTGATTCTGGACGAACCCACCAGCAACCTAGACAGCGCTGGTGCGCAAGTAGTTTACGGCATTATGCAGCGCCAACGTCAGCACGGCAGCGTGGTTTATGCCACTAATGACGCGAGGGAGGTTGCCTTAGCCGATGCAATTCTGCAGCTTGATTAAGGCAGCATGGACCGTCTTTCGCAAAGATTTGCGGTGCGAGTTTCGCACCCCACTCAACTTTAGCATCCTAATGATCTTTGCTGTGACGGTACTGATGGTTGTCAGTTTCGCTGTCGGCGGCATAGCCCTCGACCCCACGTTACTCGCCGCACTCCTATGGGTGATGTTATTTTTTACAGCCATGACCGGTGTGGCGCGTGCCTATGTGCAAGAAGAAGAAACCGGCACGGCGCTCGTGCTACGCCTAGCCACAGATAGCGCCGCAATTTACATCGGCAAAGTGTTATACAGCTTCGTCCTTTTAGTGGGTGTAGCCATAGTGGTCGTACCCCTGTACCTAGTTTTGTTTAGCGTTGCTCCTGCCATGCCGCTTGCTCTCGCAGCAACCGTAGTACTAGGCTGTTTAGGCATCGCCGTTACAGGTACGACTTTTTCAGCGATAGTAGCGCAAGTTACCGCCCAAGGCTCACTGATGACGGTGCTATCTTTCCCTGTAATGCTACCTCTCTTGTGGATAGCTATAAGCACGACAAGTACAGCTTTTGCGGGGAGCAATCTAGTCGCCCTCGCCCCCGACTTGGCTTTTATGTTTTTCTACAGTGGCATGACCTTTGTCGCATCCCTGGTACTAGTTGAATACCTCTAGTTTTTTGCGGGAAAGGATTTGTTAAGATGATCTGGAAATACGCGATGGGCCTATTCATGGCGGCGGTGATTATTGCTTCGTTTCTTCTCGTGCCCCCTACACAGGGACTAGGCGATATGGGGCGAATCATCGTTTACCATGTACCGACCGCATGGGTGGCAGTGCTCGCTTACCTGATGTCCATGGTGCACTCGGTCGCTTTTTTACGCACAGGTGACATGCTGCGTGACCGCAAAGCCGCTATTGCCGCTGGGCTAGGCACGCTGTTCTGCGTATTGGCCACGGTTACGGGGGCCATTTGGGCGAGGGGCGCGTGGGGGATGTTTTGGAACTGGGATCCCCGGCAAACCTCTGTCTTTTTGTTGCTCATGCTCTATGTAGCCTATTTCGCTTTGCGTGCCTCGGTGCAAGACCCCGACCGACGCGCTAAACTTGCGGCTGTTTATGCTATTCTTGCTTTCCTGACCGTGCCCTTTCTAGTATTTGTCGTTCCGCGCGTCTATCCCACCCTGCACCCCAACCTGATAAACGTCACCGAGCGCCGCTACGAAATGGATAGCATCATTCGACTGGTTTTCTTGTCCTCAGTCGTCGCCTTTACCGGTCTCTACCTATGGATGTTCGATTTGCGACTACGCGCTGAAAATATTTTAGACCAACTAGAGCGAGAAAGGGGCAACTAAAATGAGTGAACTGCAATTTGTGTTGTCAGTGACTTTAGCGGTTTGGATTGGGGTATTTGTTTACCTGCTGCATTTAGACTCTCGCCTACGGGGAGCCGAACGCCGTGAAAAGGTATGACCTCTATGTTCTCAGCTTACTGTTTGTGCTCTTTGCCGGGGGAGCGTACTTTTCCTTAGCCAGTGCCTTTACGCCCTACACCACCTTTGCCGAGGCGAAAGCCTATAACCGTGCGGGGCAAGTTAAGGGCGAGGTTGTGGAGGGAACAATTGTTTCATCGGAGGGTCAGGCGTTCAGCTTTGCCCTGCGCGATGCCGACGGCGCAGTACATACCGTACAACATCGGGGCGTTATGCCGCCAACACTCGCTACTGCACCGGCGGTAGTGGCCATCGGCAGATTTGACTCTTCCGAGGTTTTTGTCGCCCACCGCTTGCTGGTAAGATGCCCCACCAAATACCGCGTCAGAAACTAAAAGAGGAGATTGTGGAGTGACCAAAACAAAAACCGATGCAACTCGGCAAGCCGTTACCCTCTCCCCCCTCGTGCAAATACTGGTCTTTTTAGGCTCGATGCGCTTTGGGATCGCTCTTTTGATAGCGTTGTCCCTGCTCTCGGCTTATGCCACCTTTTTCCCCTTGGCATTTGCCCGCGAACGAATATACGGCTCGTGGTGGTTTTTGGGGGCGATGGGGCTAGGCGCGCTCAATCTCAGCCTTTGCACCGGCAAAAGCATTGGTCCGCGGTTTCGTCAGGCCTATAAGCCCAGTTGGCCCACCACTTTAGCCCAGCTTAGGCAAATGCCCGTTTCCTGTACGATTAAGGTCAGCTCGGGGGATGTGGCGGCCAAGAAGCTCACTACCGCTTTCAAGCAACTGGGACTAGCAACAAACCGACGCGACACCGGTCCAGGCACTGCAGTTTTCTTGCGGGGAGAGCGCGGACGCCTGGGTTATTTTGGCTCGATAGCCACCCATATCGGGATTTTGCTGGTGTTAGTGGGCGGCATGTATGGTTCGCTCACCGGCTTTGACCTCGGTGGCAGCGCCAGAAAAGGCGGCAGCATAGACTTGCCAGCGCAAGAATTAGCCATTCGAGTCGAGGACATTCGAGTAACATACAACGACCCCGCAGGCGTGGTGCGACCGCGTGTGGCTAGCCAACTACGCATCAGCCAAAGAGGACAAGAAGTCGCGACCGGAGCGGTAGCTATTAACGAACCGCTACGCTTTGACGGCATCACCGTCTATCATTCTACATTTCTCTGGGTAGCGCATGTCACCCTCTCCCACCCAGAAACAGGAGCAGTGCTACACGAACTCGCCCTCGTGGACCACGAAACCGTCAACCTTCCCGGTATGCCGCTGGCCATTGGCTCGGCTGGCTTCTTTCCTGATTTTACGGTGCAAGACGGCCGCCCGCTCTCCCGCACCTACAAGACCAACCGTCCGGCGTTAGTCTATCGCGTGGTGCAAGAAGGGCGTCCACTACCGCTACGCGTACTCGAACCTGATATGCCGCTAGAAGTCACCACCCCAGAGGGGCCCATGGTCATCACCCTCATCGGTTATGAAAAAGCCGTCAGCTATTCCGTGTCGCGTAATCTCGGCCGACCATATCTCTTTGCTGGCGCCATGATCATGCTGACGGGGCTTTTCTTGAGTTTTTTCATGGCACCCCAGCGTATATTTGCGGGAGTCGAGGCCAATGGGGAAATCGTCGTTGGTGGGCGCGGCTTTGTGCGCCACCACGGCATCGAGCATATCTTGGCAAACATAAAGTCCCGTGTTGAAGGCGAGGAATCCTAACATGCCAGTGTTTATTGAGGTGCCGGCAACGGCCCTGCTAGTGGAAAGAAGTCTCTTTATCTTGGCGACAGTGCTCTTTGTACTGGCTGCCCTAAGTTATTTTATGAATCTGGCCGGAAAGCGCGAATGGGGACCGTTCGCTTCGTTGCTCTTACATGGTGCGCTCTTCGTGCAGACCGCCTTCTTGGTAACGCGCGGTATCAATGTCAACCGCGTCCCCTTTGTCGGTCATTTTGAGTTTGGCAATCTCTTTATTTGGGCGAGCACCTTGCTTTACTTGTGGATGGAGCGCCGCTTGCGGCCGGTGTTTTACGCAGTGGGCGCCTTCCTGACTCCGGTTGTGCTCGTGTATCTCGCCTATGCTCATAGCGGCATCGTCAGCGCCGAGCACCGCGAACTGCCGATAGTTTTGCGCTTCCCGCTCTGGCTCAACATCCATGTCAGCACTTCCGTGTTTGCCTATGCGGGCTTTTCACTCGCCTTTGCACTGGGGCTAATATGGCTGCTTAGGCTATGGCTCACCGGGGCCAGCAAATTCGTACCGAAGGGCAATGTCTGGCAGACCATAAAAAGAGAGCTCCCCTCAGGGAGTGTCCTCGAAGAAAATATTTATACCTCTATCGCCTTCGGCTTCTTCTTCCAAACCGCCATGATCATCTCCGGCGCCATCTGGGCCGACATCTCTTGGGGTCGCTTCTGGGGCTGGGACCCCAAAGAAATGTGGTCGCTAATCACCTGGTTTGTCTATGCAGTGTACCTCCACGCCCGCCTCACCCGCCAGTGGCAAGGCCCGAAAGTCATCCTCGTCGTCGTCATCGGCTGGCTAGCCATGATGTTCACATGGATCGGCGTCGCCTGGCTCTTGCCGGGGATACATTCATTTGGATAGAATTAGGTGAGGGTTTTTGTAGCACTTGCCTAGGAAATACCACTTAGCCTCGTCGCGGGTCACATCTTCACGGCGAAGCACTATGCCGTTAGGTAGCCAGTTCTCTATTTCGCCCTTCCTCTCGCCCTCTAGGCCGAGCAAGACTTACTGCAACCATGTAACAATCAAAGGGTTGCGTTTACTTTGTCAAATAGCAAGAATATTATTTTGCCATACGGCGCCTTTTCTTTCGCTTGTCACCCGTTTTCCGCCGTGGTATAATGTCCGAGTAGTCTTCAAAAAAGAGGTGAATCAGCGTGAAAGAGAAAATTCATCCCATTTACCATAAAGCCCTAGTGAGTTGCGCTTGTGGTGCAACTTTTGAATCGGGGTCTGTCAAGAAGCAATTGCGCGTTGAGCTTTGCTCAAAGTGTCATCCCTTCTTTACCGGCAAGCAGAAGTTTGCCGAAGCCGGCGGTCGTGTCGATCGCTTCAAGAAGAAGTACGGACTAACGGAACAATAATGGGGGCATGAGCGTGGCAGGCAAGACCATTGGTGGCCAAGCAGTCATGGAAGGCGTACTGATGCGCACACCCGAGGGTTTAGCCATAGCGGTCAGGCGAACAGACCAAAGTATCAGCATCTCCAAGCGTCCCTTGGCGTCTGCCGTACAACGTAGCCGCCTTTTCAAGTTGCCGGTTTTGCGCGGGGCGGTGGCCCTAGTGGACACCCTGGCCATCGGCCTCGACGCCTTGATGCATTCTGTCAATGAGTCGGGCGACGAAGAATTGCAGCTCTCAAAAGGCGCCTTGGGCCTAACTGTTTTTGCCGGGCTGGCGCTAGCGGTAGGGCTGTTTTTTCTGTTGCCGACCATCTTGGCTCGCTTCTTAGGTGCGAACCTTCTCCACCCCGTGATGGCTAATCTCGCCGAGGGCGCGATTAGAATGCTCATTTTTGTGGCCTATGTATCTCTCATTGCCAGGTGGCCGGAGCTCAGGCGGTTTTTTCAGTACCACGGCGCGGAGCACAAGACAATAGCCTGCTACGAGGCAGGGGAGGAGCTTTGCCTCGCCAATGTCCAAAGGCACTCCACCCTGCACCTCAGGTGTGGCACGTCTTTTTTGCTCATTGTCATGGTCTTGAGTATTTTTTTCTTCTCCCTTTTTGGCTGGCCTAACATCTATATGCGCATTGTGCTGCGCATCTTGCTTTTGCCCTTTGTGGCCGGGCTCGCCTACGAAGTCATAAAGATATCGGCCAAGAGCACCGGCGCTTTGTGGCGCGCGCTAATGTGGCCGGGGTTGTTGCTGCAACGCCTTACTACCAGGGAGCCGGACGAGGCGCAAATAGAGGTGGCCATCGCCGCGCTCAAGGCCGCCTTAGAACTTCCGGCATAAGGACCAACCGAGACTAGGGGTGAGAACATGATTGAAAAATTACGAGCAGTGAAGGAGCGCTACGACCAACTGACCGAGTTGGTCAGCGACCCCTCGGTCATCTCCCGCCAGAGCGAGTGGCGCGCGTATATCAAGGAGCGGGCCTCTCTCACCGATTTAGTTGTCGCCATCGAAGGCCTAGACAAGGCCCTAGGTGATGTAGCCGAGTTAAAGACCGCCTTTGAAGGGCAAGCGGACGCCGAATTTCGGGAAATGCTCGAGTCGGAAATTAGAGTGCAGCAGGACAATGTCGAGCGTTTTACCACCGACATCAAGGTGCTACTCCTGCCGAAAGACCCTAACGACGAAAAGAATGTCATTGTCGAAGTGCGCGCCGGTACCGGTGGCAACGAAGCCGCACTCTTTGCCGGGAACCTGTACCGCATGTACACGCGTTTTGCCGAGCGTCAGGGTTGGAAGATTGAACTCTTGTCGGCCTCGCTCAGTGACCTGGGAGGCTGCAAGGAAGTTATTTTTATGATTGAGGGCAAGGGTGCCTATAGCAAGCTTAAGTACGAAAGTGGCGTGCACCGCGTCCAAAGGGTGCCCGACACCGAAGCCAGCGGGCGCATTCACACTTCTACCGCGACCGTGGCCGTACTGCCGGAAGCAGAAGAAGTAGACCTATTAATTGACCAAAACGATTTGCGCATCGATACCTTTTGCTCGAGCGGCCCGGGTGGACAGTCGGTGAACACCACCTATTCGGCGGTGCGCATTACCCACCTGCCGACCGGGGTGGCGGTCAACATGCAGGACGAAAAATCCCAGACCAAAAACCGCGACAAAGCCATGAAGGTTTTGCGCGCCCGCCTGCTCGAGTTAGAACAGGCAAAACGCGATGCGGAACTTACTGAGACTAGGCGCGGGCAAGTGGGCAGTGGCGACCGCAGCGAGCGCATTCGCACCTACAACTTTCCGCAGAATCGCATCTCGGACCATCGCATCAACCTCACCACCCATCGCCTCGAGGCCTTCCTGGACGGAGATCTCCACGAATTTATCGACGCCCTCACCACCCACGACCAAGTAGAGAAATTGCAGAGAGCATAATGAAAGCAATACCCGCTCATACCTACCTAACAGCCCGGCAATGGGGGGCGGGTAGGCTATCTCTAGCCGCCATCAGCGACCACATGTGGCAGGGTGAGCTATTGCTTTGCGAGGCCCTTGGTATAACACGGGCTGAGTTTCTCATGAATCCTCAAAAAGAAATAACTCCGGCCCAGGGGGAGCATTATGCCGAGCTCATCCGGGCTTTGGCGGAGGGCATGCCGCTACAGTACTTGTGCGGACGCACCGAGTTTTATGGGCGAAAGTTCATCGTCACTCCGGCAGTACTCATCCCGCGTGCCGACACCGAAACCCTCATAGAAGTCGCCTTAGCGAAAATCGATGCCCTCTCGCCTCACCGGGCCGGAGGGATCTTTGTGCTTGACCTCTGCACCGGCTCAGGCTGCGTGGGGCTGACCTTGGCCGCAGAGCGGCCCTTAGGGCGCTACACTCTTACGGATATTTCGTCAAGCGCCCTCGGTGTGGCCGAAAAAAATGCCAAACTTCTAGGGTTGAATAGCCGGGTCGAGTTTTTGTTGGGGGACCTCTTCGCGCCTGTTCATGGCCGACGCTTTGACCTAATCGTCAGTAACCCTCCCTACATCCCGACGGCCGAGATTCGGCAACTAGATCGTTTTGTGCAAAGGGAGCCCCACCTCGCGCTCGACGGCGGCAGTGACGGGCTAGATTTTTATCGGGCCATCATCGCGAGTGCCGCCCGTTATCTTACTCCGCGCGGCTACCTCGCGCTCGAGATCGGCAGCACTCAGGGCGAGAGCGTGGCCGCCATTTTTGTCGCCCATGGTTTTAGTGGGGTTACCTTGACCCGCGATTTGGCGGGAAGGGACCGAGTTTGTGCCGGGGAAAAATAGCTCATAGAGGGGCATTAAACTTTGGCATCGTAACTGAATAGCTATAATTTCTGTCCCCTGGCATTGGTCAGGGTTTTTTCAATTTACCAAGTCTTTCACTGCGATGGTAGATATCTAAGCCCGCAAGAAAAATTCGCGATAAGGTATTGACGGAACTTTTAAATAAGATTACAATTAGCACAAACAGTTATCCCCATGGGGGGGATGGCGTTAGGAGAGAAATGGACGATAGCGGGTCGGGGCTTGAACAGTAGGTAGTATGTTTGAGAGGAGGTGCAATAGATGCATGAGGGAGATCATGACCTATTAGAGGGTCTCGAAAAAAAGAAGGATGATCATCACCACGACCATAAAGAAAAAGGTCCTGTTGTTGATCTGAAGAAGACGCTGGGGATTGTTGTTATCGTGTTCGTGGTCGTTGTTATACTCAGGCTTTTATTAGTAAATTAATAACGGGCCGAACCGGAAGGGAGGTGCATTTTTTGCGCGAAAGAATTATCGATTATGTCAATGCCCTAACCTATCCCGGCATCATGCTGCTCATATTGATTAGCGCGGCATTTCCTGCGGTGCGGGAGCTACTGGGATTTGACCCCGTGCTAATCCCATTAATCATCTTGGGGGGGCACTTGCTCTACTCCACTGTAAAAGCTACCATTCAGACCAAGCGCATCACTGCGGGCGTCTTGGTCGTGATAGCGATGATTGCGACGTTGTTTATAGAGGATTATTTGGCCGGGGCCATTGTGGGCCTAATGATGGTCATCGGTGAAGCCCTCGAGGGCATGACTCTGGAGAAAACGCGCAATGCGGTTCGCGAACTCATTAAGCTCACCCCCTCCGTGGCCTCCGTGTTAAGAAATGGCCAATGGGTACAAGTCGCCCTCGGCGAAGTGCAACGCGGCGACACCGTCTTGGTCCGTCCGGGCGAGAGGGTACCGGTTGATGGCAGAATTATTGCTGGTTCGGCCGCGGTCGATGAATCATCCATCAATGGCGAGTCAATGCCGGCGGACAAACTGGAAGGCGCGAAAGTATTTGCCGGGTCGATGTGCGTCACTGGCGCGTTGGAGGTTTTCGTCGAGAAGGTTGGGGCGGACACCACTTTTGGGCAAATTATTCGGGTTATCAAAGAAGCCCAGATGAATAAGGGCGCCACACAGAAGTTTGCCGATATGTTCGCAGGTTACTTTACCCCGGTCGTCCTACTGTTGGCAGTTGCGGTGTACCTGCTCACGGGAGAATTGGTGCGGGCCATAACCATTTTAGTCATCGCCTGCCCTTGCGCCTTGGTCTTGGCTACTCCGACTGCGGTGGTTGCCGGGGTCGGCAATGCCGCCAAACGCGGCGCCCTCATCAAGGGCGGCGTTACCCTCGAGCAGACCGGACGCATTACTGCGGTTCTTTTCGACAAGACGGGCACTTTGACTAAGGGAACTCCCGCGGTCAAATCGATTGAAGCCTTTGCCGGTTTTAGCGAAGAGCAGGTGCTGCGTTTCGCGGCAGCGGCCGAACAGAAGTCCGAGCATCCCATTGCCAAAGCCATACTTCGCAAAGCTGCTGCCGACGGCATTGTGCTCGAGCCAGCGCAAGACTTTGTCATGGAAATTGGCCGCGGTGTCAGCGCAGTGGTAGGAACCAGCAAGGTATCCGTGGGCAATACCCGACTTCTAAAAGACATGACCACAAGTGTTGCCGTGAGGAGTGCCGCCGAAGCTCAAGAGTCGCTTGGACGTACCGCCTTGTTGGTCGTGGTCGATGGTCAAGTGGCTGGGTGCCTCGCCGTTGCCGACACCATCAGGGAGGATGCACCACAAATGATTGCGCTACTCCGCCAAAGCGGCATTAAGACCATCGCTATGCTAACGGGCGATAACAAGTCTGTGGCAGCCGCTATCGCCAAAGAAGTTGGCATTACTGAGTTTCGGGCGGGCCTTTTACCGCAAGAGAAACTAGATGTGGTGCGCGAGTACCAGGCCAAGAAAGAGGTCGTGGCAATGGTTGGGGATGGAGTGAATGACGGTCCCTCCTTGGTCATTGCCGATGTTGGGGTGGCCATGGGCGCCATGGGCACTGATGTTGCTATCGAGGCCGCCGACATAGCTCTCATGGGAGATAACTTGCTCCTCATACCCGAAATGCTGGGGCTGAGTAAGGCAGCGCTCAAGGTCATACAGCAGAACATCTGGGTTTTTGCGGTAGCGGTCAATGTGGTGGGCATGGCCTTTGGTAGCTTGGGGGAAATGACCCCCATTCAGGCCGCCATTGTCCACAATGTGGCCTCGGTTGCCGTGGTAGTTAATTCGGCGCGACTGTTGTCGTATCGTCAGGCTGCGTTCTAAAAAGTTTGGAGTGACTCGCCGGAGCGGCAGAGTGATGGCGAGATATTGACACGACAACATTTGAGGTGTAAAATTAAACCCGAGCGATTCTCTCGGGTTTTTTCGATTTCAAATCAGGGCCATCGGCAGAAGGGGAGGGAAGTATGCGTTTATCCACTAAGGGACAATATGCGGTTCGAGCGATGGTCGTGCTGGCGATGCACGGTGGGGCGGGGCCGGTTTCGCTGCGCTTCATTGCCGAACGGGAAGATATTTCGGAGCAATACCTTGAGCAGATTTTTATCGGCCTTAAAAAAGCGCAGCTGGTCAAAGGGGTGCGCGGTGCCAGTGGGGGGTATACTCTGGCCAAGCCCTCGCAGCTAATGACCTCCGGGGACATCGTGCGTGCAGTAGAAGGCCCCATCAAAATTGTCGATTGCGAGCATAACGGGACCTGCGAAAGAGTGCAGAGTTGCGTCACCCGCGAGCTTTGGGAGCGCGTCTCGGCCGCCATGAGCCAGGTCCTCGACGCCACCACCCTCGCTGACCTCGTTCTGCGTGCCGGAGAAAAAATTAATTAGGAGGTGCGCTATGCGCAGAGTATATCTTGACCACGCCGCCACAACCCCCGTTCATCCCGAAGTAATTGCCGCCATGTTGCCGCATTTTCATAATAGTTTTGGTAACCCCTCCAGCATTCATAGTTTTGGTCGCGAATCACGCCAGGCCGTCGATGAGGCCAGAGAAAAGGTGGCGAAGATACTCGGTGCCACGGCGCGTGAAATCGTCTTTACCTCGGGCGGGACCGAAGCCGATAACCTCGCCATTCAGGGGGTCGCCCTTGCCAAGAAGGGGCAGGGTCGGCACATCATCACCTCGCAAATTGAGCACCATGCGGTCCTCGATGCTTGCAAGTACCTAGAGACCCAAGGGTTTGCCGTAACCTACCTGCCGGTCAATGCCGAAGGGCAGGTGCAAATAGCCGATGTCCTGGCCGCTATTCGCCCCGACACCATCCTCATCACCATCATGCATGCCAATAACGAGACCGGGGCCCTGCAGCCCATTCGGGAGATTGGGCGGCTCGCCAAAGAGCACAAAATTACCTTTCATACCGATGCCGTGCAGGCCGTAGGTTCTATCCCCGTCAATGTTGATGACCTCGGCGTCGACCTTTTGTCTTTGTCGGCCCATAAATTTTATGGTCCGAAAGGGATAGGCGTCCTCTATATTCGTAGTGGCACCAAGTTAAAGCCCCTTTACCATGGTGGCGGGCAGGAGCGCAAGCTGCGCCCGGGCACCGAGAACCATGTGGGGGTGATCGGTCTGGCTAAGGCCCTAGAACTGGCGACGACCGAAATGGAAAGCAAGCAGGCCAAGGTAAGGGCGCTGCGCGACAAGCTCATGGGCGGGCTTTTGGCTATCCCCGAGGTGAAGCTCAACGGGCATCCCGAGGAAAGACTGCCCGGCAACGTGAATGTCAGCATTCGCTACGTCGAAGGAGAGTCGCTAATCCTAAGCCTTGATATGCAGGGTGTCGCCGTCTCTAGCGGCTCGGCCTGTACCTCGGGTTCGCTTGATCCCTCGCATGTCCTCTTGGCCATGGGGCTAAGCCATGGCGAGGCACATGGTTCGCTCCGCCTGACCCTCGGGCAGGACAACACCGAAGAAGATGTGGACTATGTCTTGGGGATACTGCCCCCCATCGTCCTGCGTCTGCGGCAAATGTCCCCCCTCTACCACAAGCGCTAAGAGCTACCAACACAAACAAAAGGGACGTGTCTTTTTGTTTTGGAAATAGGAAAGGAATGGTCATTTATGAATAGCTACAATGAAAAAGTGATGGACCACTTTAAGAATCCGCGCAATGTCGGCTCGATGGACGATGCCGATGGCATAGGTGAAGTGGGCAATATCAGTTGCGGCGACATCATGCGCATCTACATCAAGGTAGATGGCGAGGAGCGCATCGCCGACATTAAGTTTCAAACCTTTGGCTGTGGCGCGGCTATTGCCACGAGCAGCATGGTCACCGAAATGGCCAAGGGTAAGACGCTGGACGAGGCCTTAGTTATGAATAACAAGGACGTTGCTACATCGCTCGAGGGGTTGCCCCCGGTAAAAATGCACTGTTCAAACTTGGCTGCCGATGCTTTGCATGCCGCCATCAAGAACTACCGCGAGCAAAAATTAGGGCATAAAGACATGTCTGATGCTGCAGAAGCCCACACTCATTAAACTCGGCCTACTGCTCGCTCTTCTCGTCCTGTTGCCGGCGGTCTGGCTCTATGACGCCACCTTGCAACCGCCAGAGATTATGTACGATGTAGTTATTCGGGGTGCGACCGTGGTCGACGGGTCAGGACGAGCGCGCTTTCGGGCGGACGTAGCCATTCTCGGTGAGCGCATCGCCAAGGTGGGCAGCGTGCCCATCCGGTCCGGACGCACCGAAATAAGGGGCGCAGGGTATATCTTGACACCGGGTTTTGTGGATATCCACTCCCATGTAGATATGACCATCCGCGCCCACCCCCAGTCTTTAGCAGCCCTGCACCAAGGTATAACAACGGTGATTGTCGGGCAGGACGGGCGCTCACCCTTAAACATTGGTAATTTCCTAGCGGAAATTGACGCCCTAGCTGGTCTGGGCGTCAATTTTGGCACGCTACTAGGCCACGGGCTGATGCGTCACCGCATTGTCGGTCTGCGGAGTGACATCACCCCAGAAGAACTCGCCACCATGAGCGCCCTCGTCACCACCGCCATGGAGGAAGGCGCGTTTGGGCTCTCCTCGGCCCTCGAGTATTGGTACAATGCGCCCGCCACTACAACTGAACTCATTCACTTAAACCGCATTGTCGCTCTCCACGGCGGCGTCTATATTACTCATGTGCGTGATGAGGCCGCCGGCATTATCGCGGCCATCGAGGAGGCCCTAGCGGTGGCACGCGCGACCAAGGTCGGCGTCAGTATTACCCACTTCAAGGTCAGGTGGCGCGAAAACTGGCACCTGCAAGGCCCGGCTATCAACTTAATTAACGAGGCGCGCAAGGAGGGCCTTAATGTCATCGCCGATGCCTATCCCTACTTAGCGCCGGATTTTGCCACGTCGTGGCCCCTGCGCTTGCACTCGCACCGTGACCCGCGCGACCTCCTTCTTAAGCGCACCACGCACCCTTACGGCGAGAAATATCTTGAGCACACACTGAGCGAGATTGCCGCTGCGGAGAATATTGCCCCGGCGCAAGTCATGGCCAACCTCCTGCGCCACGACGCGGAGGTTGGTGTAGACCCACGCAGCGAAACCCTCGTCACAGGGCTGCTCATGTCCGAAGCCAATTTGCGCCAAGTGCTCAGCGCTCCCTTTACTGCCATCGCCTCAGACAATAGCGCTCCGCCAAAGACGGGCAACCTCGCGACGCACCCCCGTGGGTTTGGCACCTTCCCTAGGTTTATAGCCCGTTACCTGCGCGACGCCAAACTCCTCACCCTAGAAGAAGGGGTGAGGCGCATGACCGGCCTGCCGGCAGAATTTATAGGGTTAAAAGAACGCGGTCTTGTCAAAGAGGGGTACTTCGCCGATTTAGTCATGTTCAAGCTATCGGAAGTGCAAGACAAAGCTACATTTTCTAATCCCGAGCAGTACCCGGAAGGAATAGACTATGTCTTTATCAACGGCGTGGCTTCAATAGTAGGTGGTCAGTTTACCGGCGAGACCGGTGGACGGGCAGTATTTAGAAATCAGAGGCCAGACTGAGGAGCAGATCCTCGCCTATCTTGTGCACATCGCCTGCCCCCATGGTAATGAGCGTATCGCCCGGGCCTAGGCGCGTCTTGAGGTAGTTAGTGGCCTCCGCCAAAGAATCAATATGGCGCACATCTTGGTTTAGCGCAAAGATTTTTTCGGCCAGGTCTTTTGCCGTTATCCCACAGGTGTTTTTCTCGCGCGCAGCATATATAGGTACAATAATTACGGCGTCTGCTGAAGCGAGGGCCTTGGCAAAGTCAACGAGCAAGGCCTGGGTGCGGCTATAGGTGTGGGGCTGAAAGACCGTGATGATTCGCCCTTTGGCCACATCACGCGCCGCGCTAAGCGTGGCCGTAATCTCCGTAGGGTGATGAGCATAGTCGTCTATGACCGTAGCGCCATGGTAGTGGCCTTTTAGCTCAAAGCGACGGTGTGTGCCCGCAAATGAAGCCAGCGTCTGCAGCATGGCGGCCATGGGCAACCCTAGGTGGTTGCCGACAGCCAGGCAGGCGAGGGCGTTTTGGATGTTGTGGCGTCCGTTCACTTTAAGTTCGGCTCGTGCTACATGCTCACTCCGCAAGTAGACATCAAAAGTGCTCCCGCCGGTTGATTTGGTGTTAATATTGCCCGCCCGCCAGTCCGCACCGGGCGTGAGCCCGTAAGTGATAACCTGGCACTTGGCAGCAGGTAAGATAGAGCGCACATTGATGTCGTCATGACAAGCGATAAGTAGCCCTTCCTTGGGGATGATGCCGGCAAAGCGCCTAAAAGCAGCCACGACATGGCTGAGGTCGCGGAAGTAATCAAGGTGATCGGCATCAATATTAAGCACAATACCAAGTTGCGGCTTGAGGGCCAGAAAAGTCTCCACGTATTCGCAGGCCTCGGCGACGAAGTAGTCGCTTTGGCCGATGCGCACATTGCCCCCTAAAGCGTCTAGCTCCCCACCGATGAGCACGGTCGGGTCGAGTCCGGCCTCGTCAAGCATTAGCCCAAGTAGCGCGGTGGTAGTTGTCTTGCCGTGCGAGCCACTTACCGCTATGCCCACCCGTGCTTCCCCCATCAATTTCCCTAAAAATTCAGCCCGGCTCATAATGGGTAGCCCAAGAAGGCGGGCCTGCTCCATCTCGGGGTTATCGGGCCTTATGGCCGCCGTATAGACCACCAAATCGGCCTCGTTGACTTGTTCTGGAGCATGCCCGAGGTATATAGTTGCTCCTTTCGCGCTGAGGCGCGCGGTGAGAGGGGACTCTTTAAGGTCCGACCCCGAAATATGGATACCGCGCTCCTGCATAATGAGTGCCAATGCGCTCATAGATATGCCGTCAACGCCGATAAAATGGATATGTTGTGGTGTATGCAAAGGCTTTGCCCCCTTAACCATGCGTCTTAGCTTACCGTCGTAACCCACATATTATACTATGTGGGCGTCAGCCGTATCGTCAAGACCCTCTATTGTTAGTATACTATAGGAGAGCATTTTCTGGCGTCTTACCGGCGCTAGATAGAAGTAGCGGGAGGTAGTTGTGTCGATGATTAACAAAAAAAGGCTCCTCGAAAATTTCCTTAAGCTGGTCCAGATTGACTCTATGAGCAAAGAAGAAAGAGCTATGGTGGACGAGCTGGCTAGGCAGCTCTCCGCCCTCGGTTTGTCGGTAGTCGAAGACGATGCCGGGCAGAAGATTGGCGGCAATGCCGGTAACCTCATCGCCACGATGCCCGGGACTGTGGCGAAGCCCGCCATCATGCTCTCGGCTCATCTTGACCGCGTCACTCCGGGGCTAGGCATTAAGCCCCTGGTCCGTGACGGTATTATCTATAGCGACGGCAGTACCATTTTGGCAGCCGACGATTTGGCTGGGGTAGTGGGCATTGTCGAGGCCGTGCAGGCGCTTCTAGAGAGTAAAGAGCCCCATGGTCCGGTAGAAATTGCCCTCACCGTGGCCGAAGAAGGCGGTCTCCGCGGGGCCAAGAACCTCGACTACAGCAAGTTGACCGCCAAACTCGGCTTTGTGCTCGATGGCGGTGGCCCGGTGGGCTCCATTGTGATCAAGGGACCTGCCCAGGACAGAATCGAAGCGACTATCAGGGGCAAGGCCGCGCATGCCGGAGTAAGCCCCGAGGACGGCATCAACGCCATTATTGCCGCTGCCACAGGGCTCGCCCGCATGAAGTTGGGGCGTATCGACCCTGAAACCACCGCCAACATCGGCGTCATTCAAGGCGGCGCGGCGACCAATATTGTCCCCGACATGGTCTACCTGAAGGGCGAAGCGCGCAGCCTAAACCCCGCTAAGCTCATGGCGCAGTCGGAGCATATGCGTGCGTGTCTGGAAGCGGGCGCGCGGGAGCGTGGCGCCACAGCCGAAGTGCAAATTAGCCGCATGTACGCCGAGCTCTCCCTAGATGCGGGTGACGAAGTGGTCGAGATTGCCCGCCGCGCAGCCGAGCATATCGGTTTGGCGCCGACTATGGTGACCTCCGGCGGGGGTTGCGACGCCAATATCTTCGATCAGCGCGGCATTGCCACCGTCAACCTAGGCATGGGTTACATGAAGGTGCACACCACCGAAGAATACATCTCCGTGGCCAACTTAGAAAAAATAGCCGAATGGACCTTGGCCATTATTCAGCAAACTCCCAAAGCCTAACCACCCAGACATCCAGACATCCAGACACCCAGACACCAACCTCTAGCTTCTCACCTCACGGAAAGGAGGGTTTACACGTGGAGCAGTTTAGACAGCAACTAGCCGCTAGGCTGGCCCCCTACATGGAAAAGCCAGCCGAAGAAGTGCGCAGCATGATGGAGACCCCCCCTAACCCTGCTTGGGGCGATGTCGCCATTCCTTGTTTTACCCTAGCCAAGGTAAAACGGCAGGCGCCAGCCAAGATAGCGGCCGCCCTAGCCGGCGAAATAGATCTTCTTGGCCTCGCCGGCAAGGTCGAAGCTGTCGGGGGCTACTTGAATATTACCTTTGACAGTAGCTTGGTGGCTCGCGAGATAATCGCCGGCCTGATGAAGGAAGGCGTTGACTACGGTAATGCCAAAATAGGGCAAGACAAAAAGGTCGTCATCGACTTTTCTTCCCCCAATATCGCCAAACCTTTTGGTATCGGGCACCTGCGCACCACCGTCATCGGGCACAGTCTGTCGCGCATCTATGCCGAGCTTGGCTACGACGTAGTGCGGGTCAACCATATTGGCGATTGGGGCACGCAGTTTGGCAAGCTCATCGTCGCCTACACCTTGTACGGAGAAGGCGATTCCTTGGCACAAGACGGCGTAGAAAAGCTCTTTCGCCTTTATGTTAAGTTTCACCAAGAGGCCGAAGCAAACCCTGCCCTCGAGGTCGAAGCCAGGGAATGGTTTCGCCGCCTTGAAGGTGGCGACCCCGTAGCCCGCCGGTACTGGGAGCTATTTAAAGAAGTCAGCCTGGAGGAGTTTAAACGGGTCTACCAGGTACTCGGCATCGAGTTCGACTACATATTGGGTGAGAGTTTTTACGAGCCCTATCTAGCTCCCACCATACAAGAGATAGCTGATAAGGGTTTGGCCGTCCTCTCCGATGGGGCGCTCATTGTCGACTTAGAGAGCTTTGGCATGCCGCCGTGTCTGCTAAAAAAGTCTGATGGGGCAACCCTCTATGCCACCCGCGACCTCGCCGCCGCCCTCTACCGCGACCGCCTCTACCATCCGGAGTTACTGCTCTATGTCGTCGGGCAGGAGCAGACCTTGGTCTTTAGGCAGTTGGCCGCAGTGCTCAGGCTCATGGGCGAGCCGGCCGGCGACAAGGTCGAGCATGTGTCTTTCGGGCTGTTTAAGTTCCCCGAAGGGCGCATGTCTACCCGCCGCGGCAACATCATCTTTTTGGAGGACGTCTTACAAAGGAGCATCGAAATGGCGGCCGCCATCATCGAGGCCAAAAACCCAGAGTTACAAGATAAAGCAGAAATCGCCCGGCAAGTAGGCGTTGGCGCCATTGTCTTTGGCGACCTCAGGCATGGGCGCATTAAAGACGTAACTTTTGACTGGGATGAAATACTCAATTTTGACGGCGAGACCGGACCCTACCTGCAGTACACCCATGCGCGGGCCTCGGCGGTGCTCCGTAAAGCCCAGGGCAGCACCGTGGGCGAGTTGTCAGATTTTGCCTTGACCGACGAGTATGCTTTGCCTTTAATCAAGCTTCTCGGCGAGTTTGCCCCTACAGTCGCCAAAGCCGCCGCCTTGTTTGAGCCTTCAGTCGTGGCCCGCTATGTGCTAGACCTCGCCCAGGAGTTTAACCGCTTCTACCATAATTGTCGCATCATTGGGTCAGACGAAAAAGTAGAACAGACCCGCCTGGCCATCGTTCTTGCTACCAAGACAGTGCTGGCGCGCGGTCTTTACCTCCTTGGTCTGTCCGCCGTCGAGAGAATGTGATGATTAAAGAATACAGCGCGGGCGGCATATTGTTTTTTGGCGACGAGGTATTGCTGGTCACTAATTTTAGGCAGGATGTCGTCTTCCCTAAGGGGCACCTAGAGCTCGGCGAAACTGCGCTTGAAGCAGCCCTGCGCGAAGTGGCCGAAGAAGTGGGCGTAGTGCCCGAAGTGCTTGCCAGCCTAGGCGAAACCAGCTATAGCTATTTTGCGGGTAACCCGAAGGTGCAGCACCTAAAAACCGTCTACTGGTTCCTCATGCGGGCCAAAGACAAGGCAATTCGCTGTGACGGGTACGAAATCATTCGCGGTCAGTATACAACCGTCGCCGAGGCACTGGAGCTACTGACTTATGACCCTGACCGCCAAAAACTAACCGAAGCCGAGCAGTACCGTCGAACGGTCAAGCCGTAGCAACGCACCAATGGTGCGTCGTCGCTCCCCCAATTTCTAAAGAAAGCGGGTGCCCCATGCATAAAAAACGCCTGGCCGAATTGGCCGCCAGCCTTAAAAGCGCCGACATCCAGGCTGCGGCTATCTTACCCAGCGCAGCGCTGTACTACTTGACCGGCATGTCCCTCAGTTGCAGTGAGCGCCCGCTTCTGTTTGTGGTGTTAGACAGCGGCGAGTTTTTTGCGGTCTGCCCCTTTTTCGAAGCCACTCGCGTAGCCCGCGAGGCGCCCTACGCCACCATCTTTACATACAGCGATGAGCAGGGCGCAGGGCAGGGCTTTGCCGCCTTGGCCGCCAAAGTCGGCCCGCTGAAAAACATCGCCATGGAATACCAGGCGGCCAGACTGCTCGAATACCTGCTCCTCAAAGAACATTGCGGAGTCGAGTCTTTAGCCGACCTCCGCCCCCTCTTGGCCGAACAGCGCATGCTAAAAGAACCGCAGGAAATAAACAAAATGCAGCAGGCGGCGCGCCTAGCCGATTTAGCCATGGGTTTTGTCGAAGAAAATCTCTGCCCGGGCATTAGCGAACTTTCGTTACTGGCTAAGGCGGAGGATTTTATCAAATCCAAGGGTGGGCATCTGGCTTTTATCTCCATTATCGGCGGCGAGCGCACCGCGCTCCCCCACGCCACGACCGGCGCCCGCATCCTCATGACGGGCGATGTGGTGGTCGTAGACCTTGGCTGCCAGGTCGAAGGCTATTATTCCGACATCACCCGTACCTTCCTCCTCGGTCAGGCCAGCGAAAAAATGCTCGAGGTCGGTAAAATTGTCTTGGCCGCCAATACCCTGGCCAGAGAAGCCATCTTCCCCGGCGTCAGCGCCGGCTTTATCGACCAGGTGGCCAGAGAGTATATAACCAAGGCGGGGTACGGAGAGTTTTTTACCCACCGCACCGGCCACGGCCTTGGCCTTGAAATCCACGAAGAACCGTACATAGTCATGGGCAACCGGCACCTGCTCGCCGCAGGCAATACCTTTACCGTCGAGCCGGGCATCTACCTAGACGGAATCGGGGGCGTGCGCATTGAGGACGATATTTGCGTCACCGCGACCGGGGCCGTCAGCCTGACGACCTATCCTCGCGCCCTCAAGGTAGTTACCAAGTTTGCCCAACCACCGAGCAGGGGGGAAGCTCCTTGTCGTCCTTAGCGCGGCTTATCGCCATGTTCCCCCATGCTATGTTGCGCCAAGAGCCGATGAGCCGGCATACCTCCTTTGGCATTGGCGGCCCGGCGGACGCCCTCTGTGTTCCCCGCGACCTCGCCGAGCTCAAGGCGGTGCTCCGGGCGGCAGGGGACGGGCGGGTGCCCATCACCATCATGGGTCACGGCAGCAACCTCCTCGTGCGCGACGGCGGTATTCGCGGCCTGGTCATTAAAATATCCGGCACCCTCGACCAAGTGGCGGTGCGGGGCGACAGTATCACCGCGGGCGCGGGCGTGCTCCTTTCGGCTTTGGCGCGTCAGGCGGCGGAAGCCGGACTTACGGGGCTAGAGTTTGCCGCCGGCATACCCGGCACCTTAGGAGGTGCGCTTTACATGAACGCCGGGGCTTACGACGGCGAAATGAAGGACGTGGTCACTGCCATGCGCGTCTTGGCCGAAGACGGCGCCGAGAGAATGTTGACGATAGACGAGCTGGCCTTTGGCTATCGGCAGAGTGTGTTGCAAGGGCATAGGCTCATCGCCCTCGAGGCCACCCTACAACTGAGGCCCGGTCCCCGTGAGGCCATCTTCGCTAAGATAGAGGAGCTAAACCGTCGGCGGCGCGAAAAACAACCCCTCGCCATCCCGAGCGCGGGTAGCGTCTTTAAGCGGCCGCCCGGCAATTTTGCCGGTACCCTCATCGAGCAAGCAAAGCTGAAGGGTTGCCGCATCGGCGGTGCCGAAGTCTCCACCCTCCATGCCGGCTTTATTGTCAATGTTGGCGCGGCCACCGCCCGCGATGTCGTGGCTTTAATCAACCATGTGCAAGGCGTCGTACAAGCAAACTCAGGTGTACTTCTCGAGCCGGAAATTCGCATTATAGGGGAGGAATAAAGAATGGCAACTGCCGAAGAATTGGCGCGAGAGCATTACCAGGGCGGTTACAACTGTGCCGAAGCCGTCTGGCTAGGTCTCAACGAGGACCTTACGCCCGAACAAAAGGCCTTCGGATTAAAATTGTCTTCTGGTTTTGGGGGCGGCATGGGCTCTGGCGGTTTGTGCGGCGGAGTGGCCGCCGCGGTCATGTCCATCGGCCGCTGGTACGGGCGCGACCTTGGCGGTGCGCGCAAGGACGACGCCAAGTTGCTGGCCAAAGAACTGGTCGGCATCGTGGAGCGCGAGTATGGCTCGGTCAACTGCTGCGACTTAAAGCCTAACACCGATGATTACCGGAAGCATTGCATTGAGTACGTAGCACTCTGTGCCCGCACCGCGGTAACCCTCATGGATAGGGGCGTCGTCGACGAAGACTGTGGCTGAGAATAACTGCGTGTGCGGTGCACACAAATCCATAATAAAAGAGCCACTCACCCGAGTGGCTCTCAGTAATAGGTGGTCGGGGCGACACGATTTGAACGTGCGGCCTCACGGTCCCGAACCGTGCGCTCTACCAAGCTGAGCCACGCCCCGATTAATTAGAGGTTAGAGGTTAGAGGTAAGAAGTAAGAAGTAAGAAGTAAGAATTGAGAAGTCGGATTTGGGAGGTCTGAGTTGAGAGGCGGGAGTTGAGATGCGAGAAGTCAGATTTGAGAGGTCAGACGGAGATAATGAATAGTGTGACCTGTTTCCCTATTATACACTAGCCCCTCGCTGGTGTCTAATCAGTTTTCTATATTGCCTCCCCTTCGAGCAGTACGCCCCTCCCCTTCGAGCAGTACGCCCCCCCCCCCACAAAAAAACCGATAGGAGCACAAAATGCGCATAAAACACCTGACCATAGACCCGCCCCTTTTTGCCGCGCCCCTGGCCGGTGTGACCGACCTTCCTTGCCGTCTCTTAGCGCGGGAGTTTGGCGCGGGTTATGTCGTCACCGAGATGGTGAGCAGCAAGGGGCTCATCTACGACCAAGATAAGACCTGGGAGCTATTGGCCCTAGACCCCAAAGAACAACCCGTCGCCGTGCAGCTCTTTGGCAACGACCCGGCGGAGATGGCGCGGGCAGCCGCCATCGTGGCCGAAAGAACAGCGGCCTTCGCCATCGACATCAACATGGGCTGCCCCACGCCGAAGATTGTCAAGAACGGCGCAGGCTCCGCCCTCATGCGCGAACCCGAGCTGGCCGCCGAAATAGTCAGGCAGATGGTCGCCGCCGTAAAAATCCCCATCACCGTCAAGTTTCGTAGCGGGTGGGACGCCCACTCCATTAACGCCCCCTCTTTCGCCCAGCGGCTGGAGGCGGCCGGAGCCGCGGCCCTGACCGTGCACGCTCGCACCAGGGAGCAGTTTTACAGCGGGAAGGCCGATTGGGGCATAATTCGTGCCGTAAAAAAAGCGGTAAGCATCCCCGTCATCGGCAATGGTGATATTGCCGTAGCAGAGGATGCACACCGCATGATGCAAGAAACAGGCTGTGACGCCGTCATGGTCGGGCGCGCCGCCCTAGGCAACCCCTGGCTCTATCGCGACATCGCCCGACTTTTTCTCGGGCTACCGCCGCTACCCCTGCCCAACGCCCCCACGCGAGCGGAGCTCGCCTTAAGACATTTGGCGATGGCGGTGGCCCACAAGGGCGAGTACCGGGCGCTCCGCGAAATGCGTACCCACCTAGCTTGGTACTGCCGGGGTTTGCCGGGTGCCGCCGCACTTCGCAACCAAATTAACACCGCCGCCAGCCTGGCTGTAGTCGAAGAACTGCTCCGCCGCTTTGCCCGCGTAGAGGCTATCTAATACGCCCGCGTAAATTTTCTAAGGCCGCCTCCAGCTGGGCATCGCGCCAGACTGGGGGGCGCACCAGGCGCAAATTTACTTGCTCTAGGAGCTCAGGCGTCGCCAACCCATCTCGATACAGGCTAAAGTGTTGTTGAAAGCGCATTATCGCTTGCCGGGTGCCGGCCGTAAAGTGGTCGCTTACCGCCCCCTCATAGAAGCCCAAGACCGTTAAGGCGCGGTGCAGCTTAACAATTTCGGGGTGGCGCTGGCCAAGGATAAAGCCATTTTGCGTAGCCACCAGCTCGGCGAGCGGCGGCATTACTTCCGGCGCCCGCTGCGCTACCGTAACATTTGGCACTAAACCCCGGCCTTCGATTTCCCGGCCCGCGGGTGTCAAGTACCCCACCACCGTCAATCTCAGTGCGCCTATGTTTTTGCCTAGGTCATAAATGCCCTGCGCTACCCCCTTGCCGTAGGTCTTGGTGCCTATGAGCACGCCACTCTGCCTATCCATAATGGCAGCAGCCAAAATTTCGGCAGCCGAGGCCGTTCTTTCGTCGACCAAAACCACCAAGGATACTCCCGGCCCCGGGCCCGGGCTCATCACGGTTTCTCTCTGTCCTCCCCGCGCTACAACAATGGCCAGGGGCCCGGCAGGAACAAAATGGGGTACCGTGTCCATCATGCTTCGAATCATCCCCCCGGGGTTGCCGCGTAAGTCGAGCACCAGCCCCCGTGCGCCCCGTAGGTCGGTCATGGCCTCGCGCATATCCTCACCCAAGGCCGCCCCAAAAAAGTCGATATCTATGTAGCCGATGTTACCCTCGAGCATGCGCCACTGCGCCGAGGGCGCCACCACCGTCTCGCGCCTAATGCTCACCGTGCGCAAGGTGCTCACACTGCTGCGGTAAAAAGACAGCGAAACCATCGTGCCCACCTCGCCGCGGATGAGCGCGGACAACTGCGACAGCGTTAAGTGCCGCACGTCCTGCGTCTCGACAAATAAGATGACATCGCCCGCCCTAAGGCCGGCCCTCGCGGCAGGGCTTTGGCGAAACACCTGGGTTAGGCGCGCCCCATCAGGCGTAATCTCGAGCGACACCCCAATGCCGGCAAAAGCACCAGTCACCTGCTGCATAAACTGCTCCTGCGCCCTAGGCTCCATATAGGCCGAGTGCGGGTCGTCTAGGGCCTCCATTATGCCATTTAGTGCGCCCCGAATTAAGACCTCAGGCGAGACTTCGCGCCAAAACTCGCTTTGCACCAGCCGCAAAACTTGTAAAACCACCTGAAAAATATCTTCCGCCGCCGCCGGCGGGCGTGCTACACTGAGCGTCAAGAGCACGACCAGCACTAGTGCTGCCAAAAGTTTAATAGGTTTCATGTGACCCCTCCTTGCACTAAATATTCGAGCATTACCTGGTAAGTCCTTTTTACGGGACAACAGAACGTCACTAAGCCTGAAAAAACTAAGGCTTCTGCCATCGTTCACACCGAAAATTACCAAAGGTGGTGCGCGAGGCGCTAGGATATGATAGACTGTATCCGTATTCGGATTCGAAAAAATAAATGTAACTGACTGGAAAGGGGCAGAGTTGTGGAGAATCGCCATCTAGAGGAAGAAACAGAAATTGATCTCAGGCAGATTTGGGGTATATTAAGAAAATACTTTTTACTGATACTGGTGCTACCCTTGGTAGCTGCCACTGTCGCCGGAGTGAGCGTGTTTTTTATCGTTGCCCCGGTCTACCGGGCGGAAACAACGCTATTGGTGAGAAATCAAGCGGCCACCACCGCGATTACGCACGCCGACTTGCTGGCCAGTCGTCAGTTGGTGCGAACTTACCGCGAAATTGCCCGCAGTCGTGCGGTCGCGGTCGAGGTCAAAGAAAAGCTCGGCCTGCAACAATCAGTGCAGCAACTGCAAGCAATGGTAGATGTGACGCTCCGCGGCGATACCGAAGTTATTGCTATTTCGGTGGAAAGCACCAACCCAGAATTTGCGGCTTTACTGGCTAATGCGGTGGGGGAGGCCTTTCAAAAAACCACCATTCGCGTCATGCAGGTAGAAAATGTCATGGTGGTGGACAGGGCCGTCACGCCGGAGTACCCGGTTGCGCCGCGCAAACTCTTGAGCGTGGTTGTGGCGGGACTTTTGGGCGGTATGACCGCAGTGGGGCTTGCCTTCGTGCTCAGTTATTTAGATAATACCTTCAAAAAACCAGACGATGTAGAGCGGCTGCTTGGCCTGCCTGTGCTGGGAGCCATCCCTCTGTTCAAAGTACAAGACTTTGCGAAAGAGCAAGTGGGGGCCTAATATGAAGCATAAAATGAAACAATACCATCTTATAACGGAGAATTTGTCGTCCCGTATTGCCGAATCATACCGCGTGCTGCGGACTAATCTGCAGTTTTCCTCGCTTGATAAGTCGCTGCAGACCATAGTCCTAACTTCAACCGCCCCTGCCGAGGGCAAGTCAACCACCGGCGCTAACTTGAGCATCGCTTTCGCGCAGACGGGCAGCAAGGTGTTACTGATAGACGCCGACCTCAGACGGCCGTCCCTGCACAAGGTTTTTAAAATTTCTAATCAGATTGGGTTAACTAATTTGTTACTGCAAAGCGTGGCTGCTGATTTAGCCTTGCGCGAGGTGGGAGTGCCCAATTTACGGGTTGTCACCTCCGGCCCCATCCCGCCGAATCCCTCCGAGGTCCTGGGTAGTCGGCGTATGCATGAACTGCTCGCGACTCTTGCCAAGTCTTTTGACTATATTATTTTAGATACTCCCCCTGTCTTGGCGGTAGCAGACTCCACCATACTTGCGTCCATGGTGGACGGGGTATTGCTCGTGGTTTCGGTCGCCGAAGTATCGACAGATAAGGCCAAAAAGGCCAAGGCGCAACTAGAAGGGGTAAAAGCGAACCTGCTTGGGGTAGTCTTAAATGGGGTCGAACATGCCGCAGAGGATGACTATTACTACTACTACTATCGCGCCCGTGCCGGTCGCCAGGCGTAGTCAGGGGAGGGGTGGGTGTGCGGAGATGGTAAATCGGCGCAATTACAAATTCTTTCTTCTCCTCGCGGACATGCTGGCCTTGGTCGCTTCGGGGCTGATTGGCCTGTACCTGCGCTTTGAGGGAGCCCCTCCCACATCGCTCTACTTGGAATGGTCTAGGTTTATGCTCATCGCCGTGCCGCTCTTTGCCGTCGTCTACTATTATTTTGGGTTATACCGTCAAGTGTGGCGCTATGCTTCCGCGCCGGAACTGGTCACTATAGCCGGTGCGGTAACCCTCGCCATGGGCACTCTCCTAGCTGTCTTGCACCTTGACCCGGCGCGTGGCTTTCCGCGCAGTGTGCTGGTTATTGCCTGGCTCTTTAACATAGCCTTAGTGGGGGGCTGGCGCTTTGCTTTGCGCCTGGTGGCTGGTCGGCAAAGGGGCGCAAAAGGACACCAAGGTCCGCCCACCTTGGTGCTGGGGGCCGGCGATGCAGCGAGAATTCTCATAGACGAAACCCGTAAACACCCCGAACTGGGCACATTGGTCGGTTTCCTGGACGATGACCCCCATAAAGCCGGGCTTCTGCTCGGTAACCTTCCCGTACTCGGCCCCTTGACCCTACTTGAGAGGTTGGTCAAGGAGCAAGGAATCAGCCAAATTATTATTGCCATGCCCTCGGCTACCAAAGCATTCGTGAAAGGGCTGGTGGAAAAAAGCGCTAACTTAGGCATCAAGGCGCAGATTATGCCTGGGCTTTATCAGGTGCTGGGCAATGGGTCCTACCAGAGCCCGGTGCGCGAGGTGCGCATCGAAGACTTACTGGGCCGAGGCGAAAAGACGGCCGACTGCGCCATGATCTCTGGGTATGTGCGCGGCAAGAAGGTGCTGGTGACCGGTGCCGGCGGCTCCATCGGCTCCGAGCTCTGTCGTCAGTTGGCGCGCTGTGCACCGGCAGAGTTGCTGCTTTTAGGGCGCGGAGAAAATAGCATTTATGAAATACATCGAGAACTGGCACAAGTAAACCCGGACCTCAACATAATTCCGCTTATCGCCGACGTGCAAGATGCTCGCCGCATCGAGAGTGTTTTTGCCCACCACACTCCCCAGGTCATTTTTCACGCCGCTGCCCACAAACACGTGCCTCTCATGGAGCAAAACCCCACCGAAGCGGTCAAGAACAATTTTTTTGGTACCCGTAATGTGGTGAATGCCGTCCTCGCTAATAAAGGCGAAATTTTTGTGTTAGTATCCACAGATAAAGCGGTCAACCCCGTAAACGTCATGGGTGCGACCAAGCGCATGGCGGAGCTCTTAGTGCAAAGCCATAATCAAAGGGGTAGGACAAAGTTGATGGCGGTGCGGTTTGGCAATGTTTTAGGGAGTCGCGGCTCGGTCATTCCACTTTTTAAGGAGCAAATTTCCCGAGGCGGCCCGGTTACCGTGACCCACCCCGACATGACGCGTTACTTTATGACCATCTCCGAAGCGGTGAGCCTCATCATTGAGGCCGGTTCCATGGGGCAGGGCGGCGAAGTCTTTGTGCTGGACATGGGTGAGCCGGTAAAAATAGTAGAGTTAGCCAAAACCCTCATCACCCTAAGTGGTTTGCGTCCTGAGCACGATATCCCCATAATCTTCTCGGGCCTCCGTCCGGGTGAGAAATTATACGAGGAGTTGCTGACAGCCCATGAGGTGACAGCTGCTACTTCCCACGAGCGTATCCGCATCGCCCGGCAAAGCGTGCTCGGCCGTACCCAGTGGCAGGCAGCGTTTACACGAGCCGAGCAGATGGGCAAGAGTTGCACCGGGGCAGAGGTGCTGAATTTGCTGCAATCGATTGAAGAATTAGCGGTCGAGCAGGTGGCCAGTGCCGGGGCAGAGGGATAATAACGAGAAAAACTTGGGTGTTAGTCGACAATGTTTGCGCTATTTCGACATTTCGCAATGATACAATGAGCCTATATTCAGTATAAATGGGGGCTTGTTTGTGAGATGTCGATGCCTAAAAGTGAAAAATTATCTGGTCTATGTCTTGCTCATTGCTTTGTTTTTCTCCGTGGTTCCGTTTGGAGAAGCCCGAACGCCTACATATACATTAATGATAGGAGTTTCTGGCACAGGCGGCAATTTGAGCGTGCTGCGGGTCGTGGGCCGTGAGTTTGTCGCCGAGCTGCTACCGAAGTCCGCTCAACTGGCCGTGCTCGGAGAGTGGGGCGACGGCCAAAACCCTTACAGAGAATTAACCATGACCGAACTCGTGACCCGCTTGGAAATCGCCTTGGGCAAAAAAATAACCCGCTATGTACGCTTTAACGAGAGCCTGATAGTGGAGGTAGCCAGACACTTGGGTGGGGTCACCGTGGGGGGCATACGCCTTACCGGTCAAGAACTCTTGGAGCGGTTGAAGCCGAGTGGCAATGGTATGTACCTCCGTTCGCTCACTCAAACTGAGGTGCTGCGGGCGCTGGTGGCAGAGGCCTTGCGGGTGCAAAACTGGACTAGGTTGCCCGGAATCGTCAGGCTGGTTTTTAGTAGTGTAGAAACCAACTATACTCTCGTATCAGCCTTGGGTTTGTTAGCGCAAAGACCCACTCGTACTTCAATAGTTCATCTCCCCAATCCGGCTGTTTTGTACGAGGGACGCTACTTGCCGCAGCGCCTGCCCTTGCCGATGGTTGTCAGCGGGCGCACGCTTGTGCCTATACGCCTGCTAGCCGAGATAACCAATGCAGCGATCTGGTGGGATGAAGGGTCTCAGCGGGTCACCCTCGTCAAGGAGAGGCAGACTATTGATGTAGTTGTCGGTCAAAGAACGATATGGGTTAATGGTGTGGCACGCCCATTGGAGGCCGCTCCGGTGCTTTTTCATGGTCGCGTGATGGTTCCCTTTCGCATCATCGTAGAACAGCTAGGCTATAGGGTCGCTTGGGTAGATGCAGACTATGTGGTGAAGGTGTGGAGATGAAGGGATGGAGGCATTCTTCCTGGCGGGCATACTTGCGCTCTTGGCGCTGGGCTCTTATGGTTTTTTTAAGCATCGACGAGCGTTAAAGGCCAGAGCGGAGCGTTCGCGCCTGCGCAGTTGGCGGCACCATGAGCAATACCGGAGGTTCATCGGTGGGCTATCTCCTAATGCGCGCCATCGCTTCCCTGACCTAGACGAACAGGAACAGTATCGACAGTTCCTCGAGTGGTCATTACACGAGGGGTTGCATGGTGGTAACACCCAGCGATAGTCACGAAAGCCACTCAATTTTTGGGGGGCTTTTTTTCTGCTCTTATCTTCATTTAGCCGCTGCCTGTCGAGGCTGCGCAGTTCCTATTGTGCTTCGTGCGCGGCAGCCCAGTTGAAGCACCTACGGGGGTATTGGGTACAAACGATTGGTCTGTAGTTGGGTCTGTGGTACAATTTGACGACAGGCAAATCTAAAGTAAAAAAAGAAAGAGGCTTGGTGATGGCCAAGAAGCAAGACCTACTCCAGACGACCATACTCCTTAGCGCGGTGTCGGTCTTAAGCAAACTCCTAGGCTTTGTGCGCGAGCAGGTCATCGCCTGGCGCTTTGGCGCGGGTGCCGCAGTCGACAGCTATGTCGCCGCCTTGCTCGTGCCCCAACTCCTAGCCGGCATAGTAGGCGGCGCTTTAAGTACCGCCTTTCTACCCGTCTACAGTGAAGATAAAAGCGCGGAGGGTGGGCGGCGACTAGCCGTGACCACTTCCTTTGTTAATGCCTTGCTCGGCATAGCGGGAAGCCTAGCTGCCTACGCCTTTGCCCCCCTCATCGTGCGGGTGCTGGTCGGCAATTTCCCTCCCGAGCAGCAGCTCATTACCGCAGAGCTTTTGCGCATCATGTCTTTTGGCACCCTGCTCATCAACATTTCTTTTTTTCTCACCATTTTGTTTAACAGCCACGGGGGTTTCTTGCTGCCCGCGCTAAACCCAATTATTCAGAACATCGCTATTGTGGCCGGGCTAATTGTCCTTGGGGCGCAAGGCATTGCCGGTCTGGCTTGGTCGACCATGCTCGGCATGGCCATCCCCTTACTGCTCTTGGTATTCTGGGCACTTTATAAAAATTACCCACTAATCGGCCGCCCGAACTTGCTTGACCCTAAATTCAAGCGCGTAATCTATCTCTCTCTGCCCATCTTTGTCGCGGGCATTTTTGGCCAGCTCTACATGGTGGTCGACCGCCGCTTGGCCTCGGGGCTTGACGCGGGCAGCATCGCCTCGCTAAGTTTTGCCAACCGCCTGGTGCAGCTGCCGGCAGGCATCTTTGTCATGGCGCTGGCCACCGCCCTCTACCCCACCTTGGCCAACCTCGCCGCCCTTGGCGACAAAAAAGGCTTTGCCAAAGTCACCATCGCGAGCCTCAGAAGCCTCGTGGTGCTGCTTGTGCCGGCTACGGTGGGACTATGGGTGCTGCGCTACCCCATCGTGCGCCTAGCCTTTGAGCGGGGTTCATTTGACGCCACCGACACCAATAAGACCGCCTTTGCCCTCGGCTTCTATGCCTTAGGGCTGCTTGGTCTCTCGGCAGGACAGGTGCTATCGCGCGCCTTCTTCTCCCTGCATGACACCATTACCCCCGTTAAAATAGGCATCGTTACCGCCCTCTTAAACATTTTGCTCGCCCTCATCTTGGTCTACCCCCTAGCGCATGGTGGTCTGGCGCTGGCCAACTCTATCAGCGTTTCGCTCAGCGCCGTGTTCAACTTTATGGTGCTCCGCCGAAAACTCGGCCCCGTTCCCATGGGTATGCTGCCACTCCTTGTTAAAGTCGGCATTGTCTCATTGGGCATGGGTGCGGTGAGTAGTGTGGTGTATGGGGCCACCATTATGCTAGGCGAGGTGATGGCCTTGGGATTAGCTGTAGTCATGGGTCTGCTGGCCTATGGTGGAGGCTTGTTGGCAATGAGGGTGGAGGAGGCCATTTGGGGATTGGCCCGGTTGCGAACACAACTAACAAGGCTGCGGAAGTAAACAAACCAACAGCGGAAGTAAGCAGCCCAAAAAAAACCGGTAGACCCCACAAAGAATGTGGGGTCTACCGTGTATTTAAGTGTATTTACTTGCGGATTTCGATTCTATTTGACACGCTGTGCCAGACAACCTCGTATCCAAATGCTTCAGAGAGAAAACGCACGGGCACCAAGGTGCGACCGCGCTCCACCAGGGGCGCAACATCGAGCAGCACTGTTTGGCCGTTGACGGTGGCGGTGGGTGAGCCGATAGTGAGAGAGACCCGAGTTTCCCCGAGGGTTATGTTCACCGCATTGGTAGCGGCGTCCCACAACACGTTGGCCCCCAAGGCCTCCGCAACGAAACGCAGGGGAACCATGGTCCGGCCATTGATAATGCGCGGCGGGACATCGAGCACCAATAGTTGGTTGTTGGCGATAGCCTGATTGCTATTAGGAACAATCTGTATGTTCACCTTCCAGTCCGTAGTGACCGAAAAATCGATTGACTGGACGCTCAAGTTGCCAGCTTGGTCTACTTGGCGCAAAGTTAGGGCATGTCTTCCAACGGGGAGAGCTACAGTGAAGCTGTAGCGACCTTGTATAGTGGCAGGGAAGCTGCCAAGGTACTGAGCGCCGGAGAATAGTTGAATAGTAGCGAGGGGTTCGGCGTTACCGCTAATCGTAGCGATGCGGCCATCTGCTGTCGCCGTAATGCCGGTGAGAAAGGGAGGAGCCGCGGTATCAAGGAGCAGGGCGAAAAGACCGGTGCCTCTGTATCGCCCGACAAATGCCCTGTTCTCACCGGCAAAATCCGCGAGCACGCGCACCCAGAGCCGATGCTCTTCGTTATAGTGGTAAAGGCCGAGGGCCCCAGACACCATGCCGTCTCCTGGTACTCGTACATCAAAGACCATATCGTCATCTAACTGGGAGATGGCGCGTGCGTTCTGCTCAACCTTAAAAGTAAAGGGATTCCCAACTAGTCGGTAAGCTCCGAGTAGAGGGGTAATTGTGGCAGCCTCCACTTCGCGCAAGGTGAGTGTCGTTCCTCTAGGCAAGGGGGGTACTAGTACCGAGATGGTTGGCTGCTCAAAGCTTATTAGAGTTGTGGTTGTCGAGCTAGCATCCCTGCTAGCGATCAGCAATGGCGGTGGTGTTGGCGGAGTCGGTGGTGTTGGCGGAGTCGGTGGTGTTGGTGGTGTTGGTGGTGTTGGTGGTGTTGGTGGTGTTGGTGGAGTTGGCGGAGTCGGTGGCGTTGGCGGTGTTGGTGGAGCCGGCGGGAAAAAAATCAGTGGCGGAGAGGGTGGCAGCACGGTAACCGTGCCGCTCACGATAGTGGTGTTGATAGGGTTGGCCACCCTGTTCGATAACCGTACACTTGATATAGTTATAGGTGTCGCACCCGAAACACTGCTTGCTCGAAAAGTAATTGTAGCCAAGGTGCCGTTGCCAGAAAACTCCGGAGCTAGAGGGCCGAGAGGCCCCGAAACAGCGAAATAAGTGATCGTTCCGGGTGCGTCAACGTGAACTTCGCTCTCCACACCAATATGGGTGAACACTGTTCCCCTTCCTATTTGGATGCCGGGGCGAATGTTGTCGGCGTCGATCACTTCCAGGCGAGTGTGGTCGTAGGTCAGAATAAATTCGTACCCAAATAGCTGGGCTACATCCGTGATGAGCAGGTCAACAGAGAAAGTCTCGTTAATGGCGACTGAGCGGTTTTCTAGCCGCACCCTGGTTGCAGGGTTAGCACCGGCAATAGGCATGCCGAGACCTGCGATTAGCACAATGGCAAGCGTGAAACAAATTATTTTTGTGGTCATTCCTGTCCTCCTTACAGTTTATTGTGGGTTTTCTATGTAGAAGTTGTTCAATTTTCAGTTGTGCGATTCCTGCAATTAAAAATAAATTTTGGGACATTATTTTTTAGAGCAGGAATATTTATAAAAGAAAGCGAAAGTCATTTTATAGGGATAAAGTCTATGTGAAGGCAGGTGTTGTGTAGAGACAAAACAATTAGCCTCAGTGCAAGGGGTCTCTAAAGTACGAGAAGGGGGTTTGAGGGTGAGAAGGATTAACAAGCAACTCGTATCAATCATCTTGGTTTTAACTCTGCTGATCGGTGTAGTATTCCCAGTCGGGGTTTCGGCGAGCACGCCACCTAGCTCAGTCAACCCAGGCATAGTGGAGAGGTTTACTGACTATGACCTGAACTCTACAGAGCCGATTTCAGTCATTGTAGAGTTTGCGGGCCAGCCGTTCGCAGTTTTCGCAGACACCCTGCGCACGCAGGGTACAGTTATGACTGCGGCTATAGAGCATGGTTATCTGCAGGCGCTATCGCAGCAACAGCAAACGATTGTCGCAGCGATGCAGAGTGCCGGCCTGAAGATTACTTTGGTGCGCAGTTATAGTGTCGTATACAACGGTGTAGCCATTACCATTCCCGCCAACCAAGTTATGCAGTTGCTACAAATTCCGGGAGTGCTTGATGTCTATCCCGATATCGAACTTCAAGCCACGGGTCTTGACATCAGCCTGCCGGTGATTGGGGCGCCGCCTACTTGGGCCCTGCCTCCCGGTCTGCGCGGACGTGGCATTTTAGTAGCGGTTCTGGACACCGGTGCTGATTATATGCATCCGGATCTGGGGGGTGGCATAGGCCCAACATTTAAAGTCATCGGGGGTACCGACTTCGTAGATGACGACAAAGACCCCATGGAGCAAAAAAATATGCCCGGCGTTAACCCCGCCACCGGGCGCGACTGGAACACCTCTCATGGTACGCATGTGGCGGCTACTGTGGCCGCCGTGGCGCCTGAGGCCAGTCTCTACATCATCCGCGTCTTGGGGCGCGGTGGCAGTGGCTCTTCATCCGATGTCATGGCCGGCATTGAGCGGGCCGTACAGGTGGGGGCACACGTTGCCAACATGAGTCTTGGCGCGGCCCTTGGGCACCCGGATTCACCTTGGGCACGTGCGGTGGACAATGCCGTACTCGCCGGCGTGGTCTTTACGGTTTCTGCCGGCAACAGCGGCATTGCCGAGCGCACCATCGGCACCTATGCCAACACCAGGCTTGGCATAGCCGTGGGCTGGGCAGATACCTCACTCAAGCCTTTTGTTTTGCCACGCGGTGCCACTACAAATATGTTAGGTTCACTAATGACCTTTTCTCCTCCTCTTTCTCCCTTGGAAGGGCGAGAGATAGAGTATGTCAACGTAGGCTTAGGCAATGTGGCCGCCGACTTCCGTGACGCCGCCGGCGTGAGCCGCGTAACCGGCCGCATCGCCCTCATGCTACGGGGTGGGGTGTCATTTGCAGTAAAATCGCGGAATGCACGCGACGCCGGGGCAATTGGCGCCATAATTTGGAACAACGCCCCTGGGATCTTCGCTGGCACTCTCGGTAACGTCGCAGTAGGCGATATCCCTACCATAGCGCTCAGTCAGGCTGATGGAGTTATCCTGCGCGACAGGGCAGATAAATTCGTGTCGTTCAGCATGGGTTCCCATCACTTGATGTCTCCCTCCAGTTCGCGCGGGCCGACAGCTTTACTCGACATCGCCCCGCATGTGTCCGCCCCGGGGCAGGACATTACCGCCGCCTATCCCTTCCCAGGCACTGATGGCAGCCACGTCAGCGGCGCCTTCCAGAGAGTGCCCGGTGCAGGCAATCCGTGGTTCGGCACCATCAGCGGCACCTCCATGGCCGCGCCCCATGTGGCCGGAGCGGCGGCTTTACTCCTGCAAAACCGTCCCACCATGACTCCCGAAGAGATTAGGCTGGCGCTCATGAATACGGCCCAGGATATTAAACATATCGACGGAAGATCCTTCCGTCCCATCGACCAAGGCGCGGGCATGATCAACATCTTTCGGGCGGTGACTGCGCGGCTGCGCATTGCCCCTGGCATGCTTAACTTCCGCGAGGTAGCGTCAGGAGAAACCCAGAGAACATTAGACCTGACCAGCTTGAGCGCCAGTAATGCGGTATTTAGGACGCGGGTCGAAAAGCATAACCCAGCCCATGCTTACGAGGTGCTGTTGCCGAGCCAAATTACCGTCAATGCCGGTGCAAACTTGACGGTGCCGGTAGCGCTTTTTGTGGACGCTTCCTTGCCGGTTAGTGTAATGAATGTCAGCGATTACGGCGGCTACATAGTCTTCGAAAACGTGGCTGACCCAACCGACTCCTACCGCGTGCCCTTCCACTTTGTGAACAGGCAGGTCGTCAGTCAGCTTCAAGTCACTCCCGATGCCATTTCTCCTAATGGCGATGGTGTGCAAGACACGACGACCATCACCTTTGAGATTGGTCACCCAGTCAATGGGCTGCGCATCGCAGCCATCTTTAATCGAATTCCTGACGGCGCAGGATTCCATGTGCCCTTCATTACCACGGGTCCGCTACAGCCGGGTCGCTACAGCGTGACGTGGGATGGGACAGCGCCTGCCGGTTTTGAGCTCCGAGATGGGTTCAATCAGCTCCACCTGAATTGGCAGCTTGTACCAGGCGGGGCTTGGACTGCCTTCTTCAGTGCCGCCGGCGTCATCACCACCGGTTTTGCCCGTCTGACGGTTGACCGCAGCCCGCCGGTCTTCTCTAATGTCGTTCCGGTCATCGTTCCCACCGCTCCCAATCAAGTAACCATCCGCGGCAATGTCGACGATTTATTGCTCAGTACGGTGATGTCGGACGGTGGCTCGGTATGGGTTAACGATGTCTTGCAGCATATCACCAACCAAAATATTCCAGGATTGACAGGTTGGGATTGGGTCCTGTTTGAGTCCTTGCCCATGACCATGGACCTGCGCCAAAGCACCACGGTCAGTCTGCGCGCGCGAGATAGTGCCGGCAACGAAGTGCGGCAATCCTTAGCGGCCACAGGACTTACCGTGGAGAATCCAGCTCTAACGACGGTCAATGCCGAAACGGTGCGGGTTGCCGGTGTGGTAGTGCCGGGAATGACTCTCACCATCAATGGGATAGCCACCACCTATGACTCCATCGGTCGGTTCGCGGTCAATCTGCCCCTCACTCTAGGACACAATGCCTTCACAGTGGTGGCGTCCGTCCCGGCATGGGGCGCGGCCTTCACACCCATAACCCAAACATTTGCGGTAGTGCGTACGCCGACCGTCATGGGTCTCACTTCTGCCACGCCTAATCGCTTGCTCAACGAACGCTTTGTTGTCGACGTTACCATCGGCGAAGTCACCGACCTCTATGGGCTTGAGTTTGTTGTGAACTTTGACCCGACCAAAATGCAGGTGATCGACGCCGACCCAACTCTACCCGGCGTGCAAATTAGCCCGGGGACCGCACTCCCCGGAGTCGGAACAGTGACTTACCCAATCAACAGTGTCGACAACGCCGCTGGGGTGATTCGCTTTGGTGCAGCCTTGATGGGTGTACCGACTGGCTTTAGTGGCAATGGCCTTCTCGCTAGCATTGAGTTCACCTCCACTGCCGTCGGTCCGGTTTCCGTCACTGTCGCCAGTGCCACCGCTGCCGACAGCAGGGCTGTGCCCATACGTTTTGCCATCGGCACAATGGCACCTGTCCAGATCGGCACAGGTACGGTCAGTGGACGAGTCGAGCTACCCGGTAGGACAGTCCTGGTTGGCAACGACCTGCAGCCCCGTTTTGGCGGAGTAAGCGTTACCGTGGCGGGCCGCGAGGCCATTACCAATGACCAGGGTAATTTCTCCGTAGCCGGCATGCCCGCTGGCACGCACACTCTGCGTGTGACGACGCCAGGTTTCTTGACACAGAGTCAGCAGATCGTCATCAGCAGTCTAACGCCAATCCTTACGGCCAATTTCATCCTAGTTTCCGGCGATCTCAATGGCGACGGCAGGATTGATATCTTTGACATCGTCATTGTGAGCAATGCCTTTGGCTCAGCCCTTGGGCAGCCGCATTGGGATGCGAGAGCCGACTTAAATCTAGATGGCAGGGTGGATATCCTGGATCTAGTCGCCGTCACCCGCAATTTTGGGCGTAGCGAATAAGGGTTAAAGTAGGCAAGAGGCGGCCTGTACAGGCCGCCTCTTGCTGTGGTGCTAGGCAGGCCATCTACGGGCATGCTATACTCGTGCCGTATGTGGTCTAGAAGGGGGCAGTATGCTTGCTAAGAACCTTGTTACTTGTGTTCCTGGGGGTGCTCATCCTCGGATCTTTCTTTTTTTCCGGACTATACTGGGAGGGGCAGCGGCTGCTGTTCCAGTTGGTGCTTACGGTCCCCTTGCTTGCCGGGCTTCTCCTGCCGGGTAAAGTTATAGGCGCATCTTCTGTGCGGCGGGGGGACTTCTTCGTGGCGGCAGTGGTGTTGCTTTATGCCATTGGCATCGTGCGACCGGCTAGCACCTACGGCGCATTGATGAGTGCTTTGTTATGGCTCAGCTACTTTGCCGTCTATTTGTTATTTCAGCGTTTGGCTCTGGCCGAGCGTGAGAAAAGGGCTGTGGTCCTTGCATTCGCCGCTTTTTGTACTTTAGTTGCCCTCTTAGGGTTGGCAGTCTATACCCAGACGATTTATTTGCAAGAGGGGCTTGTCGGCGGCCGACTGTCAGTGCTTCTGCGCTACCCGAACGCTACCGCGGCTTTGTTGGTGGCAGGGGCAGCCGCGGTCCTGGCCCTCCTGCCCCAACTATTTAAGCACAGTCAACGGACAATGGCCTTTTTGTCGCTCTTGGCCGTGTTGCCCGCCCTCTATCTCACTCATTCACGCGGTGGATGGTTGACATTGGCTGCTATTGTTTTGTTTATTTGTCTTTGGCAACGTGCTCTGTGGGTTTTGTTGCACTACCTCACCGGGGCAACCATTGGCAGCCTAGCGATTGTCGCCATGTTACAAACGAGCGCGGAGCCCGCTACCTACTTGGTCATTCTTGCTTTAGCCGTGCCCTATGCTTGGGGCTACACCCTGATACCGCTAGGAACCAAGGGCGTGAAATATGCCTTTGCCACCGTTCTCCTGACCGCTTTGGCAATTACCGCCTACTTAGGGTGGAGTCCCTTGCGCTACACTATCGCCACCAACTCCCTTACGCCGCATGCCGTGCTGTCTTTTACGGTGGGCGAGTTGCTGCCGGAAACGGAGCACACCATTACCGGCAGGGTGGAGATAACCGGCACTGATGCTGCCCCACCCGCCTATATCATCATTTGGGGAATGCGGGCGGGGCGAGTAGAATCCCGCCTGGCCAGGCAGCAGCTGAGTTCGGGTGAAGATTTTGCCCTGAGTTTCGTCACTCCTACTGAGATAAAGGATATTCGCGTGGATTTTTCCGTTAATGCCGTCGCTACCACCATGCAGCTAAAATCCCCACGCCTTGTCGGTGGGGGGCTTGCGTCGTGGTTGAGCAGCCCCCTGCACAGGCTCTTGCCCTTGCCGCTCGCCAATCGCCTGGCCCAGATGGGGCATCGGGTGCTCCTAGGTGATGCCCGCCTGACCTTTGTTAGGGATGGTCTGCGCATTGCGCACCAGTCGCTATGGCTTGGCCAAGGGGGCAGGACTTGGGAAGCGCTCTATCGCAGTGTACAAAGTTATGATTACGGCTCGCGGCATGCCCATTCCGAGCCTTTAGAGATGTTGCTTGATATCGGTTTGGTGGGGCTATTGCTGTTTGTCCTGTTCCTAGTTGGTGTTTTCAGGCGGATTACGCGGGGGAATGGCGTGGACGGCATCTTGGCAGTAGTGGCGATGGCTCTGCTCATTAATTCCGTCGGCGAGTTTATCGGGGCTTTTCCCTCATTTTACTTTGTGCTCTTTGCCTTTTTGGGCCTGCTGTCGTCCTCGCCAAATCCTCCACAGCGCACCGTCAATAGATGGGGCACAGGTCTACCGCTAGTCCTCTGTATCGCCCTGGTGGTCTCGCTGCCATACTTGACAATTACCCTTGTGGCTGAGAACGCCTTCGACCGGATGCAGAGAGAGATGGGAGTCGGCGACCATCCGGCGGCACTCGCCACCGTAGCTAGCGCGCATCGCCTTGCTCCATTTGTGCCTAATCTGCGGATTGCCCTCGCCCAGCTCAGCTGGCTTGACCTAGTCGCGGACCGCCAGATGCGCCTTTCCTTGGCGGAGGGCCGCCGTCTTGAGCCAGGCAACGCGCAGTTCGCCACGCTCCTTGGCCAGTTGGCCATGCGTCATGGTGAATTCACCCAAGCTGTCGCTTACTTCGGTCAGGCTCTAAAATTGGAGGTGATGCGCGTCAGAAGATACGAAGACCTAGCCTCAGCTCAAGTGAGGGCTGCGCTGCAGCTAGCGGAGCGCGATCTGGCACAAGGACTTGAGTTCGCCCACGCCGCAGTTGCCACAGGAGAGTTGTTTTACGCTACAGCTGCTGTTGTTCCGCCGCCCTATGCCATGCGCGCAACGCCGGCCCTTCATCTGGCCCTTGGGCAGGCCCACCTGATCGTCAGGAAGTATAAAGAAGCAGAGACTCATCTGCGTCAGGCAATCCGTGCCCCCGACGAGGTGACACGCAGAGTCGCCACCGTTACTTTAGGGAGGCTCTACGAGCTACAGGGGGACGCCGTCCAAGCGCGGCTGCATCTGGCGGGTAAGCTAGGCAGAACAGATCTGGAACTCTACTACAGTCAATTAAGTCTAATCGCCCCCTAGGGCAATGTTACGATATCTTTACAATGCCGGACTACGGATTGTTTTACGCTGACTGCCCTTGTATACTGGCCATGACAGAGGGAAGCTGAGTCAAGGGCTTGGCATTTCTAGCCCTACGCCCCCCATAGGGGGTGCGAGGTCGACGCGCAGGGCACGGAAAGCACCGAGTGTTCCCTCAAAGTCAAGTATTGTCTATCTCTGAAAGGGAGGTACCATTGAAGTGAAAAAATTCTTTGCCGTCTTACTCAGTTTGGTTATGACCGTGAGCCTGTTCTCCGGCGTGGCCTTTGCTAGCACTCCCCATACGTATTTTTTGCAGGCTAACATTCATGGCACAGTCGCTCTAAACCAAATCATCTTCATCAGCGGTAGCCTAAGTCGCGTTGGTTCGCAAACTCTGGTGGACTCTGCCTACCCCGGTGGTGAGACCTTCCAAGTATTGTTACAGCGCCGCGATCTGACCGCCACCACTTGGGCTGGGGCTACGACGTTCCAAACGATACTACCCGACCCCAACAGTGGTGTGTTCAATATCGCGGTAAACCTCAATAGCGTCGGCACCTACCGCTTGGTTGCGGTAAGAAATGGCGCGATCATTGTACAAGCCGGTGCGGACTTGGCCCAAGCAGTGGGCACTGTCAGTGCCAGTGCATTGACTGTAACCCCTGGCATCACCGAAACCACTTGGAGCGTCACTCCCGAGACAGTGCGCATCCCCCTCACGGTGACCCGTCCTGGCGCCACTGCCGGCACTGTCACCCATCTCACCACTGGTTTGACTGCTACTTTCACTTACGGTGGCGTTGTAGCAACAGATGTCACTAGCACAGTATCAGGCAACACCGTAACTTTCGTTGTTCCCAGACCGGCAGGTACTCCTGCTACCGGCGTCATTGGCATTTCCGTCAGCCATGAGTCCGGCAATTGGGTCGGCTCCGCCGCGGTTAACGTAGTTGCCCGCGCACCCTTCAATGTCTTGGTCACTCCTGTTCCGGCATTAGCGGTTGGCACCCCGTCACTACTGACAGTGCAGGCCTTTGATGCTCTCGGCAACTTTGCTGGTGGTGGCAGCACAACTTTTGCTTACACCATAACCACGGTCACTGGTCCGTTCGCAGCTCCCGCAGTAGCTCTCCGCACCACAGACGCAGCTCTTAACTTTACGGTAACTCCCCGCCATGGCGGAGTCATTACCGTTACGGTGCTCTTCTATGACGCCGCCCATAATATCGTTTCTACCCAAGTGCGCACCCTGACCGTTCCTGGTATTACGGTGAGCATCCCTGTAACTGCTGCCCGTCGCCTTGACGTAGCCACCCTGCGCGCAATCGTCACCGACGCCGCCGGCAACCGCGTGAACAATGCCAGAGTCACCTTTACTGGTACCGCAGGCATGTTCGCTACCCGCAACGCCGCGGGCACCTTTGTCAACACAGCCGACGCTGCCTTGGTCGTCAACGGCATGGCTGCCACCCAGCCCACCGGTTCCGCCGTTGTCAATGGTGAGTTCTCCATTGACGTGACCCTGCGGACGCTTGGCAACATCTCTGTTTTAGTCGAAATCCCCACCCTGAACCTAGTAACTAATATGATTGAATGGACCGCCCAAGGCAATTGGGGTAGCGCGATAGCTGTAACTGGCAATCTAGGCTACACCCTCGCCCTCACCCACACCCTGCTGGCTGGGGCCACCGCGCCTGAGACCGTGTCGGTAACCGTGCGCGATGCCGCTGGCGTAGCCATCACTAGCGGTCTTACCTTTACAGGTCCCACCGCGTTAACGGTAGGCCCAGCCATCCATGTCGGGCTTGGCGTATGGAGTGTACCTCTGCACGTAGTCGGTGCCGCGGGAACCTTTACCCTCACCGCAGCTAATGCGGATAGCACCACCCTTGGCACTGCCTCGATCGTTGCTGTTGCTCCTGTAGTCGCTGTAACTCCCGCCGGCGGTAGGCTCACCGCTAATTTCCGCGATACAATCACCGTAACGGTGACCGACCCACGCACGAACGTGGCTGTAGCTCGCAACATTACTGTGGCGGCGAGAAACGTCACCGCCCCGAACAATGCCGTTCATGCAACTGCTACCATCATCTCAAATGAGATGAGTGGAACTGTGACCACTGCTTGGGTTCCCTATGTTGTAGCCGCCGCAAGTGCGCAGCAATTCAGAATCCTCGCCTCTCCTACCGCTGCCGCTACCCGTACCGTTGCCGGTGTGGTAAGTGCGCCGCAGGTAAGTATTACCGTAGCAGGTGCTCCTGCGGTTCATTTGACCCTGACGGATGCTACTCTCGTAGTAACCCCCACCACCTTGGTTCAAGGTGTGCGGGCAACCATCTCGGTTACGGTCAATAATGCCCATGGCACACCGATTCCTGGTCGTTTTGTCACCCTAAGCGGTCGTATGACCACCGATGCTGCCGGTGTTGCTATCCCCGCCGCGGGCACGCTGAGCATCATTGGTGTACCAGCTGCCCAGGCTGATGGCGTGGTCACTGCCGCCAATGTAGTGGTTTCGGTGCTTAACGATGCCATTCCTCCAGTTGCCCTGACAGCTACTATACCTGTCACCGTTCCTGCCGCTCCTCCTGCCGACACCGCCGCTCCGATCATCGAAGTGACCGTGCCTGCTGTGACCACCGAAGCTACCGCCCAGGTAACTGTGGTTGTCAGAGACGCTGTCAATATTGCCGCTAACGGCATCATCTTCGACGGCGCAGTCGTGACCGTGTTTGCCGGCAGAGAGCATGTCTTTACCCGTACCGTCAACCTGCGCGAAGGCATGAATGTCTTCTCCGTCAGTGCTCAAGACGTTGCCGGTAATGTAGCCACCCGCGTCATTGCCATCGAGCGTCGCACCCCGCCTGCGCCTGTTAGCCACACCATTGTCATCGGCAGAGCTAACCCCGCTATCGGTCTGGACGTTCCTGCCAATGTACGCAATGGCCGCCTCATGGTGCCTTTCCGCTGGTTCGGTGAGAGAATCCTCGGCGCTACCGTCGACTTCAGAGTCGTTGGCGCAGCCGAAGTAGTATCTCTCCACCTCGGCAACGTCCATGTAGAGCTAACCCTCAACAGCACCATCGCTAAAGTCAACGGCACTCCAGTCTCGCTCGATGTAGCAGCCTTTGCCACCGGCGGCCGCACCCTCGTGCCTGCCCGCTTCTTGGCTGAGACCTTCGGCTACACCGTCAACTGGAACCCCATTGACGACAGCGTCACCATCACCAAGAGATAGTCCCTTCTCCACCAAAGAGACCCCTCACGGGGTCTCTTTTTTTCCCGCCCCCAAACAAAAGGGACGTGTCTTTTTGTTTTCAAAGGCTGATTTTCTTCTCATTCTGGCGTATAATAGGACAACGCCTCATTAGAGAGAACCTTTGCTCGAAGTGGCCCGCAGCGAGGAGTAGAGGAGCGCAGAGGAGGGAAACCCTCATTAATCCTCTCAATAGTTCGTTACCCTCTCACCCCTTCGTTCCACTTGTCTTTGCTTCGGCCCACTTCGAGCGAAACGTCCCTTTTTTCCTCCCCTTCGTTCCACTTATCTTTGCTGCGTCCCACTTAAAGCTAAACACCCCCTTGTTTTTCCCCCTTCCTTAAGTCGCCCCCATAGGACAACGCCCCAGTGGGGCGTTGCTACGAACGACAGGAGTGTTGCTGCTTGAAGCTCTACCTAAACCTCTTTGGTATAGCCCTAGGTCTTTTTCTAGCCACCCTCACGCCGCCCCCCGCTCTCTCGATTGCCGCCATGCAGGCCTTGGGGCTGCTCGCCTGGGCTATCTGTGCCTTTGTGGGCCAAGTCTACGACGACTACATCGTGGCGCTCATCATGGCAGTGGGGTGGATTGTGCTCGGCATAGTGCCGCTAGAGATTGCCTTTGCCACCTTTCATAGCCGCACTTGGTGGCTCTTAGTGGGGGCCCTAGGTTTAGGGGCGGGCGTGGCCAGGAGCGGCCTACTAAAGAGGAGCACTTTGCTCATGTTAAGACTCATGCCGCCAAGTTACCTCGGGCAGACCCTGGCCCTCTTTTTAACCGGGGTCGTCTTCTGCCCGGCCATTCCGAGCGTCACCGCCAAGGTGAGCATTACGGGAAAGTTTATTCCCGGGCTGGCCGGAGCGATGGGTTTTGGCGAGCGGAGCAAGGAGAGCGCGGGGCTTTTTTTGGCCATGTACCTTGGTTTTGTTTTGGCGGCACCCATGTACATGACGGCGACCAGCACTAATTTATTTCTAATTGAACTTTTGCCCCCGCTTGAGGTCAGCCGCATGAGCTGGGGTTTTTGGCTGACGGCGGCGCTACCCCCGGTGCTATTCGCGGCGATGCTCGGGTACCTGGCACTCCTCATGCTCTTTCAGCCTAAGGGGCCGGCCTCCGCGGACCGGGCGGTGGTGGTTGCCGAGCTACAGGCTCTAGGCCCGCTGACCCGACCGGAAAAGGTTATCCTTTTGGTCTTACTCCTCGCACTCATACTTTGGATTACGGAGGGTTGGCATGGGCAGCAGCCGGCAGCGGTGGCTTTGGCCGCCCTGACGGTGCTCTTGGCGACGGGCACGGTGGACAGAAAGACCTTTCACACGGAGATAGGTTGGTCGTCGCTCATATTTTTAGGCATCATTTTAAACCTCGGGCAGGTCTTCCCGCGTCTGGGGATAGATAAATTTTTAGGGGCAGAGTTGCTGCCGCTCCTAGGCCCCTTGGCCGAAAACTCCCTTCTTTTTACCGCCTTGCTCATGGCCTGCACTTTTCTCTTGCGCTTTGTCATGGTCTCGATTAACGCTTTGCTAGCCATACTCATGCTCATCCTCACCCCCGTGGCCGCGGCGGCAGGCATGAGCGCTTGGGCTTTGGGGATGGTCATCCATTTAGCGGCCCACGGGGTCTTTGTTATGCACTACCAAAACATCGTCTACGCTGTAGGCTGCGAGGCCGCCGAGGGCAAGGCCATCTCGGTAAGTGACGGCGCGAAGTTCTCGCTCATATTTACCGGCATAACTGTCCTCGCAGTGCTCGCCGCTTTGCCCTACTGGCGCTGGCTGGGCCTCCTCTAGGGCTGTGGTTAGGCCCAAACTGACGGATATTGGTCTGCATTCGTTCATAGTAGTGCAATCGGTTCGGCGCTGGTTTATAATCTAGACAAGAGAACAGAGAAAGGCGGCTTTGGCATGGGCTCCACTGAGTTGTTGGTAGCGGCCCTGGCAAAAAAAAGGCTCGCGCGCGAGGCAGAGCGGCAAGCTTTCATTTTGCTAGCCATGCAGGCTTTGGACAAGCTGGCCGGGGAGATGGCGTTTGAGTCGGCCTATATATTCGGCTCGGCGACGCGCCCCTACGGGTTTAGCGAGGGATCAGATTTAGATGTCGCCTTTGTCGGCCTGAGGGATGAGGATTTTTTTGCCGCCATGGCGTTTCTTTATAACGAGGTGGGGCGAGAGGTCGACGTGGTGCAACTAGAGGGGCATAGGCTGGCGGAAAAGATTGTGGGGGAGGGCATACAATGGAGAGGGAGCAGGGAGGCATACCCTCGTGATGCGGCGGAGTTTGTCAAAAAGCTAGAGCAGTAACCCCAGACGTAAAGCGCGCCGAGGCGCTTTTTTTTCGTGCAGGGATAACCATTTTGTGATAGAATAGTTGTATACAAAACCGTGCACAGACGGAGGGTTGTTATGGGATATATAAGAATTGGCGAAAAATTAGTCAGTCGCGAAAAAATCATGCGCATGGTGGAGAAGGTTCTCGACCGCCGCTCGTCCGGCCTGTCGCAGCAGGATGTGGCTGATGAGCTCGGGCTTGACCGCAGCTTTATCTCGCGCCTCGAAACCCTAGGCGAGCTTCGCAAGGGCGGCAAGATAGCGCTTATTGGCTTTCCGATTGGCAACAAGGCTGAAGTGGCCAGCATTGCAGAGGATTTTGGAGTCGACCACATTTACTTGCTCACCGAGGCCGAGCGCTGGGCTCTCATTCGGGAGAAGAGCGGGGCGGACCTGCTGAACGAAATCATGGGGTTGCTCACGGCGCTGCGCTCCTTTGACACCGTCATCTTAATCGGCTCAGATATGCGCATTAAGTTGGCGGAAGCATTGGTGGATAAGCAAATTATTCCTATGTACATCGGCGACTCCCCCATCAGAGAGGACAAATACATCGACCCAGACGAGCTGCGCCAATTGCTGCAGGGGCTACGTGGATAGGAGGGGTGCGCAATGAAGCGAGTTGTCAGTGTGAGCTTGGGTGCAAGCAAGCGCGACCACCGGATTGAGGTAGAGCTTTTAGGCGAAAAGTGCCTTATCGAGCGCATCGGCACTGATGGGGACTTAGGCCGCGCCGTCGCCCTCATTAAGAAGCTGGATGGGCAGGTCGACGCCTTTGGCATGGGCGGCATCGACCTCTATGTGCAGGCAGGCGGCAAGCGCTACATTCTGCGCGAAGCTAGGCAGCTGGCCGAGGCCGCCAAGGTCACGCCCATACTCGATGGCACCGGGCTGAAAAATACGCTGGAGCGTAAAGCCGTGCTCTACCTAGACAAGGTCTATGGCCTAAAAATTAAAGGCGCATCGGTCCTCATGGTTTGCGCCGCCGACCGCTTCGGCATGGCGGAGACTTTTGCCGCTCTCGGCGCCAAGCTCACTTTGGGCGATTTAATCTTTACCATCGGCCTGCCCCTCCCCCTCTATAGCCTGCAGGCTCTGGGCAAGGTGGCCGCCGTGCTCGCGCCCATAATGACCCAGCTCCCCATAAAGTATCTCTACCCCACCGGCCCCGACCAAGAGAGGACGGTCCGGCGCGGCGAGCAGTACTTTCGCCAAAACAGCATCATCGCCGGCGATTTTCACATCATCCGCCGCTACTTGCCGGACGGCTTGCAGGACAAGGTTGTGGTCACCAACACGGTGACAGAGAGTGACATATTGTGGCTAGAACAAAAAGGGGCGCGGCTCTTAGTCACCACCACCCCAGAATTCGCCGGACGCTCCTTTGGCACCAATGTCATGGAGGCCCTCTTGGTAGCCTTGTCGGGGCAGACGGGCTCGGGGCTAAGCGCAGAGCAATATGAGGTGCTCCTTGACCGTCTGGACTTTAAGCCGCGTGTGGTCGAGATCGGCTCACCGATGGGTTCATAGTTCATAGCTCATATTTCATAGTTCATAGAGGGAGGGAATATATGCGCAAGTTCGCCTTTATTTTGCATCCTATTGTCGCCGATGACATTGCCCGCAAATTTAAGTTTACCGCCAAGTGGTCGGACGCTTGGAAGGAGAGGTTGGTCAGGCTCTTGCCGCCGCTTAGGGTATCGCACATCACGGGCGTTAAGTCCCCCCATGCTGAGGTAGAGGGTTACTTTGTCGCCTGCCCCTTGACCTCGCGCCAACTTCTAGGCTCGGTGCCGGCCGCTGAAGCCATTAAGAAAATTGTGCAGGCCGGGCGCGTTGCCGAGAAATTAGGCGCGGAGATAGTGGGCTTAGGCGCTTTGACTTCGGTGGTCGGAGACGCTGGCCTTACGGTGGCCGAGAAGCTCAACATCGGTGTGACCACAGGCAATAGCTACACCGTAGCCACCGCCCTCATGGCGGCGCGCCTAGCTGCTGCCAAGATGCAAATCAAAATTGCCGACGCTCAAGTAGTGGTGGTGGGCGCAACGGGTTCTATCGGGCAGGTGTGCGCGCGGCTGATGGCCAAGGAAGCGGCCAGAGTTACCTTGGTGGCGCGGAACTTAGAGCGCTTGCAGGCAGTGCGTGAGCGAATATACGCTGAAAGCGGCACCATGACCTATGTGTCGGACGACGTCGACGCCAGCCTTAAGAATGCCGATATCGTCATTGCCGTCACCAGTGCCCTTGACTGCGTGGTGGACCCTCGGCTGCTCAAGCCCGGGGCCATTGTTTGCGATGTTGCTCGCCCGCGCGACGTGTCCGAAGAAGTGGCTAGGCTGCGCGATGATGTGCTGATTGTCGATGGCGGAGTGGTCGAAGTGCCCGGGCCGGTGGACTTTGGCTTTAATTTCGGCTTCCCCCCCCGTATGGCCTATGCCTGCATGGCCGAGACCATGCTCCTAGCGCTGGAGGGGAAAGTGGCAGATTTCTCCCTCGGGCGGGATATAAAGCTAGAGCAGGTCGAAGAAATAACGCGCTTAGCTGAAAAACACCAGTTTAAGCTGGCTGGTTTTCGTAGCTTCGAGCGGGCGGTAACGGACGAGAAAATAGCGGCCATCCGTGAGCGCGCTCGGGCTAAGCGAGCGGCTGATTAGCAGCATGCATTGTCCATGCTCAGGCCAGAATCATTGACAAAGGGCGCGAGCGTTATATAATAGACTTGGTCTTGGAGCACTGCTGGCGTAGCGGTGCTCCACTTGAAAATTAGGGATGCATAAAGGACCTGTCGCCGACATACAATCACTGCAGCAGTGGCAAGAAAGAGGGAGTTAGTGTGAGCGAAAAAGAGGTCTTAATCACTATTGAAGGGTTAAGGAAGATTGAGGAGGAGCTGGAGCAGCTCAAATCAGTCAAGCGTGCTGAGGTGGCCGAGCGCATCAAAGAAGCTATCGCCCATGGCGACATCTCTGAAAATAGCGAGTATGACGATGCCAAGAACGAGCAGGCTTTTGTGGAGGGCCGCATACTGACTCTTGAGCGGCAATTGCGCAATGCCCGGGTGGTGGACATTTCTGAAAGAGACCACACTGTGGTAAGCTTGGGCTCTAATGTCAGGCTTTACGACGTCGACGCCAAGGAAGAGTTGCAGTATGCCGTCGTTGGGTCGGCCGAAGCGAGCCCGATGGAAATGAAAATTAGTAACGAGTCTCCGGTGGGTAAGGCCCTCATGGGCAAAAAATCGGGGGACACTATCGAAGTCGTGGTGCCTTCAGGAACAACTTTAAAGTACACCGTTTTGGCCATCGATTAAAGACGAGTCATTATTTTTGCCTCTTGACACGGATTTTGCCCTATGTTAGCATAAAGAAGTCGCGTCTGGAGTCCATGAAAGTGGTGTGTTGAATAGTAGCCGCTCTCATGGTACAATGGATGTCCAGCGACCTTGAGCCTTGAAAACTGAACAATGCAGACGAGCAGTCAAGACACTTTAGGCGCGAGCCTGAGTAGTTGCGATTGCAGTGATGACGTTGGCATGCGCGAGCATGCTGACAAAACAAAAAATATGTAACTTCGAAGCGAGCCAATCGCTTTTCGGTAAGAATTTATCGGAGAGTTTGATCCTGGCTCAGGACGAACGCTGGCGGCATGCCTAATACATGCAAGTCGAGCGAACTAGAAGTTA
>Ga0208735_100072_pt1 | contig 61047 bp, 47 predicted proteins | sample Subbio12Aug_8Aab_FD_184829 | JGI IMG/M metagenome (GOLD analysis project Ga0208735, IMG submission 184829) | Serpentinite rock and fluid subsurface biosphere microbial communities from McLaughlin Reserve, California, USA - CR12Aug_8Aab (SPAdes) | ecosystem: Environmental > Terrestrial > Deep... | reverse complement strand
GCACAAGCCGGCGGCCGCCAAGCCGGCCGAGGGGGCGCGCAAGGGCGAGAAGAAGGGTGCGCCCGCTGCGCCCAAGAGCGAGAACAACCGCGGCCGGCGCGGCGGATTGAGGACCCGCGGCGATACCGCCGGCGCCTCGGGCTGGCGCGGCGGTCCCAAGCAGGGGGGGCGCCACGGTCGTCATGCCGCCGAAGAAGTGCGTCAGGCGCCGCAGGCCGTCGAACAGGTGGTGCGCGAGATTCATGTGCCCGAGACGATCTCGGTGGCCGATCTGGCCCACAAGATGGCGGTCAAGGCGACCGAGGTCATCAAGGCGCTGATGAAGATGGGCATGATGGTCACCATCAACCAGCATCTCGATCAGGAAACCGCGATGATCATCGTCGAAGAGTTGGGCCACAAGGCCTTCGCGGCGAAGCTCGACGACCCGGATGCCTTCCTCGACGAAGCGCAGACCGGACACAAGGATGGCGAAGCCCTGCCGCGTGCGCCGGTGGTCACCGTCATGGGCCACGTCGACCACGGCAAGACTTCCCTGCTCGACTACATCCGGCGGACCAAGGTGGCCGCCGGCGAAGCGGGCGGCATTACCCAGCACATCGGCGCCTATCACGTCGAGACGCCGCGCGGCGTCGTCACCTTCCTCGACACGCCGGGCCACGCCGCCTTCACGGCGATGCGCGCGCGCGGCGCGAAGGCGACCGACATCGTCATCCTGGTGGTGGCGGCCGACGACGGCGTGATGCCGCAGACCAAGGAAGCCATCCATCATGCCAAGGCCGCCGGCGTGCCGCTGGTGGTGGCGATGAACAAGATCGACAAGCCCGCCGCCAACCTCGATCGGGTTCGTCAGGAACTGATCGCCGAGGGCGTGGTGCCCGAGGAGTACGGCGGTGAATCACCCTTCGTCTCCGTATCGGCGAAGACCGGCCAGGGCATCGACGACCTGCTGGAAAACGTCCTGCTGCAGGCCGAAGTGCTGGAGCTCAAGGCGCCGAAGGACGCACTGGCCAAGGGCCTCGTGATCGAGGCGCGCCTCGACAAGGGCAAGGGCCCGGTGGCGACGGTGCTGGTGCAGTCCGGCACCCTGAAGCGCGGCGATGTGCTGCTGGTCGGCCAGGTCTATGGCCGGGTGCGCGCCATGCTCGACGAAACCGGCGCGGCAGTCGAAGAGGCCGGCCCGTCGATTCCGGTCGAGATTCAGGGGCTGTCCGACGTGCCGGCGGCCGGCGACGAGGCGATGGCGCTGGCCGACGAGAAGAAGGCGCGCGAGGTCGCGCTGTTCCGCCAGGGCAAGTTCCGCGACGTGCGGCTGGCCAAGCAGCAGGCCGCCAAGCTCGAGAACATGTTCGAGCAGATGGGCGAAGGCGAAACCAAGACGCTGGCGCTGATCATCAAGTCCGACGTGCAGGGTTCGCAGGAGGCACTGGCGCAGGCGCTCGCCAAGCTGTCGACCGACGAGGTCAAGGTGAATGTGATCCATGCCGCCGTGGGCGGCATTTCGGAATCCGACGTCAACCTGGCGCAGGCCTCGCGTGCGGTCATCATCGGCTTCAACACGCGTGCCGACGCCGGCGCGCGCAAGGCGGCCGAGAACTTCGGTGTCGACATCCGCTACTACAACATCATCTACGACGCCGTCGATGAGGTGAAGGCCGCGCTGTCCGGCATGCTGGCGCCCGAAAAGCGCGAGAACGTGCTGGGCATGGTCGAGATTCGCCAGGTGTTCCGCATTTCCAAGGTCGGCGCGGTGGCGGGCTGCATGGTGCTGTCCGGCCTCGTCAAGCGCGGCGCGCAGGTGCGCGTGCTGCGCGACAACGTGGTGATCCATACCGGCGAGCTCGATTCGCTCAAGCGCTTCAAGGACGACGTGCGCGAGGTCAAGGAAGGCTTCGAATGCGGCCTGTCGCTGAAGAACTTCAACGACATCAACGAAGGCGACCAGCTCGAAGTCTTCGAGGTGCAGGAAATCGCCCGTACTTTGTAAAGTCAGTCATGGCGGGACGGCACCAGGCACAGGGTTATTCGCGCGGCGAGCGCGTGGCGGAGCAGATCCGCCGCGATCTCGTCGACCTGCTGCGGCAGGTCAAGGATCCGCGCGTGGCCCATCTGCTGCCGCTGGTCACGATCACCGACATCGAGCTGACGCCCGACTATGCGCATGCCAAGGTGTTCTATACTTCGCTGGCGGGCGAGGAACGTGCTGGCGAAGTGGCCAGTGGCCTGGCCCATGCGGCCGGCTTTCTGCGGCGCGAACTGGGTCGGCGCCTGCACATCCACCACATTCCCGAATTGCACTTCGTCTTCGACGCCTCGGTCGAGCGCGGCACTCGCCTCTCGCAGCTGATCGACGCCGCCGTCGAGTCGGACCAGAAGGACAAACCGACGGGTGAATAAGCCGCGACGCGCTCCCCGGCGTCGTGTCGACGGCGTGCTGCTGCTCGACAAGCCGCCGGGCATGAGTTCGAACGCCGCGCTGCAGAAGGCGCGCTGGCTGTTCAACGCCGCAAAGGCCGGCCATACCGGCACGCTCGACCCGATGGCGACGGGTTTGTTGCCGCTCTGCTTCGGCGAGGCCGCCAAGTTTTCCAGCACCCTGCTCGATGCCGACAAGACCTACGCAGCCACGGTGAGGCTGGGGATCGTCACCGATACCTGCGATGCCGAGGGCCGGATGCTGGCGACGCATCCCGTCAATGTGAATGAAGCCGAGGTGCGCGCCGTCCTGACCCGGTTCGCCGGCGCAATCGAACAGGTGCCGCCGATGCATTCCGCGCTCAAGCGCGACGGCGTTCCCCTCTACGAACTTGCGCGCCAGGGCATCGAGGTCGAACGCGAGGCACGCCAGGTCACGATCCACGCCATCGAACTGCTGGCGTGGCATGGCAACAGCTTCGATCTCCGCGTGACCTGCAGCAAGGGCACCTACATCCGTACGCTGGCCGCCGACATCGGCAGCGCGCTCGGCTGCGGTGCCCATCTGGCTGCCTTGCGCCGCACGCGGGTCGGCAGCCTGGACATTGCGCAGGCGGTGACGATCGAAACCCTCGCGGCGACGGCAACGGAATTGCGCGACAGCCTGCTGCAGCCGACCGATGCCTTGCTGGTTGACATTCCGGCGATGCACCTGAACGACCTCGAAGCCGCACGTATCCTTCAGGGCCAGCCGATACGCCGGGACGGCATGCCATCCAGTCAAGTTCGACTTTTCGCCCCGCAGGGTTTCATCGGCCTTGGCGAAGTCTCCGAAGATGGCTGGCTCAAGCCAAAAAGGCTGATCGCAACTGCCTGATTCGTCTATAATCCCCCGCTTTCCGCGGTTGTCGCGCTCTATCAAACCGGGGCCGCAGCCGATTTTTCAACCCAGCGTTTGAGAGAAGACTCCATGGCCATCCAAACCGCCGACAAGGCAAAGATCGTTACCGATTTCCAGCGCAAGCCGGGCGATACCGGTTCCCCCGAAGTGCAGGTCGCCCTCCTGAGCGCGCGCATCAATGACCTGACCGGTCACTTCAAGACCCATGTCAAGGATCACCACTCCCGCCGCGGCCTGCTCAAGATGGTGAGCCAGCGCCGCAAGCTGCTCGACTACCTCAAGGGCAAGAACGCCGACAGCTATCGTGCGCTGATCGAGCGCCTAGGTTTACGCAAATAAAAGGACATCCCGTGCTCACACCTTTCAAGAAAAGTTTTACCTACGGCGCGCACACCGTCACGCTGGAAACCGGCGAGATTTCGCGCCAGGCCTCCGGCGCCGTGCTGGTCAATGTCGATGACACCGTCGTGCTCGCCACCGTCGTCGCCAAGACCGAAGCCAAGGCCGGGCAGGATTTCTTCCCGCTGACCGTCGATTACGTCGAGAAGGTCTATGCCGCCGGCCGCATTCCCGGCGGCTTCTTCAAGCGCGAGGGGCGCCCGTCCGAGAAGGAGACGCTGACCTCGCGCCTGATCGACCGCCCGCTGCGTCCGCTGTTCCCCGACGGCTTCTACAACGAAGTGCAGGTCATCATCCATGTCCTGTCGAGCAATCCGGAAGTCGATCCCGACATTCCCGCGCTGATCGGCGCCTCCGCCGCGATGGCGATCTCCGGCGTGCCCTTCAACGGCCCGATCGGCGCCGCGCGCGTCGGCTACCTCGACGGTCAGTACGTGCTCAACCCGACCCGCACCCAGCTGCTCGACAGCCAGCTCGATCTCGTCGTTGCCGGCACGCAAACCGCCGTGCTGATGGTCGAATCCGAGGCCAAGCAATTGCCCGAGGACGTGATGCTCGGCGCCGTAGTCTTCGGTCACGAGCAAATGCAGGCCGCGATCAACGCGATCAACGAACTCGTCGAAGTCGCCGGCAAGTCGGAGTGGAACTGGCAGGCGCCCGCCAGGGACGAGGCGCTGATCGCCAAAGTGGCCGCGCTGGCCGAAGTCGAGCTGCGCGATGCCTACCGCATCACCAGCAAGCAGGCCCGCACGCAAAAGTGCCGTGAAGTTACGAGCAAGACCATCGAAGCGATTTGCGCGGGCGAGGGTGCTCCCGATGCAACCGCCGTCGGCAACCTGATTTTCGAGCTCGAAGCCAAGATCGTGCGCAGCCAGATCCTGAATGGCGAACCGCGCATCGACGGTCGCGACACGCGCACCGTGCGTCCGATTACCATCCGTTCCGGCGTGCTGCCGCGCACCCACGGCTCGGTGCTGTTCACGCGCGGCGAAACCCAGGCGCTCGTGATCGCCACGCTGGGCACCGGCCGCGACGAGCAGATCATCGACGCGCTGCAGGGCGAGTATCGCGAGCGCTTCATGCTCCACTACAACATGCCGCCCTTCGCCACCGGCGAAACCGGCCGCGTCGGCTCGCCGAAGCGCCGCGAGATCGGCCACGGCCGCCTCGCCAAGCGCGCACTGGTCGCCGTGCTGCCGGCCGCCGAGGAGTTCGGCTACTCGATGCGCGTCGTTTCCGAGATCACCGAATCGAACGGCTCTTCCTCGATGGCTTCCGTCTGCGGCGGCTCGCTGGCCCTGATGGACGCCGGCGTGCCGCTCAAGGCGCACGTCGCCGGCATCGCCATGGGCCTGATCAAGGAGGGTGGCCGCTTCGCCGTGCTGACCGACATCCTCGGCGACGAGGACCATCTCGGCGACATGGACTTCAAGGTCGCCGGCACCAAGGACGGCGTGACCGCGCTGCAGATGGACATCAAGATCCAGGGCATCACCAAGGAAATCATGCAGGTCGCGCTGGCGCAGGCCAAGGAAGCCCGCATGCATATCCTCGGCATCATGGAATCCTCCATGACCGGCCATCGCCAGGAAGTGTCGACCTTCGCCCCGCGCATGATCAGCATGAAAATCAACCCCGAGAAGATCCGCGACGTGATCGGCAAGGGCGGCGCAGTGATCCGCGGCCTGACCGAGGAAACCGGCTGCGTGATCGACATCGAGGACGACGGCAGCGTGACGATCTCCTCGGTGAGCTCCGAAGCCGCGCAAGTGGCGAAGAAGCGCATCGAGGACATCACCGCCGAGGTCGAGGTGGGCAAGGTCTATGAAGGCGCCGTGCTGCGGCTGCTGGACTTCGGCGCGATCATCCAGATCCTGCCGGGCAAGGATGGCCTGCTGCACATCTCCCAGATCGCCAACGAGCGCGTCAATGCCGTGTCCGACAAGCTCAAGGAAGGCCAGGTCGTGCGCGTCAAGGTGATCGAGATGGACGACAAGGGCCGCGTGCGCCTGTCGATGAAGGCGCTGCTGGCCGAGGCAGAAGCCACCGAAGAACCGCCCCCTGCGGCCCAGTAGCCCACCGCAACCGCTCCTCAAGAAACATGCAGGGCCGCCCCGAGTTTTTCGGGGCGGGCTCTTTTAACCTGCTTGCGGTCGTGCGTTGCGCAAGGCGGCGACGTTGATCGCAAAGCCGGCATCGTCCGCCCACGCTTCGATGGCCGGCGGCAGCTTGCGCTGCCAGTTCGGATGCTGGTGCTCCAGCGTGCCGGGCACGTTGATCTGCTCGGTCAGACCGAACAGATCCTCGGGCTGGACGGCCAGCAGCATGGCCGGGCTGCGCGCCAGATAGGCGTGAATGGCGGCGATGACCGCGGGCGCGAGTTCCGGCAGGGCGGCCGGAGCCGTGCTCACGCCGTCCGGCAGCAGGCCTTCGCGTTCCAGCGCCCAGAGCAGGCGGCCGCGATCCCAATCGCGCTCGGCGGTCAGTCTTTGGCGCAGTTCGTCGCTGGGAAAGAGCATCAGGCGCGTGCGTACCTCGAGATCGACGCCGCGCCAGAAACCCGCCAGCGTCGGCAGGTCGTGGGTGCCGGCGCAGACCAGGGCCTGGCGCGGCATGTCGGCCGGCAGGCGGAACTGGCTATCGGGGTAGCGCTCGAAAATCAGCGGATGGTAGGACAGCATGCCGGCGGCCGCCAGGCGCTCGCGCAGGCCTTCCGGCACGGTGCCGAGATCCTCGCCGATGACCAGGCAGGCGTTGTCCCGGCTCGCGCGGGCGACCAGGTCGAGCAGCGCCTCGAAGGGATAGTGGACGTAGGCCCCTTCGGTCGCCGGCGTGTCCTGGGCCACCCAGAACAGCCGCATCAGACCCATGACATGATCGATGCGCAGTGCGCCGGCGTGCTTCATGTTGGCGCGCAGCACCTCGACGAAGGGCGCGTAGTTCGCGTCGCGCAGGCAATGAGGGACGAAGGGCGGCAGGCCCCAGTCCTGGCCGAGCAGGTTGAGCTCGTCCGGCGGCGCGCCGGTGTTCGCGCCGCCGCAACCCGCCTTCCCGATCGCGAAAACTCCCTGCCGGCTCCAGACTTCGGCGCCTCCGGCGTTTGCCCCCACGGCGAGATCGCGGTAGAGGCCGATGGCCATGCCGCTCGCCTGTGCCCGTGCGGCGACTGCGGCGAGCTGCGCGTCGGCGAGCCACTGCAGCCAGGCGCGGTAGGAGATCGAGTCGGCCTGCGTCTGGGCAAAATCCGCCACGGCGGGCGAGGCGGGATCGCGATAGTCCTCCGGCCAGGCCGGCCAGCCCCAGGCGTCGCTCGTCCTGCGGAAATGCGCCTGCAGAGCCTCGTAGCGGGCGAAGCGTTCGAGCGCTTCGCCCTGCTGCGCGCGCCAGTCCGCGAAGGCCCGGGCGCGGGCGCCGCCGGCCTGCTTGAACTGGTCGAAGAGCAGGGGCAGGATCGCAAATTTCGCCTGCGCGACGCCGACGTAATCGACGACCCCGGTGGCGCGCAGGGCGGCCAGGCGCGCCTGAAAGTCGGCGCTGGCGAGACGGCGCTGCGCCGCTGCGCTGGCGGCGAATTCCGGCGCCGCTTCGACATCGATGTAGAGCGCGTTGAGGAAGGCTCGGTGCGAGGGGCTATAGGGACTGATGTGCGCCGGATTGTCGGGAAACAGCGCGTGCAGCGGATTGAGGCCGATGAAATCGCCCCCGGCGGCGGCAACCACATCGACCAGCGCGGCGAGATCGCCGAAATCGCCGCTGCCCCAGTTGCGCCGCGAGCGCAGGCTGTAGAGCTGGACGTTCAGTCCCCAGAGGCGACCGCCGCCGTCGAGCGCCGCCGGCAGATGGCAGCGCAGGGCGGCGGCGCCGTCCGTCCCGTGCGGCGACGCGGTGCGGAGCTCCTCCGCGGCGCGGTCCGGGTCCAGATGCATCGCCGCGAGCAGGTCGCGCAACACGCTCGCGGAGGTGGCGTGATAGCCGCCCCAGATGTCGTGATAGCCGCGCGCGATGCCGCAAGCGTCGGCGAGCCGGGCAAGCGCGTCCTCGTTCACCGGCCGGGGGCGCCGTCCTGGACCTGGCGCAGCAGGGCCAGGGTGCGGCCTTCGAGCGGATAGCGCTCTCCCCCGCCATAGCGGCCGTCTGGATCCAGTCCGTCGTGGTAGTGCGTGTCGAGGTCCACCTGCCACACGCAACCGACGCCCAGGTTCGGCAGCGCGAAATCGATCCGCTCGTGATGGGCGTTGAACAGCAGGATGAAATTGTCGTCGCGGATGCCGCGCCCCTGCCGGTCGACCTCGCCGAGCCCCTCGCCGGAGAGGTAGACACCGAGGCTGCGCGCGAAATCGTGCGACCATTCCTCGTCGCTCATGTCGCTGCCGTCGGGCTTGAGCCAGTGGATGTCCTTGATTTCCGAGCCGCGGATCGGCCGGCCCTGGAAAAAGTTGCGCCGGCGGAACACCGGATGCATGCGGCGCAGGCGGACGAGACGGGCGACGAAATCGAGCAGTCCGCGATTTTTCCCGGTCAGGCTCCAGTCGATCCAGCTGATCGGGTTGTCCTGGCAATAGGCGTTGTTGTTGCCGCGCTGGCTGCGCCCCAGCTCGTCGCCGGCCAGCAGCATCGGCACGCCCTGGGAGAACATCAGGGTGGCGAGCAGGTTGCGCTTCTGCCGGGCGCGCAGGGCGCGGACGCCCGGATCGTCGCTGGGGCCTTCGACGCCGCAGTTCGACGAGAGGTTGTTGTCGCTGCCGTCGCGGTTGTCCTCGCCGTTGGCCTCGTTGCGCTTGTGCGCATAGCTGACCAGATCTTCCAGGGTGAAGCCGTCGTGCGCGCAGATGAAGTTCACGCTCGCATAGGGTCGGCGACCGTTGTGGGCATAGAGATCGGACGAACCGGTGATGCGCGTGGCGAACTCGCCGATCTTGCCGCCGTCGCCGCGCCAGAAGGCGCGCATGCAGTCGCGGTAGCGGTCGTTCCATTCCGCCCAGCCGAGCGGAAACTTGCCGACCTGGTAGCCGCCCTCGCCGAGATCCCAGGGTTCGGCGATCAGCTTTACGCGGGACAGCACCGGGTCCTGGTGCAGGATGTCGAAGAAGGCGCCGAGGTGGTCCACGGCGTGCTGCTCGCGCCCGAGCGAGGCGGCGAGATCGAAGCGGAAACCGTCGACATGCATCTCCTGCACCCAGTAGCGCAGCGAATCCATGACGAGCTGGAGCACGCGCGGATGCTGCAGGTTGAGGGTGTTGCCGCAGCCGGTGTAGTCGCGGTAAAAGCGCGGATCGTCCGCCTGCAGGCGGTAATAGACGCCGTTGTCGATGCCCTTGAAGCTCAGGGTCGGCCCGAGATGGTTGCCCTCGGCGGTATGGTTGTAGACCACGTCGAGAATGATCTCGAAGCCCGCCGAATGCAGCGTCTTGACCATGGTCTTGAATTCCTTCGCCGAACCGCTGGCGGAATAGCGCTGTTCCGGCGCGAAATAGCCGATCGAGTTGTAGCCCCAATAGTTGCGCAGCCCCTGGTCGACCAGGTGGCGGTCATCGACGAAGCTGTGCGTCGGCATCAGCTCGATGGAGGTGACGCCGAGGCGCTTGAGATGCTCGATCACCGGCGCGGCGGCCAGGCCGGCATAGGTGCCGCGCAGCGCCGGCGGCACCTCGGGATGATCGATGGTGAAGCCGCGCACGTGCAGCTCGTAGATCACCATCTCGTGCCACGGGATGTGCGGCGAACGGTCGTCGCCCCAGGAAAAGGCCGGGTCGGTGACGCGGCATTTGGGCATGCTCGCCGCGTTGTCGCGCGCATCGAAGGAGAGGTCGCCCGCCGGATCGCCGGCCCGATAGCCATAATGGGCGTCGCTCCAGTCGAGCGGGCCGACGAAATCGCGCGCATACGGATCGATCAGGAGCTTGTTCGGGTTGAAGCGCAGACCGCGCGATGGATCGTACGGGCCATGGACGCGGTAGCCATAAAGCAGGCCGGGGCGCGCTTCCGGCAGGTAGCAGTGCCAGATCAGGTCGGTGTGCTCGCGCAGGACGATGCGCTGGACTTCCGCCCGGCTGTCCGGATCGAACAGGCACAGCTCGACCTTCTCGGCGTGTTCCGAGAACAACGCGAAGTTGACGCCTTCGCCATCCCAGGTCGCGCCCAGCGGGTAGGGCGCGCCGGGCCAGACGGCGGTGATCGGGAAAGCATGGATCCGCTGCATGGAGGACGGGCGGCGCAGGCTTGCAGTTGGCCGGCGAGAGGGTAGCACGGACGAGTCGGCGCCGGCGAGACGGCGCCGACCTTGCGCTATTTCGTCAGCCGGAAGCTGTTGATGGTCTTGCGCAGTTCCTCGGCGGTGGCGAGCAGTTCGTCGACCGCGGTTTCGGTTTCGCTCGATGCGGCGACGTTGCCGTCGATCAAGGTGGCGATGCGCTCGATGTTGTTCGATACCTGCTCGCCGGCGATCACCTGCTCCCGGGCGGCTTCGGCGATATGCCGGGCCATGGCGGCGACTTCCCGGCTGACCGCCGTCACCCGCGACAGTCCCGCGCCGCTTTCCTCGATCATGGCGTTGCCCTGATCGACTTCCTTGACGGCGCGCTCCATCGAGGCCACCGCGCTGTCGGTGACGCTGCGGATCTCGGCGACCGTGGCCGAGATGTCCTTGGTGCTCGCCGAGGTGCGCTCGGCCAGCTTGCGCACCTCGTCGGCGACGACCGCGAAGCCGCGACCCTGCTCGCCGGCGCGCGCTGCCTCGATGGCCGCATTCAGAGCGAGCAGATTGGTCTGGTCCGCGATCTCGCGGATCACCTGGGTGATCGAGCCGATCTTGGCGATGGCGCGGTCGAGCTCGGCGATCGTATTGCCGGATTCCTGCACGGCGGACACCACGCGACGGGTCGCCGCCATGCTGTTGTCCATGCTGTCCTGGGCCTTGCCCACCTCGGTCTGGGCGCTCTCGGTGATGCCCGAGACGGAGACGGCCGAATCGGCGACCGCCTTGACGGACTGGCTGAATTCCTCGGCGGCGGAAGCGACGGCCTGCGCGCTGTCGCGCTGCCGCTCGGACTGGCTGTGCACCCCGGCGGTCTGGGTCCGCACCTCGCGCGAGCGTGCCTCGATGTCAAGCCCGGCGTGGCGCACCTGGTCGAGGATCACCTTGAGATTGACCTGCATCGCCGCCAGCGCGGTCAGCACCCGGCCGGCCTCGTGACGGCCGGAAATGTCGATCTCGTCGGTCAGGTCACCCTGGCCGATGCGCTCGACGTGGCGCGTGATCTGCTGCAGGGGGGTGACGATCGCCCGCACCAGGAAGAACCCGGCGACGATCGCCAGCAAGAGGGCGAACGCGGCCCCGCCGATGCCGAGGGCGACGGAGACGGCGGGAACGAGGTGTTCCGCATGAGCGGCTTCCAGGCCGCGGTTTGCCTGCTTGAGACCCCAAACCCCGATCAGCGCGCCGCCGACGATCGGCAGCGCCATCAGGCCCAGGATCGCCATCAGGCGCGCCCGGATCGATAGGCGCCCGAAGAAGGGGATGCGCGTCAGCTTTTCCAGGTTCGCGCCGCCCGCGTTGACGCGCCGGTAGAGCTCTTCCGCCGTATTGATTTCGGCGCGGGTCGGTTCGGTGCGGGCCGACATGTAGCCGACCGTCTGTCCGTTCTCGACGATCGGCACGACGAAGGCCTTCACCCAGTAGTGGTCGCCGTTCTTGGCGCGGTTCTTGACTATGCCGCACCACGGCAGGCCCTGCTTGATCGTCTCCCACAGCCACTGGAAGGCGGCCGGCGGCATGTCCGGATGCCGCACGACGTTGTGGTTCTTGCCGATCAGTTCCTCGCGGTCGAAGCCGGACAGATCGACGAAGGTATCGTTGGCGTAGGTGATGGTCCCCTTGAGATCCGTCTTGGAGACGACATACCTGCCGGACGGAAAGGGAATCTCGCGCTGCGTGACTGGCTGGTTGTTCTTCATTTTCGCTTTCCCCGATTATTTTTGCACCGCAGTATTCTGCCAAAGGAAACGGGAACCGCATATCCCCATGGGGTAGTCGCGTTCCGCGGAACAGGCGGAGAAAAGGCAGCCGTCTCGCCGACGCCGACCTTACAGGAAGCGCTTGAGGATTTTCTGGCTGGGGGGATCGAGTGCGCCGCGGTCGGGAATCAGGAAGTGGATGCCGTTGCTGTCGGCGATCAGCAGCCCGTTGGGGTGGAGGCTGCCGTGCAGCCGGCGGATGTCGTCCTCGCTCTTGAGGATCAGTTCGGCGCCGCCGCGGTCGGTGTCGACCTGCCAGACGCTCGGCGTGGCATAGCTGCCGACCGAAACGATGCGCCGGATGATGGGCATGAATTCGCGCCGGGCCAGTTCCTCGACGATCGGCGTGCGCATTTCCTCCGGCAGGTCGGCCAGTCGCTCGATCCAGGCCAGTTCCCTGCCTTCGGCCGAAACCAGGGCGATGCCCCGCTCCGGAGCGGATAGCGCGAAGGCGCGCACCGGCACGACGCCTTCGCGCTCGCTGCCGTCGGCGTCGACGAAGACCAGTCGGCCGAAGGCATCGCGCCTCAGGCCGAAGCTCATGTCGGAGCCCCCTCGACGCCCAGGGGCGGCGGTTCGTCGAGCTGTTTGCTCTGCGCCATGTAGAGGCGCCAGTAGTGGCCCTCGCGCGCCATCAGATCGTCGTGCTTGCCGATCTCGACGATCCTGCCGCGATCCATGACGATCAGGCGGTCGGCGCGCCGCAGGGTGGACAGGCGGTGGGCGATGGCGATGGTGGTGCGGCCGCGGATCAGGTTGTTGAGCGCCTGCTGGATCTCGAGTTCGGTTTCGGTGTCGACCGCCGAAGTGGCTTCGTCGAGGATCAGGATCTTCGGGTCGATCAGCAGGGCGCGGGCGATGGAGATGCGCTGGCGCTCGCCGCCGGAGAGCGACTGGCCGCGCTCGCCGACGATCGAGTCGTAGCCGAAGGGTTGGCGCAGGATGAACTCGTGGGCGTGGGCGGCGCGGGCGGCGGCGACGATTTCTTCCTGCGTGGCGGCGGGCCTGCCGTAGGCGATGTTCTCGGCGATGGTGCCGAAGAACAGGAAGGGTTCTTGCAGCACCAGACCGATGTGCTTGCGCCAGTCGGCGACGGCGACGCTGCGCAGGTCGATGCCATCGACCCTGATGCTGCCTTCGCTGACGTCGTAGAAACGGCAGATCAGGTTGACCAGGGTGCTCTTGCCCGAGCCGCTGTGACCGACCAGCCCGATCATCTCGCCCGGCCGGATGTCGAGGTCGACGCCCTTGAGGATCGGCCGGTTGCCGTAGCGAAAATGCGCGTTCGCGATGCGGATGGCGCCGCTCAGCGGCGGCAGCGGCCGCGGGTTGACCGGGTCGGGCACACTCGAGACGTGGTCGAGAATGTCGAAGATGCGCTTGGCGCCGGCGGCGGCTTTCTGCGTATGCGAGACGATGCGGCTCATCGAGTCGAGCCGCGTGTAGAAGCGCGAGATGTAGGCCAGGAAGGCGGTCAGCACGCCGACGGTGATCTGGTCGCGCGTGATCAGCCAGATGCCGAACGCCCAGACCACCAGCACGCCGATTTCGGTGAGCAGCCCCACGGTCGGGGCGAACAGCGACCAGATGCGGTTGAGGCGGTCGTTGACCTGGAGGTTGTGGCGGTTGGCCTCGCGGAAGCGCTGCGCTTCGCGCGTTTCCTGGGCGAACGCCTTGACGACGCGGACGCCGGGGATGGTGTCGGCCAGCACGCTGGTCACCTCGGCCCAGACGCGGTCGATCTGCTCGAAGCCGGTGCGCAGCTTGTCGCGCACGATGTGGATCAGCCAGACGATCACGGGCAGCGGCGCGAGCGTGACCAGCGCCAGCCAGGGGTCGATCGTGAACAGGATCGCGGCCGTCATGGCGATCATCAGCACGTCGGTGGCGAAATCGAGCAGGTGGAGCGAGAGGAAAACGTTGAGGCGGTCGGTTTCCGAGCCGATGCGCGCCATCAGGTCGCCGGTGCGCTTGCCGCCGAAATATTCAAGAGATAACTTTAATAAATGTTCATAAGTTGTTGTTCTTAAATCTGCTCCTATGCGCTCAGACACCAGCGCGAGGATGTAGGTGCGGGCCCAGCCGAGCGCCCAGGCGAACAACGCGGCGCCCAGCAGCCCGCCGAGCAGCCAGAGGACTTTTTCCTGATCGAGGGGCTGGCCGCCCTGGAAGGGGATCAGCACGTCGTCCATCAGCGGCATGGTCAGGTAGGGGGGCACCAGCGTCGCGGCGGTCGCGGCGAGCGTCAGCAGGAACCCGGCCAGCAGCATGCCCTTGTAGGGTCGGGCGAAGCGCCACAGACGCAGCAGCACCCAGGTCGAGGGCGGCGTGTGCAGCTCGCGGGCGCAGTTGGCGCAGTCCTCGTCGTCCGGAGCGAGCGGAGCCTGGCAGATCGGGCAGGCGCCGGCGACCGCCGGGGGCGCGGGCCGGCCGCTCGCCAGGCTTTCGCGCAGCCGGTTGAATTCCCGTTCGAAACGGAGCGCGGCGGCGTTGCGACCCATCGAATAGCGCCAGCGGGCGAGCAGTTCGCGCCCGTTGGAGAGATCGAGGGCGCCGACTCCGGCCTGGTCGTGGTGATGCAGCCTGAGATCGGCGGAAAGGAGCCAGGAACGGTCGCCGGCGCTGATCCGGTCGCCGGTCAGCACGATGCGGCCGGTGCGGAAATCGAGCCGGTCGTCCAGGTCGATTTCCAGGGTGGCCACGGCCGCATCGCCTGCCGGAGCGGGCTGGAGTAAAGTGGAGGTCGTCACGACGGCAACGGGGAAGCGCAGATCGGGATGATAAGGGGCGCCGTCCCGCCCGCGCCGATTTTTCGGCGGGACGATGTCAGCGTTCCGCCGGGTTAACGCGTTGGGCCGTCTTTAAGTTTCACCACCAAGCTACTACAGATGAAATCCATCGAATTCCTCAAGATCGTCCATTTGCGCGGACCCAACATGTGGACCTATCGCCCGGTGATGGAAGCCTGGGTCGATATTGGCGAGTTGGAAGACTGCCCCTCCAACATCCTTCCCGGCTTTTACGGGCGTCTGACGGCCTGGCTGCCCTCGCTGGTCGAGCATCGCTGCAGCTACGGCGAGCGCGGCGGTTTCCTGCGGCGCGTGCAGGAGGGCACCTGGCCGGCGCACATCATGGAGCATGTCGTGCTCGAGCTGCAGACCCTGGCGGGACTGCCGGGCGGTTTCGGCCGCGCGCGCGAAATGGCCGCGCGCGGCCATTACAAGGTGGTGGTGCGCGCCTGGCACGAGGAGGTGACGCGCACCGCCCTTTACGCCGCGCGCGACCTGGTGATGGCCGCCATCGAGGATCGTCCCTTCGACGTCGCCGCCGTGGTCGAGGCGCTGACCGATCTGGTGGATGCCAAATATCTCGGGCCGAGCACGGCGGCCATCGTCGCTGCGGCGGACGACCGCCATATTCCGGCGATCCGTCTCTCGGAGGGAAATCTCGTCCAGCTCGGTTACGGCGCCAAAAGCCGCCGCATCTGGACCGCCGAGACCGACCTGACCAGCGCCATCGCCGAGAGCATCTCGCGCGACAAGGATCTCACCAAGTCGTTGCTGGCGCCCTGCGGCGTGCCGGCGCCGGAGGGGCGCATGGCCGACGATCCGGCCGACGCCTGGGAGGCCGCCCAGGAGATCGGCCTGCCCGTGGTGGTGAAACCCTACGACGGCAACCACGGCCGCGGCGTCTTCATCAATCTGACGACGCGCGAGGAAATCGAGACGGCCTACGGCGTGGCCGAGGAGGAAGGCAGCGGCGTCATGGTTGAGCGCTCGATTGCCGGCAGCGAGCATCGCCTGCTGGTCATCGGCGGCAAGCTGGCCGCCGCCACCCGGGGCGACGTGGTGGCGGTAGTCGGCGACGGCTGTTCAACCATTGCCGCGCTGATCGACAGCCAGATCAACTCCGACCCGCGGCGCGGCGCCACCGAGGAGCATCCGCTCAGCGCGATTCGCCTCGATGCGGCTGCCCGGATGGAAATCGCGCGCCAGGGCTTCAAGCCCGACGCCGTGCCGCCGGCAGGACACAAGGTGCTGATCCAGCGCGCCGGCAACCATGCCTTCGACGTCACCGACGCGGTGCATCCGGAGGTGGCTCGCGCCGCCTGTCTGGCCGCGAAGATCGTCGGCCTCGACATCGCCGGCATCGACCTCGTCTGCGCCGACATTTCCCGCCCGCTGCAGGAGCAGGGCGGCGCGATCGTCGAGGTCAATGCCGGCCCCAGCCTGCTGATGCACCTCAAGCCGGCCGTCGGCCGGCCGCGCCCGGTCGGCAAGGCCATCGTCGATCACCTGTTTCCCGGCACGGACAGCTGCTGCGTGCCGGTCGTCGGCGTGACCGGCAGCCATTCCACGACGCTGGTCGCGCGCATCGTCGCCCGCCTCGCGCAACTGGCCGGACGGCGTACCGGCCTGGCCTGCGGCGACGGATTGTTTGTCGATCAGCGCACGGTGGACCGGGGCGACTGCGCCCGTTTTGCTCCCGCGCGCCGTCTGCTGATGAACCGCGCCGTCGATGCCGTCGTGATCGAGAATCCGCCCGCATCGATGGCGGGCGAGGGCCTGGCCTACGAGCGCTGCCAGGTTGGCGTGATCACCGCCATCGACCCCGCGGCCTTGCTGCCGGAGCATGGCATCGAGAATGCGGAGCAGCTCTTCAAGGTGCTGCGCACCCAGGTCGATGTGGTCCTTCCCGCCGGCGCGGCGATCCTCAACGCCGACGACCCGACCGTCCTCGAGATGGCCGGCCTGTGCGACGGCGAAGTGATCTTCTTCGGCGCCGCCGCCGCGGCGCCGCCGGTCGTCGAGCACCGCCGCAAGGGTGGCCGCGCCCTGCTGGTGCGCGACGACAAGCTGGTGCTGGCGGCCGCCGCCCTCGAGGCGCCGCTGGTCGATCTGGCCTTGCTGCCCCTGTTGCGGGAGTCTGCGGGCCATCGCACCGCCGTGCTGGCCGCCCTGGCGGCGGGCTGGGCGCTGGGGCTCACGCCCGATCTGCTGCGCGCCGGCATCGAAACCCATCTCTCCGAATCCACCCAGGCGGGCGCCTGATCCGCAAGACACCATGGAAATCTCACGTATCCGGGCCCTGCGCGGCCCCAACCTCTGGTCTCGTCGCACCGCCATCCAGGCGCTGGTGCGCTGCGAGGAAAACGAGCGCGCCCTGAGCCGGCTGCCGGGTTTCGAGGCGCGCATCCGCGCCCGTTTCCCCCTGATCGGCGCCATGCGGCCGATCGGCTACGAGGGGGACATTTCCGTCGCCCACGCCCTGCAGTTCGCCCTGCTCAACCTGCAGGCGCAGGCGGGCTGTCCGGTCACCTTCAGCCGCACCGCGCCGACCACCGAAACCGGCCTCTACCAGGTCGTGGTCGAATACAGCGAAGAGGTGGTGGGCCGCCTTGCCCTCCAGCAGGCGGAAAACCTGTGCCGTGCGGCCTTGACCGACACGCCCTTCGACCTCGAAGGCGCCCTGGCGCAGCTGCGCGAGTTGAACGAAGACGAGCGGCTCGGGCCCTCGACCGGCTCGATCGTCCGCGCCGCCGAGGCGCGCGGCATCCCCTACCGGCGCCTGACGCGCGGCAGTCTGGTCCAGTTCGGCTGGGGCAGCCGGCAGCGCCGCATCCAGGCCGCCGAAATCGACAGCACCTCGGCAATCGCCGAGTCGATCGCCCAGGACAAGGATCTGACCAAGACGCTGCTGCGCGCCGCCGGCGTTCCCGCGCCGGAAGGCGTCGTGGTCACCGAGGTCGAGGCGGGATGGCAAGCGGCCAACGAAATCGGCCTGCCGGTGGTGACCAAACCCTACGACGGCAACCAGGGCAAGGGCGTAACGGTGAACATCGCCCGCCGTGACCTGTTCGAAATTGCCTTCAGCGCCGCGCGGGAGATCAGCCGCCGGGTGCTGGTCGAGAAGTTCATCACCGGCAACGATTTCCGCCTGCTGGTGGTCGGCGACCGGCTGGTCGCCGCCGCGCGGCGCGAGCCGCCGACCGTGATCGGCGACGGCGCGCACACGGTGCGCCAGCTGGTGGATATCGTCAACGGCGATCCGCGCCGCGGCGCCGGCCATGCCACCTCCCTGACCAAAATCCGCTTCGACGACATCGCCATGGCGCGCCTGGCCGTGCAGGGCTATACGCCGGACACGGTGCTGCCCAAGGGCGCGCGCGCCGTGCTGCGCAACAACGCCAACCTGTCGACCGGCGGCACGGCGACCGACGTCACCGACGACGTCCATCCCGAAGTCGCCGCGCGGGCGATCGCCGCGGCCCAGATGATCGGACTGGACATCGCCGGGGTCGACGTCGTCTGCGAAAACATCGGTCAGCCGCTCGAAGAACAGGGCGGCGGCATCGTCGAATTGAACGCCGCGCCGGGCCTGCGCATGCATCTCGATCCGTCCTACGGCAAGGCGCGCGACGTCGGCATGGCGGTGATCGACACGATGTTCGCGCCGGGCGAGAACGGTCGCATCCCGATCGTGGCGGTTTCGGGCACCAACGGCAAGACCACCACCGTGCGCCTGACCGCCCACCTGATCGGGCAATCCGGCAGGCGCATGGGCATGACGACGACCGATGGCGTCTATGTCGAGGGCCGGCGCATCGACAGCGGAGACTGCAGCGGGCCGAAGAGCGCGAAAAACGTCCTGGTGCATCCCGAGGTCGACGCCGCGGTGCTGGAAACCGCGCGCGGCGGCATCCTGCGCGAGGGCCTCGGCTTCGATCGCTGCGACGTCGCGGTGGTCACCAACATCGGCATCGGCGATCACCTCGGGCTCAACTTCATCACCACCACCGAGGAACTCGCGGTGGTCAAGCGCGTAATCGTCCAGAATGTCGGCGCTGGCGGGACGGCGGTGCTGAACGCGGCCGATCCGCATGTCGCGAGGATGGCCGCGGTCTGCCAGGGGCGCATGACCCTGTTCGCCATCGACCCGAACCATCCGGCGATGATGATGCACCGCGCCCAGGGCAAGCGGGCGGTTTACCGCGACGGGGACGCCATCGTCTGCGCCGAGGGCGCTAGCATCGAACGGCTCGACCTGGCCGGCATTCCGCTCACCCGCGGCGGCACGATCGCCTTCCAGGTCGAGAACGCCATGGCGGCGATCGGCGCCGCCTGGGCGCTCGGCATCGACTGGAACCTGATCCGCCTCGGTCTGGCCACCTTCGTCAGCGACGCCGTCGCCGCACCGGGCCGTTTCAACGTTTTCGACTACCGCGGGGCGACGTTGATCGCCGACTATGGCCACAATCCGGATGCCATCCAGGCCCTGGTCAAGGCAGTCGAGGCCTTGCCGGCGCAGCGGCGCTGGGTGGTCATCAGCGGGGCGGGCGACCGGCGCGACGAGGACATCGTGCGCCAGACCGAGATTCTCGGCGCCGCCTTCGACGGCGCGATCCTCTACCAGGACGCCTGCCAGCGCGGCCGCGCCGACGGCGAAGTGCTGGCGCTGCTGCAAAAGGGACTGGTTGGCGCCCCGCGCACGCGCGCGATCGAGGAGATCCGCGGCGAGTTCGTCGCCATCGACACGGCGCTCGCCCGGCTGCAACCCGGCGACCTGTGCCTCATCCTCGTCGATCAGATCGAGGAAGCGCTGGCGCACATTGCCAGTCGCATCCAGGAAGGCTGATCAGGCTGGCTTCTGCTCGCCCCCCAGGGCGAGCAGAAGGTCTTCGAACAGTTGCCCCAGTTCGCCGGCCATCAGGGCAAAGTCGGCGTCGAACAGTTCGTCGGTCCCCTCTGCTGTCTTTTCGGCCTGCTCTTTGAGCACATCGAGGAAAGCCAGGCGCTTGAGGTGCAGCTTGTCGGTCAGTACGAAGGACACCTTGTCGTTCCAGGTCAGGCCCAGCCGGGTGACGAGCTTGCCGGCGGCGAGGTGGCCGGCGATCTCGGGGCCGCCGATGTCGTGATGGACGTAGCGGATCGCCGCCTGCGATGCGCTCGCCGCACGCAGTTCGAGGTCGCTGTCGAGGCTAAAGCCGGCGGGCGGATCATTGGCGGCGAGCCAGCCGGTCATCGCCGACAGGGGCGACACCTGCGTCTGCAAGGGGCGCAGGGCAACATCGCCGAGCGTGGCGAGCAGCGCTTCCATGAATTCGTCGGCCCGCGCATCCGAACCGGCATCCACCGCCAGCCAGCCATGCGCCGGGTCGAGCCAGCCCCAGGTGGTGCGGCGCTGGGAGAAGGCCTTGGGCAGCAACTCCTCGGTAACGCGCTCGGCGATGTCGCGCATCTCCTTGCGGCCGACCTTGCGGCCCTGTTCCGCCGCGATGGCGGCGGCGCGTTCCTGCGCCGTCTGGCGGATCACCGTCATCGGCAGCAGTTTCTGCTCGACGCCCAGCGCCAGCAGCCACTGCCGGTTCGCGGCATGGACGAAGGCGCCCTCCAGCCGGGGGTAAACCCAGCCGCGGCTGACCATGTCGAAGCTGCCGCAGCGGGTCAGGGGACGTCGCGCCAGGCGGGATTCGAAGTCGGTCAAATCGGGTTTGAAGCCCGCCGGCAGGCGGTAAAGGCGCAGGTTGCGAAACCACATGAAAGAATCCTTGAGATGATGAGGCGGCTGGAGGAGACCTACCGGACTTCCGGACGTTTTGCTATCTTAACGGGTTGCGCTGCCTCGCAACACAGCGGGGGGGCGCGGCAAAAACCAAGGAAAGGGAACGGGAATGGGAACGACGGGCCGGAAGTTTGCCTATACCTTCGAGGAAGGCGATGGCAAGAACAAGATGCTGCTGGGCGGCAAGGGCGCGAACCTGTGCATGATGACGCAGATCGGCCTGAATGTCCCGCCGGGCTTCACGATCACGACGGAAGCCTGCCTGGCCTATCTCGAGCACGACGAACTGCCCAAGGGCGCCTGGGACGAGATTCTCGGCCACATGAAGGACCTCGAGAAAAAGACCGGCAAGCAGTTCGGCGGCAGCGAAAATCCGCTGCTGGTCTCGGTGCGCTCGGGCTCCTCGATGTCGATGCCGGGCATGATGGACACCATCCTCAACCTCGGCCTCAACAAGACCTCGCTCGCCGCCCTGATCAAGCTCACCGACAACCCGCGCTTCGGCTACGACGCCTGGCGCCGCTTCATCCAGCTGTTCGGCAAGATCGCGCTGGGCGTGGAAGACAAGCCCTTCGACGACGCCATGGCGGCGATGAAGAAGAAGGTCGGCGTGACGCAGGACGTGGACCTCAAGGCCGAGCATCTCTCCGAACTGGCCGACCAGTTCGCCAGGATCGTCGAGGCCAACACCGGCAAGCCCTTCCCGGACGATCCCTACCAGCAGCTCGAAATCGCCATCGGCGCGGTGTTCCGCTCCTGGAACGGCAAACGCGCCATCGACTACCGCAAGCAGTTCAAGATCACCAGGGAGATGGCCAACGGCACGGCCGTCAACATCTGCACCATGGTGTTCGGCAACATGGGCAACGACTCGGGCACCGGCGTCGGCTTCACGCGCAACCCCGGCACCGGCGAGAACATGATCTACGGCGAATACCTCGTCAACGCCCAGGGCGAGGACGTGGTGGCCGGCATCCGCACGCCCAAGGCCATCGCCGAGATGGAACAGGACATGCCGGAGATCTACCGGCAGCTGCTCGAGCTGCACAATCGCCTTGAAACGCACTACAAGGAAGTCCAGGACTTCGAATTCACCATCGAGCGCGGCACGCTCTACTGCCTGCAGACGCGCAACGGCAAGATGAACGCCCAGGCCATGGTGCGCACTTCGGTCGAGATGTTCAAGGAAGGCCTGATCGGCAAGGAAAAGGCGCTGCTGCGGATCGATCCGGCCATGCTCGAACAGCTGCTGGTGCCGCAACTGGCGCCCAACTTCAAGGGCAAGCCGCTGGCCACCGGCCTGCCGGCCTCGCCGGGCGCCGCTTCGGGCAAGATCGTCTTCGACGCCGACAGCGCCGAATCGCGCGGCCGCAACGGCGAGATGATCATCCTGGTGCGCGAGGAGACCAAGCCCGAGGACATCCACGGCTTCTTCCAGGCCCAGGGCATTCTCACCTCGCGCGGCGGCAAGACCTCCCACGCGGCGGTGGTCGCCCGCGGCATGGGCAAGCCCTGCGTGTCCGGCTGCGACGCGATCCACATCGATGACCTCAACCGCCGCGCCACCATCGGCGACACCACGCTGCATGAAGGCGATGTCGTCACCATCGACGGCGGCAACGGCAACGTCTATGCCGGCGAAGTGCCGACCGTGCAGGCCGAGTTCAACCAGGACATGGTGACCCTGCTGAAGTGGGCCGACCAGGTCGCGCGCCTCAAGGTGATGGCCAACGCCGACACGCCGGAGGACGCCGCGCGCGCCCGCGAATTCGGCGCGATGGGCATCGGCCTGTGCCGCACCGAGCGCATGTTCAACGCCACCGACCGCCTGCCGATCGTGCAGGAGATGATCCTCGCCGAATCGCTCGAAGAGCGCCAGGCCGCGATCGACCGCCTGCTGCCGATCCAGCGCGCCGACTTCAAGGGCATCTTCAAGGCCATGAAGGGCCTGCCGGTCACCGTGCGCCTGATGGACCCGCCGCTGCACGAGTTCCTGCCGACCGCCGCCCAGCTCGAGCTGGAAATCGCCCACCTGCATCACCTGCGCGACTCCCTCAAGGCGCTCGAGGAACTGCCGGAAACCCTCAAGCTGCTCAGCCCGAAGCTCTACATGCAGTACGCCGACGGCCTGACCAAGCTCGGCCGCAGCATGGAGGACTTCAAGGACAGCCACCTCGAGGAGGACGTCATCGCCAAGAAGGAGAAGACGCTGAAGAAGGTGCGTGCGCTCTCCGAGGTCAACCCGATGCTCGGCCACCGCGGCGTGCGCCTCGGCATCACCTATCCCGAGCTGTACTCGATGCAGATCCAGGCGGTGCTCGAGGCCGCCGCGCTGTGCGCCAGGGAAGGCATCGAGGTCTATCCCGAGATCATGGTGCCGCAGGTGGCGACCGTCGAGGAAATGCTGCGCATCCACAGCTACGTCAAGCGCATCCACAAGGTCGTCGAACTGACCCACGGCATCAACGTCGGCGTCAAGTTCGGCAGCATGCTCGAAGTTGTGCGCGCCTGCCTGCGCGCCGGCCGCATGGCGCAGGACGCCGAGTTCTTCAGCTTCGGCACCAACGACCTGACGCAGGCGACCTTCTCGTTCAGCCGCGAGGACGCCGAGAACAAGTTCCTGCCGCACTACAACGAGGCCGGCATCCTGCAGGACAACCCCTTCGAGGTGCTCGACCAGAAGGGCGTCGGCGAACTGATGAAGCTGGCGGTGACCGAAGGCCGCAAGACGCGGCCCGACCTCAAGGTCGGCATCTGCGGCGAGCATGGCGGCCACCCGGCCTCGATCGCCTTCTGCCACAAGATCGGGCTGAGCTACGTGTCCTGCTCCGGCCCGCGCGTGCCCATCGCCCGCCTGGCGGCGGCGCAGGCGCAGCTGCTCGACGAAGGCGGGCAGGTGACGAAGAACGCATGATCGACATCCCTGCCGCCGCCGAGATCGAGGCGATGACCTGGGCGAACGCCATCGGCAAGGAGCGCTAGGCCGGCGGCGATGGACGACGCAGACTACATGGCCATCGCCCTCGAGCTCGCGCGCGAGGCGGCGACGCTCGACGAGGTGCCGGTCGGCGCGGTGGTCGTGCTGGACGGCGAGATCGTCGGCCGCGGGTTCAACCAGCCGATCGGCCGTCACGACCCGACTGCCCACGCCGAGGTGATGGCGCTGCGCGACGCCGCCGCGCGCCTCGGCAACTACCGCCTGCCGGGCTGCACGCTCTATGTGACGCTCGAACCCTGCGCGATGTGCATCGGCGCGATCTTCCATGCGCGCATCGGCCGGGTCGTGTTCGGCGCGACGGACCCCAAGACCGGCGCGGCCGGCGGCGTCATCGACCTGTTCGCCGAGGAACGGCTGAACCACCACGCCGAGATCAAAGGCGGCGTGCGCGCCGAGGAATGCGGCGCGCTGCTGTCGGGCTTCTTCGCCGCGCGGCGCAGGAAAACGGAGCTGGCCTGAGAAGGTCGCCGCAGTTGGCGGCGGCGCGGGGTTTTGATTTATGATCGGTTCCGTTGAAACACTGTTGGAGATTCCCATGGGCGCCATCGCATTCGCCGAATTCAAACGCAGGGCTGACGACATCATCGAACAGGTATGCGATACCGCCGAGCCGGTGACGGTCACGCGCGCCGACGGCCGCAACGTGGTGATCGTCTCCGCCGCCGAATGGGCGGCCATCGCCGAGACCCTGCACCTCATGAGCAGCAGCGAGAACGAGGCTCGGCTCAACGACGCCGCAGCCGAGATCAAGGCCGAAATCGCGCGCCGCCGCGCGGCCTGATGGAGGTTTTCTGGGCGGCCAAGGCACGGGAAGATCGCGCCTTCTGGGAAGGCGAAGGCAGGGCCGTCCTTGCCCGCATCGATGTCCTGGTCGATGCCATCGTGCGCGATCCCTTCGCCGGTATCGGCAAGCCGGAACCTCTCAAATATCAATGGAGCGGCTACTGGTCACGTCGCATCACTGGCGAACATCGTCTGGTCTATCGCGTCGAGGCGGGCGTGCTGTTCATCGCCCAATGTCGCTTCCACTATGCGAAAAAGTAAGGCATGCGCATCGCCATCAGCCTGCCCGCCCAGACGCTCGAATTGTTCGACGCGCGGGGCAGGCTGACGGCGAGCTACCCGGTGTCGACCGCGAAGAACGGGGCAGGGGAACAGCGCGGCAGCTTTTGCACGCCGCGCGGCAAGCACCTCATCCGCGCGAAAGTCGGCGCCGGCGCGACGGCAAATACCGTCTTCGTGGGCCGCCGGCCGACCGGCGAGCTCTGGACCCCGGAACTCGCCGCCGCCCAGCCGGAGCGCGACTGGATCCTGACGCGCATCCTCTGGCTCTCGGGCCGCGAGCCGGGCAAGAACCGCCTGGGCGAGGTCGACACGATGCGCCGCTACATCTACATCCACGGCAGCCCGGATTCCGCCCCGATGGGCGTGCCCGAGTCGCACGGCTGCATCCGCATGCGCAACGCCGACATCATCGACCTGTTCGACCGCGTACCGCCCTACACCCCGGTCGAGATCAGCGGCTGAGCGAAAAGCGAAAACGCACCCGGCCGCCTGCAACGCCTCCCGCCAGCCAGGTCTGCTCGTCGAAAGTGACGGCAGTGCCGGCACTGAGCGTCAGGATCGTGGAACTGCGCGTGCCGTAGTCCGGGCTCAGGACGAAAGCCGCCGAGAGCAGCCGTTCCCATTCCAGCGGCACGCCGGTGGCGGGCAGGGCGTCGTCGGGATGGGTGCGGTCGTCGCGCAGCAGCGCCCACAGGCGGTGTTCGTCCGGCAGGGCGTTGAGCGCGGCTTCGAGCGCCGTCTTGCCGGCGCCGACTTTCGGCCAGGGCGTGTCGAGCAGGGCGTTCGACAAACCGTAAATGCCGGGTTCCAGCTCGTGACGCTCGTTCGAGACGTTACTGAAGGCGACGAGCTTTTCGCCGTCGCCCAGCAGCAGGTTGAAGCCGTTGCAGGCGGAAGCGTCCAGGCTGTCGAGGCAGTCGTCGATGGCCCGATCGCCGGTCAGGAAGTCGGCGACCAGCCGGCCGCGGGAAGGCGCCTGCGGCTGCTGGCGCGTCGGATCGCGGAAATTGGTCAGGGCGGCGAACCTGCCCTGCCGCGTGATGCCCAGCCAGGTGCCGCCGGCTTCCAGATCGCGGCCGGCCAGCAGCTGCGGATGGTCCGGCCAGAACGCGGCGGGCGCCGTCGGGCGTTGGTAGAACTCGTCGCGGTTGGCCGCCACCACCAGCGGATACTCGGGGTGATTGCGCCAGGCGACGAGAACGAGACACACGGTCTATTCGACGGCGTAGGGCAGGGGCAGGGGTTGGGCCAGCGGCCCGTCGGGCTTGCCGACATGGACCGCGTTCGCTGCCATGCCGGAAGACTGCACCACCAGCAGCGACTCGAAATCACCCTCAGGACTCGGCGCGCAGAGCACCACCGCGCCGCAGTGCTGGTTGCCCGCTTCCGGCGTGAAGACGTCGGCGCCCGGCGGGAAGGCGCTCTCGATCTTCACCCGGTACATGCGGCGCTTGACCTTGCCGAGATACTGGGTGCGAGCGACGATTTCCTGGCCCGGGTAGCAGCCCTTGTGGAAACTCACGCCGCCGACGGCGGCGATCTCGTAATTGACCATCTGCGGGGTGAAGGCTTCCTGCGTCGCGGCGACGATGCGCGGCTGGCCGGCGCGGATTTCGGCCAGGTGCCAATCCTCCAATCGACCGGCCGGCGGGATTTCCTGGGGCGTGGCTCCCGCAGGCAGCGCAAGTACGCAGCGATCGGCGTCGAGCCGGATCGCCGCGCCGCCCTGGAGAGCCGCGGTCGTCATCGGCGCGGCCGGACCGATGGTTGCGCCCATTACGCCGAACAGGCTGCGTTCCGAGGAAATGTCGGTCAGCTTGACCTTGCTGCGCAGCACGTACATCGAGAGCTTCTTGAGGATTCCCGGCAGGATGTCCGCCGAGAGCAGCAGCAGGTAGTCCGGTCCTTCGCGCCAGATCAGGAAACTGGCAAGCATGCGGCCCTTGGCGGAGCACAGGGCGGCCTGGCGCGCGCCGTCCGGAGGAAGGTGAACAATGTCGTTGGTCAGGAGGTTGTGAAGAAAACCGGCGGCGTCCGCGCCACCGACACGGATCAAACCGTGATCGGCGAGCGCTACGAAAAGAGGGGACGGGTTCATGTGGGGTTCCGTTGCGGTGGAACGGCTATCATAGCCGCCCGTTATGCGTCTGCTCAAACGATCGATCCTGCTGGCCCTCCTGGTCGCGGCCGGGCTTGCCGGCTGGTTGGCCTGGTTCGCATTTGCGGCCGTTCCGCTCAAAGTCAATGATGAGCACCGGGTGGTAAATTTCGACATCCGCCCCGGCCTCGGGCTGAAGGCCGCCGCGCGGGTAATGGCGGAGGCGGGCGTCGGTTTTTCGCCCTGGCGGTTCGCCTTGCTGGGCCGCTTGACCGGGCGCGACCGCGACATCAAGGCGGGTTCCTACGAAGTCGGCCCCGGCGTGACGGCCTGGCAGCTGCTGGAAAAGCTCACGGCGGGCGAAGTGACGCAGTCCGAGCTGGTCATCGTCGAGGGTAGTACCTTCCGCGAGATGCGCGCGCTGCTGGCCGCTCATCCCGACCTGCGCCAGGACACGGCCGGACTGAGCGATACCGAGATCCTGCACCGCATCGGCGCCGGTGCGACGCATCCCGAGGGCCGCTTCTTTCCGGACACCTACCTCTTCGCGCGCCAGTCGAGCGATCTGGACATCTACCGGCGCGCGTATCGGGCGATGCAGCGCCGGCTCGCCGCCGCCTGGGAAGGGCGCGACCCCGTCGTTCCCCTGCGCGATGCCAACGAGGCGCTGATCCTGGCCTCGATCATCGAGAAGGAGACTGGCAGGGCCGAGGAACGGGGCAAGGTTGCCTCGGTGTTCGTCAATCGCCTGCGCATCGGCATGCGGCTGCAGACCGACCCGACGGTGATCTACGGGCTGGGCGAAAAGTTCGACGGGAACCTGCGGAAAATCGACCTGCTGACCGACACGCCCTACAACAGCTACACCCGTCCGGGCCTGCCGCCGACGCCGATCGCCCTGCCGGGCATGGCGTCGATCGAAGCCGCCCTGCATCCGCCGCAGACCGACCTGTATTATTTCGTCGCCCGGGGCGACGGCTCGAGCGCCTTTTCGCGGTCGCTGGAGGAGCATAATCGCGCCGTGGCGAAATACCAGTTGGGAAGAAAGTGACGGGAAGAGGCAGATTCATCACGCTCGAAGGCGTCGACGGCGCCGGCAAGAGCACGCATTTGTCGTGGCTCGTCAATCACTTGCGGGCGCAGGGACGGACGGTCGTCCAGACCCGCGAACCCGGCGGCACCCCGCTCGGCGAAAAGCTGCGCGAGCTGCTGCTCCACCTGTCGATGCAGCTCGAAACCGAGGCCCTGCTGATGTTTGCCGCCCGGCGCGAACATTTGGCGCAGATCATCCTGCCCGCCCTGGAGCGCGGCGACTGGGTGGTCTGCGACCGCTTCACCGACGCCAGCTTCGCCTATCAGGGGGGCGGGCGCGGCCTGAGCAACGCAAAGCTGAGTCAACTGGAAAACTGGGTGCAGGAGGGCTTCCAGCCCGACCTGACCCTGCTGTTCGACCTGCCGATCGAGGTCGCCGCCCAACGCATGGCGGGGGCTGCGCGCCCGCTCGATCGTTTCGAGCGGGAAAAAGCCGATTTCCACGAACGCGTGCGCGCCGCCTACCTCGCCCGGGCAGCGGCCATGCCCGCCCGGGTGAAGGTCATCGATTCGCGGCAGAGCCTCGAATCTATCCAGAAACAACTTGAAGAGATATTTTCAAGTGCCTGATAGTTTGCTTAATGTCGATATCTGGAGCAGCCTGACGGGGGCAGCCGACCGGCTTCCGCACGCCCTGCTGTTCGCGGGGCAACCGGGGGTCGGCAAGCGCGAACTGGCCGATGCGCTCGCCGCCCGTCTGCTGTGCGAAACCTCCTTGCAGGCCGGGCAGCCGGCCTGTGGACGCTGTCCTTCCTGCATGATGTTCGCCTCCGGCCAGCATCCCGATTTCCGCCGGCTTCAGCCCGATGCCTCGGCGGAAAGCGAGGAGGAAGCCCCGGTCGCCGAGGAAGGCAAGAGGAAGGCCAGCAAGCAGATCCGCATCGGACAGATCCGCGAGGTCGAGGACTTCTTCCATGTCGGCGGACACCGCGGCGGCGCGCGCGTCTGCATCATCGATCCGGCCGAGGCGATGAACGCGATCACCGCCAACGCACTTCTAAAGATACTTGAAGAACCATCTGTATCGTTATATTTTATAATGATTTCTCATCGGTGGCACCGCCTGCTGCCGACCCTGCTGAGCCGCTCGCGGCGGGTGATGTTCGGGCACCCCGCGGAGGAGCAGGCGAAGCGCTGGCTGGCCGAGCGCAAGCTGGCCGAACACGCGAAATGGCTGCCGTTTTTCGGCCATGCCCCGCTCGAAGTCGCCGATGCGGCGAAAAGCGGGCGCCTCAAGGCCTTGGACGCGCTCGTGGCCGACCTGTTCAAACCCGCCGATCCGCTCGCCCAGGCCGCCCGCTGGGAAGCCCTGATCAAGGCCGACGCGTCGCCGGGCATGGAAGACCTGGTGCTGACGGTGCAAAAATGGCTGTTCGACCTGAGCCGACTGGCCGTCGGCATGCCGGCGCGCTATTTTCCCCAGGCGGCCCTGCCGAGGCAGGCGCACAAACTTTCGCTGCCGGCGCTGTTACAGGCGCAACGGCAGATCGGGCAGCTGCGCGCCTGGGCCGGTCATCCGCTCAACCCCAGGCTTTTTCTTGAAGATCTCTGCCTGCGCGCATTCAAGCCATTGAAAACATGAAACTCCTGGTCGACTCCCATTGCCACATCGATTTTCCCGAACTGGCCGCCGATGTGCCGGGCATACTCGACGCGATGCGCCGGCACGGGGTGGGCTGGGCGCTGTGCGCCGGGGTGACGCTGGAACGATTCCCGGCCATGCTCGGAATCGTGCGCGCGGCCCCCGAGCTTTTCGCCGCGGTCGGCGTGCATCCGGACACGGAAGAACCGACGCGCGAGGCCGGCGTCGACGACCTGCTCGCCCTGGCCGACGATCCGAAGGTGATCGCCATCGGCGAAACCGGGCTCGACTATTACCGGCTGAAGGGGGATCTCGAGTGGCAGCGCGAGCGTTTTCGCACCCATATCCGCGCCGCCCGGATCTGCGGCAAACCGCTGATCATCCATTGCCGTGCCGCCGCAGCCGACACCGTGCGCATCCTTGCAGAGGAGGGGGCGGGCCGGGTGGGCGGCGTGTTCCATTGTTTCACCGAAAGCGCCGAGGTGGCCCGGCAGGCGCTCGATCTCGGCTTCCATGTCTCGTTTTCAGGCATCGTCACCTTCAAGAACGCCGCCGGGCTGAAGGACGTCGCGCGCCAGGTTCCGCTCGACCGCCTGCTGGTCGAGACCGACGCCCCCTATCTCGCCCCCGTCCCGCATCGCGGCAAAACCAACCAGCCGGCCTGGGTGCGGCATGTGGCCGAGGAAATCGCCCGGCTGCGCGAACTTTCCCCGGAAGCCCTGGCCGAAGCCACCACCGCCAACTTCTTTCGCCTGTTCAGGCATGCCCGGCCATGAAACGTTTTTTTCTCGGTTGCGTGATCGCGAGCGCCCTTTTCGTCCTGCCGGCCGGCGCGGGAGTCTACGAGGACATCCTGCACGCGGCCAACCGGAGCGACACGACCACCGTGGTCAGCCTGCTGCGCCGCGGCATGGACGTCAATACCGCCGATCCGCACGGAACTTCCCTGCTGATGATCGCCGCCCGCGAAAAGAACATCGAGCTGGTGCGCTTTCTGCTCGACAACCGGGCGAACGTCCATCGGCCCAACCGGTTCGGCGACACGGCGCTGTCGGTCGCCGCGCTCCAGGGGCACGAGGAAATCGTCCACCTTCTGCTTGAACGCAAGACCGATCCGAACCAGCCGGGCTGGACCGCGCTGCACTACGCCGCATTCGAAAACCGGGCGCGCATCGCCGCGCTGCTGATCGCGGCCGGCGCCAAGGTCAATGCGCCGGCGCCCAACGGCTTCACGCCCCTGATGCTGGCCGCCAGGCGCGGCCATCTCGACACGGTGCGCCTGCTCGTCGGCGCGCAGGCCGAACTGAACGAGATCGACCCGAACGAGGGCACGGCGCTCGACATGGCGATCAAGGCGAAACACGCGGAGGTTGCGGACTTTCTGCGCCGTGCCGGGGCGCGCTGACCCGAGGCTTGGCATCCGTCTCCGATGCATGCCAGGACGTAATACGTGTTCAGTGTTTGCGGAGGTTGGTATGCACCGGAAAATGACAATCACGCTCGATGACGATCTCCGGCAGGCCGGTGCCGTAGCGCTCGGCCTTGGCCTGGCCGATGCCGGGCACCTCGAGGAGTTCGTTGGCGCTCGCCGGCTGGCGCGCGGCGAGTTCGTGCAGGGTCTTGTCGTGCAGGATCACGTAGGCGGGCACGCCCTGCGCCTTCGCCTACTCGGCGCGCCGAACCTGTACCTTGCCATAGGCTTCGAGCAGCCGCCGGTGCAGGGCGCAGCCCTTGAGTTCCTCTCCCGGAGGGGCGATGGCAAAGAAGCGCTGCGTGCCTTCCAGCAGGGCCTGCGCGGTCGCCATGGTTTCAGCGTCGAAGAGCAGTTCCAGCGCGTCATTGCAGTTCCGCTCGCTGTCGTCCAGTTGCAGCAGGGTGTCGATGCAGCGATAGACGCGCCGGCGCGTTTCGTTGAGCTGCTCGAAATGCACGATCCATTCGAGGCCTGCCCGGATCGCCTCGTCGTCGCCGCAGGCGAGCGCAAGCAGGGTCTTCAGCTCGCCGACCCGCAGGTCTTCCCAGAGCGTGCCGGGATCGGCAGCCAGCCCGATCAGTTCGCGCACCAGCCGCTGCTCGTCGAAGCTGCTGGCGTTCAAGGTATCCAGCACTTCGCCACAGGCGTCGTCGTCGAGTTCCGGCAGGTTCAGGATGGCGGGGCGCAGCGCATTGCCGCTGCTGTTGTTTTCCCATTCGAGATCGTCGACCGGATAGATTTCCGACATGCCCGGCACGAGGATGCGGCAGGCGTAAACGCCGAGATGGGTGAAATCGGCGATGTAGGCATCGCGACCCAGCGCGTGGATGCGTTCGGTCAGCCAGGCGCAGTCGTGGTCGGTGGCGGCATCCGGGGTGCTGAAGTTCCAGTCGGCGAACTCGAAGCCGGGTGCATTGCCGAGGAAGTTCCAATGCACGCTGCCGCTCGAATCGACGAAGTGGATTTCGAGGTTGGGCGCGCTGGCGACTTCGTCGAGATCGAAACCCGGCGGCGGAAAACCGTCGAGCGCCTCCAGCGCGCGGCCCTGCAGGAGTTCGGTGAGCGCGCGCTCGAGCGCGACGTCGAAACGCGGGTGGGCGCCGAAACTGACGTAGCAGCCCTGGTCGCGCGGATTGAGCAGGGTCACGTTCATCACGGGAAACCGCCCGCCGAGCGAGGCGTCCTTGACGAGGATGCCGAAGCCGGCTTTGCGGAGTTCGTCGATGCCGGCGGCGATGTTCGGGTGGCGCGCGATGACGTCCTCGGGGACATCCGGCAGGCACAGTCCCTCGGCGATGATCCTGAACTTGACGTGGCGCTCGAAGATCTCGGACAGCGCTTGCGTGCGCGTCTCGGCCGGCGTGTTGCCGGCCGACATGCCGTTGCTCATGTAGAGGTTGCCGATGATGTTGACGGGAAACCAGACGGTCTTGCCGTCGCGCTGGCGGATGTAGGGCAGGGCGCAGATGCCGCGTGACGCATGGCCCGAATTGAGATCGACGAGGCTTTCCGCCGCGATGCCGCCTTCCGGGTTGTAGAAAGCCTGGAGTTCCGGCGTCAGCAGTCCCTTGGGCCATTTCCCGTTCTTCGGCAGCGGGAACCAGCGCTCGCGCGGATCGTGTACAAACTCGCGACCGGCGATCTCCGCCCCGAGGTAGTAGTGCGTCCAGAAATAGCGCGTCGACAGGCGCTCGAAGAATTCGCCCAGCGCGCTGGCGAGGCAGGCGAGTTTCGACGCGCCCTTGCCGTTGGTGAACAGCAGCGGGCAGTCCCGGTCGCGCAGATGCACCGACCAGATGCCGGCCACGGGGTTGAGCCAGGAGCGTTCCTCGACATGGAAGCCGAGCTGCGCCAGCTTGTGCTGCATCGTGGCAATGGAGGTTTCGAGCGCGGCATCCTTGCCGGCGATGAAGGTTTCGGTATGCATGATGTGAAAGTCGGCGCTGGCGGGACGGCCATGGAAAATCAGGAAGCCGCCGTCCACAGGTCCGAGAGCCGTTCGGCCTGGTCGAGCACCAGGCGAATGGCTTCCTCCTGCTGGTCCGGCGGGTATTTGTAGCGGCGCAGCGTGATGCGCACGAGATTGCGCAACCGGGCACGGATGCTGTCGCGCTTCTGCCAATCCACCGTCGTGCTGTTGCGCAGCTTCTCGGTGATTTCGACGGCGATCTTTTTCAGGATGGCGTCGCCCAGCTCGCGCAGCGCGCTTTCGTTGTCGGCCAGCGCATCGTAGAAGGCCAGCTCGGATTCGTTGAGCCCCAAGGCATCGCCACGCTCGGCGGCGGCGCGAAACTCCTTGGCCATCTCGATCAGTTCTTCGATCACCTGGGCGCTCTCGATGGCGCGGCTGCGGTAGCGGTTCAGCGCCGCCAACAGGCGTTCGCTGAACTTGCGTTCCAGCACCACGTTGGTTCGGGCGCGCGACTTGACCTGATCGTTGAGCAATTTCTGCAGCAACTCGATGGCGAAGTTGCGCTGCGGCAACTGGCGCACTTCTTCGAGGAAGGCGTCCGACAGGATGCCGATGTCCGGCCGATCCAGCCCCGCCAGCTTGAAAATGTCCTCGACGCCCTGGGCCACCACGGCGTTGTCGAGGATCTGCTTGAGCACCGCGTTCTTGCGGTCTTCCGCGAGCTTCTTGTCCGACTCGGTGGCCTTGGCGATCACCGCCTTGATGGCCTGGAAGAAGGCGATTTCCTCGCGCAGGACAATCGCCTCGTCCAGCGTGCCGCACAGCGAGAAGGCCTTGGTGATGGCCAGCACCGCGTCGCCCCAGCGCTTCTTGCCCTCTTCCAGCCCGAGCACGAAGTTCGCGGCCGGCAGCAGCAGCGCGGCGGCCTGGGTGCGGTAGGCGCCGAAGTCGAAGCCGTGCAGCAGGCCGCGCGCCACATCCATCAATTCCTTGAGTTTGGCCAGTGCCTCGGCGGCATCCAGCGCCGGCTGGCCCTTGCCCTTGCTCTCGGTGTAGGTGCGCAAGGCACTGCGCAGTTCGGCGGCGATGCCGATGTAATCCACCACCAGCCCGCCTTCCTTGTCGTGGAAGACGCGATTCACCCGGGCGATGGCCTGCATCAGGTTGTGGTCGCGCATGGGCTTGTCCACGTACATCGTGTGCAGGCAGGGTACGTCGAAGCCGGTGAGCCACATGTCGCGCACGATCACGATCTTCAGCGGGTGAGGGTTGTCAAATGAGGCATCCTTGAAGCGCTTCTCCAGCAGCTTCTTGGTCGTGGCGTTGTAAATGTGGGGCCGCAGCAACTCGGCATCGGCCGCCGAGCCGGTCATCACCACCTTGATCGCACCTTGCGCTGGGTCGCTGCTGTGCCAGGCTGGCCGCAGCTTGACGATGGCGTCGTAAAGTCGGGCGCAGATTTCACGGCTCATGGCCACGATCATCGCCTTGCCTTCCACCGCGCCGTTGCGCGCCTCGAAATGCTGCACGATGTCAGCCGCCACCTGCTCGATGCGCGGCTGGGCGCCGACCAGCTTTTCCAGCGCGGCCCACTTGGTCTTGGCCGCTTCCTTGAGCGCCGCGTCTTCCTCGTCCTCGAATACTTCTTCCACGTCGGCGTTGAGCTGTTCCATCTCGGCCGGATTGAGGTCCAGCTTGGCCAAGCGGCTCTCGTAGAAGATCGGCACCGTGGCACCGTCGTCCACCGCGTCCTGGATGTCGTAGATGCTGACGTAGCCGCCGAACACGGCGCGGGTGTCGCGGTCTTCGCTTTCCACCGGCGTGCCGGTGAAGCCGACGAAGGTGGCGTTCTTCAGCGCGTCGCGCAGGTGCTTGGCGAAGCCGTACTTGTACTGGCCGGTCTTCTTGTCGAGCACGGCGCGGAAGCCATACTGCGAGCGGTGCGCCTCGTCGGCGATGACCACGATGTTGGTGCGCTCCGAGAGCAGCGGAAACTTGTTCTCGCCCGGTTCCGGCGTGAACTTCTGCACCGTGGTGAAGATGATGCCGCCCGAAGGCCGGCCCGCCAGCAGGGCGCGCAGCTCGTCGCGATTGGCGGCCTGCTGCGGCGTCTCGCGCAGCAGCCCACGGGCGCCGACGAAAGTCTGGAACAACTGTCCGTCGAGGTCGTTGCGGTCGGTGACCACCACCAGCGTCGGGTTCTGCATCTCCTTCTGCTGCATCAGCTTGGCGGCGAAGCAGACCATGGAAATGCTCTTGCCCGAGCCCTGGGTGTGCCAGACGATGCCGCCCATGCGCGAGCCGGGCTTCACGCGCTCGGCGTAGGTGGCCCACTGGTCCTGCGCCGTATTCGGCGCCGGCTGCGTCGCAGCGATCACCGCCGCCTTGACCGCCGCGCGCACGGCATGGAACTGGTGATAGCCGGCGATTTTCTTCACCACCTCGCCGTCGATGGTCTCGAAGAGCACGAAATAGCGCAGGTAGTCGAGCAGCAGTTCCGGCGCGAAGAAGCCGCGCACCACCTTTTCCAGCTCGAACTCCAGCAAAGGCCGGTCGTTCTCGTTTTTCACCGTGCGCCAAGGCAGGAAGCGCTCGCGGTTCGCCGTCAGCGAACCGATGCGGGCGTTCAGTCCGTCCGAAATCACCAGCGCCTCGTTGGCGACGAAGAGATCGGCTATCTCTTCCTTGTAGGTCTGCAACTGGTTGAAGGCGGCCCAGATGTCCGCCTGCTCATTGGCCGGGTTCTTCAGCTCGATCACCGCAATGGGCAGACCGTTGATGAAGCACACCAGATCGGGCCGGCGCGGCTGCTTGGTTCCTTGCACGGTAAATTGATTCACCACCACGAAGCGGTTGCGCTCCGGATGCTCGAAGTCGATCACCTGCACCCGGTCGCCGCGCTTCTCACCGGCGATTTCCACCTCCACCGGCACCCCGGCGATCAGCGCTTCGTGGCAGGCGCGGTTGGAGAGGATCAGCGAGGGGTGGTCGGGCTTGGCAAGCTGACGGGCAACGTCGTCGAGGATGGCCTCGGGGATGGATGGGTTGAGGCGGTGCAGCGCGGCGCGCAGGTGCTTGGGCAGGATAACCTGGCGATAGTCGGCACGCTCGGGCGTGTCGCCGTCGGGGGCGATATCGGGGCCGTGCAGATAGTCCCAGCCGGTGTCCTGGAACCACGATAAGGCGAGTTGTTCGAGGTCGGATTCGGTCATTCCGCCTCCTTCGAGTCCTTGTTGGCCGAATAGGCTTGTCGCGGATCGTTGGGTTTGCTCGGAAATGCCCGCCGCAGGCGCTTCTCCGCCACCAACCGGTTGAGGACGTTTTTGCGCAGATACTCTTCCGAACGCCCCAGCAGCTTCGCCAGCACGCCGAGCGTCAAGTAGCTGGTGTCGCACAACTCCAATACCGTGCGCTCGACCACGTCCCGATCCGATTTGCCTTGGCTGGAAACCTCATCGGCCGTGAAGAGCAACTCCGCACGATAGGTTTCGTCGAGTCCATCCAAGCTGTCGACGATAGGACGATCCAACTCCGGCACTTCCCGGCCATAGGGACCATTACGCCGCTGCACCCCACCTTGGCTCGCGACCAAACCTCCGGAGCTTTGAACCAAACCTCCGGAGCTTGCCGTCAAACCTCCGGAGCTCCTGGCGCCATCTCCGGATGTATGCGGAACCGCACCTGGGGAGGCGGTCGAGAGAAGGCCTTCGGCGTCGCCAAATACTTGTTCCGGTGTCGGCAATTGCTCACCTGGAAGGTGGTACACCGTGCCTCGCGAACGTCCGTCCGTCACCAGAAACCCTTCTCGAACAAGATGTTGCAGGGAAAGAGTCAGATCGTGAGGATGCAACCCGCTGATTTCCGCCACGCGCGCGTGGCTGACGACCCGCTCAATCGCCGCCGTGGCGACGATAAGCCGCTCCGCCTGATGCAGCCCACTGAAAGCAGGCCCGAATCTGCTCGTGAGCCGGTTGATGACAGCTTCCGGCAGCAAATCGACCATGCGCAGTTCCAGCAGGGTTTGTTCCGGTTCATCCTTGACGTACAGGGAAGGCGGCCGCCAATGGGCGCTGCTCCAACCGCTGTAAATGCGGGGAATGCCCGATCCCATGCGCTCGCCGAGTCCGATCATCAGAAACATCTGGTGCATCAGCCGGTTGCGGCAGTCGCTCTCGCCACCGCGCAAGGCCTGATCGAGCGAGACGCGCATCCCGCCCGGATTCCGAAAGCCAAACATATCCGGCCGCTTCACCACCAGAACAGAAACGCGGCCGCTGTAATCGGCATGCACCAAGGTATTCACCAGCGCTTCCCGCAGCGCGACGTGCACCGGCGTGTCTTCCTGGCGTTGGCCATGCTTCAGCTCGAATGGCACCTTGAGGTCGGTAATCAGCTTACGGTAAACCCGGCGGAAGAAATCGAAGACATTCCCGGACCAGCTTCCGTCGGGGACCAGACGGTCCACCCAGCGCTTCTCGGTACGCGCCTCCGGCCGCTCCTGGTAGTCCACGAAATAATGCGGCAGCGCATCCTGCAAGGCGGTCCACCGGCCGAACATCAACAGCCCCGCCAGCGTCACGCCACTTTCGCCGGACTGCCGGTCGCGTCGCCAGCCCTTCAAGGCGCCGAGAAACTCGAAATCGTCCAGTTCAAGGAAGGGATGGCCGGGCTTCTCGTCCCGCAGCATCTGCCGGTAGATGCGCAGGCTGTCAGGATCGATGTCGTCCATGCCGAAGCCGGGAAGGATGCGATTGTCCCGTTCGTCCTCGATCTGCTCGGCCAGCATGCGCTTGACCGTTTCGTCGTCGCAGTGGCGGTCACCCTCGTGCAAGCGGCGGTAGGTGTTGCCATGGAACGGGTTGCCGTTGAGAAAGACGGGCTTCAGCTTGCGCGCCGCCGCGGGCACCTCGACCACGATCAGGGTTTTGCCATCGACCACCGGACGACTTACGGCCCGGTCCGTCAGCAAATTGGCGCTGACCTTCTGCGGGTTATTGACAGTGTTGAACAGGTCGGCGACCACGCGCTCGGCATCCGGCACGCCTTCCGCCACGAAGCGCCTGTCCTTCGTCTCGCGCAGCCCCAGCACGATGAGGCCGCCATGAGTGTTGGCGAAAGCGCTATAGCTTGGCCAGAAATCCTTGGGAACACAGCCCTTGCCGTCGGCACCAGCGGCCAGCTTGCATTCGACTTCCACCGACTCGGCGAGCAATTCGAGATCGGCAAGCGTAGACACAGTAGTCATACCCTCACCAGGCCAGGCTTCAAGCCAAGCCGTTCCTGAAAATCAGGTGGAATGTCGGCCCAATGTTCGACCAGCAGGTCGACCAACTGCCGCCCATTGACCAGCCCGATGCGCGGAAACCCTGGCTCCAAGGCCGTCTCCGCCGCCTTTGACTGAAAGTCGGCGGTGGTGATGAAAGCACCCTGCCCGCCGAAGGGAATCGCCTGACGCAGTTGCCTCACCGTGCCGGGGGCGATCTTTTGTCCCTTGCGATAACGCTTGGCCTGGACAAAAACCTTCACCTTGGCGAGGTTGGCCACGTTCAACTCCCCCGTTGCATCCACGCCGCCATCGCCTGTCTTGCCTGTGACCTCCGACCCCTCGAAGCCCAGCGCCGTCAGCAAATGGCCCACCAGAATCTCGAATTCCTTGTCGTCGAGTTCCAATACCTGATCGAGAACGACGCCATAGGGATCGTAAGGCGTCGCCGCCTGCTTGGGCACCAGCGCCCCCTGGCCGATGGCCGTCAGAAACTCGACCCCTTGGGAAACCGCGAACACCGTCAGGGATGAGCGCATGGTGTTTTGGAAGGGCACGGAAAAATCGCCCCGCCGCACCGGCTTGTCGTGCCACACCACACGGTGCCGGTGCGCATAGGGGCAGGCCGGATCGGTCGGCACATGGAAGTACGAGGGATCGTCCACCACGCGGCCGTAATGTAGCCACTCCGTATCGGCGGCCGGCGTAATCACATAATCGCCCGCCTTGATCTCCAACAGAAAGCGGCCGATCTGCCCGACCTGTTGGCCGATGACGATATTGCTGGTGTCCTGGGGATGGGCCGCCTTGTAGAGCGGATAGAGTTCTTCGCGGCTCCTGATAGCGGCAAGATCGGTATCGTGTATCCAGCCGATGGCGACGTAGCGGCCATTGAGGAAGGCTTGGGTATGGGTGCCGAAATCGGCGCGGACGCACCAGACGTTGGTCATTGCAGGGACTCCGCGGGAACATGATTGGGCGAGAGTTCGCCGGAGAGGAGCTTGGGGAGAAGGGTGTCGCGCAAAGCCGCTAGTTCATTGGTTTCCAGCCTGCCATTGATGATCTTAGAAATTAGCGGATCAAAGGTGGCGCCCATTGCGGCCAGCAATTTCTCGCTCGGACAAAGCACCTTCGCATCCGTCAAATGCTTGCGCTGGATGTGCCCCATCGTCGTCGCCTTGTTGGCGGCGATGTCGCGGAAACCCCGAAGATGATGGCGCGTCCAGAGGAGGTAGAACCACTTGGGGAACTCCGCTGACGTGACCTTGAATAGGTGCTGATTGAGTGCCCCTTGTCCGCCGCACCAGATTTCGACCTCCAGGCTCCCAGACCACGAGAACAAGACATCGCCATTCTCGATGACATACGCTGGCGGAATCTCGGTATTTGCCCGGTCCGCGCCAAGGGTATGGCCGGCGCGTAGTTGTGCAATCTTGATGACGGGCAACCATTCATCTCCGGTCGCGGGATACTTCTGAAGCGCCAAGCCGTTGAGAAAGTCGGCAACGTCGTCCAGACTACGAACACTCCACCCCTTCGGAATCTCCCCCAGCTCAGAATCCTGAAAACTGCCGGGGAACAGCGCGAGCACGTCGGGCGTCAGGCCGAGGCGGCGGCAGATGGATTCGGGGGGCTCGCCGCCGGCCTTGGCGCGGACGGGGTCGAAGTCGACGAACCAAGACTTGAAGATCGCCCGCGCCGTGGCCTCCAGAGTTTCGTTCATGCGGCGGTTCAGTTCGATCTTGTCGTCGAGGGTGCCGAGGATGTGGGCGATGGCAAGCTGGTTACTCAGTGGCGGAAGGCTTATAGGCGTATCGCGGAGGATTCCAAGGTTGGTGTGTGGCACACCTACTTGAATCGCGTTTTGCCTGATGTATTCCTGTTGCTCAGGCGAACTGAAAACGTAGAAGAGAAATAGCGGATCGGCCTTGGCTCGATCCACAGTCAGTTTCATCTGACTCTGTGAGATGACGTAGGAGCTGAAGCCTCCATCGGGGACCAATGCAACTTGCCCAAGGGTGCCGCGTTGAGTGAATACTATGTCGCCCGGTCGTGCCAGATTAGCCTGCAAGGTTTGAGCTTTTTCAGGCGATACGTAGGCGAACTCGCCCGATACCCAGCGAGATCCCATGTTCTGGCCTCTGATAACTGGAACTCCGTCTGTCGTGTAGTCAGCCGAAACTAGGTTTGAGCCAAATGGGCCACCAACGAGGGCATTGCGTGTGCTCGCCGCGATCTCGCCAATTGTCGTTTCCACCCACTCACTCATCCCCGCCCCCCAGCTCCTCCACCGCCTTATGCAGGAAGGCGGCGATCTCTTCCTTCCCCGGCAGTTGCACCTGGTAGCGCGAGACGAAGAGCTGGTTGCTCATACCGGCCAGGGCGTATTCGACGAGTTCCGCGTTCTTGCGGGTGCACAGGAGGATGCCCACGGGCGGCTGGTCGCCTTCGGCCATTTCGTGCCTGGCGTAGTAGCCAACGTAACTGTTGAGCTGGCCCAGGTGTTCGTGCTTGAAGGCGTCGTTTTTCAGTTCGATGAGCACGTGGCACTTGAGGATGCGGTGGTAGAAGACGAGATCGACGAAGAAGTGCTCGCCGCCGATCAGCAGGCGCTTTTGCCGGGCCTCGAAACAGAAGCCGTGGCCGAGTTCGAGCAGGAAGTCTTGCAGCTTGTCGAGCAGGGCGTCTTCGAGCTGGCTTTCGCCCATGACTTCCTGCGGCTTGAGGCCGAGGAATTCGAAGACGTAGGGATCGCGGATGATCTGGCGGCTGCTGGCGGGCTCGGCGCCGGCGTGGGCGCGCTTGGCCAGCGCGGCCTTGTCGGTGGAGAGGCCGCTGCGCTCGAAATACTGGCTGGCGATCTGGCGCTTGAGTTCGCGCACCGACCAGTTGCCGCGCAGGGCTTCGGTTTCGTAGAAGGTGCGGCGGAGCGGCTCGTCGAATTGCAGCAGTTCGGCGAAGTGCGAAAAGGACAGCCGCTCCAGCAGCAGGCGGCCGGGATTTGCGATGGATTGTGGGGACACCGTCCCCACGATGGGCGATTCGGGAGACGCCGCCTCCCGAATGTTGGCGGCGGGCAATCTGGCGGACAGTGTCTGCCAAATTTCCGGGGATAGGAGTTTGTTGCCGGATTCGGGAGACAGCGTCTCCCGAATCTGTGGATACGCCAGATAGAACTGGCGGAAACGGCGCAACTCGCGGGCCTCGACGCGCTTGAGGCCGCCCTGCTGCAGCCGTTGCGCCAGCGTGTCGAGCAGCCGCTCGCCATAGCTGGCACGGTCGGCGCCGGATTGCTCGTACTCCTGGATGTAGTGGCCGATCATCCAGTTGCGCAGGGTCAGGCTGACGTTGACGGCCTTGGCGGCCTGATCCGCCAGCGCCGCATGGGCGCGCTCGATGGCGGCGACGAGATCGTCGAAGCCAGGAGCCTTAGAGCTCATAGCCCAGCCCGGCCAGATTCTTGCGGATTTCGGCCTCCAGTCGGGCGCTTTCGGCGAATTGATCGCGCAGCGTGGCGGTGAGCCGGGCCATCTTGTCCTCGAAGGGCTCGCCGTCCGCCACTTGCGCGGCGGCACCGACGTAGCGGCCGGGGGTGAGGACGTAGTCGCTCTTGCGAATGTCGATGAGCTGGGCGGCCTTGCAGAAACCGGCTGCGTCGGCGTAGCCCTTGCCCTGCTTCCAGGCGTGGAAGGTGTTCGCCACCCTGGCGATGTCCTCGGGTTTGAAGTCGCGCAGCACGCGGTCCTTCATGTAGCCGAGGTTGCGGGCGTCGATGAACAGGGTTTCGCCTTTTCGGTTTCGCGTGCCATTGCGTTCGGCCTTGCTGCGGGTGAGGAACCAGATGCAGGCCGGGATCTGGGTATTGGTGAACAGTTGGCCCGGCAGTGCGACCATGCATTCGACGAGGTCGGCCTCGATCAGGGCCTTGCGGATTTCGCCTTCGTTGTTGGTGTTGCTGCTCATCGAGCCGTTGGCCAGCAACAGCGCCATGCTGCCGTGGGGCGCCAGGTGGTGGATCATGTGCTGCATCCAGGCGAAGTTGGCGTTGTTGGCCGGCGGCACGCCGTATTTCCAGCGCACGTCGTTGTCCTTCACGCCTTCGTTCCACTCCTTCATGTTGAAGGGTGGGTTGGCCATGATGAAGTCGGCGCGCAGGTCCGGGTGCTGGGGCTTGGTGTAGGTGCTGGCCGGTTCCTTGCCGAAGTCGAAATCCATGCCGCGGATGGCCATGTTCATCGAGGCCAGGCGCCAGGTGGTGGGGTTGGCTTCCTGGCCGTAGATGGATAGCGCGCCGATCTTGCCGCCGTGCTCCAGCACGAAGCGCTCGCTCTGGACGAAGAAGCCGCCCGAGCCGCAGCAGGGGTCGTACACCCGGCCCTGGAAGGGTTCGAGCATTTCGACGATCAGGCCGACGATGCTCTTGGGCGTGTAGAACTCGCCGCCGCGCTTGCCGGCGGCTATCGAGAACTCGCCGAGGAAGTATTCGTAGACGTGGCCGAGGATGTCCTTGGCGTGCAGGCTTTCGTGCTTGAAGGGCACGGTGGCCAGCAGGTCGATCAGGCCGGGCAGCGCCGCGTCGATGCGCCAGCGGGCATAGCTCTTGTCGAGCACGTTCTTGAGCCTGGGGTTTTCCTTTTCGACGGCCTCCAGGGCGTCGTCGAGCAGGCGGCCGATGCCGTTGAACTTGTATTCGAAGGTCTTGCCGTTCCTGACTTCGAGCTTGGTGCCGATGGCAACCTTGGCGCTGACCTTGAGGAAATCCCACCGCGCCAGGGCCGGCACCCAGAAAATGTTCTTCTCGGTGTAGTAGTCGCGGGCTTCGAGTTCCTGTTCGATCAGCTCGGCGCCGTCTTCTCCGAGGTAGTAGTCGTTGGCCGGGTCGGCGAAGGCGGCTTTCAGTTCTTCGCGGCGTTCCTTGAAAGCATCGGAGACGTACTTGAGGAAGACCAGGCCGAGGACGACATGCATGTAGTCGCCGGGATTCAGATTGGCGCGCAGCTTGTCGGCGGCGGTCCACAGGCGCTTGTCGAGGTCATTGAGGAATTGCTGTTCGGCGTTGTTCAAAACTGTCTCCTCCCAAAGACCGCGGAATCTTGCACCGGCCATGCAATGGCCATAGCCGCGACGATCTCCAGCACTTCGGCGCCGTAGCGCTCGGCCTTGGCCTGGCCGATGCCGGGCACGTCGAGGAGTTCGTCGGCGCTCGCCGGCCGGCGCGCGGCGAGTTCGTGCAGGGTCTTGTCGTGCATGATCACGTAGGCGGGCACGCCCTGCGCCTTCGCCTGTTCGGCGCGCCAGGCGCGCAGGGCTTCGAAAAGGGTCTCATCGCTGCCCGTTGGCGTTGCCGCCGCAGTTTTGTGCCGTCTAGCCAGCGCCGACTTTTGCTTACGTTGCCGGCGCAGGTGCAGCAGGCTTTCGCCCTTCAGCACCGGGCGCGCGGCGTCGGTGAGCTTGAGCGCGCCGAAGGACTGCGCGTCGGCGTGCAGCAGGCCGGCGGCGAGCAACTGGCGGAACACCGAGCGCCAGCCGGCCTCGTCGAGATCGGCGCCGACGCCGAAGGTGGGCAGGCTGTCGTGGCCGAGCTGCCGGATGCGCTCGGTGGTCTTGCCGCGCAGCAGGTCGATCAGGTGGCCGGCGCCGAAGCGCTGGCCGGTGCGCAGGATGGCCGACATGGCTTTTTGCGCGGCGATGCTGCCATCCCACAGTTCCGGCGGTTCGAGGCAGGTGTCGCAATTGCCGCAACGATCTTCCCGCGTCTCGCCAAAGTAGGCGAGCAGGCGCGTGCGCCGGCACTCGGCGGTCTCGCACCAGGCGAGCAGCGCGTCGAGCTTGCCGCGCTCGATGCGCTTCTGCTCCGCGCCGGCCGCGGACTCGTCGATGCGCTGGCGGTGGATCACCACGTCGTTGAGGCCGTAGGTCATCCAGGCCTCGGCCGGCTCGCCGTCGCGCCCGGCGCGGCCGGTTTCCTGATAGTAGGCTTCGAGGCTCTTGGGCAGGTCGAGGTGGGCGACGAAGCGCACGTCGGGCTTGTCGATGCCCATGCCGAAGGCGATGGTGGCGACCATGACGATGCCCTCTTCGCGCAGGAAGCGCTGCTGGTGGCGCGTGCGCGTGGCGGTGTCGAGGCCGGCATGGTAGGGCAGGGCGGCGATGCCTTGTGCGTTGAGCCAGGCGGCGGTCTCGTCCACCTTCTTGCGCGAGAGGCAGTAGACGATGCCGGCCGCGCCGGCATGCCCCGCGAGGAAGCCGAGCAACTGGCGGCGCGGGTTGTTTCTGTCGACGACGGTGTAGCGGATGTTCGGCCGGTCGAAGCTGGAGACGAAGACGCGCGCTTCCCCGAGGCCAAGCCGGGCGAGGATCTCGCGGCGGGTCAGCGCGTCGGCGGTGGCGGTGAGCGCGATGCGCGGCACAGCCGGGTAGCGCTCGTGCAGGATGGAAAGCTGGATGTATTCTGGACGGAAGTCGTGGCCCCATTGCGAGACGCAGTGCGCCTCGTCGATGGCGAAGAGGGCGAGCTGGCCGTCCGCGGCCAGGCGGTCGAGGAGATTGAGGCAGCGTTCGGTCAGCAGCCGTTCGGGCGCGACGTAGAGCAGGTCCAGCTGGCCGGTGCAGAGCGCTTTTTCCGTCGCGACAACGGCGGCGAAATCGAGCGTCGAATTGAGGAAGGCGGCGCGCACGCCGGCCTGGCGCAGGGCATCCACCTGGTCCTGCATCAGCGCGATGAGCGGCGAGACGACGATGCCGACGCCCGGCCGCAGCAGGGCGGGAATCTGGTAGCAGAGCGACTTGCCGCCGCCGGTGGGCATCAGCACCAGCGCATCGCCGCCGCCGGCAAGGTGGTCGACGATCTCGGCCTGCGGGCCGCGAAACGCCGGGTAGCCGAAGACCCGATGCAGCAGTTCGAGCGCCGTGGCGTCCGTCACGGCAGCCCGGCCTTGCCTGGGCGCTTGGGCGCGAAATTCTTGCGGTGAGAATTCTTGCGGTGAGAATTCTTGCGGTGAGAATTCTTGCGGTGAGAATTCTTGCGGTGAGAATTCTTGCGATTGGGCATAATCCGTTCGAATCTAGCACAGGCCGGACCCATCTGGGTTCGATTGCAACGACCCCGGAGCCAGCATGCAAGCACAGGAAAGCGAAGCCAAGAACGAACTGGAACAGAAGCTGTTGGCCGCCATCAACGGCGAGCTGCCGGGCGAGGATTTCATGAATGAACTGCTGACGCAGCAGATTTTCATCCCCATCAAGGATGACCGGGACAGCGGCATCCCGGGCTTCCAGCTCACCAACAAGGCGACGCCGCTGGTGGTGCAGGACGAGCAGGGGCGCAACACGCTGGTGCTGTTCACGAGTCCGGAACGGGCGAAGGAGTTTCTCGTCGATGTGCCGGGTTACAGCGGTGGCCTGCTCGCGGATTTCTCGTGGATCGTCGAACGCATGGACCCCGGCTTCGCCATCGCCGTGAATCCCGGGCTCGAACTGGGCATGGACATCGATCCCGAGGACGTGACGCAGATGCTTGAGCTGCTGGCCGCGCGCGGGAAAAAAAACTGACCATAATGGCCCCCCACGCTCGCAAAATCAGCTCGCTGCCCCCCACAGGTGGGCGCATGCCCTCTTGGGACGGCCCGGCGAGGCCATGAAACCCGGCTACGTTCGCCCGCTCGACCTGAAGCGGGGCTGCGTCGACATGACGCACGGCGCGGGCGGCCGGGCCATGGTGCAGCTGATCGCCGAGCTGTTCGCCAGGCATCTCGGCAACGAATACCTCGGCCAGGGCAACGACGGCGCCGTCCTGCCAGCGCCGACTATTAGTGGCAAGGGTGGCAAGCTCGTGATGGCCACCGACAGCCACGTCGTATCGCCACTGTTCTTTCCCGGTGGTGATATCGGTTGCCTGTCGGTGCATGGCACGATCAACGACGTGGCCGTGATGGGCGCGACGCCGCTCTACCTCGCGGCGGGCTTCATCCTCGAAGAGGGCTTCCCGCTGGCCGACCTTGCGCGCATCGTCGAATCCATGGCCAAGGCGGCACGCGAAGCCGGCGTGCCGGTGGTGACCGGCGACACCAAGGTGGTCGAGCGCGGCAAGGGCGACGGCATCTTCATCACGACGACCGGCGTCGGCGTTCTTCCTGAGGGTCGCGACATCGGCGGTGCGAAGGCGCGACCGGGCGACGCGATCCTCGTTTCCGGCAACCTCGGCGACCATGGCGTCGCCATCATGAGCCGGCGCGAGAACCTCAGCTTCGACGCGCCGATCGCCTCCGACACCGCCGCGCTGCACGGCCTGGTCGCCGCGCTGCTGGAAACCGGCGCCGACATCCGCGCGCTGCGCGACCCGACGCGCGGCGGCCTCGCAGCGACGCTCAACGAGATCGCCACGCAGTCGGGCGTGGGCATGATCCTGCGGGAAAAGGATATTCCGGTTAATCCGGTGGTCGCGGCCGCCTGCGAATTTCTCGGCCTCGATCCGCTCTGCGTCGCCAACGAAGGCAAGCTGGTCTGCATCTGCGCAGACGTTGATGCCGAGCGCGTGCTGGCGACGATGCGCGCCCATCCACTAGGTGCGAATGCGGCGCTCATTGGCTCGGTCAGCGCCGACGACCACCATTTCGTGCAACTGACGACCATGCTCGGCGGCCGCCGCATCGTGGACTGGCTCGCGGGGGATCAGCTCCCGCGCATTTGCTGACGGCCGGGCCGATCATCGATTCACTCGGCGGGTTCGAGTCGCAGCAGTTCGCCCTCCGGGCTGTCGGTCAGTAAGTAGAGATAACCGTCCGGACCGGCGCGCACGTCGCGGATGCGCCCGACGACAGCCTTCAGCAGGATCTCCTGACGCCCGATCCGCTCGCCGTCGAGTTCCAGTCTGACCAGCATCTGCTCCCTCAAGGCGCCGACAAACAGGTTTCCCTGCCAGCGGGGGAACCGGTCGCCAGTGTAGAAGCTCATGCCGGAGGGCGCGATCGATGGCGTCCAGTGGTGCAGGGGTTGGGCCATGCCTGGTTTATGCGTGCCTTCGCCGATCCGGGTGCCGATGACGTAGTTGCGGCCGTAGGTAATCACCGGCCAACCGTAGTTTTGCCCGGCGCGCATCACGTTGATTTCGTCGCCCCCTTGCGGGCCGTGCTCATGCGTCCAGAGCTCGCCGGTCACGGGATGCAGGGCGGCGCCCTGGATGTTGCGGTTGCCGAGCGTCCATTTCTCCGGACGCGCGCCCGGCGTGGCGAGGAAGGGGTTGTCGTGCGGTACGCGGCCGTCATCGTGCAGGCGGATCACCGAGCCGGCATGGTCGTCGAGCCGCTGGGCGCGATCCTTGTCGCCGCGGTCGCCAAGAGTGATGTAGAGGAAGCCCCGGCGGTCGAATGCCAGGCGGGAGCCGAAGTGAAGAGAGCTGCGCGTCTTCGGCTGCATGCGGAAAATGATCCGGACCTCGGTGAGGCGGTGATCGCGCAGCCGGGCGCGCAATACTTCCGTGCCATAACCGCCCTCCCCCTGCGCGACGAAGGAAAGATAGAGCCAGCCGTTGCGCGGGTAATCCGGGTGCAGGACCACGTCGAGCAGCCCGCCCTGGCCGATCGCCGCAACCGGCGGCAGGCCGCCGATCGGCTGCGGGTCGAGCCGGCCGTCGGCATGCACGAGCCGCAGGCGTCCCGGGCGCTCGGTGACGAGCTTGCGGCCGTCGGGAAGAAAGGCGACGCTCCATGGATGTTCCAGCGGACCGGCAAGGGCGCGCAACCGGAAGGGGTGCTGTTGCGAGGGAAACACCGAGGTGGCGCCACTCTCCCCGGCCTGGGCGGAGAGAGAAGACAGGCCGAGCCCGCCCAGACCGAGCAACACCCCGGCACATGTCGCGCGCGCGGCGCGGAAAAGTCGGCCCCGGCGGGACGGCGGCCGGAAGGAAAAACGCCCCGCCTTGTGGGCAGGGCGCCTGGGTTCCGGCGGATCGCCGTCACCGTTGAGCAATGCGTCAGTCATGCCGTGACGGTGTCCGCGATTTCCCTGAAGTCCTGGATCTGGTCGAAGTTCATATAACGATAAACATCGGCGGCTTTGGCTTCTAGCGTCTTGACCTGCTCCATGTACTCGGCGACGGTGGGCAGCTTGCCCATCAGTGCGGCGACGGCGGCGAGTTCGGCGGACGACAGATACACGCGGGTGTCGATGCCGAGCCGGTTCGGGAAGTTGCGGGTCGAGGTGGACACCGCCGTGCTGCCCCTCCTGATCTGCGCCTGGTTGCCCATGCACAGCGAGCAGCCGGGCATCTCCATGCGCGCGCCCGACTTGCCGAGCACCGAGTAGTAGCCTTCCTCGTTGAGGATCATGGCGTCCATCTTGGTCGGCGGGGCGATCCACAGGCGCGTCGGGATGTCCGACTTGCCGTCGAGAATCTTGCCGGCGGCGCGGAAGTGGCCGATGTTGGTCATGCACGAGCCGATGAACACCTCGTCGATCTTGTCGCCCTGGACCGCGGACAGCGGCTTGATGTCGTCCGGGTCGTTGGGGCAGGCCAGCAGCGGTTCCTTGATCTCGTTCATGTCGATCTCGATCACCGCGGCATAGGCGTGGTTGGCGGCGTCGGCATCGGGCTGGAGCAGGGTGCCGTTGGCGATCCAGTCTTCCATGGCCTTGATGCGGCGGGCGAGGGTGCGCTTGTCCTCGTAGCCTTCGACGATCATCCACTTCATCAGCGTGATGTTCGAGCGCAGGTACTCGACGATGGGCTCCTTGTTCAGTCGCACCGAGCAGCCGGCGGCGGAGCGTTCGGCGGAGGCGTCGGTCAGCTCGAAGGCCTGTTCGACCTTGAGGTCGGGCAGACCCTCGATCTCGAGGATGCGGCCGTTGAAGACGTTCTTCTTGCCCTTCTTCTCGACGGTCAGCAGGCCCTGCTTGATCGCTTGGTAGGGTATTGCGTTGACCATGTCGCGCAGGGTGATGCCAGGCTGCAGCGTGCCCTTGAAACGCACCAGCACGGACTCGGGCATGTCGAGCGGCATGACGCCGGTGGCGGCGGCGAAGGCGACCAGGCCCGAGCCGGCCGGGAAGGAGATGCCGATCGGGAAGCGCGTGTGCGAGTCGCCGCCGGTGCCGACCGTGTCGGGCAGCAGGAAACGGTTGAGCCAGCTGTGGATCACGCCGTCGCCGGGCTTGAGCGAGATGCCGCCGCGCGCGGTGATGAAGGAGGGCAGGGTGCGGTGGGTCTTGACGTCGACCAGCTTCGGATAGGCGGCGGTGTGGCAGAAGGACTGCATGACCAGGTCGGCGGAGAAGCCGAGGCAGGCGAGATCCTTGAGTTCGTCGCGCGTCATCGGGCCGGTGGTGTCCTGCGAGCCGACGGAGGTCATCTTGGGCTCGCAATAGGTGCCGGGGCGGATGCCCTTGCCCTCTGGTAGTCCACACGCCCGGCCAACCATCTTCTGGGCGAGCGAGAAGCCCTTGCCGGAATCGACGGGATTCTTGGGCAGGCGGAAGAGGGTGGAGACCGGCAGGCCGAGGAATTCGCGCGCCTTGGCAGTGAGGCCGCGGCCGATGATCAGGTTGATGCGGCCGCCGGCACGCACTTCGTCGAAGATGACATCGGATTTGACCTTGAATTCGGCAATGACGGCGCCGTTCTTCAGCGCCTTGCCCTCGTAGGGGCGCAGCTCGATTTCGTCGCCCATGGCCATCTGGCCGACGTCGAGCTCGATCGGCAGGGCGCCGGCATCTTCCATGGTGTTGTAGAAGATCGGGGCGATCTTGCTGCCGAGGCAGACGCCGCCGAAACGCTTATTCGGCACGAAGGGGATGTCTTCGCCGGTGAACCACAGCACCGAGTTGGTCGCGGACTTGCGGCTGGAGCCGGTGCCGACCACGTCGCCGACATAGGCGACCAGGTTGCCCCTGGCCTTGAGGGCGTCGAGCTGCTTGATCGGGCCGCGTTCGCCGGCCTTGTCAGCCTCGATGCCGGGACGCGGGTTCTTCAGCATGGCCAGCGCGTGCAGCGGAATGTCGGGGCGACTCCACGCATCCGGGGCGGGTGACAGGTCGTCGGTGTTGGTTTCGCCGGTGACCTTGAAGATGGTGAGCTTGAGGGCTTGCGGCACTTCGGGACGGGCGGTGAACCACTCGGCATCCGCCCACGACTGCATCACGGCCTTGGCATTCGCGCTGCCTGCCTTGGCCTTGTCGGCGACATCGTGGAAGGCATCGAACATCAGCAGGGTTTTTTTCAGGCCCGCGGCAGCGACGGCGCCGACTTCGGCATCGTCGAGCAGGTCGATCAGCGGCTTGACGTTGTAGCCGCCGAGCATGGTGCCGAGCAGTTCGGTGGCCTTGGCGCGCGAGATCGGCGGGCATGCCGTCTCGCCGGCGCCGACTTTCGCGAGGAACTTGGCCTTGACCTCGGCGGCATCATCCACGCCGGCCGGTACGCGCCAGGTGATCAGGTCGACGAGGAAGGCTTCCTCGCCCTTGGGCGGATTCAGCAGCAGTTCGACCAGCTGCCGGGTCTGCTGCCGGGTCAGCGGCAGAGGCGGGATGCCCAGCGCGGCGCGTTCGGCGACATGGGCACGGTAGGCTTCGAGCATGGGGGCGTCTTCCTATTCAGGCGGAATTACTGGCAATCGCCGAGACGGCGGCCGGCTACGATCAAATGCATTTCACCCATGCCCTGGTCGGGGATCATGTGCAGTCTCTGTTCGAAGGCGAAGCTGGTCGGGGACATCGTGCCCGTACCGGTGCCGGTGAGCCGGGCGCCGTTGGCGGCGCAGGACAACTCGTAGCTGATCTTGCCCTGGAGATTCTTCAGGTTGCTGGTGGTGCATTTGCCCTTTTCGATCACGCCGTACTGGACGCCGGCGGCGATGTCCTGGGCCGTGAGGCATTGGGTGAACTTGTTGGGCGGAATGACCGAGCCCTGCATCTTCACTTCAGCGACGATCTCCCAAAGTCCCGGCGAGATTTCCTGGGCCTGCAGCGCCGGGGATGCGGCGCCGACGAGTGCAAAAGCTGCGAGAAGACGTTTCATGGCATCCCCTTTCCGGAGGGCGAGGGATTAAAAAATCGGTCGGATGAAGTGCTGTTGTCAGGGCTCAGGCGAACAGGTGTTTCACGCCGTCGCGCTCTTCGGCGAGTTCCTTGAGGGTCGCGTCCATCTTCTCGCGGGAGAAGGCGTCGATTTCGAGGCCCTTGACGATTTTCCACTGGCCGCCCGCGCAGGTGCAGGGCATGCCGTAGATCATGCCTGCGGGAATTCCATACGAACCGTCGGACACCACGCCCATGGTCACCCATTCGCCATTGGTGCCCATGTTCCAGTCACGCATGTGGTCGATGGCGGCGTTGGCGGCGGAAGCGGCGGAGGAAAGGCCGCGCGCCTCGATGATCGCGGCGCCGCGCTTGCCGACCTTCGGGATGTATTCGTTCTTGTACCAGGCGTCGTCATTGACGAGGCCGGGGGCGGCCTTGCCGCCGACGGTGGCGAAGCGGATGTCCGGATACATCGTCGGCGAATGGTTGCCCCAGACGACCATGTTCTTGACGTCGGTGACGGAAGCCTTGGTGCGCGTGGCGAGCTGGGAGATGGCGCGGTTGTGGTCGAGGCGCATCATCGAGGTGAAGGCGGACTGCGGCAGGCTCTTCGCGGTGTTCATCGCGATCAGCGCGTTGGTGTTGGCCGGATTGCCGACGACGATCACCTTGACGTCGCGGGCGGCAACCGCATCGATGGCCTTGCCCTGCTCGGTGAAGATCTTGGCGTTCTCGAGCAGCAGATCCTTGCGCTCCATGCCCGGGCCGCGCGGCTTGGCGCCGACCAGCAGCGCCTGCTGCGCATCCTTGAAGGCCACCTTGGGATCGGCGGCGCCGATCATGTCGACCAGCAGGGGGAAGGCGCAGTCCTCGAGTTCCATCATGACGCCCTTGAGCGCAGCCTGGGCCTTGTCGACCGGCAGTTCCAGCAGCTGGAGGATGACGGGTTGATCCTTGCCGAGCATCTCTCCGGATGCGATGCGGAACAGCAGGGCGTAGCCGATCTGTCCGGCGGCGCCGGTGACGGCAACGCGGACGGGAGCCTGGGTCATGGGAGTAACTCCTTGAAGGATGGTTGCAGAAGGTCGGCCAAAATCATAAGGCCGGTTGTTGCGCCGTGTCAATATCTATCATATAACATATATAAGATATATGTTGTGGACGTCATTAGTTTTTTGTGATTCAATTCTTCGTCATGACCCAGCCCGGCCCCGTGGATTCCCCGACGTTCAGTCCGCTCTATCGTCAGATCAAGGATCTGATCCTGCAGGCGCTGGCCAGTCGGGAGTGGGGGCCGGGGGAAGCGATTCCGAGCGAGGTGGAGCTCGCCAGCCGCTTCAATGTCAGCCAGGGGACGGTGCGCAAGGCGGTCGACGAGATGGCGGCCGAGAATCTGCTCGTCCGGCGTCAGGGCAAGGGCACTTTCGTCGCCAGTCACAGCGATCCGCGCGCTTTTTACCGCTTTCTCCGTCTGGTTCCCCTCTCCGGCGCGAACGAGCACGCGAAAAGCGTGCCGCTCGAATGCTGGCGCGCCAAGGCGGGTCCCGAGGCGGTGCGCGTTCTCGGCATCCGGCCGGGCGAGCCGATCATCATCGTGCGGCGGGTGCTCGAGTTTTCTGACAACCCCGTGGTTCTGGACGAGATCTATCTGCCCGGCGAAATCTTCGCCGGACTGACGCTGGACGTCCTCAAGGAATCCCAGGTTTCGCTCTACAGCCTGTTCGAGGCCAGGTTCGGCGTCCGCATGATCCGTGCCGAGGAACGCTTGCGGGCAGTGGCGGCGGATCGCGCCAGCGCCGATCTGCTCCGGGTGGCCGAGGGCAGCCCCCTCCTGTCGGTCGAACGCACCAGTTTCACCTACGGCGACCGTCCGGTCGAATGGCGACGCGGCCTGTATTCGACCCGTGCCCATTGCTACTTCAACGAACTGGGCTGATCTCGTTTCGGCCAGCCGCAGACGCACCCGAGGTGTAACATTCTGCAATGCAACAACACAGCAAGGGGATATCGTGAGCGATCTGATCAGAAAGCGTCCCAAATATCTGAATTTATTTCAAATAAAACTACCGTTGGCAGGATTTGCCTCGATATTGCATCGCATTAGCGGATTCGGCCTGTTTTTGCTGCTGCCCTTTCTGATCTGGCTTTTGGATCTGTCCCTGGGTTCTCCGGAGCAGTTCGGGACGCTGCGGGAGATCGTCGCCAATCCTCTGGTGAAGCTGCTGCTGATCGGTCTGCTGTGGGCCTTCCTGCATCACCTCTGCATGGGTGTGCGCATCCTGCTGATCGATGTTCATGTCGGCGTCGAGAAGGTGCAGGCGCGCGCCTCGGCCAAGGCGGTGCTCGGCGCGAGTCTGCTGCTGACCCTGGTTCTGGGAGCGCTGCTATGGTGAAGCGCAAGATCGTCGGGGCCCATTACGGTCTGATGGACTGGCTGGTCCAGCGCATTACCGGAGTGGTGATGGCCGTCTATGCGCTGATCGTCGCCGTTGCGCTCCTCATGGGCGCCGGCGCGAGCGCGGCGAGCTGGCAGGCCTTCCTGTCCGGCGGGCCGATGCGCTTCGCCACCTTCATTTTCGTCGTCAGCCTGTGTTGGCATGCCTGGGTCGGCGTGCGCGACATCTGGATGGACTATGTCCAGCCCGCCGGCATCCGGCTCGCCCTGCACACCCTGACCCTGGTGGCCCTGGTCGGCTATGCCGGCTGGGCGGCGCAAATCATCTGGAGGCTTTGACTGGAAATGAAGGCAAAGGTTACCGTCCGCAAATTCGATGCGGTGATTGTCGGCGCCGGCGGCGCCGGCCTGCGCGCCGCGATTTCGCTGTCCGAAGCCGGCCTCAAGACCGCCGTGCTGACCAAGGTGTTCCCGACGCGCTCGCACACCGTCGCGGCCCAGGGCGGCGTGGCCGCCTCGCTGGGCAACTCCGAGGAGGACCACTGGCACTGGCACATGTACGACACCGTCAAGGGTTCCGACTGGCTCGGCGACCAGGACGCGATCGAGTTCATGTGCAAGAAGGCCAACGAGTGCGTCATCGAGCTCGAGCACTACGGCATGCCCTTCGACCGCCTCGACAACGGCCGCATCTACCAGCGCCCGTTCGGCGGTCATATGTCGAACTTCGGCGAGAAGCCGGTGCGCCGCTCTTGCGCCGCCGCCGACCGCACCGGCCATGCGATGCTGCACGCGATGTACCAGCGCAACCTCAAGGCCAACACGCAGTTCTTCGTCGAGTGGATGGCGCTCGACCTGATCCGCGATGCCGAGGGCGAAGTGCTGGGCGTCACCGCGATGGAGATGGAAACCGGCGAAATCTTCGCCTTCCATGCCAAGGCGACGATCTTCGCCACCGGCGGCTCGGGCCGCATCTACCGTTCTTCGACCAACGCCTTCATCAACACCGGCGACGGCCTCGGCATGGCGGCGCGTGCCGGCATCCCGCTCGAGGACATGGAGTTCTGGCAGTTCCACCCGACCGGCGTCGCCGGCGCCGGGGTGCTGATCACCGAGGGCGTGCGCGGCGAGGGCGGCATCCTGCGCAACAGCGCCGGCGAACGCTTCATGGAGCGCTATGCGCCCAATGCCAAGGACCTCGCTTCGCGCGACGTGGTGTCGCGCGCGATGGTCACCGAAATCAACGAAGGCCGCGGCTGCGGGCCGAACAGGGATTTCGTCCTGCTCGACATCACCCACCTGCCGCCCGAGACGATCATGAAGCGGCTGCCGGGCATCCACGAGATCGCGCTGCAGTTCGCCGGCGTCGACGCCCTCAAGGAGCCGATTCCGGTCGTGCCGACCTGCCACTACCAGATGGGCGGCATTCCGACCAACTATCATGGCCAGGTCGTCGTGCCGGGCAAGCGCACGCAGAACGAGATCGTGCCGGGCTTCTACGCCGCCGGCGAGTGCGCCTGCGCCTCGGTGCACGGCGCGAACCGACTGGGCACCAACTCGCTGCTGGACCTGCTGGTGTTCGGCAAGTCGGCCGGCGAGACCGCGGTCGATGAGCTGAAGAAATCCACCCAGGCGCACAAGGAACTGCCCGCCGACGCCTTCGACCGGACGCAGGAGCGGCTGCATCGCCTCAACACGCAGAAGGACGGCGCCAGCGTGCACGAAACCCATCTGGCGATGCAGCGCACCATGCAGAAGCATGCCGGCGTGTTCCGTTTCGCCGACCTCCTCCAGGAGGGCGTGCAGAGGATCATTGAGGTGCAACGGGATGTCCAGCGCACCGAAATCCGGGACAAGTCCAAGGTGTTCAACACCGCCCGCATCGAAGCGCTCGAACTCGACAATCTGATCGAGGTGGCGGTGGCGACGATGGTGTCCGCCGAGGCCCGCAAGGAGAGCCGCGGCGCCCACGTGCGCGACGACGCGCCGGATACGCCCGAGCATCCGAACGGCCGCGACGACACGCACTGGCTCAAGCACACGCTCTGGTACAAGGACCCGGACGGGACAGGGTGTCGCCTTGACTACAAGTCGGTGACCCTGCGGCCGCTGACGGTCGACACCATCGCGCTCAAGAAGCGCGCCTATTGATCGGGACCGACGATGACCACGCGCACTCTCCAGTTCAAGATCTACCGCTACGATCCGGACCAGGATCGGAAGCCCTGGATGCAGGACATCGCGGTCGAGGTGGATGCCGCCGACCGCAAGCTGCTCGATGCCATGGTCAAGCTCAAGGCCGTGGATGATTCCCTCGCCTTCCGCCGTTCCTGCCGCGAGGGCGTCTGCGGTTCTGACGCGCTCAACATCAACGGCCGCAACGGACTGGCCTGCTTGGCCGATCTTGCCGGCTTCCCGGACGGCAAGCCCATCGTGCTGCGTCCGCTGCCCGGCCTGCCGGTCATTCGCGACCTGATCGTCGACATGACGCAGTTCTTCAAACAGTACCATTCGATCAGGCCCTACCTGATCAACAACGATCCGCCGCCCGAGCGCGAGCGGCTGCAAAGCCCGGAGGATCGGGAGGAACTCAATGGCCTCTACGAGTGCATCCTGTGCGCCTGCTGTTCGACCGCCTGCCCGTCGTTCTGGTGGAACCCGGACAAGTTCGTCGGTCCGGCCGGTCTGCTGGCCGCCTACCGCTTCATCGCCGACACGCGCGACCAGGCCACCGGCGAGCGCCTCGACAACCTCGAGGATCCCTATCGCCTGTTCCGCTGCCACACTATCATGAACTGCATCGAGGTCTGCCCGAAGGGGCTCAATCCGACCCGGGCGATCGGCAAGATCAAGGACATGATGGTCAGGAGAGCCATCTGATGACCGCCGAACCGCAGCGCATCCGCACGGAAAAGTTGCGCTGGCACAGCCGGCGGGCGCTGCTCGAACTCGATCTGGTGCTGCAACGCTTCTGGCAGCGGCAACCGGACATCCTGGGGGAGGGGCAGGCCGCGCAGCTCGAACGCCTGCTGGCATTGGAAGACCACGACCTGTGGGACCTGCTGAGCGGCCGTCGCGCCAGCACCGACCCGGCCCTGCGGGACATGGTCGCCCGGCTGCGGCAGCCCGCCGGCAACTGATTTCGAATATCTCTACGGGAGACTGTAATGACGCAACGCACCGCAACCCTGACCTTCAACGGCAAGACCGCCGAGTTTCCGGTCTATGAAGGCACCATCGGTCCGGACGTGATCGACATTTCCAAGCTGTATGCCCAGACCGGCGCCTTCACCTACGACCCGGGCTTCATGTCCACGGCGGCCTGCAAGTCGTCGATCACCTACATCGACGGCGACCAGGGCGAACTGCTCTACCGCGGCTATCCCATCGAGCAACTGGCCGAGCGGTGCGATTTCATGGAGGTCTGTTACCTGCTCAAGAACGGCGAATTGCCGAACAGCAGCCAGTATGACGAATGGGTTGCGCGCGTACGCCGCCATACCATGGTGCATGACCAGCTGACGCGTTTTTACCAGGGCTTCCGCCGCGACGCCCACCCGATGGCGGTGCTGGTCGGCGTGGTCGGCGGCCTGTCGGCCTTCTACCACGACTCGCTCGACATCAAGAACCCCGATCACCGCATGACCGCCGCGCTGCGCCTGATCGCCAAGATGCCGACCATCACGGCGATGGCCTACCGCTACAACATGGGCCTGCCGTTCGTCTATCCGAAAAACGACTACGATTACGCGACGAATTTCCTCTACATGATGCTGGCCAATCCCTGCGAGGACTTCAAGCCCAATCCGGTCCTCTCCCGCGCCCTCGACCGCATCCTGATCCTGCATGCCGATCACGAGCAGAATGCCTCCACCTCGACGGTGCGCCTGGCCGGCTCGTCCGGCGCGAACCCGTTCGCCTGTATCGCGGCCGGCATCGCCTGTCTGTGGGGCCCGGCGCACGGCGGCGCCAACGAGGCCTGCCTGCAGATGCTCGAGGAAATCGGCGACGTCTCGCGCGTCGGCGAGTACATCAAGCGCGCCAAGGACAAGAACGACAGCTTCAAGCTGATGGGGTTCGGCCATCGGGTGTACAAGAACTTCGACCCGCGCGCCAGGCTGATGCGCGAAACCTGCCACGAGGTGCTGGGCGAGCTGGGCCTGCACGATGATCCGCTCTTCAAGCTGGCGATCCAGCTCGAGAAGATTGCCCTCGAGGACGACTATTTCATCGAAAAGAAGCTCTACCCGAACGTGGATTTCTACTCCGGCATCGTGCAGCGCGCGCTCGGCATCCCGACCAAACTGTTTACCGGCATCTTCGCCATGGCGCGCACCATCGGCTGGATCGCGCAGTGGCACGAGATGATCGGCGACAAGGAGCAGAAGATCGGCCGGCCGCGCCAGCTTTACCTGGGCGCAGTCAAGCGCGAGGTGCCTGAAGTGACGGCGCGCTGAATGCCGCTTGCGTGAACAACCGTGGCGGCGGCCATTTTTTTCGTCCATAGCCATAAACAGGGGTGATGCCGGGATGAACCAGATGTTGTCCAACTCGTATCTCTTCGGAACCAACGCGCCGTTCATCGAGGAACTTTATGAAAAGTATCTCGATAATCCGGGTTCGATCGATACGGCGTGGCGAGACTATTTCGACAAGCTGGCCAACCTGCCCGGCGCCGGCGCCTATCAGGGCGCGGACGTTCCCCATGCGCCGGTGATCGGCGGTTTCGCGCTGCGCGCCCGCGCAGGCGTCCAGCGGGGTGCGCCGCGCGCCGCCGCCGCCGAGAAGCAGACCAAGGTGCTGCAGATCATCAATGCCTACCGGTTTCTCGGCAACCGCTGGGCCCAGCTCGACCCCCTGAAACGCCACCCGCGGCCGGAGGTGGCGGAGCTGGAGCCGGCCACCTACGGCTTCACCGAAGCCGACCTGACGACCCCTTTCCGCACCGGCTCCTTCGCCGTGGGCAAGGAGGAGGCCACGCTGCGCGAGATCCTCGAGGCGCTGCGGCTGCGCTACTGCGGCAGCATCGGCGCGGAATACATGTACATCGCCGAAGTGCAGCAGAAGCGCTGGATCCAGGCGCGCTTCGAGCCGCCGCGCGCCCAGCCGCGCTACTCGGGCGAGGAGCGGCGGCGCTTCCTGATGACGATCACCGCGGCGGAGACGCTGGAACGCTATCTGCATACCCGCTATGTCGGCCAGAAGCGCTTTTCGCTCGAGGGTGGCGAGTCGGCGATCCTGGCCATGGACCAGCTGATCCGCGTGGCGGGCTCGCGCGGCATCAAGGAAACCGTCATCGGCATGGCTCACCGCGGCCGCCTCAACGTGCTGGTGAATACGCTCGGCAAGCAGCCGGCAATGCTGTTCGACGAATTCGAAGGCAAGAAGAAAGGCGACCTGATCGCCGGCGACGTCAAGTACCACATGGGTTATTCCTCCGATGTCGCCACGCCGGGCGGACCGATGCATCTCACGCTCGCCTTCAATCCATCGCATCTCGAGATCGTCAATCCCGTCGTGGCCGGCTCGGTTTTCGCGCGCCAGGTGCATCGCGGCGAGCAAGGCAAGCAAGAGGTGTTGCCCGTGCTGATCCACGGCGATGCGGCCGTCGCCGGCCAGGGCGTCAACCAGGAGATGCTCAATTTTTCCCAGACGCGCGGTTACGGCACCGGCGGCACGGTGCACATCGTCGTGAACAACCAGATCGGCTTCACCACCTCCGATCCGCGCGACCTGCGCTCGTCGCTCTACTGTACCGACATCTTCAAGATGGTCGAGGCGCCGATCTTCCATGTCAATGGCGACGATCCCGAGGCGGTGGCCTTCGTCGTCCAGCTGGCGTTCGAGTTCCGCCAGGAGTTCGGCAAGGATGTGGTGGTCGACATCGTCTGCTTCCGCAAGCTGGGCCACAACGAGCAGGACGAGCCGATGGTGACCCAGCCGCTGATGTACAAGAGGATCAACGCCCATCCGGGCACGCGCAAACTCTACGCCGAGAAGCTTCTCGGCCAGGGCGTGATCCAGCCCGGCGAGGACGAGCAGATGATCAGGGACTACCGTGCCGCGCTCGATGCCGGGCGCCATCTCAAGGACCCGGTGATCACCGACTTCAAGACCTCGAGAGCAGCTCAATGGACGCCGTATATCGGCAACCGCTATACCGAGTTATGCGACACGCGCGTGGCGCCGGCCGAGCTGCAGCGTCTCGGTCGGCGCCTGGTGGAGGCGCCCCCGAACTTCCTGCTCCACCCGCGCGTGCAGAAGATCATCGACGATCGTCGGCTGATGATCGAGGGCAGGCTGCCGATCGACTGGGGCATGGCGGAAAATCTCGCTTACGCCACGCTGCTGGCGGCCGGCTACGGGGTGCGCATCTCCGGCGAGGATGTCGGCCGCGGCACCTTCTTTCATCGCCACGCCGCCTGCCACGACCAGAACCGCGAGAAATGGGACGAGGGGACATGGTGGCCGCTCAAGAACCTGCAGGAATCGCAGGGCCTGTTCCAGTGCTACGACTCGGTGTTGTCCGAAGAAGCCGTGCTGGCCTTCGAATACGGCTACGCCACGGCGGCGCCGGAAGAGCTGGTGGTCTGGGAGGCGCAGTTCGGCGACTTCGCCAACGGCGCCCAGGTGGTGATCGACCAGTTCCTCGCCGCCGGCGAGGCGAAGTGGGGGCGCGCCTGCGGCCTGGTGCTGCTGCTGCCGCACGGTTACGAAGGGCAGGGGCCGGAGCACTCTTCGGCGCGGATCGAGCGCTTCATGCAACTCTCCGCCGATTTCAACTGGGAGGTCTGCATGCCGACCACCCCCGGCCAGATCTTCCACCTTCTGCGCCGCCAGATGTTGCGCCAGCAGAGGAAGCCGCTCGTCGTGTTCACGCCAAAATCCCTGTTGCGCAGCAAGGAGGCGACCTCGAGCCTGGCCGACCTGACCGACGGCACCTTCCAGACCATTTTCGGCGAGGTTTTCCCGCACGAGCCGAAGCGGATCACCCGCGTGATCTGTTGCTGCGGCAAGATTTATTACGATCTGCTCAGGGCCCGCAACGAGCGCCAGCTCGATCATGTCGCCATCCTGCGCGCGCCCCAGCTCTATCCGCTGGACGATCGCCGTCTCGAAGAGGAGATCGCCCGCTACCCGAAGATGAAGGAACTCGTCTGGTGCCAGGAGGAACCGGCCAACCAGGGCGCTTGGTATGCCAAGCGTCACCGGCTGGTGCAGCTGGTGAAGAAGGGCCAGTCGTTGCACGTCGCCTCGCGTCCCGCCTCGGCGTCGCCTGCGGTGGGCAGCCTGGCCGTGCATGCGGAACAGCAAAAAGCCGTCGTCGAGGCCGCTCTCGGCGCTTTCAAGTAGGAGAACAATCATGGCCCCCACGCGCATTGCATTCGCTGCCCCCACGGAGGGCGCCGTCCCCCTCGGGACGGCCCTTCGGGAGACGTTATCATGCTGATCGAAGTCAAGGTCCCGCAGTTGTCCGAATCGGTCGCCGAGGCGGCCCTGGTCAGCTGGCACAGGAACGTGGGCGATGCGGTGACGCGCGACGAGAACCTGATCGACATCGAGACCGACAAGGTCGTCCTCGAACTGCCGGCGCCCGCGTCGGGCGTGCTCGTCGAAGTGCTCAAGGGCAACGGCGACAGCGTCGTTTCCGGCGACCTGATCGCGCGCATCGACAGCGCGGCGGCAGTCAAGCCGGCGGGTGCGCCCGCTGCGGCGCAGGCGCCCAAGGCGACCCCGGTCGCCGCGGCGGCCGGTCCGGCGGCGCGCAAGGCGCTGGCCGAGAAGGGCATCGAGGCGTCCGCCGTGGCGGGCTCCGGCCCCGGCGGGCGGGTCACCAAGGCGGACGTGCTCGGCGCCGCAGCGCCCG
>Ga0208735_100071_pt1 | contig 61800 bp, 63 predicted proteins | sample Subbio12Aug_8Aab_FD_184829 | JGI IMG/M metagenome (GOLD analysis project Ga0208735, IMG submission 184829) | Serpentinite rock and fluid subsurface biosphere microbial communities from McLaughlin Reserve, California, USA - CR12Aug_8Aab (SPAdes) | ecosystem: Environmental > Terrestrial > Deep... | reverse complement strand
CCCGCCAGTCGGCGTCGAGGAGAAGCAGGTCGGCAAGGTCGCGCTGTTCGGGCGTGGCGAGGTCGGGGCGGTTCAGCAGGCGGGCCGGGGCGCCGGTGGCCATGTCGAGGGCGGTCTCTGGGCTGGTGCCGACGACGGTGATCAGGCGGCGCAGGCCCTCGGCCATCGTGACATGCGCCCCGGCAAGAGACCCTTCGGCGTTCACCAGGCGGCCGTCCCTCAACCAGACGTCCCGGCCGTAGAGGCGCAGGTGATCGGAACCGCCCACCGTGCTCATCGCGTCCGAGACCAGGAACATGCGGCCGGGCACCGGGCGGGCGCGGATGGCGAGGCCGACCATCTCGTCCGCCACATGGATGCCGTCGCAGATGATGCCCGCGAAAGCCGTGGAGTTGATGCAGGCGCCGGTCACGCCGGGCGCGCGGTTCAGCATCGGCGACATGGCGTTGAAGAGATGCGTGAAGCAGGTGGCCCCGGCGTCGAGAAGGGCGCGGACCGCATCGGCGGTGGCGTCGGAATGGCCGATGGAGACCACGGCCCCGGTTCCGACCAGGCGGGCGACGTCCTGCGGGGTGGTGCTTTCCGGGGCGACGGTGATCTTGACGAAGATCCCGGCGGCGCGGAGGCGCTGGACATGGGCGAGGGTTGCAGGCTCGAAGGGGCGGATGTGCTCGGCGGCATGGGTGCCGCGGCGGGGGATCGACAGGTGCGGGCCTTCGATGTGAAGGCCCAGAAGGCTGCGGTCGGGGTCCGGCTCGGCCCGGGCGGCCAGCGTGGCTTCGACCGCGCGGCTCAGGACGCCGGGGGCGTCGGTGATCACGGTGGGCAGGATGCCGACGGTGCCGAAGCGGCGGTGTGCGGCCGCCATGCGGTGCAGTGCGGCGGGCGTCTGGTCGTTGTTCAGCAGGGCGTCGCCGCCGCCGTTGACCTGGAGGTCGAGAAAGCCGGGGGTCAGGGTGCCCGGCATGCGGCGGACGGGGGCACCGGGAGGAACGCCGTCGGTGATGGCAAGGCTGCGGCCTTCCCGGATGCCAAGGGCAGCACCGGGACGCAGGCAGGTGCCGTCGAAGATCGCGTCGGGAAGCAGCCAGAGGTCGGGTGAGGCGGTCATGACCGGGGTCCCGTGAAGAAGTAGGGGCGAAGGGCGGATTGCACTCTGGCCAGAGCCAAGGCGCGGGGCAGGCAATGGCGGCTTTCGCGGGCCTTGGCAATCTCTGCGGTGCAGAAATGTGCGGCAAGCAGCGGATCAGGCAGGCGTTTGTCCTGAAGGTCGTCCAGCAGGCGCCGGACCGCCTGTTGCGCCTTCGGCTCGGGCCAGTGGTAGCGGATGCGGTCGGCGAGGCCGAAGTGGCGTTCCGTCCGCGGGTCGGCGGCGTGGCCGTGGATGTGGGCCTGCCAGTGGGCGGGGTTCGCCAGCATCACCGCCTCCATCGTGTCGGGCAGGGACGGCCCGGTCGCCCAGCCGTTCTGGGCACGGATGGCGTCGAGGGCGTAGAGCGCCTCGCGCCAGGCGAAGGTGAGGGCGGGGCCGACCTTCTGGAAGGCGAAGCCAAGTTCGGCGAGGCGTGGGTAGCTGTCCGGGTGTTGGTAGTCGGTGGAATGGGCCTCGAAGCAAAGGCCGGGCCAGTCGGTCAGCGCATCAGCCAGGTGGGGGTCGCGCTGCAGGGGCAGGTGGTGGACCTCCATCGGCGAGAACTCGACCCCCGGCTGGACGACCAGGCCGCCGATCAGGTCGAGGGGCAGGTTCAGCGCGGCAAAGGCGTCGCGGTGGGCGGCGAGGGTGGCCTTCGCACTTTCGGGGGTCGTCGGAGGGATCAGCCCATGATCATCGGTGCGGGCGCCGCCGGGGGGCGGGACTTCGGTGCCGATGACGAAGAGGAGACTGTCGGGGTCGGGGGCGTGTTGCAGGGCGGTGGCGGCCAGCGCGGCAGAGCGGGTGGCGGTGATGGCATCGGCAAGCTGGGCGGGTTCATTGGCGCAGCCTTCCGAGCAGTCGAGATGGATCTTGGTGAAGCCTGCCGCGGCATAGTCGGCGACCAGCCGATGCGCCCTGGTCATCGCCTGATCGGCGGGGAGCTTGCGCCAGGCTTGCGGGCCGAGGTGGTCGCCACCGAAGTGGACACGCGCTTCGCAGACCCGAGCGCGGGTCGCGATGTCCTTGACGAAGCGGATGAAATCGGCGGGTTTCAGGCCGGTGTAGCCGCCGTCCTGGTTGACCTGGTTCGAGGTCGCCTCGACCACGATGGGCTGGTCGAGAGTTTCGGCCAGCGTGAGGCAGGCCTCCAGCACGTCGGGGTGGGCGGTGCAGACCGAGGGGATGGCGATGGTTTCCCCGGCGCGGTTGCGGGCGATGATCTGTCGGAGGTCAGGCATGGGCGGCCTGGTTCAGCGCATGGAGGGCGGCACCACGCGCGCCGGAGGCGTCGCCGCCTTCGGCGAGGCGGATCGCGGGGATCGGGAAGCCCTTCAGGGTGGCCTGGGCAAGCCGCTCGGCAAGGTCGTCGGCCAGCCCGGGCGCGCGCGACAGACCGCCGCCGATGACGATGACCTGCGGGTCGAGGGTGAAGCAGAGGGTGACGAGGAACTCGGTTGCGAGGTCGAGCCAGATCTCCCAGGCCATCTGGAAGGCCGGGGTGGTGGCGCGGCCCGTGACGATGGTTTCGGGGGCGTGGGTCCGGCCGGTGAGGTGGGCGGCAATGCGGGAAAGGCCGGGGGCGGAGAGGTAGGTCTCGGCGCAGCCCTGACGGCCGCAGCCGCAGGTCAGGATGGGAAGGCCGTGGCGGAGGATCGGCGCGGCGGCAAGGGGGAAGTGGCCGAACTCGCCCCCGGTTCGTGCAGGCGAGGGGAGGAGTCTGCCGCCGGTGACGACGCCGCCCGCGACCCCGGTGCCAAGGATCAGGCCGACGGCGGGGTCGGCACCCTTGGCGGCGCCGAGGGCGGCTTCGGAGAGGGTGAGGGCACGGCAGTCGTTGATCCAGGCCAGATCGGCTTCGGGGGGGCGACCTGCCGCCCGGGCGATGTCGGCGGGGAAGGGTTCGCCGGTCGCGGGGAGGTTCGAGGTCAGGGCAAGGCCGGTCTGCGGGTGAATCAGGCCCGCAGCAGAGATGCCGATGGGCAGGGTGGGCCCGTGGGTTTCGCACCAGCGGATCGCCTCGGCCATCGCGGTGACGAGGGCGGGGTAGTCCTTGGGCGTGGGCCAGCGGTTGCGGGCCGTCAGGCTCCAGTCGGCGGCAAAGACCTGCGCCTCGATCTTGGTGCCGCCGAGGTCGATGCCCGCCGCGACCGGAACTGCGGTCATGGCGTCACCGGGTGGAGGCGGACGCCCGAGACGACGCGGGTCAGGGTGCCGAGGCCCGCGAAGGGGTCGTCGACGTTCAGGCCAAGCGCGTCGGACCAGGTGACAGCGAGCACTTGCGCTAGGGCGACGTAAAGGGGGGCGGACCAGAGATCCCCGTGCGGCTGCGGGATGTCGGGGGCGGTGATGCGGGACTGCGGGAACTGGGCGCGAAGCTCGGCCAGAAGGTCCTCGTCATAGGCGCGGGTGTGGGGGTCGGCGGCGCGGAAGAGCCACAGGTCGGTCTCGCCCTGGGTGAAGCTCTTGGGCCCGTGCCGGAAGCCCAGGGTCGAATCCCACAGGGCGGGGATCTGGCCGGCGGCAAGCTCCATCACCTTGAGGGCGGCCTCGCGGGCGGCGAAGGCGAGGGGGCCGGTGCCGACAAAGACGGCGCGGGCGGGGCGGCGCGCGGTTGCGGCCTGAGCGATGAAGGTGGGCAGCAGGGTGTCGAGCGTCTGGGCAAGCGTCGTCAGGCGCGCGGGGGTGGCTTCCGGCGTGAGGCCGGCGTCGAACAGGGCGGCGGCGGTCAGCAGCATGGTCGAGAAGCTGGAGGTCATCGCGAAGCCCTGGTCGTGGGTGGCTTCGGGCAGGGCGATGACCTTGGCTTTGCGGTCTTTCGCGAGGGCGGACCCGGCGTTGCAGGTGATGGTGAGCCGCGGCCAGTCGGGGGCAAGGGCGTCCAGCGCGTCGAGAAGGCCGATGGATTCGGCCGAATTGCCGGAGCGGCCGAAGCTGACGATCAGCCTCGGGGCGCGGTTCAGGTAGGCGCGGGGACGGGCGACGATGTCGGTGGTGGGGACCGAGCGGAAGCGGGGGCCGGGTTGACCTTCCAGCCCCGCGGCGAGGATGTCGCCGACATAGGCGGAGGTTCCGGCGCCGCAGAACCAGATTTCGCTGACGCCGGCCCGGCCGATCCACTGGCGAAGGTCGGCAACGGCAAGTGTCGCACCCCAGTCGCGCCAGATGGCGGGCTGGGCGAGGATTTCGCGGAAGGTGGCGTGGCGGGTGAGATCGGTCATTCCTGGTCTGCTCTGGCTGGTCCGGTCCCCCCCACCCCCGGCCCCTCCCCACGGGGGGGAGGGGAGGCGCTTGTGGTTGGCGGTGTGCCGAACGGGAGGCGGTCGGTCCTGGGTGTCGCGGCGGTTCCTGAACGGAGCGCGTTCCGCGCAAGCCTGTCGTCTCGCCTCTGCGCGCCAAGGGCGCGCAACCGGCTCGGCCGCGACATGGGACGCTGGAACCGGTGGCGCCAACCCTGTCGCACCTTGGGCGGTGCAATCCGGGGCCAGGTGAAAGGCTGGGCGCGGGTCATCGGGTTTGCGTCACCTTGGACAGCGTCACCGGCCGGTCGGGGTCGTGGCCGAGGGCGAGGGCGGTTTTCAGGGCAAGCGGGTAGGTCAGGATGAGGAGGGCGGCGGCGGCGGCGGCGGGGGTGAGATCGGTGGCTCCGGCATCGGAGGGGCGAAGGCGGAAGGTGGTGCCTCCGGCGGCGCGGAAGCGCTGTTCGGCGATGTCGAGGCTTGGCTGCACGTCGGGCTGTTCGGTGTCGAGGATCAGGATCAGCAGGGGGTTGGTGACGAGCTGCAGGGGGCCGTGGAGGACTTCGGACGCGGAATAGGCCTCGGCGTGCAGCGCACAGCATTCCTTGAGCTTGAGCGCCAGTTCCTGCGCCGCGCCAAAGCCGGTGTCGCGGCCGATGACAAAGACATGGGAGGCGCGAAGGAGGGCTGCAAGGATGGCGCGGGTGTCGGGAAGGTCTTTGCCCGGCAGAGCGGCGATTGCCTTGGCCGAGGCCTTGGCCCGGGGGGCATAGGCGGGCACGAGGGCGGAGAGGAGCGCCATGCCCGCGGCGATGGCTCCGACGACGGATTTGGTGGCGGGGACGGCGCGTTCGGGTCCTGCGCCGATCCGAAGGGTGGTGTCGGCGACGGCTTCGACCGGGCTGCCGGGGGCATTGGTCAGGACGAGGACTTTCGCGCCTGCGCCCCTTGCACCCTTGGCCGAGCGGACGAGGTCTTCGGACGCGCCGGACTGCGAGACGACGAGGACGGCGCTGTCGGTCAGGCGCACGCCCCGGCCAAGCGAGAAGATCGAGGGCGGCAGCGAGGTGGTCGGCAGGCCGGTCTCGCGCATGATCTCGTAGGACAGGATCATCGCGGCGGCGTCGGAGGAACCGCGGGCGACGGTGTAAAGCGCGCGGAGGCGGGTGAGGTCGGGCAGGGTCACGGGCTGCGCCACGGCGGCCGCGAAGACCGCGGGGGCCTCGCCGATCTCGCGCGACATGTGCTGGCCTGCGTCGGGGGGAAGGTCGGTCATCGGGATCATCCGGTGTCCCCCCACCCCCGGCCCCTTCCCACGCAAGGGGAGGGGAGGCGGGTGCGCAAGGGCGGAGGCGGCGCGCCGGTTGTGGGTGCGGAGCCTCCGGCGGGGATACTTGGGCCAGTATGAAAGGGTTGGGGGGTCATTGCCGCAGGCCGTGTTTGTCGAGGTGCGCCCAGGTTTCGGTCAGGTCGACGACCTGGCCTGTGGTGCGCGCCTGATCGAGGGCGATGGCGGCGATCCCGGCCTCCATCGCGTCGAGGATCGAGACGGGCAGGCTGTCCGATTGGCCGCGCAGGTAGGCGGTCATGTCGCGGCACATGAGCTGGTCGGCACCGTAATGCGCGCCGGTCATCGCGGCGCCTTGGGTGTAGTCGTGATGGGCCAAGGTGCGGCCATCGCGGGCGGTGACTTTCAGGAAACCGCGGACGAAGTCACCTTCGGCCATGCCGTGCGTGCCGATCACGCAGAAGCGGCGGTGTTCGTCGGGGACGTTCAGGTTGGTGTGAAAGGCGAGGCTGGCGCCGGTCTCGTACTGCAGGATCGCGGTCTGGTAGTCGATGATGTCGCCGTCGGAGTTGAACGGATCATCGGTGGATTCCCAGACGGATTTCTTGACGTGGAAGATCTCGGCCTCGGCGTTGGATTTGGGCGCGTTGGCCGGGACGAAGGATTTCCGGCCGCCGAAGCTGGCGACGCGGGCGGGGCGCGAGCCGGTGACCATGTTGTAGATGTCGAGGTCGTGGCAGCATTTTTCCAGCATGAAGCCGCCGGCAAGATCGGTGCGGCGGCGCCAGTCGCGCATGAAGAAGGCGCCGTGGTAGGGGCCGATGTGTTCGTTGGCCTCAAGCGACGTGATGTCGCCAAGCCAGCCTTGCGACATCGCGGAACGAAGGTCGACCATGTGCCGCGAGTAGCGCAGGACGAGGCCGACCATGGCACGGTTCACCCCGCCGTGTCTGGCCAGCAGGCGGGCGAGTTCCAGGGTTTCCTCGATCGAGATGACGACAGGCTTTTCGGCGAAGACCTGCACCCCGGCCTCCAGCCCCGCACGGATCTGCTCCAGGTGGAAGACGTTCGGCGAGAAGACGCAGTAGAGGTCGGGTCTGGCGTCCGACAGCATCGCGTCCACGGAAGGGTAGCGCGGCGTGCCCTCACCGATCATGTCAAGATGCGTGGGCTGCGGGTCGTGGTAGCCGACGATCCGGGCTTCCGGCATTTCCTGCCGCAAGGTGGTCAGGACATGACCGGCCCGCAGGCCGATCCCCGAGGTGACGATGCGCATTCTGGTCTCCTTTCTGGCGGCGAGCCTTTCCTCAGGCTGCAAGGGCCGGGGCTTGCCGCCGCCGCATCACGCGGCCGTTGGCGTCAAAGACATGGGCATCGGCGGGGGCGAAGGTCAGGCCGACGTCCTCGCCTTCGTGGACGGTGGTGTCGCCGGGCAGTGCCGCGCAAAGCTTCAGCCCGTCGGCCATCTGGCCATAGGCGATGGCGGTGCCGCCAAGGCGTTCCAGCACCCGCAGGCGCAGGGTGATGCCGGTTCCGAGTTGAAGACTTTCGGGGCGGACGCCGACCTCGACCCGGTCGCCGCTGCGGGCGGTGGCGGTGTCGACCGGCAGCGTCATGCGGGTGCCGCCGTGAAGCTCGACCGTCAGGCCGTCGGGGCCGGTGCCAACGACCGTGGCGGGCAGCAGGTTCATGTTCGGCTGGCCGATGAAGGTGGCGACGAAGCGGGTGGCGGGGTGGTGGTAAAGCTGCATCGGGGTGCCGAACTGTTCGATGCGGCCCCGGTTCAACACGACGATGCGGTGGGCCATGGTCATCGCCTCGACCTGGTCGTGGGTGACGTAGACCATCGTGGCATCCAGGTCGCGTTGCAGGGCAGAAAGCTCCACCCGCATCTCGCCGCGCAGGGCGGCGTCGAGGTTCGAGAGCGGCTCGTCGAAGAGGAAGACCTTGGGGTTGCGCACGATGCTGCGGCCGATGGCGACGCGCTGGCGCTGGCCGCCGGAGAGTTGGCCGGGTTTGAGGCCAAGCTTGTCGGTCAGTTGCAGGATCTCGGCGGCGCGGCCGACCTTCTGGCGAACCTCGGCTTCCGGCAGGCGGGCGACGCGCAGGGGGAAGGCGATGTTCTCGAAGACCGACAGGTGGGGGTAAAGCGCGTAGGACTGGAAGACCATCGCGATACCCCGATCCACCGGGGCGGCGGCAGAGACATCGATGCCGTCGATCACGATGCGGCCCAAGGTAGAGGCCTCAAGCCCCGCGATGATGCGCAGAAGCGTGGACTTGCCGCAGCCCGAGGGGCCGACGAAGACGACGAACTCACGATCGCGGATCGCAAGGTCGATGCCGTGCAGCACCTGCGCGGTGCCGAAGGATTTCGTGATGCCTTGAAGCTGAAGCGTGGCCATGCGGGCAGTCCTTTGCAGCGAAGTGGGGGCGCGAAGGCCGCGCCCCCCGGTCAGGATCAGCGGACGGCGGCAAGCTCGACGCCGGCTTGCGTGACGAGTTCATCCACGGTGCCCTCTTCCAGCATGATCCCCTGGATCATGTTGGTGAACACGGCCTGCAGCGCCTTGAAGTCCTCGACCATCGGCTCGGGTCCGCCGGTCGAGATTCCGGCCACGAAGATCGGCCAGTTGCCTTTCCGGTAGTAGACGTCGGTCATCCCCAGCTTTTCGTAGTCGAGGATCGGGGTCAGGCCCCAGCTGCTGTCGAGGTCATACTGCGCCTCGCCGCTCGTCAGCGCCTTGGCCAGCTTGATCGCCAGGTCCTCGTTGCCGGTGCCCTTGAAGACGGCCAGCGAGTCGGTGATCAGGATGGTGCCCGAGGGACCCGAAGGGCCGGCGGGGATCGGGGCGACGATCTGGGTCGGCACCTTTTCGGCGTGCTGGCCTTCGCCCCAGGGACCCGAGACATACATCGCGATCTGGCCGTCGTTGAACAGGTCGCGCATCTGGTCGCGTTCCCACTCGGTCGGGCCGGACTGCATGTAGGGCAGCAGGTCCGCGTAAAGCTGCAATGTCTCGCGGGTCTGCTGGCTGTCCAGCGCCGGGGTGCCGTCGTCGTTGTAGACCTTGCCGCCGTTGGAATAGAGGAAGTCGAGGAACATGTGCATCGTGTTGTCGAAATCCTTGCCGGCGATGCCGATGCCCGCGGCGTCGGTGTTGTCGGTTACGGTCTTCGCCAGGGCGACGAGGTCAGCCCAGGTGGCGGGTGCCTTGCACTCGGCGCCCGCAGCCTCGACCACGGCGCAGTTGATGTAGAGCGCCTTGGTCGAGAAGGCGTGCGGGATGCCCCAGTACTGGCCGCCATTGGTCACGGTCTTGAGAACGCCGGGCTGATAGGCGGCCTCTTCCTCGGGCGTGAAGGTCACGGGGACGATCAGGTCGTTGTTGGCCAGCTGGCGCAGGGTACGGCTGCCCATGTAGGCCACGTCCGGCGGGTCACCGGCGGCGGCAAGCTGCATCGACTTGTCCTGGCAGGTGCCCCATTCCACCGCTTCCATCTTCACGGTGACGCCGGGATTGTCGACCTGGAACTGGTCGATGACCTTCTGGTCGGCCGCGCGCACTTCGCCGCCGCACATGATGAAGTGCAGCTCTTGCGCCTGGGCCGAAAGGACCGTGCCGGCCATCAGGCCTGCGGCGACCGTCAGGGTCTTGAGGTGGGTCATTGCTTAATCTCCCTTGGTTGGACGTTTCAGTGTCGGTCATTCTTTCACCGCGCCTGCGGTCAGGCCCGCGACGAGGTATTTCTGCAGGAACAGGAACACGATCATCACCGGGGTGATGCCGGTCAGGGCGGCGGCCATCATCTCGTTCCAGGTCACGTCCTGGTAGCCGATGAACTCGTACAGGCCGGCGGGAAGCGGCTGGATCTCGCGGACGTTGTTGAAGGTGATGGCGAAGAGGAACTGCTGGGCATAGGCGCCGATGAAGACCGCGGTGCCGACGACGATCAGGCCGGGGGCCGCCAGCGGCAGGACCACGCGGCGGAGCGTGTAAAGCCGCGAGGCGCCGTCGACATAGGCGGCCTCCTCCAGCTCGCGCGGGATCCTTTCCAGGTAGGACCGCAGAAGCCAGATGCCGGTCGGAATCAGGAAGGCGACGCCGGGGATGATCATCGCCCAGTAGGTGTTCAGCATCGAAAGCGAGCGCAGCACCCGGTATAGCGGGATCAGCAGGACCGCGCCGGTGAACATGTTCACCGCCAGGAAACCGCCCAGCGACAGGGATTTGAACGGGAATTCAAGGCGCGCATAGGCATAGGCGGCGGGGATCACCACGATCATCGTGATCAGGGTCACGGCGCTGGCCACGAAGATCGAGTTGAAGATGTAGCGGCCCAGAAGCGGCACCGTGACCCACATGTCACGGTAGGCCTGCAGGCTGAAATCCTCGGACCACCAGGTGAAATCGGCGGTCATCAGGTGGCTCATGGGGCGCAGGCTGACGCGGATCATCTCGATGAAGGGCATCAGGATGAAGAGCAGGAAGAAGAAGGTGGCGATGTAGACGCCGATCTTCTGCAGCAGGGTCAGCCGGTCGATCATGTCACTTGGCCCCGTATTGCCGGTTCACGCGGTTCAGGAACCACAGGTAGAAAAGCGAGAAGGTGGCGAGCAGGACCACGATCACCACCGCCCGCGCCGCGCCCTCGCCGAAACGCTGGGACGAGATCGCGACCTTGTAGGTGTCGATGATCAGGGTGGTGGTCGCCCCGCGCGGGCCGCCTTCGGTCAGGATCCAGATGATCTCGAAGCTGTTGAAGGTCCAGATTGCCGACAGCAGCGCCATCGAGACAATCACCGGCATGATCTGGGGAATGGTGATGCGGCGGAAACGATACCAGCGGCTGGCACCATCGACCCAGGCGGCCTCGTACAGGTCCTTGCTGACCCCCTGCATGGCGGCCAGGAAGAACAGCGTCACCATCGGCGTGCCGACCCAGACGTCGGTGACGATGGCGGAATAGAAGGCCGAGGTCTTGGTCGCCAGCAGCGCCACGCGGTCCTCGACCAGGCCGAATTCCTGCAACAGGCCCGAGATCAGGCCGAAGTAGCCGTTGTACATCCACTTCCAGCCGATGACGCCGATGGCGACGGGGATCACCCAGGGCGGCATCACAAGGACCCGGAACAGCGCCTTGCCGGGGATCGCGGCGTTCAGAAGGCTGGCCCCGATCAGGCCGACGATCAGCTTCAGGCTGACGGCCAGGACCATCCAGTAGAAGGTCCGCCCCACGGTCTGCCAGAACTTCGGATCGGCAAAGAGTGCTGCATAATTCGCGATGCCGACGAAGTTTTCCCCGCCCAGAGTGGCGTCGGTGAAGGAAAGCCGGATCGTCTCGGCCAGGGGCCAGACGACGATCACCAGGATGAACAGCAGCGCGGGAGAGATGAGAAGCCAGGCAAAGGCGCGGTCGCTGAGCTCGCGCCGCTGCATCCGTTCCGGCGCTGCCCCTTCGGCGACAAGCGTCATGCGTCCCCCTGTTCAGCCTTGGGCCGCCCTGGCAGGGGCGGCGCGGGTCGAATCATGTCGTTGGGGTGACGATACCAAAAAACTGCAATCACGCTACCATTATAATACCAAATTCACGAAAAAGCCGGACCAACTGCGGATTTCGCTTGTTTTCGCCGGGATATCTGGTCAATCCTGCGTCCAGCCAAGGGAATTGGTCCCATAGAAGAAATACCAATTTGGGGGCTTCCGATGGAAGACGAACAGACGCTGTACCGCCCCGACGCCTGGTACCGCGCGGCGCGCGGACCCAGATACGAACAGCTCTACCGCCACCTGTCGGCGGCCATCGCGGCGGGGGAGCTGCCGCCTGAAACCCAGCTTCCGCCCGAGCGCGACCTTGCGCTGATCGCCGATGTCAGTCGCGTGACGGTGCGCAAGGCGGTCAGTCAGCTGGTCGCGGATGGCGTGCTGGAACAGCGCCGTGGAGCGGGGACCTTCGTCAGACCCGCCCGGTCAAAGATCGAACAGTCGCTGTCGGCGCTGCTGTCTTTCACCGACTACATGCGCCAGCGCGGCAAGACCTCGTCCAGCCGCATCCTGCGCCGGGGGTTGTTCCTGCCGACGCCGGACGAAACCATGTCGCTTGGCCTTTCGGCGGGGGACCGGGTCGCGCGGGTGGAGCGGCTGCGCTTCGCCGACGACACGCCCCTGGCTCTGGAGTGGTCCTCGCTGCCCACCGACGTCCTGCCCGACCCCGAGGCGGTGGAAACCTCGCTGTACGACGTGCTGCGGGCCACCGGAAAGGCCCCGACCCGCGCGGTGCAGCGCATCACGGCGGTGAACCTGACGGCGGCGGATGCGAGGCTGCTGCTGCTGCCCGAGGGTGCGGCGGTCTTGCGGATCGACCGGACGGCCTATCTGCCGACGGGCCGCCCGATCGAGTTCACCCGCGGGCTTTACCGCAGCGACATCTATGATTTCATTGCCGAACTGCGGCTGGACGCGCCATGAGCCTGACCTTCACCTCCCGCATTGACGGGACCCGGATCCGCTGCCTGATCGGCTCGGATCGCCCGCTGGCCGCGCCGGTCTTGTGCTTTTCGCTGCTGGCCGCGCCAAAGGTGATCGCGGGTGGGACGCTGGTCCGGCAGGTGGCGGGCTATGCCGAGGTGGCGCTGCCCGACCTTGGCCCAGGCGCACCGCACGAGCTGGTGCTGGAGCACGCGGTCAAGGAATTCGGGCCGCGCAACCGGGCCTGGCTGCCGCTGGGGGCCTATCTGCGGGTGGGCAAGGACTGCCTGCCGCTGCCTGCGGGAAGCGACCTTGGCCTGCGCGATCGAGAGGGACCTCCTGCCTCCGGACTTGCGGCAGGGACGCTGCCGCTGGTGCCGCAGCCGACCGACTGGGCGCCCTCGGGCGGGGTGCTGGCGTTTGCGGCCCTGGCCCCTGTTGCGGGTCTGGAGGGCGTGGCGGAACTGGCCACACGGCTTGGCCTCGCCCCCTTCGTCACGCCGGAGGGTCTTTCGCTTGACGTCGCCGATGACACGACCCTGGGGTCCGAGGGCTATCGGCTGACCATCGCCGCCTCGGGCCTGTCGGTCGCTGTGGATGGTCCGGCGGGGCTCCACTACGCCGGGATCACTCTTCTGACCCTGCGCGAGACCTGTGGCGGCCAGCTTCCCTGCGGGACGATCACCGACCGGCCCCGCTTTGGCTGGCGCGGCCAACACCTTGATTGCGCGCGGCATTTCTTCGGGGTCGACTTCATCCTGCGCCTGCTGGACCTGATGGCGCTGCTGAAGCTGAACCGCTTCCACTGGCATTTCGCCGATGACGAGGCCTTTCGGCTGGAGGTGGAAACCCAGCCGCTTCTCTGGCAGCGGACGGCGTTCCGGGGCGAGGGCGAACTGGTGCCAGGTGTCTTTGGCGGCGGAGCTCGCGCAGGGGGCAGCTATTCCAAGGCTGACGTGGCGCGGGTGCTGGCGCGGGCAGGGGCTTTGAAGATCGAGGTCCTGCCCGAGATCGAGATCCCGGCCCACTCGCACGCGATGGTCAAGGCCGTCCCCGGCCTGCGCGATCCCGGCGACAACGGCGAAGAGGTCTCGGTCCAGGGCTATCTCGACAACATCGTGAACCCGGCGATGCCTGCGACCTGGGACCTGCTGCTGCCGCTGGCGAAAGAAGTGGCGGACCTGTTCCCGCTTGGCATCCTGCATCTTGGGGCGGACGAGGCGCCGCATGGGGCCTGGGGCGGCTCGCCCGCCGTGGCGGCCCTGAAGGCGCGCGAGGGGCTTCGGACCTCGGACGACGTGCAGGGCTGGATGCTGGCAAAGCTGGCCTCGGCGCTGGGGGCTGCGGGCGTGCGGGTCGCGGCCTGGGAGGAGGCGGCGAAGGGCTGCCAGGGCGGGGTCGGCAACGGGGCGCTGCTGTTCAGCTGGACGGGGCAGGGTCCGGGGATCGCAGCCGCACGGCGCGGGCATGACGTCGTCATGTGCCCGGCCCGGCACGCCTATTTCGACCTGGCGCACAGTGACGATCCCGACGACTGGGGCGCGGCCTGGGCGGGCTTCGTGCCGCTGGAAAAGACCGTGGCCTGGGACCCGGTGCCCGAAGGGGCCGAGGACATCTCGCCCCGGATCGCCGGGGTCGAGGCCTGCTTCTGGGGCGAGTTCACCACCGAGGATGCCCAGGCCGAGGGCATGATCGCGCCCCGCATCCTGGGAATCGCGACCAAGGCGTGGGAGCCTGCGGGCCGCACCGATGGCGCGGCCCTGCGGGCGCTTGCGGGGGTCTATGGACCGCTTTTCGACAGAATCGGCTGGCGAAGCTATCGCGGTGCGTAGCGAGCAACCTTTGCAACTCAGGGCAAAACCATGTCACTGAAAGGACATCAATTGGGCGGGATGATGGCCAACTGTTTACATTTGATAACCAATCAACTCTGAACTGCAAAATCAACGTTAATTCTGGGTTAATCGGCACTGTGCAATCCTTCCTCACCCAACAATTAGGGAAGGGAAGACCTGAAAATGAAAAATTTGATGGCCGCTTGTTCAGTATTCGTGATGGGGGTGGGTCTTGCCACGACCACCTACGCGGAGGGCACGGTGACACCGCCGCCCACCGAGACCTGCTATGACTGCCCAGAGGAACCGCAACCCAAGGGCAACAACGGCTGGGGCAACGGCAGTGATGGTGACAATCCCGGCACCCCGAAGGGCGGCACTGCGGACACCAAGAAGAACGAAGTCATCTGGGACAAGTTCGACGGCAAGTTCGACGGGCGCTAGCCTTCCGCGGATGCTCAAAGCCAACGAAGGGCGGCCTGTTTCGGCCGCCCTTTTTTCATTCCGCAGGTGCCAAGTGTCGCGCAGCTTCCTTCCGCGCGAAAGGCTTCAGCTTCTCGCCATGCGCCGCAAGAAACTCCCGTGCCGCCTTGGCATCATGCTTTGACAGATCCCTCACCCACCAGGCCACGGCCTTCTGGATGAACCAGTCGCGATCCTCGGCCAGTGCGGCGCACCAGCCCAGCACGCGGCTGCGGACGGCAAGGTCCTGAGCCTTGGGAAAATTCTGCTTGGTCCAGGGCAGCGTCATCACCAGCGCGGCGCGGCGGGTCCACATGTGCGGGCTTGTGACCCAGGCCTCTGCCGTATCAAGGCGCGACGGGTCCGCGACCAGCCGCTTCTGCCCGGCGATGCTGGCATGGTCGGCCAGCGCCCAGCCGTCGAAATCGGGCACCCAGGAGACGATCAGCTCCCAGGCCGCCTGGTCGGGCCGGATGCGCGCCTGGGTCAGCAGCTTCGCCGCCGCGACGCGGGCCTCGTGGATGTCGGTCCGCCAAAGCGCAGCGGCCAGCGCCACACGCTCTTCCAGCGTCAGCTCTGCGCGCCAGCGGTCGGTGAGTTCCTCGATCTGCGGGACGCCAACGCCAAGATAGGCGCGCGGAGCCTTGTGATAGGCCGCCATTTCTGCCGCCTTCACGGGATCGGCAAGTGCCTGCAGTTCGTCAAGCGGGGTCATCGGGGCCTCCTGGTCACTGGCCCTACCTGCCAGCCCCTTGGCCCAAGGGCAAGTCAGCGCTGGATCAGGAACCGCACGGACGCGACAGCGATCCCGGCTCGGGAGACCACGGCATCGTTGACGATGGTGCCGTCGGCGCGGGCATAGAGGATGTCCTCGAACCCCAGACGGGTCACGCCCGAGGGCGACTTGAAGTCGGCGGTGTAGGACAGGCGGATCTGGCCCGCTTCCTCGATGACGGTCGCCTCGCCCACCGTGTCTTCGCGCTTGCCGGTCCAGCGGCCGGGGCCGGTCTCGCGGAAGACCCAGGTCAGGCGGTCCTGCTGGCCGTCGTCGTAAAGGAAATCCTCGACCACGGTCAGGGTGCGCGCGCCCTCGTGGCCCGTGACGGTGCCGTTCAGTCGCGCGGTAAAGCGACGCTCGTCCCCGGTCAGCCAGACGCGGAAATGGCCGCGGCCCGTTGTCCGACCCTGGAAGGCGGAAACGAGAGTGATGGGCGGGCCAGGCTGGGCGGGTGGAGCGGGTGTGGCGGCGCAGGCGGCCAGGGGAAGGGCGGCGAGGCCAAGAAGGAGGGTTCTGCGCTGCATGCCGGGACTCCATTTGTCAGGTTTACGAAGTCCATCCACCGTTGGATCAGCGGCACCGGAAGTCTTGCGAAGTCCGGTCCGATCTGCGCGTGGGGATCGGCGCCCTATTCCACCGTCACCGATTTGGCCAGGTTGCGCGGCTGGTCCACGTCGGTGCCCTTGGCGATGGCCGTGTGATAGGCCAGAAGCTGCGCCGGCACCGCGTAAAGGATCGGGGCCCAGAGCGGCTCGACGCTCGGCAGGGTCAGGGTCCTCCAGGTGCCCTGGCCAGCACCCTCGACCCCCGCAGCGTCCGACAGCAGCAGCACCTTGCCGCTGCGGGCCATGACCTCTTGCATGTTCGACACGGTCTTGTCGAACAGCGCGTCCTTCGGGGCCAGGACGATGACCGGAACCGCCGCGTCGATCAGCGCGATGGGGCCGTGCTTCAGTTCACCAGATGCATGACCTTCGGCGTGGATGTAGCTGATTTCCTTCAGTTTCAATGCACCCTCAAGCGCCAGAGGGAACATCGGCCCACGTCCCAGGAACAGGATGTCCTGCGCGGTGCCCAATTCCTCGGCCAGCTTGGCGATCGGGTCCGACAGGCCCAGGGCCGCGTTCATCAGGCCCGGCACGGCGCGCAGGCTTTCCAGCCGGTCGCGCAAGGTGGCGGCGTCGATCCGTCCCCGGTCCTGCGCGGCCTTCAGGGCCATCAAGACAAGCATGGTCAGCTGGCAGGTGAAGGCCTTGGTCGAGGCGACACCCACCTCGACCCCCGCCAGGATCGGCAGGGCGAGGTCGGACTCGCGCGCAATGGAGGAGGTGGGGACGTTGATCACCGAGACGACCTTGGCCACCTTGTCCTTGACGTGGCGAAGGGCGGCCAGGGTGTCTGCCGTCTCGCCCGACTGGCTGACGAAGATCGCCATCGAGGCCGGGGACAGCACCGGGTCGCGGTAGCGGAATTCGCTGGCGATATCGATGTCGGCAGGCAGCCCCGCGATCTGCTCGAACCAGTATTTCGCGACGTGGCAGGCGTAGGAGGCGGTGCCGCAGGCGACCAGGGTGACGCGGTCTATGCCATTGAAGTCAAGGGCTTCCGGCAGTTCCAGCGTCCCATCTGCCGTGGTGTAGTGTTTCAGCGCATCGGCGATCACGACCGGCTGTTCGGCGATTTCCTTGGCCATGAAGTGCTTGTAGCCGGCCTTTTCGATCCGCGTCGCGTCCAGCTGGACGCGCGTTTCCGCCCGATTGGCGCGGGCGCCGCTGGCGTCGTGGATCTCGGCCCCCTGGCGGGTGATGACGGCCCAGTCGCCTTCTTCCAGATAGGTCACGCGGTCGGTCATCGGGGCAAGGGCGATGGCGTCACTGCCCACGAACATCTCGCCGTCACCCCAGCCGATGGCCAGGGGCGAGCCCTTGCGGGCGGCAAACAACAGGTCGTCCTCGCCGTCGAACAGGAAGCACAGCGCGAAGGCTCCGTGCAGGCGGGTGAGGGTCTCTTTCGCGGCCTCGACGGGCGAGGCGCCCCGGTCCATCGCCCGGTTGACCAGAAGGACGACGGTTTCGGTATCCGTCTCGGATTCCTGGGTGTAGCCGTCGGCGGCAAGCTCGGCGCGCAACTCGCGGAAGTTCTCGATGATGCCGTTGTGGACGACGGCCACCCGGCCCGCCCGGTGCGGGTGGGCGTTCGTCACTGTCGCAGCCCCGTGGGTCGCCCAGCGGGTGTGACCGATTCCGGCCTTTCCCGCCAATGGGTTGTGCACCAGAAGGTCGGACAGGTTGACCAGCTTGCCCACCGCCCGGCGACGGTCCAGCTTGCCTGCGTTCACCGTGGCGATGCCGGCACTGTCATAACCGCGATATTCCAGCCGTTTCAGCGCCTCGACAAGCAGCGGGGCAGCTTCGTGATTGCCCAGGACCCCTACAATACCGCACATTCTTAATGCCCCTTTGCCTTTTCAGCTTTAATGGATTTCAACTTTTCGAACATTCTGGACGCCAGACCCGGCTTGGTGACTTGCCGGGCGCGGCCGATGGCGATGGCGTCGGCCGGAACATCCTCGGTGATGACCGATCCGCTGGCCGTCAGCGCGCCGTCCCCCACCGTGACCGGCGCGACCAGCATGGTGTCCGACCCGATGAAGGCGCGCTTGCCGATGGTGGTGCGGTGCTTCATCACGCCGTCATAGTTGCAGGTCACGGTGCCCGCGCCGATGTTGGTGAACTCGCCGACATGGGCGTCGCCGAGGTAGGTCAGGTGGCCGACCTTCACGCCCTCGTCCAGGATGGCGTTCTTGATCTCGACGAAGTTGCCGACATGCACGTCCTCGGCCAGTTCCGCGCCGGGGCGGAGGCGGGCGAAGGGACCGACGGTGGCGCCGCGGCTGATGTGGCAGCCTTCGAGATGGCAGAAGCCCTTGATCTCGGCCCCGGATTCGATGGTCACACCTGGGCCGAACAGCACATTCGGGCCGATGATGGCGTCGCGGCCGATCCAGGTGTCCAGCGCGAAGAACACGGTTTCGGGGGCTGTCAGGGTGACGCCGTTCTCCAGCGCCTGGGCGCGGGCGCGAGCCTGGAAGGCGGCCTCGGCCTCGGCCAGTTGGTGCCTGGTGTTGACGCCCAGCGTTTCGGCCTCGTCGCAAAGCACGACCCCGGCGGACAGGCCGCGCTGGCGGGCCAGCTCGACGATGTCGGTCAGATAGTATTCGCCCGCGGCGTTGTCGTTCTTCACCTCGGAGATGAGGGAGAAGAGAAGCCTTGCCTCGGCGCAGACGACGCCGGAATTGCACAGGGTGATGCTGCGTTCGGCTTCCGTCGCGTCCTTGAACTCGCGGATGGCCAGAAGCTGGTCGCCTTCGGTCAGCAGGCGGCCGTAGCGGCCGGGATCGCGGGCGTGAAAGCCCAGGATGACCACGGCGTGCCTTGTGCGGGCGTCCAGCATCGCGCGGAGGGTGTCCTCGCGGATGAGGGGGGTATCGGCGTAGAGGACGATGGCCTCGCCCGGGGCGTCGGCGAGCAGGGGGGCAGCCTGGGCGACGGCATGGGCGGTGCCTAGCTGCGGGTCCTGAACGACGGTCTCGACAGCCTCGTTGAAGGCGGTGGCAGAGGCAGCGACAGCCTCGCCGCCGTGGCCGGTGACAGTGACGATGCGGGAGGGCTCCAGCGCCTGGGCGAGGCTGAGCGCATGGTGCAGAAGCGGGGCGGCGGCGACGTGGTGCAGGACCTTGGGCAGGTCGGAATTCATCCGTGTGCCCTGACCCGCTGCCAAAACGATGACTGAAACCTGCATTCTGCCCCTTCCAATGTCCCGGCGCCCGTTTTACCCCCGTGGCAGTGGGTGGCAAGGGGCCGTCCGCTCACGACAGGTTACAGGACTGCCGACATGCGCTGTGTAGTGTTCGATCTGGACGGAACTTTGGCAGACACTTCGGCGGACCTGCTGGCGGCGGCGAATGCATCGCTGCCGCGGGCGGTGCTGGGGCCAGAGGACGCCTTGACCGCGTTCCACGGCGGACGGGCGATGCTGCGGCTGGGGTTCGATCGGTTGGGGATGGACTGGTCCGAGGCGGATGTCGACGCGGGCTATCCGGTGCTGCTGGAGGCCTACCGGCAGGGGATCGCGACCCACACCCGGCTTTATCCCGGCGCGATGGCGGCGGTGGAGGGGCTGAAGGCGGCGGGGTTCGCGGTCTCGATCTGCACGAACAAGCCGGAGGGGCTGGCCGAGCTTCTGCTGCAGGCGCTGGGGGTGCGGGGGGCCTTCGGGGCGCTGGTCGGGGCGGATACCTTTCCGGTGCGGAAGCCCGACCCGACCCCCTATCGCGCGGCGGTGGAGCGGGCGGGGGGCCAGGTCGGGCGGTCGATGCTGGTGGGGGACACCGAGACGGATGCGAAGACGGGAATTGCGGCGGGGGTGCCGGTCGCCCTGGTGACCTTCGGGCCGGAGGGGCGAGGGGTGGAGCGGTTCGCCCCGGCGGCGCTGCTGGACCGGTTCGAGGACCTGCCGGGGCTGGCGGGGCGGCTCCTGGGCTGAAGCGTCCGGGGTGGAAGATCCCGGACTCCATCATGATATCAAGCACTTGTCGGCTGGCATTCGGGGATTTCCAAGACTTGCCCCGCGCCGGTTTTCGGCAGGTGGGTGGCCTTGGACCCCCATCCTGACGGGTGGAGGCGCCTTCTGGACAGCAGTGCGCACCCGGCCGGACGCTTCTTGAATGGAGCGCTTCGCGCAAGGCTCTTGTCTCGCCTCTGGCGCGTTGCGCCAACCGGCTCGGACGGCCTCTGGCGGGGAAATTTCCTGCAAGGTGAAAGTCTGGGTGGATCAGGGCGCGACGTCTACGGAAAGACGGTGCTGGCAAGGACGGTGCGGGCAAGGTCCGTTTCGGCGGATCGGCCCGGTTTGACAGGGTTGCGGCCCGGCCATAGGGTCCGCCGCATGAGCCAGTCCGCGAACGCCATCGCCGACGCGCCGGTGCCGGTCAGCCGCCATGCGGTGACGTTCGTCCTGATCACCGTGTTTCTGGACATGGTGGGCTTCGGGCTGATCATGCCGGTCCTGCCGAAGCTGATACAGGACGTGGGCCACGTCGACATCGCCCAGGCGGCGGTGATCGGCGGCTGGATGTTCGCGGCCTTCAGCCTGGCGCAGTTCGTCTTCGCGCCGCTGATGGGCAACCTTGCCGACCGCTTCGGACGCAGGCCCCTGCTGCTGCTGGCGATCTTCGGGCTGGGGGTTGATTTCATCCTGATGGCGCTGGCGCCGACGCTGGAGTGGCTGTTCGTCGGGCGGGTCATTGCCGGTGTCTGTGGCGCAAGCTGGATCATCGCCAGCGCCTATATCGCCGATGTCACCGCGCCCGAAGACCGGGCAAGGGCTTTCGGCTACATGGGCGCGGCCTTTGGCATCGGCTTCGTGATCGGCCCGGCGATCGGTGGCCTGCTGGGAGAGTTGGGGCCGCGGGTGCCATTCTGGGTCGCGGCCTTCGTTTCCCTGCTGAACTTCGTCTATGGCTGGTTCGTGCTGCCCGAATCCCTTGCTCCGGCGAACCGTCGCAAATTCGTCCTGCGGCGCGCCAACCCGTTCGGGGCCTTCCGGGTCTTTGCCAGCTATCGGGGCGTGTTGCCAATGGTGCTGGTGATGGGGCTGTTCTTCTTTTCCACCTCGGTCTACCCGGCGATCTGGACCTTCTGGGGCATCGCCAAGTTCGGCTGGTCCGAAGCGATGGTGGGTGCGACGCTGGCGGTCTTCGGCCTGGTCGCCGGGGTCTTTCAGGGCTTTCTCACCGGACCGGCGACCAGGTGGTTCGGCGAGTGGCAGGTGGCGCTGTTCGGGCTGGTCTGCGCGACGCTGGTGGCGCTGGGCTATGGATTTGTCGGGGCGCTGTGGGGGGTCATCGCGCTGATGATCCTGCACGGGCCGGAGGGGTTCGTGCATCCCCTGCTGACCTCGATGCTGACCAAGCGGGTGCCCGACGATGCCCAGGGCGAGTTGCAGGGCGGGATTTCAGCGGTGACCAATGTGGCGATGCTGTTGGGGACGGTTTTCTTCGCCTTCATCTTCGGGCATTTCTGGGCCGAGGACCGGGCCTGGCGGTCGACCGACGTGGCCTATTGGGTGGCCGCGGGGTTCCTGGCGCTTACAACTGTGCTGTTCCTGATTTTGAAGAGGTCCGAAAAGGCATGAGCGAAAGGTTGGGGGGCGAAAGATTCGCGGGCAGCTTCACCCAGCAGGAGCCGATCCCCGAGGCCGGGATCGACGCTGCGCTGGCGGTGTTGCGGCATGGGCGGCTGCACCGGTACAACACCGTCGCCGGAGAGGTCGCCGAGACCGCGTTGCTGGAGGAGGAATTCGCCGCCTATGTCGGGGCGAAGTATTGCCTGGCGCTGGCCTCGGGCGGGGCGGCGATGGCCTGCGCCTTGCGGGCCTTGCAGGTGCGCCCTGACGAGCCGGTCCTGTCCAACGCCTTCACGCTGGCCCCGGTGCCGGGGGCGATCGCGTCGATCGGGGCGCGGCCGGTCTTTGTCGACGTGACCGAGGATCTGACCATCGATCTGGCGCATCTGGAAGCTCAGGCCAAGGCCTCGGGCGCGCGGGTGCTGCTGCTGAGCCACATGCGCGGCCATGTCTGCGACATGGAGGCGCTGATGGCCTTGTGCGACCGGCTGGGGGTGCGGGTGATCGAGGATTGCGCGCATACGATGGGGGCGAAATGGAAGGGCGTGCCCTCGGGGCGGCATGGGGCGGTGGGCTGCTATTCGACGCAGACCTACAAGCACATGAACAGCGGCGAGGGCGGGTTTCTGGTGACGGATGACGCCGAGCTGGCGGCGCGGGCGATCCTTCTGTCCGGGTCCTACATGCTTTATGCGCGGCATCGGGCGGCCCCTGCGCCCGAGGCGTTCGAGGCGCTGAAGCTGGACGTGCCCAATGTGTCGTCGCGGATGGACAACCTGCGGGCGGCGATCCTGCGGCCTCAGATCGGGCTGCTGGACGACCGGCGGGCGCGGTGGCGGGCCTTGTATCAGGGGATGGAGCGGGGGCTGGCGAGGGCTTCGGGCGTAAGGCTGATCCCGCGACCGCAGCATGAGGATTATGTGGGATCGTCCTTCCAGTTCCTGCTGCCGGGCTGGGAGCCCGCTCGGGTGGCGGCTTTCGTGGCGGCGGCGGCGGCGCGGGGGGTGGAGCTGAAGTGGTTCGGCGCGGCGGACCCGGCCGGGTTCACCAGCCGCTACTCGCATTGGCACTATGCCGCGCCCGAAGCCCTGCCGCGGACGGACCGGATTCTGGCGGGGCTGATCGACATGCGGCTGCCGCTGACGTTTTCGGTCGCGGATGTGGACCAGATCGCCCGCATCCTGACCGAAGAGGCCGCGGCGGCGGCGCGGGCCGAAGTGCCGGGCCAGGTCGCAGCCGTGACGGCGGACTGATGGGCTGGCTGTTCCGTCCGGCGCGGCCTGCGGGTCGGGTGACGCGGGCTTTGCGGCGACTTGCAAGCCCGCGCTTCTACCTTCGCGGCGGGATCGTGGTGGCCTTGGGCGGTCTGGTTCTGGTGCCGACCATCGCCGATCTGGTGAACGCGGGCATGAAGACGGTGGCAAGCGCGCAGGGCGATTGCCGGATTATCCGGGTGGTGGACGGGGACACCGTCTCGCTGATCTGTCCCGAGGACGGGATGGTCAGCGCCCGCATCCTGGGCTTCGACACGCCGGAGAAATACGCTCCGCAGTGCCTGGCCGAGTTCGTGGCGGCGGAACGGGCCAGCTGGGCCTTGCGGACGATGATCCAGCAGGCGGACCGGATCGACCTGACCCAGGAGGGGACCGACCGTTTTGGCAGGGTCCTGGTGCGGCTGGAGCTGGACGGGGTGGACGTGGCGCGGCTGATGATCCGCGAGGGTCACGGGCGTCAGTATGGTGGCGGCTTGCGCGGGACGTGGTGCGGATGAGAGTGGTGCGGGAGACGGCGCTTAGCCTGACGGTCGAGCTGCAGGAGCTGGCGGTGACGATGCTCCTGGACGGCGAGACGGTGATGCCGCCGGACTGCCTGCGGGGCCCGGAGGGGACAGGTCTCGCGGATCTGGCGCCGCAAGACCTGGCGGGGGGAAAGCTGCCGCTGCCGGTGCGGGCCTTTCTGGTCCGGGGCCAGGCGGGGTGTCTGCTGATCGACGCCGGCGCCGGGCGGGCCTGGCACAAGGGGCTGGGCCAGCTTGGCGCGGCGCTGGCCGAGGCGGGGTCGGGGCCGCAGGAGGTGGATCTGGTGGCGCTGACCCATACCCACATCGACCATCTGTCGGGGCTGGTGGATGACGATGGCGGCCTGGCCTTTCCGAACGCCGAACGGGTGTTCGTGGCGACCGAAGAGCTGATGGCCTTCCGCGCCGAACCCCGGATGATCCCGGTCCTGCCGCGCCTGATGCCGCTGGAGCAGGGCGATGGGCCACTGCCGGGGGTGGTGGCGGTGAATGCTCCGGGCCATTCGCCGGGGCACATGGCTTTCCTGGTCGAGGGGCGGCTCTTGATCTGGGGCGACCTGGTGCACCATCCGCTGCAGTTCCGGCGGCCCGAGGTGACGTGGAAGTTCGACGAGGACCCGCAAGAGGCCCGGACGACGCGGGCGGGTCTGTTCGATCGGGTGCTGGCCGAGGGCTGGCTGGTCGCAGGCGCGCATCTGCCGCATCCGGGCATCGGGCGGCTGGAGAGGCAGGGCGCGGCCTTCGCCTTCCATCCCGTGACCCGCTGATCCGCCCGACGATCCGCCGACGATCCGCGCGACGGGGGGGCGCGACGGGGGGCGCGGCGGGGGGCGCGGCGGGGGGCGGGCGTCCGGAACACTCCTTGCCACCCTGCGTCGACAGCGCGAATCTTACGCACTGGCAAAGCCCGGAATCTGCCCCGGCTTCGGTTGACCCCGGCATGGGTGCAGAGTAAACGGGCGGGACTACAAGGCGGGCGCGGCATGCGTTCGCATGCACGCACGTCGCCAGCATCTGAAGGAGCCCCTCGTGGACCTGCTTCTCCGAGAGTACCTGCCCATCCTCATCCTCCTGGCCATAGCGATCGGTCTGGGTCTTGTCCTGATCCTGGCCGCCGCCGTCCTGGCCGTCCGCAACCCGGACCCGGAAAAGGTCAGCGCCTACGAATGTGGCTTCAACGCCTTCGACGACGCGCGGATGAAGTTCGACGTGCGCTTCTACCTGGTTGCGATCCTGTTCATCATCTTCGACCTGGAAGTCGCGTTCCTGTTCCCCTGGGCCGTCGCCTTCGGCGAGATCAGCATGGCGGCCTTCTGGTCGATGATGCTGTTCCTGGCGGTGCTGACCATCGGGTTCGCCTATGAATGGAAGAAGGGAGCCCTGGAATGGGAGTGATGGCAGGTGCCAACACGGCCGGGGGCGACCACGAGGTTGCCGTCCAGGCGCTGAACCGCGAGCTGTCGGACAAGGGGTTCCTGCTGACCTCGACCGAAGACATCATCAACTGGGCGCGGATCGGGTCGCTGCACTGGATGACCTTCGGTCTGGCCTGCTGCGCGGTCGAGATGATGCACACCAGCATGCCGCGCTATGACCTGGAACGCTTTGGCACCGCGCCGCGCGCCAGCCCGCGCCAGTCGGACCTGATGATCGTCGCGGGCACGCTGACCAACAAGATGGCCCCGGCGCTGCGCAAGGTCTATGACCAGATGCCCGAGCCGCGCTATGTGATCAGCATGGGCTCCTGCGCCAATGGCGGCGGCTATTACCACTACAGCTATTCGGTGGTGCGCGGCTGTGACCGGATCGTCCCGGTCGATGTCTACGTCCCCGGCTGCCCGCCCACGGCCGAGGCGCTTTTGTATGGCATCCTGCAGTTGCAGCGGAAGATCCGCCGCACTGGCACCCTGGTGAGGTAATCCCATGTCCGAAGCCTTGCAGGAACTGGCCGCAATCATCGAGCTGAAGCAGCCCGAGGCAGTGGTCTCGTCCTCGATCGCGTTTGGCGAGCTGACGCTGGTGGCGAACCTGGCAAACCTGGAAGCCCTGGTCGAATTCCTGCGCGACGATGACTCGTGCCGGTTCTCGTCGCTGGTCGACATAACGGCGGTGGATCACCCGGAACGCAGCGCTCGGTTCGACATGGTCTACCACTTCCTGTCGATGTACCGGAACCACCGCATCCGCGTGAAGGTCGCGATCCGCGAAGATCAGATGGTGCCCTCGATCCACGAGTTGCACCCCTCGGCCAACTGGTTCGAGCGTGAGGTCTTCGACATGTTCGGCATCCTGTTCAGCGGCCACCCGGACCTGCGCCGCATCCTGACCGACTACGGTTTCCGCGGCCATCCGCTGCGCAAGGACTTCCCCACCACGGGCTACACCGAGGTCCGCTATGACGAGGCGCTGAAGCGCGTGGTCTACGAGCCGGTCAACCTGGTGCAGGAATACCGGCAGTTCGATTTCATGAGCCCGTGGGAGGGTGCGGAATACATCCTTCCGGGCGATCAGAAGGCTGATGCAAAAACGGGGGCCAAGTAGATGGCCCGCGACATTAAGGGAGCTGTCTGATGGCCCGCGACCACAAGGGAGCTATCTGATGGCCCGCGACCACAAGGGAGCTATCTGATGGCCCGCGACCACAAGGGAGCTATCTGATGGACGGCGATATCCGCGTGAACACCTATGACGACGGCTCGAAGGATTTCGAGACCGGCGAGCAGCGCATCCGCAACTTCAACATCAACTTCGGGCCGCAACACCCGGCAGCGCACGGCGTCTTGCGTCTGGTGCTGGAGCTGGACGGCGAGATCGTCGAACGCTGCGACCCGCATATCGGTCTGCTGCACCGCGGCACCGAAAAGCTGATGGAAAGCCGGACCTACCTGCAGAACCTGCCCTATTTCGACCGGCTCGACTATGTGGCGCCGATGAACCAGGAACATGCCTGGTGCCTGGCGATCGAGCGGCTGACCGGCACGCCGGTGCCGCGCCGCGCCAGCCTGATTCGCGTTCTGTTCAGCGAGATCGGCCGGGTGCTGAACCATCTGCTGAACGTGACCACGCAGGCGATGGACGTGGGCGCGCTGACCCCGCCGCTCTGGGGCTTCGAGGAACGCGAAAAGCTGATGGTGTTCTATGAACGCGCCTGCGGGGCGCGGCTCCACGCGGCCTATTTCCGCCCCGGTGGCGTGCACCAGGACCTGCCGCCCCAGTTGATCGAGGATATCGACGCCTGGGCCGAGGCCTTCCCCAAGGTGCTGGACGATATCGACGGCCTCTTGACGGAAAACCGCATCTTCAAGCAGCGCAATGCTGACATCGGTATCGTCACCGAAAAGGACATCCTGGAATGGGGCTATTCCGGCGTGATGGTCCGCGGCTCGGGCTTGGCCTGGGACCTGCGGCGCGCCCAGCCCTATGAGTGCTACGACGAGTTCGACTTCAAGATCCCGGTGGGCAAGAACGGCGACTGCTATGACCGCTATCTTTGCCGGATGGCCGAGATGCGGGAATCGACCAGCATCATCCGCCAGGCCTGCGCCAAGCTGCGGGTCGAACAGGGCGACGTGCTGGCGCGCGGCAAGATCACCCCGCCGAAGCGGGCCGAGATGAAGACCTCGATGGAGGCCCTGATCCACCACTTCAAGCTTTACACCGAAGGCTTCCACGTGCCCGCCGGCGAGGTCTATGCCGCGGTCGAGGCGCCGAAGGGCGAGTTCGGGGTCTATCTGGTCGCCGACGGGACCAACAAGCCCTACCGCGCCAAGATCCGCGCGCCGGGCTATCTGCACCTGCAGTCGATGGACTGGATCTGCAAGGGCCACCAGCTGGCCGACGTCAGTGCCATCATCGGCACGATGGACATCGTCTTTGGCGAGGTCGACCGCTGATGCCGGACGTGACGATCAACCTGTGGACCCTGATCCTGGGCGCGGCCTCGGGCCTGGCCGGGGTCATGGCTGCCAAGGTGGGAAACCGTCTTGTCATGGGTGCCGTCGCCGGTGGCGCCACCGCCGTAATCCTGACCATCGCCAGGGGATACTTCTAGATCATGCTGCGCCGCCTTCACAAAGACCAACCCGCCGCTTTCGCCTTCACTCCGGCGAACCTGGCCTGGGCCAGGGGCCAGATCTCCAAATACCCCGAGGGCCGTCAGGCCTCGGCGATCATCCCGCTCTTGTGGCGCGCGCAAGAGCAGGAGGGGTGGCTCAGCCGCCCCGCCATCGAGCATGTCGCCGACATGCTGGGCATGGCCTATATCCGGGCGCTGGAAGTGGCGACCTTCTACTTCATGTTCCAGTTGCAGCCGGTGGGCAGCGTGGCGCATGTGCAGATCTGCGGCACGACCTCCTGCATGATCTGCGGGGCCGAGGATCTGGTGGCCGTCGCGAAGGAGCTGATCGCCAAGACCCCCCACACGCTGAGCGCCGATGGCAAGTTCAGCTGGGAAGAGGTCGAATGCATGGGCGCCTGCGCCAATGCCCCCATGGCCCAGATCGGCAAGGACTATTACGAGGACCTGACGCCCGAAAGACTGCGCGAGCTGATCGGGCGGTTTTCCAGGGGCGAGGTTCCGGTGCCCGGTCCGCAGAACGGGCGCTATGCCTCCGAGCCGATCGGCGGGCTGACCAGCCTCAGGGAGTTCGAGCCGGGCCGCAAGCAGTACAACGCCAGCGTGCAGGCCGCGGTGGACCTGGCGGACACGGTCAAGCGCATCGACGGGACCGAAGTGCCGCTGACGACGCCCTGGCTGGGGTCCTCGCTGGGCAAGCCCGCGGCCGTGACGCCCGCCAGCGGTCGCCCGGCCGAGCCGAAGCCCGGCGCGGGCGCTGTGGCCGATGCCACGGGCGCGACAGTGCAAGAGGCAAAGGCCTCGTCCAGGGGCAAGCCTGCGTCGGACGGAAACGCGCCGAACGCAACGCCGCTTGCAACGCCGCAGGCCAAGGCCTCGGGGCAGGCGGGGGGCATCCGGCCCGCGAGCCTCGCGGCGCCCAGGGACGGCAAGGCGGATGACCTGAAGCTGATCGTGGGGATCGGTCCGAAGCTGGAGGCGCTGTGCAACCGGCTGGGCTTTTTCCATTTCGACCAGATCGCCAACTGGACCGAAGCCGAGGTCGCCTGGGTCGACGAGAACCTGGAAGGCTTCAAGGGCCGCGTGACCCGTGACAAATGGGTGGTGCAGGCCCGGATCCTTGCGGCGGGCGGCGCGGTGGCCGAGGCGGAAGCGGCGGCGAAGGCGTAGGACGGCGGCAGGTGGTTTGGTTGCGGGGTGAAGCGGCATGAAGGTCGGCGACGACGACACGACGATCGGCACGGGTGGCTGGGTCCTGGTGGTTCTCTCCGGGCTCGTCACCTTTGCCGTGTTGCGTGGCTGGCTGTATTACCTTGTCCTTCCGGCGGGGCTGTTCTCGGTCGCCATCGCGCTGATCGTGCTGCTGGTGCTGCACCGGCTGGCCGCGGCGGTGAACCGCTACGATGACCAGGAAGAGGCTCGCCGCGTGCGCAAGGTGGTGCCTGCGACGTCGGATGTCGGTGTGCGGATCGGCGGGACCGATGCCGCGCCCGTGGCCAGGGCGATGCCGGCGCGGGCCGAGGGAGTTGTGGTGCCGCAACGGCCTTCCTCGGTGGTGACGCCGCTGGCGCGCCTTGATGCCGCACCGACGATCCTGCCGCCAGCTCCAAGCGAGCCGGCCCCCGCCGAAGTTCCGATGCCGAAGGTGGCGGCAACGGCCGGAGCAAAGACCGGAGCAAAGGCTGGGGCAAAGGCTGGGGCAAAGGCTGGGGCAAAGGCGGTTGCCGAGCCGAAGCCGAAGGCGACGAAAGCCAAGGCCGAAAGCCCGGCAGACAGCGCGACCGGGGCGAAACCCAAGGCCGAGAAGAAACCCAAGGCCCCGAAGGCCGCGCCGCAGGGTCTGGTCCGGCTGCAGGCGCCCCGCAAGGGCAAGCCCGACGACCTGCAAGAGATCGAGGGCATCGGCCCGGCGCTGGAGAAGCTGGTGAACAGCCTGGGCTTTTACCACTTCGACCAGATTGCCGCCTGGACCGAGGCCGACGTGGCCCTGGTCGACGACGAGATGAAGACGTTCAAGGGCCGCATCGCCCGCGACAAGTGGGTGGAGCAGGCAAGGATCATCGTCAGCGAGGGGCTCGAGGCGTTCCGCGAACGCGCCAGGGCCAATGACTACTGAAGCCACCGGCGGCCCGGCACGGGCTGCTGCAACGGGAGTGACATGGAATGCGTAGAGCAGAGAATGTGAATGCCCCCTCGCTTGGTGGCTGGGTTCTGGCAGCGACTGCCGGGATTGTCGCCTTCGCGGCGCTGATCGTCGTGGGGGATTTCGACCTGACCCCGGCTGCGGCCATCGCCGCTGTGCTGATCGTCGTCGTCGGACTGATCGTCGGGATGCCCTTGTCCGCTGCGCCCGCGCAAAGTGCCATGCCCGCAGCCGGCTCGCAGCCGGCGGCCCCGCCTGCCGCTGCCGCGCCCGCCACCGCAGGACCGGCTACCGCAGGACCGGCCAGCGCAGGATCGGCCAACGCAGGATCGGCCACCGCAGGATCGGCCAACGCAGGACCGGCACGCCTGGCAGCGCCGCGCGGGGGCAAGGCGGACAACCTGAAGGAAATCGAGGGCGTCGGCCCGGCGATGGAGAAGCTGGTCAACGAGATGGGGTTCTTCCATTTCGACCAGATCGCCGGCTGGTCCGAGGCCGACGTTGCCTGGGTCGACGCAAATCTCAAGGGCTTCAAGGGCCGTGTGACCCGCGACCGCTGGGTGGCGCAGGCCAGGATCATCGTCAACGAAGGGCTTGCGGCGTTCCGGGAACGCGCCAAGACCAACAGCTATTGAATCATGGTGCAGACCCGTCCCGATCCGGCTGACCTTCGGCGCGCCCGCCAGGCGCGGCTGGTGGGCATCGTGCTGGCGGTGACGATCGTTCTGTGGATGGGCGCCCAGTGGCTGGGCGGAGAACTCGGGTTGGAGGTGCGCTATGTGTTCCTCTTCGACCTTCTCGCGATCGCGGCCTTCGTTTGGGCCCTGGTGGTGACGTATCAGATCTGGCGCGGACGCCGGGGTTAGGAAGCTGGCGGAAACGCCAGGGTTAGGAAGGCTTGGGATGCTCAAGGATCAGGACCGCATTTTCACCAACCTCTACGGGATGCATGACCGCAGCCTGAAGGGTGCCATGAAGCGCGGGCATTGGAACGGCACGGCAGACATCATCAAGCGCGGGCGCGACACGATCATCGAGCAGGTCAAGGCCTCGGGCTTGCGCGGTCGGGGCGGGGCGGGCTTCCCCACGGGTCTGAAGTGGTCGTTCATGCCGAAAGCATCGGACGGGCGGCCCAGCTACCTGGTGATCAACGCCGACGAGTCGGAGCCCGGCACCTGCAAGGACCGCGAGATCATGCGGCACGATCCGCACACGCTGATCGAAGGCGCGCTGATCGCCGCCTTCGCGATGAACGCCAACGCCTGCTACATCTACATCCGCGGCGAGTATATCCGTGAGCGCGAGGCGCTGCAGGCCGCCATCGACGAATGTTATGACGCCGGGATGCTGGGCAAGAACGCGGCCAAGTCCGGCTGGGACTTCGACCTGTATCTTCACCATGGGGCAGGGGCCTATATCTGCGGCGAGGAAACCGCGCTGCTGGAAAGCCTGGAAGGCAAGAAGGGCATGCCCCGGATGAAGCCGCCCTTCCCGGCGGGGTCCGGGCTTTACGGCTGCCCGACCACGGTGAACAACGTCGAATCAATCGCCGTGGTGCCGACGATCCTGCGCCGGGGGGCGGACTGGTTCGCCAGCTTTGGCCGGCCGAACAACACCGGGACCAAGCTTTTCGGCATCTCGGGCCATGTGATGCAGCCCTGCGTCGTGGAAGAGGCGATGTCGATCCCGCTGCGGGAACTGCTGGAGCGGCACTGCGGCGGCGTGCGGGGCGGCTGGGACAACATCAAGGCGGTGATCCCCGGCGGGTCGTCGGTGCCTTTGCTGACCAAGGAACAGTGTGACGACGCGATCATGGACTTCGACTGGCTGCGCGAGCAGCGCTCGGGTCTGGGGACGGCGGCGGTGATCGTGATGGACAAGTCCACCGATGTCATCAAGGCGATCTGGCGGCTGTCGAAGTTCTACAAGCACGAAAGCTGCGGCCAGTGCACCCCCTGCCGCGAGGGCACGGGCTGGATGATGCGGGTGATGGACCGCTTGGTCCGCGGCGAGGCCGAGGTCGAAGAGATCGACATGCTTCTGTCCGTGACCAAGCAGGTCGAGGGCCACACGATCTGCGCCCTGGGCGACGCGGCCGCCTGGCCGATCCAGGGCCTGATCCGCGCGTTCCGCGACGAGATCGAGGACCGGATCAAGGCCAAGCGCAGCGGTCGTGTTTCGGCAGTCGCAGCAGAGTGATGCGGATGGCGCTGGCCCTTTCGGTGACCCTGGCCCAAACGGCCTGCGTGGCGACGGCCCCGTCCGTCCCGGCAGTGCGTGAGCCGGTGCGGGTCACGAATGGCGGCCAGCCGTTCCAGATGTGGGAGGGTGCCCTGGCCCGCAAGGCGGCGGATGCGGCCTGCGGCGGCAAGGTGAGCGTCTCGATCTACGACCGTTTCGACCGGGCCACCGGCGCATGGGTCTATCCCGAGGGCTGCGCATGACAACTGCCGTCACCTTCGGTCACGTTAGCCTGATCCGGGGCCTGATCCGGGGGCTTTGTCATGGCATATCAAGGGGATTTGGCCCCTTCTCGGCCGCACGAGCAGCCAAGGAGGCCAACATGCTTCGCAACCTGACCATTGCCCTGACCCTTGCCGTTACCGCCCCGGCCCATGCGCTGGTGCCGATCAACGAAGAGCCGGTGATCATCAACACCCTGCTGCAGGGCTTCATCGGCGATGCCATCGACGACAACTGCCCGACGATCGAGGCGCGGAAACTGCGTGCCCTGAGCGAGTTGAACAAGCTGCGCGACTATGCTCTGGCGCAGGGCTATACCGCCGACGAGATTCGCGCTCTGGTCCGGTCGAAGGAAGAAAAGGCCAAGGGCAAGGCTCTGGCGGCCGACTGGCTGAAGGAACGCGGTGCCGAGCCGGGCAACACCGAGGCCTATTGCAGGATCGGCGAAGAGGAAATCGCCAAGGAAAGCCTGATCGGCTACCTGTTGAGGTCGAAGAAGTGACGCCAGGCGGGCAACAGACATATCAGGGACGCGCGGCTGTGGGGACCCACGGCCGCCTGCAAGGGACGGCGGAGTAAGGCCATGACCAACCTCAAGAAAATCAGCATCGACGGGACCCTGGTCGAGGTCGATGGCGCGATGACCATCATCCAGGCGGCGGAAGTCGCCGGGGTCGAGATCCCGCGGTTCTGCTATCACGAACGCCTGTCGATCGCCGGAAACTGCCGGATGTGTCTGGTCGAGGTGGTGGGCGGCCCGCCGAAGCCCGCGGCAAGCTGCGCGATGCAGGTGCGTGACCTGCGGCCGGGGCCGGAAGGCCAGGCCCCCGTGGTCAAGACCCGCTCTCCGATGGTGAAGAAGGCCCGCGAAGGGGTGATGGAGTTCCTGCTCATCAACCACCCGCTCGACTGCCCGATCTGTGACCAGGGCGGCGAATGCGACCTGCAGGATCAGGCGATGGCCTACGGCGTCGACTTCAGCCGCTACCGCGAGCCCAAGCGCGCGACCGAGGACCTGAACCTTGGCCCCCTGGTCAAGACGGCGATGACGCGCTGCATTTCCTGCACCCGCTGCGTCCGGTTCACCACCGAAGTCGCCGGGATCACCCAGATGGGCCAGACCGGGCGCGGCGAGGACAGCGAGATCACCAGCTACCTGAACCTGACGCTGGATTCGAACCTGCAGGGCAACATCATCGACCTGTGCCCGGTGGGCGCGCTGACCTCGAAGCCCTATGCGTTTACCGCCCGGCCGTGGGAGCTGACCAAGACCGAAAGCATCGACGTGATGGATGCGCTGGGGTCGAACATCCGCGTCGACACCAAGGGCCGCGAAGTCATGCGCTTTTTGCCGCGCAACCATGATGGCGTGAACGAGGAGTGGATCAGCGACAAGACCCGCTTCGTCTGGGACGGGTTGCGCCGCCAGCGGCTGGATACTCCGTATGTCCGCGAGAACGGGAAGCTGCGGAAGGCGACCTGGGGCGAGGCGCTGGAGAAGGCCTCTGCCGCGATCAAGGGCAGGAAGGTGGCCGGTCTGGTCGGTGATCTGGCCCCGGTCGAGGCGGCCTATTCCCTGAAACTGCTGGTCGAAGCGCTGGGCGGTCATGTCGAGTGCCGCACCGACAACGCCAGGCTGCCGATCGGCAACCGCTCTGCCTACGTCGGCACGGCGAAGATCGAGGACATCGACACCGCCAAGGTGATCCTGCTGATCGGGACCAACCCGCGTGTCGAGGCTCCGGTCCTGAACGCCCGGATCCGCAAGGCCTGGACCAATGGCGCGATGGTGGGGCTGTTCGGCGAGCAGGTCGATCTGACCTATGACTACAAGCACATGGGAAGTGATCGCGCGGCGCTGGTCGATCTGGTGGGCCGGGTGACAGAGAAGCCGGACACGCTGGTCATCATCGGCCAGGGTGCCATCAACGAGGCTGACGGCGAGGCAGTGCTGAGCCAGGCGATGGCCTATGTTCAGGGGTCCGGCGCGAAATTCCTGGTGCTGCACACGGCGGCGGGCCGCGTTGGCGCGATGGATGTGGGAGCGGTCACCCAGGGCGGTCTGGCCGCAGCGACCGAGGGGGCCGAGGTGATCTACAACCTGGGCGCCGACGAGGTCGAGATCGCCCCCGGTCCCTTCGTGATCTACCAGGGCAGCCACGGCGACCGGGGTGCCAACCGGGCCGACATCATCCTGCCGGGCGCGGCCTATACCGAAGAGAACGGGCTGTTCGTCAACACCGAGGGCCGCCCGCAGCTGGCTTTGCGGGCCGGCTTTGCCCCGGGCGAGGCGAAGGAAAACTGGGCGATCCTGCGCGCTCTGTCAGCCGAAGTGGGCCAGCAGTTGTCCTGGGATTCGCTGGCCGCCCTGCGGTCGGCGCTGGTCAAGGCGCATCCGCATCTGGGCCGCATCGACGAGGTGCCGCACAACGACTGGCAGCCGTTGCCGCTCAAGGCTCCGGCCAAGGCCACGTTCCGCAACGCGATCAAGGATTTCTACCTGACCAACCCGATCGCCCGCGCCTCGGCGGTGATGGCCGAGCTGTCGGCGATGGCAAAGCACCGGGCAGCGGCCCCGATTGCGGCGGAGTAAGATGACGCAGCGCCTCTGCCTGCTGGCGACCCTTGGCACCGCGACAGCGGCGCTGGGGGCTTGCGCGCCAGCCGGAGAGGTGCCAGAGGAGCGCGGGCAAGCGCCGGTCTATCAGGGGGTCTCGACGATCCTGCTCGACACGGACCTGGTCAGCCTCACGGTCGCGATGACCGGGGCGAAGGACGGGTCGCAGGTCGAGGCCTATGGCCGCTGCGCTGCCGCGCACTATGCGCTGGAGCAAGGATTTGGCTTCGCACGCCAGGTGCGGACCATCGTGAGGAAGGACGGGCGGACTTGGGTCGGGGATGCGGTCTATCTGCTCTCGGCCGAGCTGCCCGAGGGCCTTCGCATCATCGACACCGCCAAGGCGGTGGCCGAGTGCGAAGTGCTTGGAATACCGACTGTTTGAGGATGAGGGACTGACATGGACGGGTTTCTTGCCACGGGGTTCGGGACGCTTGTGCTGATCGCGGCGCAGTCGCTGCTGATCGTGGCCTTCGTGATGATCAGCCTCTTGTTCCTCGTCTACGGCGACCGCAAGGTCTGGGCGGCGGTGCAGATGCGGCGCGGCCCGAACGTGGTGGGGCCGTTCGGCCTGCTGCAATCGGTGGCCGATGCGCTGAAGTATGTGGTCAAGGAAATCGTGATCCCGGCGGGCGTCGACCGTCCGGTGTTCTTCCTGGCACCGATGCTGTCCTTCGTGCTGGCGATCCTCGCCTGGGCGGTGATCCCCTTCGATGACGGCTGGGTGCTGGCCAACATCAACGTGGCGATCCTCTTCGTCTTTGCGGTGTCCTCGCTGGAGGTCTACGGCGTCATCATGGGCGGCTGGGCCTCGAACTCGAAATACGCCTTCCTTGGCAGCTTGCGGTCGGCCGCGCAGATGATCTCTTACGAGGTGTCGCTGGGTCTGATCATCATCGGCATCATCATCTCCACCGGCGCGATGAACTTCGGTGCCATCGTGGCGGCGCAGGACGGCGACTGGGGCCTGTTCAACTGGTACTGGCTGCCGCATTTCCCGATGGTGTTCCTGTTCTTCATCAGCGCCCTGGCCGAGACCAACCGCCCGCCCTTCGACCTGCCGGAAGCGGAATCCGAACTCGTCGCCGGGTTCATGGTGGAATACTCGTCCACCCCCTATCTGCTGTTCATGGCCGGCGAATACATCGCCATCTTCCTGATGTGCGCGCTGATGTCCTTGCTGTTCTTCGGCGGCTGGCTGTCGCCGATCCCCGGCCTGCCCGATGGCTGGTGGTGGATGGTCGCCAAGATGTGGTTCTTCTTCTTCATGTTCGCCATGGTGAAGGCCATCGTCCCCCGCTACCGCTATGACCAGCTGATGCGGATCGGCTGGAAGGTCTTCCTGCCGATGTCGCTGGCCTGGGTGGTCATCGTGGCGTTCCTTGCGAAATTCGAAGTGCTCGGCGGCTTCTGGGCCCGCTGGGCGGTGGGAGGGTGATGATGCGCGCACACCTCGCAAGATTGAACACACCGGGCCTAGCAACAGCGATGCTGCTTTCTTCCCTGGGTGCTACGGCATCGGCGCAGCAGTCAAAACCTACTCCTCGTCAGTTGGCCGAAGATTTGTGCGGAACGCAGCTTTTGGCATTTGAGGCGAGTGCAGGAGCGACGCCTTCGCCTTGGCAAGGACCCGCGGCCAGGTCAGAACTGCCAGCTTGGATGACCCCGGAAAGTGCCCGAATTCGTGTATGGGCTATTTCCGCCCTAGCGCTCGTGGATACAGTTTCGGCGGCGCCCTTAGCGGTCCGATCGTCAGAGTTTCGAGATGAAGCAGTCGTCCGTCTTCGCGCAGGGCTTTCCGTCACAAAATGCTTGACGCCCACGGATGATCATTGGCGGGGAGCGGAGTTCCCCGAAGACGACACGCTTATGGCAGAAGATCAGACGTTCATCAAGGAAATGCGGTCCACTGAGTGCTTCGTGGAAAACTCAGAAGACTTGCTTGAGGTGCTTGTCAGTGACCTAGAGGGCGCTGCGCTCCAAGATGCGATTGAAGAGCAGATACAGGAACGTAAGAAGCCCTGCGAGACGAAGGATTGATGATGTCCAACATCGACTGGACCCGCGCCACGAAGTATTTCCTGCTGATGGATTTCATCAAGGGCTTCGGCCTGGGGCTGAAATACTTCTTTGCGCCGAAATCGACGGTCAACTACCCGCACGAGAAGGGGCCGCTCAGCCCCCGCTTCCGCGGCGAACATGCGCTGCGCCGCTATCCCAACGGCGAGGAACGCTGCATCGCCTGCAAGCTTTGCGAGGCGGTCTGCCCGGCGCAGGCGATCACCATCGACGCCGAACCGCGTGAGGACGGCTCCCGCCGGACCACGCGCTATGACATCGACATGACCAAGTGCATCTACTGCGGCTTCTGCCAGGAGGCCTGCCCGGTCGATGCCATCGTCGAAGGCCCGAACTTCGAATTCTCGACCGAGACGCGGGAAGAGCTGTTCTACAACAAGGACCGCCTGCTGGAAAACGGCGCCCGCTGGGAAGCCGAGATCGCCCGCAACCTTGAAATCGACGCCCCCTACAGGTGATCCCATGACCGACGATTTCGCCAAGATGTTCGCCTCGATGATGGAGCAGGGCCAGAAGATGGCCCAGTCCTTCATGCCCGGCATGGAGAACGTCGATGCGAAGGCGTTCGAGAAGTTCTTTCCGGCGATGCCGAAGGAACTGCTGGAGATGTGGTTCGGCAAGACCTTCAACCCCGAGGGCCTGGATGCCCGCACCCGGTTTCTGGTGACAATCGCCGCGCTGACGGTGCTGGGCCCGCTGGGCGAGCCGCAACTTCGGATGACGATCAAGAACGGCCTTGCCGCCGGGGCCACCAAGCGCGAGGTCGCGGAAGTGATCTGGCAGATGTCGATGTTCGGCGGCGTGCCCGCCATGCAGAAGGCGCTGGAAATCGCGCAAGTAGTCTTCGCCGAGACCCCTGAGGAGAAAGACGCATGACCGTCTTCAGTTTCGCCTTCTACATGTTCGCCATAAGCACGGTCGCCTCGGGCCTGATGGTGACGCTCAGCCGCAACCCGGTGCATTCGGTGCTGTGGCTGATCCTGGCATTCCTGTCCACCTCGGGCCTGTTCGTCATGCTCGGGGCCGAGTTCGTGGCGATGCTTCTGGTCATCGTCTACGTCGGCGCGGTGGCGGTGCTGTTCCTGTTCGTCGTCATGATGCTGGACATCGACTTTGCTGCCCTGAAAGGAGAACTTGCGCGCTACATGCCCCTTGGCCTGCTGATCGGCGTGGTCCTTCTGATGCAGGTCGCCATCGGCGTCGGCGTCTGGACGGCGGCGGACGGGGCCGAGGGCTTGCGTCAGGCCGTGGCCCCCGCCCCGACCGAGATGGAGAACACCCGCGCGCTGGGGATGATCCTCTACGACCGCTATTTCCTGCTGTTCCAGCTCTCGGGCCTGATCCTGCTGGTCGCGATGATCGGGGCGATCCTGCTGACCCTGCGCCACAGGAAGGACGTCAAGCGGCAGGACGTGCTGCAGCAGATGTGGCGCGACCCGGCCAAGGCGATGGAGCTGAAGGACGTCAAGCCGGGGCAGGGGTTGTAGGTCGGGGTTCGCCCCGACCCCGAACAATGTCGGGGTGAACCCCGACCTACGAAAATGGCCGAAACGGCTGACGAGGGAACGAGACGATGATCGGACTTGAACATTACCTGACGGTGGCGGCAGCGCTGTTCGTCATCGGGATCTTCGGGATCTTCCTGAACCGGAAGAACGTGATCGTCATCCTGATGTCGATCGAACTGATGCTTCTGGCCGTGAACATCAACCTCGTCGCCTTCTCGTCCTTCTCGGGCGACCTGGTCGGCCAGGTCTTCACCATGTTCGTCCTGACCGTCGCCGCCGCCGAAGCGGCGATCGGCCTGGCCATCCTTGTCGTCTTCTTCCGCAACCGCGGCACCATCGAGGTGGAAGACGTCAACGTGATGAAGGGCTGAGCCATGACCGCCGTCGGGGAGCGCAACGTGTTCGGGATGCGGGTGACGGGCCAGACGGGCCCGATGCTCGGCCTCGAGAGCGAGACATGCCACGCCGCCGGGGCTGCTCCGGTGCAGGAATTCCAATCTACGCGCTGCGGATCAAACCGCTGTGGCGCGACCCAAGGCAGGACCGAGTAAATGGCAACGATCATCCTCTTCGCTCCCCTGATCGGGGCCCTGATCTGCGGCTTCGGCTGGCGTCTGATCGGCGAGAAGGCGGGCCAGGTCATCGCCACCGCGCTGGTCTTCCTGGCCGCCGCCCTGTCCTGGCAGATCTTCCTGACCTTCGACGGCGAGACGCAGCGCATCGTCCTGATGCGCTGGATCGAATCCGGCACCATGGGCAGCGAATGGGCGATCCGGCTGGACCGGCTGACCGCGATCATGCTGGTTGTGGTGAACTCGGTCTCGGCGCTCGTCCACCTCTACAGCTTCGGCTACATGGCGCATGACGAGAACTGGCGCGAGGGCGAGCGTTACAAGGCCCGCTTCTTCGCCTACCTGTCGTTCTTCACCTTCTCGATGCTGATGCTGGTGACCGCCGACAACCTGGTGCAGATGTTCTTCGGCTGGGAAGGCGTGGGCGTCGCCTCGTATCTGCTGATCGGCTTTTACTACCGCAAGGCCAGCGCGAATTCGGCCGCCATGAAGGCCTTCATCGTCAACCGGGTCGGCGACTTCGGCTTTGCGCTTGGCATCTTCGCGCTGTTCTACCTGACCGACAGCATCCGCTTTGACGACATCTTCGCCGCCGCCCCCGCGCTGGCCGAGACGAACCTGACCTTCCTGTGGACCGAATGGAACGCGGCGAACCTGATCGGGGTGCTGCTGTTCATCGGGGCGATGGGGAAATCGGCGCAGCTTTTCCTGCACACCTGGCTGCCGGACGCGATGGAGGGGCCAACGCCGGTTTCGGCGCTGATCCATGCCGCGACGATGGTGACGGCGGGGGTGTTCCTGGTCTGCCGGATGTCGCCGGTCTACGAATACGCGCCGCAAGCGCTGGCCTTCATCACCGTCCTTGGGGCCTGCACGGCCTTCGTCGCGGCGACCATCGGTCTGGTGCAGAACGACATCAAGCGCGTGATCGCCTATTCGACCATGTCGCAGCTGGGCTACATGTTCGTGGCCGCCGGGGTGGGGGTCTATTCGGTGGCAATGTTCCACCTGTTCACCCACGCCTTCTTCAAGGCCATGCTCTTCCTGGGCGCAGGCTCGGTGATCCATGCGACCCACCACGAACAGGACATGCGCTATTATGGCGGGTTGCGGAAGAAGATCCCCTACACGTTCTGGGCGATGATGATCGGGACACTGGCGATCACCGGGGTCGGGATTCCGCTGACCTATTACGGTTTTGCCGGGTTCCTGTCGAAGGACGCGGTGATCGAAAGCGCCTGGATCGGGTCGGGCTTTGCCTTCTGGCTCCTGGTCGTCGCCGCCTGCTTCACCAGCTTCTACTCCTGGCGGCTGATGTTCATGACCTTCTTTGGCGAGTCCCGCGCCCACGGGAACGGGCATGGCCACGACGACCACAACGGCGCGGTGCACGACACCAAGGGCCATGACGACCACCACCACCACGAGCCGCACGAAAGCCCGCTGGTCATGCTGATCCCGCTGGGGGTCCTGGCCCTGGGCGCGGTCTTCTCGGGGATGCTGTGGTACAAGGTCTTCTTCGGCGACGAGACCGCGGTGCGGACCTGGTTCGGCATGGAAGCCGCTGCCCACGGCGAAGCATACGGAGAGACGGCCGAAGGCGAGGTTGCCGCAGCCAGCACCGAGGGCCAGACCATCGTCGCCGACGCGGCCACGACCGAGGCCGCCCCGGCCGAGCAACACGCCGCCGAAGCCCATGCCGTGGGCGTGGCCCCCAAGGGTGCGCTGGTGATGCTGCCCTTCACGCCGGAGGAACAGGCCGTGGTCGACACGCGCGTTGACCCCGACAAGGTGGCGAAGTCAGAGCATGCGCCGACCACGATGATCACCGCGGCCCACCTGGTGCCGACCTGGGTAAGGGTCTCGCCCTTCGTCGCCATGCTGATCGGCTTCGCCCTGGCCTGGCTGTTCTACATCAAGGACCCCAGCCTGCCGCGCCGCCTGGCCGCGCAGCAGCGTCCGCTGTATCTGTTCCTCTTGAACAAGTGGTACTTCGACGAGCTTTTCGACCTGATCTTCGTGCGCCCGGCCAAATGGCTTGGGGGCTTCCTGTGGAAGAAGGGCGACGGAGCGGTCATCGACGGCGCGCTGAACGGGGTGGCGATGGGACTGATCCCGGCGCTGACCCGTCTCGCAGGCCGCGCGCAGTCCGGCTACCTGTTCCACTACGCCTTCGCGATGGTGCTGGGGATCGTGATCCTGGTCACCTGGATGACGCTCTTCGGCGGCGCGAAGTAAGGGGCGCGCATCATGGAAAACCAGCTTCTCTCGATCATCACCTTCCTGCCGCTGGTCGCGGCGCTGATCCTCGCGCTGTTCATGCGCGGCGACGACGCGGCGGCGCGGCAGGGGGCGAAGTGGCTTGCGCTCTTCACCACCACGGCGACGTTCGTCATCTCGCTGTTCATCCTGTTCCGCTTCGATCCGTCGAACACCGGCTTCCAGTTCGTCGAAGAGCGCGAGTGGATCCTGGGCCTGACCTACAAGATGGGCGTCGACGGGATCTCGATCCTGTTCGTCATGCTGACCACCTTCCTGATGCCGATCACGATCTATGCCTGCTGGAACGTGGAGACACGGGTCAAGGAATACATGATCGCCTTCCTGGTGCTGGAAACGCTGATGCTGGGCGTGTTCATGGCGCTGGACCTGGTGCTGTTCTACCTGTTCTTCGAGGCCGGGCTGATCCCGATGTTCCTGATCATCGGCATCTGGGGCGGCAAGGAGCGGATCTACGCGGCGTTCAAGTTCTTCCTCTACACCTTCCTTGGGTCGGTGCTGATGCTGGTCGCGATGATCGTGATGTATTTCGACGCCGGGACCACCGACATCGTCGAGCTGCTGGCGCATGACTTCGGCTCCGAGACGTTCAGCCTGCTGGGCTTCCAGGTCGTGGGCGGGTTGCAGACCATGCTGTTCCTGGCCTTCTTTGCCAGCTTCGCGGTCAAGATGCCGATGTGGCCGGTCCACACCTGGCTGCCTGACGCCCACGTCCAGGCGCCAACCGCCGGGTCCGTGGTGCTGGCGGCGATCCTGCTGAAGATGGGCGGCTACGGCTTCCTGCGCTTCAGCCTGCCGATGTTCCCGGTCGGGTCCGACGTCATGGCGCCGCTGGTGCTGTGGCTGTCGGCCATCGCGATTGTCTACACCAGCCTTGTCGCGCTGGCCCAGACCGACATGAAGAAGCTGATCGCCTATTCGTCGGTGGCCCACATGGGCTTTGTCACGATGGGGATCTTCTCGGCCAACCAGCAGGGCGTCGACGGGGCGATCTTCCAGATGATCAGCCACGGCTTCATCTCGGGCGCCTTGTTCCTGTGCGTCGGCGTGATCTACGACCGGATGCACACGCGCGAGATCGACGCCTATGGCGGGTTGGTGAACCGGATGCCGGCCTATGCGCTGGTGTTCATGTTCTTCACGATGGCCAACGTCGGCCTGCCGGGCACCAGCGGTTTCGTCGGCGAATTCCTGACCCTGATGGGAGTCTTCCAGGTCAACACCTGGGTCGCCGCCGTCGCCGCGACCGGCGTGATCCTGTCCGCCGCCTATGCGCTGTGGCTTTACCGCCAGGTCGTCTTTGGCGACCTGATCAAGGAGGCGCTGCGCTCGATCACCGACATGGACCGGCGCGAGAGAGTGGTCTTCGCCCCCCTCATCGCGATGACCCTGATCCTGGGTGTCTATCCCAGCCTTGTGACCGACATCATCGGGCCTTCCGTCACGGCCCTTGTCACCGACTACCAGGCCGCGCTGCCCGCTGATGCGGCGGCGGTGGCCCTGAACGAAGGACATTCGGAATGACTTCCGCCGATTTCCAGACCCTCCTCCCCGAGATCGTGCTGACGGGCTATGCCCTGCTGGCGCTGATGGTGGCGGTCTACACCACCAAGGACAAGCTGGCCGCCACGCTGGTCTGGGCCACGGCGGGCCTCTTCGTCGCGCTGGCGCTTTACATCGGTGCGGCCGGGGCAGGCGAGCGGCTGGTCTTCAACGGCCTCTTCATCGACGACCCCTTCTCCCGCTTTGCCAAGGTGACGATCCTGTTGTCCGCCGCCGCCGTCCTGGTGATGAGCCAGGACTACATGACCCGCCGCGACCTGTTGCGCTTCGAATACCCGATCCTTGTGACGCTGTCGGTCGTGGGCATGATGGTCATGGTCTCTGCGGCCGACCTGATGACGCTTTACATGGGACTCGAACTGCAGGCGCTGTCGCTTTACGTCATCGCCTCGATCCGGCGTGACAGTGCCAAGTCGTCGGAGGCGGGCCTGAAGTACTTCGTCCTCGGCGCGCTGTCGTCGGGCCTGCTGCTTTACGGCGCGTCGCTGGTCTATGGCTATGCCGGCACCACCCAGTTCGCCGGCATCCTGTCCACCGTCCAGGACGGCGTGCCGCTGGGGCTGTTGTTCGGCCTGGTGTTCATGCTGGCCGGCCTTGCCTTCAAGGTCTCGGCTGCGCCCTTCCACATGTGGACGCCGGACGTCTACGAAGGCTCGCCCACGCCGGTGACGGCCTTCTTCGCCACCGCGCCGAAAGTCGCCGCGATGGCGCTGATCGCCCGCCTGGTGCACGACGCCTTTGGCGGCGTGCCGGGGCAGTGGGGCCAGGTGCTGGCCGCACTTGCGGTGGCCTCGATGTTCCTTGGCGCCGTGGCCGCGATCGGCCAGCGCGACATCAAGCGGCTGATGGCCTATTCCTCGATCGCCCACATGGGCTATGCGCTGATCGGTCTTTGCGTCGGCACGGCCTTCGGGGTGCAGGCCACGATGATCTACATGGCGATCTACGTCACGATGAACATCGGCACCTTCGCCTTCATCCTGTCGATGGAGCGTGACGGCCGCCCGGTCAGCGACATCGCGGGCCTGAACCAGTTCGCGAAGAAGGAACCCCTGAAGGCGCTGGCCATGCTGGTCCTGCTCTTCTCGCTGGCGGGTGTCCCGCCGATGGTCGGCTTCTTCGGCAAGTTCTACGTGCTGAAGGCCGCCGTCGATGCGGGCTGGGTCTGGCTGGCGGTGGCCGGTGCGGTGGCTTCGGTGATCGGCGCCTTCTACTACCTGCGCCTGGTCTACTTCATGTATTTCGGCGCCGAACGCGAGCCTGTCGACAGCCGGATGGCCCCGGTGCAATGGGGGATGCTGGTCGGGGTGGCCGCGATGATGCTTCTTGGCATCGTGAACCTGTTCGGGATCGAGGCACCTGCGGCCCTGGCCGCCGAAGCGCTTGTCCGCTGAGGGCCAGACGGCAGGGCGTATCGTCCTGCCCGAGATCGACAGCACCAATGCCGAAGGCTTCCGGCGGGCCGCTGGCCTGCCGGGTCCGACCTGGATCCTTGCCGGACTGCAGACGGCAGGTCGCGGCCGCCGCGCACGGCCCTGGACCAGCCCGCAAGGCAATTTCCACGGCACCCTGGTCCTGACGCCGACCGAGCCGCCCGAAACCGTCGCGCTCCGGTCCTTTGCCGCAGCCCTGGCCCTGCGCGATGCGCTGGTGCAGATGACCGGCCTGCCGCAAGGCTTCACGCTGAAATGGCCGAACGACGTCCTGTGCAACGGCGGCAAGATCGCGGGCATCCTGCTGGAATCCCAGGGGCTGAACACCCCCGAGCCGGTTCTCTGCATCGGCATCGGCGTCAACCTGATCGCCGCGCCCGACGCCAGCCAGATCGAAGCTGGGGCCGTGCCAGCCGTTTCGCTGCTTCAGGAAACCGGCCACCGCCTTACCCCGGACGCCTTCCTTGACCGCCTCGCCCCCGCCTACGCGGCCTGGGAGGCGACCTTCACCACCCAGGGCTTCGCTCCGCTGCGCGAGGCATGGCTGTCGCATGCGTCCCGCCTCGGCCAGCCGATCCGCGCCCGCACGGGCACGGTAACCCGCGAAGGCACCTTCGAGACGATCGACGCCCAGGGCAACCTGATCCTGCGCACCGGCCAGGCCAGACTTGCCATCCCCGCCGCCGAGGTGTTCTTCTGATCCCCGCTTTCATCTTCGCCCGAATATCCCAGGGGTGCAGCCTTGGTTGCGCCATGGGTCCAAGTCACCAAGGCTGCTCGGGGGGGTGAAACCCCCGGTCCGCCCCTTCACCCCGAGACCACGCTCATGCTTCTTGCCATCGACTGCGGCAATACCAACACCGTCTTCTCGATCTGGGACGGCGCGCGCTTCCTGGCCACCTGGCGCATCGCCACCGACCACAAGCGGACGGCGGACGAATACTTCGTCTGGCTCTCCAGCCTGATGGCCCTGACGAAGACCGAAGCGACAGTGACCGAGGCGATCATCTCCTCGACCGTGCCCCGCGTTGTCTTCAACCTGCGGGTCCTCTGCGACCGCTACTTCGGCTGCCGGCCGCTGGTCGTGGGCAAGCCCGACTGCAAGCTGCCCGTCCCCCCGCGCGTCGATCAGGGCACCACGGTCGGCCCCGACCGGCTGGTCAACACGGTCGCCGGCTTTGCCCGGCACGGCGGCGACCTGATCGTCCTCGACTTCGGCACCGCCACCACCTTCGACGTCGTCGACAGCGACGGCGCCTATATCGGCGGAGTCATCGCGCCAGGTGTGAACCTCAGCCTCGAAGCCCTGCACATGGCGGCGGCCGCATTGCCGCATGTCGACGTGGCCAAGCCGCTGAAGGCCATCGGCACGAATACGGTGGCCTGCATGCAATCCGGCGTGTATTGGGGCTATGTCGGTCTGATCGAGGGCATCGTGCGCGAAGTGCGGCGCGAACGGGACCGGCCGATGAAAGTCATCGCGACGGGCGGCCTTGCCTCCCTTTTCGCGCAAGGAACCGAGCTATTTCATGCGATCGAGGACGATCTGACCATGCACGGCCTCGTCCTGATCAACGACCTGAACAAGGAATACCCATGAGCGCGAACCGCCTGATCTACCTTCCCCTCGGCGGTGCCGGCGAGATCGGCATGAACTCCTACGTCTTCGGCTACGGGCCGAAGGGCAAGGAACGGCTGATCCTGGTCGACGTCGGCGTGACCTTCCCCGACATGGACGGCTCGCCTGGGGTTGACCTGATCCTGCCCGACGTCAGCTGGCTGCACGACAAGCTGGACCGGCTGGAGGCGATCTTCATCACCCACGCGCATGAGGACCACATCGGCGCCCTGGCACCGCTCTGGCCCGAGCTGGGCAAGAAGGTCTATGCCCGCCGCTTCACCGCGACCATCGGGCGGCTCAAGTTCGAAGAGGCGGGCCTGCCCGTCGACCAGATCGTCGTGGTCGAGCCGCGCCCCGCCACCATCGAGGTCGGCCCCTTCAAGGTGCAGTTCGTCCCGGTCTCGCATTCGATTCCGGAAAGCTCGGCCCTGGTGATCGACACCCCCGCGGGCCGGATCTTCCACTCTGCCGACTTCAAGATCGACCACACCCCCGTCGTGGGCGAGGGCTGGGACGATGCCCGGTTCACCGACATCGTGGCCGAGCGTCCGGTCAAGGTGATGACCTGCGATTCCACCAATGTCTTTTCGACCCATGCGGGCCGGTCCGAGGCGACGCTGGCCGAACCCCTGACCGAGCTGATCCGCAGCTGCTCGGGCATGGTGGTGGCCACCACCTTCGGCTCGAACGTGGCCCGCCTGAAGACCCTGGCCGAAGCGGGGCGTGCCGCCGACCGGACGATCTGTGTCCTGGGGCGGTCGATGAAGCGGATGCTTTCGGCGGCGGAGGAAGCGGCGGTGCTGTCCGGCTTTCCGAAGACCGTGACGCCGGAAGAGGCGCTGGAGGTGCCGCGCCGCAATCTGATGCTGCTGGTCACCGGCAGCCAGGGCGAACGCCGTGCGGCCTCGGCTCAGCTGTCGCGGGGCAAATATCTGGGGCTCGAAATGAAGGAAGGCGACACCTTCCTCTTTTCGTCCAAGACCATCCCCGGCAATGAGCGCGATGTCCTGCGGGTCTGGAACGCGTTTTCCGAACAGGGCGTGCAGGTGATCGACGACCAGGGCGGCCGCTACCACGTCTCGGGCCACGCGAACCGCCCGGATCTGGAACATGTCCACCGGCTGATCCTGCCCGACATGCTGATCCCGATGCATGGCGAACACCGGCACCTGGCCGAACATGTCCGCATCGCCACCGAAAGCGGCATCGCGGCCTCGGTGGCGGTGAACGGCACGATGCTGGACCTGACCGGCGATGTCCCCGTGGTGGCGGAATATGTCGAGACCGGCCGGACCTACCTGGACGGGACCGCGATGGTCGGTGCGATGGATGGTGTCATCCGCGACCGCATCCGCATGGCGCTGAACGGCCATGTGACCGTGACGCTGATCCTGGACGAGACGAACAGCCCGATGGGCGAACCCTGGGTGGAACTGATGGGCCTGGCCACGACCGGAAGGGGCGACCGTCCGCTGGCCGAGACGATGGAGGCCGATCTTGACCAGGTGATTGGCCGTCTTGGCCGCAAGGTGCTGGCCGATGACGTGAAGCTGGAGGAAGAAATCCGCCGCGTCGTGCGCCAGGTGTCGATGGAAGAGATCGGCAAGAAGCCCGAGGTCAACGTGGTGATCAGCCGCCTCGTCGCCGAATAGGCCCGCCACAAGGAAAAAGGCCCCGTCCTGGACAAAGCGTCCTGGACGGGGCCTTTTGCATTTCCGGCGGCTGGATCAGCCCGCGGTTCCGGTTGCCTCTTCCAGCTCTTCCGTCTTCGAGGGTTTCAGCGCAAAGCTGCGCAGGATGAAGTCCGGCACATGGTCGCCCATACCGATCACCGACGGCCCAAGGTCACGGTCGCGGCGATAGTCGCGGCGGTCATCGCGGCGGTCATCGCGACGGTCCTCGCGCGGCTCGCGGCGGTCGTCCCGCCGTTCGCCCCGACCTTCACTCCGGCCTTCAGTGCGGCCTTCGCTCCGCGCCTCGGTGCGGGCTTCAGTCCGCGCTTCGCTGCGACCCTCGCTGCGGGCTTCGCTTCTTGGCTCGTGACGGTCGCCGCGGTCTTCACGGCGACGGTCGGCCCGCGGCTCGCGGCGCTCTTCGCGCGGAGCCGCTTCGACGACCTCGGGCTTCGGGGTCGCAACCAGCGGCTCCATCGGCGCGCTTTCGTCATGTGCCTTCACGGGACGGTCGCGGTCACGGCCCCGACCACCACGTTCGCGGCCCTTGCGCTCTTCGCGCGGGCGGTCGGGCTTGCCTTCGCGGGTATCCGGCTCGAAGCCTTCGGGCAGCGCGCCCCGCGGGATTTCGGTCTTGATCAGGCTTTCGATGGCTTTCAGATACTTCTCGTCCGAGGGCACCGAAATGGTCAGGGCCTTGCCCAGGCGACCGGCGCGACCCGTGCGGCCGATGCGGTGGACATAATCCTCGGGGTGGCTGGGCACATCGAAGTTGAACACATGGCTGACGGCCGGAATGTCCAGACCGCGCGCCGCCACGTCCGAGGCGACCAGAAGGTGCAGCGTCCCGTCGCGGAAAGCGTCCAGCGTCTTCATCCGCATCGACTGTTCCAGGTCGCCGTGGATCGGTGCCGCGTTGAAGCCGTGCGCTTTCAGCGACTTGGCCACCACGTCCACATCCATCTTCCGGTTGCAGAAGATGATCGCGTTGGTGCAGGCCTCGCCCTCGGCGCGGATCAGCGCGCGCAGGACGGCGCGCTTGTCGCCGAAGCTGCGATCCTTGCGGACGGGCTTCACCTCGATCAGGCTTTGCGTGATCGTCAGCGAGGCCGTCGCCTGGCGGGCCACCTCGATCTTGGCGGGGTCCTTCAGGAAGGTCTTGGTGATCCGCTCGATTTCCGGCGCCATCGTGGCGCTGTAGAACATCGTCTGCCGCTTGGGCGGGGTCAGCTGGAAGATGCGCTCGATATCCGGGATGAAGCCCATGTCGAGCATCCGGTCCGCCTCGTCGACCACCATGATCTGCACGCCGGTCAGCAACAGCTTGCCGCGTTCGAAATGGTCCAGCAGGCGGCCGGGGGTCGCGATCAGCACATCGACACCACGGTCGATCAGCTTGTCCTGTTCGCCGAACGCCACGCCGCCAATCAGCAAAGCCTTGGTCAGCTTGGTGTGCTTGGCGTAGATGTCGAAGTTCTCGGCCACCTGGGCGGCAAGTTCGCGCGTCGGCGCCAGCACCAGGCTGCGCGGCATCCGGGCGCGCGCGCGGCCCTGGCCCAGAAGCGTGATCATCGGCAGCGTGAAGCTGGCCGTCTTGCCGGTGCCGGTCTGGGCAATGCCCAGCACGTCGCGGCCTTTCAGCGCTTCCGGGATGGCCTGGGCCTGGATCGGAGTGGGAGTCTCATAGCCGGCTTCAGTGACGGCCTGCAGCACGCGCGGGTCCAGCGCGAGGTCGGAAAATCTGGTCATTAGCGTCCTATGGATGCGGTATCGGACCGCATGAATGATGGGACGCTAGTTTCCGGGCGCCCCGGCGTCTCGGCCCGATTGGCCGCGTGATCCGCGCATAAAGGAAATCCTGCCTCGGGTCAAGTCGGGTGCCGGATCGACTCTGGCAGCGCCGGAATCAGCCGCTGTCTGCCGCGCCCTCGGCGTCATCGCTGCCGCCCGTGTCGGAGGCCTGATCCGGCGGGATCGCCCGGTCCAGGCGCGCCAGGTGCTTGTCGGCCCGCATCATTCCGATCCGGCGAAACAGGGTGCCGGGGTCCTCGTTCAGGCGTTGCAGCAGATGACAGGCCAGCGGCCCCACCACCGGCTCTTGCCGCGCCTCGTTCCAGATCTGGGCCAGAAGGTTGATGTCCAGCCCGCCGGCCTCGAGGTTGAAATGCGGCATGCCCAGCGGCAGCCGTCGGCGGCGGACCCGGCGGGTCGGAAACGGGGTCTCGGCGGCATGGCCGGAATGGAAACGCTCGAACTCGTAAAGCTTCATCAATGAAAACAGGATGTTGATCGACAGGCCGATCCGGCGCTGCGCTTCCGTCTCGCCGTGGTCGCCGAAGGTGATCGCCGAGGAGATCAGCCAGCGCCCCGGCAGTTCCGGCAGCAGCGCCGTGCCTGCCTCGGTCCAGATGCGGCGAAAGAGGGCGGGGGTATGGGGCAGGAAGCGGCGCTTGCGAAGATGTGCGATCAGGATGGCGTTCAGCGCGGCAAGCTCGGGTTTTCCGGCCAGTTCGGTCCGCATGAGGTGCAGCTTCTTGGCGTGCAGCGACTGCCGCCCCTCAAGCGGAGGGATCGTCGCGGGGATGCGGGCGGCAAGCAGCGGGGCCAGGTCAAGGTCGGCCGGGGGGAACCAGTCGCGCGGTGCAAGCTTCAACTGCCGCCTGCGCTGCCTCCAGATCGCGACCAGACTGTCGGGCGCGCCGGGATAGGTCTCGATCGGTCCCTCGGTGTCGCTGTCCGTGTCGCCGTCCCTGTCGCTGGCTTGCTCGGGCGTCGTCATCGTGCTGGCAGCCTCCGCCCCTTGGTCCGCTGCAGGCTAGGGCGGGGCCTGCGGGGGGTCAAGCGGACCTCAGACCATCATTTCCTTGGTGGCGGTCAGCTTGACGCCCGGATAGTCGCGGACCACCCGGTCGATGTCCCATTGCAGGCGGGTCAGGAACACAAGGTCCCCGTCGCTGTCCTGCGCGATATGGCCCTTGTTGACCGACGCAAGCTTTTCCATCTCGGCCTTGTCGCCGGAAATCCAGCGCGCAGAGGTGAAGTTCGACGGCTCGAACCGGACGGGCAGGCTGTATTCCTGCTCGATCCGGCTGGCCAGCACGTCAAATTGCAGCGCGCCCACGACGCCCACGATGTAGCCCGACCCGATCATCGGCTTGAAGACCTTGGCCGCACCTTCCTCGGCGAACTGGGTCAGGGCCTTTTCCAGGTGCTTGGCCTTCATCGGGTCCATTGCGCGGATGGTCTGCAGCAGCTCTGGCGCGAAACTGGGGATGCCGGTGAAGCGCAGCGTCTCGCCTTCGGTCAGCGCGTCGCCGATGCGCAACTGCCCGTGGTTCGGGATGCCGATGATGTCGCCGGCCCAGGCTTCCTCGGCCAGCTCGCGGTCGGCGGCCAGGAACAGGACCGGGTTGGTGATCGACATCGGCTTTTTCGTGCGCACATGGTGCAGCTTCATGCCGCGTTCGAAGTGGCCGGAGGCCAGGCGCACAAAGGCCACCCGGTCGCGGTGCTTGGGGTCCATGTTGGCCTGCACCTTGAAGACAAAGCCGGTGACGGCAGGCTCGGACGGGTCGACCTGCCGTTCGGCGGCCTTCTGCGGCTCGGGCTCCGGCCCGTATTCGCCGATGCCGTCCATCAGCTCCTTCACGCCGAACGAGTTGATGGCGGACCCGAACCAGATCGGCGTCATCGAGCCGTTGAGGAAGGCCGCCCGGTCGAAGGCGGGCAACAGTTCGCGCGCCATTTCCAGTTCTTCATGGAACTTGGCCAGCAGGTCCGCCGGGATGTGCTCGGCCAGCTTGGGGTCATCGACGCCGGAAATCTTGATCGATTCCGCCACCTTGTTGCGGTCGGCGCGGTCCATGATCTCCAGCTTGTCATGCAGCAGGTCATAGGCGCCCACGAAGTCGCGCCCGACCCCGATGGGCCAGCTTGCCGGGGTCACGTCGATGGCCAGGTTCTCCTGGATCTCGTCGATGATCTCGAACACGTCGCGGGATTCGCGGTCCATCTTGTTGCAGAAGGTCAGGATCGGCAGGTCGCGCAACCGGCAGACCTCGAACAGCTTGCGCGTCTGGCTTTCGACGCCCTTGGCCCCGTCGATCACCATGATCGCGGCGTCGACGGCGGTGAGGGTGCGGTAGGTGTCTTCGGAGAAATCGCTGTGGCCGGGCGTGTCCACCAGGTTGAAGCGATAGTGCCGGAAATCGAAGGACATGGCAGAGGCCGAGACGGAAATCCCCCGCTCCTGCTCCAGCTTCATGAAGTCGGACCGCGTGCGCCGCGCGTCGCCCTTGGCGCGGACCTGGCCCGCCATCTGGATGGCACCCCCGAACAGCAGGAACTTTTCGGTCAGCGTGGTCTTGCCGGCGTCGGGGTGCGAGATGATCGCAAAGGTCCGGCGCCTCCGTATTTCAGGATTGGAGATTTCGGGCGGAAGGGGGGCGCGGTTCGACATGACGCCCCCCATAGCGCGCGGACGGGTTCGCCGCAACAGATGGGGCGTCTTGCCCTTGCAGGTGTGGCTGCTAGGCTTTGCCCAAATCAGGAGGGTTGCGCATGGATCTGGGAATTGCGGGCAAGCGGGCACTGGTCTGTGCCTCGTCCAAGGGGCTGGGGCGCGGCTGTGCCGAGGCGCTGGCCGAGGCGGGCGCCCTACTGGTGATGAACGCCCGCGGGGCCGAGGCGCTGGAGGCGGCAGCCGCGGACATCCGCGCGCGCCATCAGGTGAACGTGACGACCGTCGCCGCCGACATCACGACCGAGGCGGGGCGTGCGGCGGTGCTGGCGCAGGGGCCGTTCGACATCCTGGTGACCAACGCCGGCGGCCCGCCGCCGGGCATGTGGTCCGACTGGGGCCGCGAGGATTTCATCAAGGCGCTGGACGCCAACATGCTGACCCCCATCGCGCTGATGCAGGCGGTGCTGCCGGGCATGATGGCCCAGGGTTGGGGGCGGGTGGTCAACATCACCAGCGTTTCGGTCAAGTCGCCCGTGGCGGTGCTGGGCCTGTCGAACTCGGCCCGCGCGGGGCTGACCGGCTTCGTCGCGGGGACCTCGCGGCAGGTGGCGGGCAAGGGAGTGACGATCAACAACCTTCTGCCCGGCATCCATGCGACCGACCGGGCCATCGCGCTGGATGCGGCAGTGGTCAAGGCCAAGGGGATCAGCATGGAAGAAGCGATCAGCGAACGTGCCGCCACCATCCCGGCAGGCCGCTACGGCACACCGGCCGAATTCGGCGCGGCCTGCGCGTTCCTGTGTTCGCAACACGCGGGGTTCATCGTCGGGCAGAACGTCCTTCTGGACGGCGGTGCTACCAACGCGACGCTGTAGCCGCGCGCGGCTTTGCCCGGCCGGGGTCGAAGACGCCCAGCAGCAGCAAGAGCGCCCCGCCGCCGACCCAGGCCCAGCCGCCCGTGCCCAGCACGTCGTTTGCCAGAAGGAACAGGCGGTTGGCCTCCTCGATCGTCCATTGCGGCGGAACCAGGCCAAGCGCCGCACGCGATTGCCAGACGGTGATCCCGGCCAGTCCCACGACGCAGACGCCGGTCAGGAAGGCCAGCCAGCGCCTTTCCAGCCCGACCAGGGCCACCAGCACGAACAGCGCGGCAAGGACGAAGGACAGCAGGAAAAGCCGCACTTCGTTCGGGGCCTGGGTCAGGAAGGTTTCGACCGAGGCGCGGTCAAAGGCGGGCAGCGCGTCCCAGGGGGCCAGGTTGGCCCCGACCGGGGTGGCGACCCAGGGCAGGAACAACCCGGCCAGGATCGCGATGGCGCACAATAGCGCAAGCGGACGGAACAACATGGCCGGGACCTCTTGTCCGGGAATGAACAATCCCCCCATAGCGCCGCATTCTGTGCAAAACGTGGACAGTTTGCGCCAATTTTGCGGTCATCGGTCGCGGGGCAGGCGGTTGTAGCGCCAGAAGGGCGCTGCTAGACAACCCTCAGGACCACTCTTGGATGCAATGCCCGACAGCACTCCCCCACGGCTAGAGGTTCGCCACCTGGTCCGCTCTTTCGGGGGGCGGCGGGTGGTGGATGATGTGTCGCTTGCGGTCGCGGCAGGGCAGGTGACCTGCCTTCTGGGCCCCTCGGGCTGCGGCAAGTCGACGACGCTGCGGATCATCGCGGGGGTCGAGCGGGCCGATGCGGGCGAGGTGGTGCTGGATGGCCAGGTCGTGGCCGGACCCGGCGTGCATGTCCCGCCCGAACGGCGGTCGGTCGGGCTGATGTTCCAGGATTTCGCGCTGTTCCCGCACTTGACGGTGGCCGAGAATGTCGGCTTCGGTCTGCGGATCGACCGGATGGAAAAGGCGCGTCGGGTCGGCGAACTTCTGGAACGGGTTGACCTCTCCGGCTTTGGTCCCAAGCACCCGCACGAGCTTTCGGGGGGCGAACAGCAGCGCGTCGCCCTGGCGCGGGCGCTGGCACCGAAGCCAAAGGTCATGCTGATGGACGAGCCGTTCTCGGGCCTGGACAACCGGCTGCGTGACGGCATCCGCGACCGGACGCTGGAGCTTCTGAAGGAAGAAGGCGCGGCCGTGCTTCTGGTCACGCATGAACCCGACGAGGCGATGCGGATGGCCGACGAGATCGCCCTGATGCGGGCCGGCCGCGTGGTGCAGAAGGGCGCGCCCTACAATGTCTACAACGCCCCCCTGGACAAGGCGGCGGCGGCCTTCTTCAGCGATATCAACGTGATCCGCGGCACCTCTCGGGGGGCCTTGACCGACACGCCCTTCGGCGCCTTCCTGACGCCTGGCCATGCCGACGGCGGAGAGGTCGACATCGTGATCCGCCCGCAGCACCTGCGCATCGACTTCGACCGCGGCGGGCGCGGCCCGAACCCGACGCCGGAAGACGGGGTCCCGGCACGCGGCACGGTTCTGCGCAGCCGCTATCTGGGGCGCGAAAGCCTGGTCGATTTCGCGATGGATTTCGAAGGCGCGAAGCTGACTGCCAGCGTGCCTGGGGTCTTTCTGCCGAAGCCGGGGACCGTGCTGTGGCTGATGATCCGCCGCGACCGCTGCTTCGTGTTCGCCGCCAACTGAGCGCGCGCCCGGCCAGCGCCGGCTTGCCGGTGCCCGCCCGCCGCGATTTCGCCTTGCGGCATGGCAGGGGCCAACTGGCAGGGGTCTGTGAGCAGGGGTTTGGGCGGGGCAAATTTCTTGAGAAAGAAATTTGGCAAAATCCTTGCTCAAGGATTTTGGGGTCCCGGCATCACCCCTCCACTTCGATCCCCGATTGCGGCAACAGCGTTGCGACCTTGTACAGAAGGCTCCGCGCTGCCTTGGCCCGCGCATTGCCCTCTTGCCCGACATGGCGCAGCCCCTCGACCAGCGCCTCCAGCTCTTCGGGCGTCAGCATCGTCGGCGGCAGCATCAGGGGCGAGCGCAGGATGTAGCCCAGCCCCCGTTCGCCCGTCACCGGCAGGCCGGTCGCGGCCAGAATCTCCATGTCGCGCCAGATCGTCCGGGGCGAAACCCCGAGTCGCCGGGCCAGCTCGGACGCGGTGTGCAGTCTGCCGTCGCGCAGGGACTGGACGATGTCGTAAAGCCGGGCGTCGCGTTTCATGGGTCATCCGGGGGTAGGGTGGGCAATATTGCCCACCTTACTGACAAAATACTGTCAGTTGACTGCCCCGCGCAAGCGGCTTGGGTCTTGGAAGCGACCTCGAGAGGGGCGTAATCAGACAGCAGAGACGGGACATGGCCCCGCGTCGGGGCCGCACACGGAGGTTTGCATGTTTCAGAACATCGGTCTGCCAGGGCTTCTGCTGATTGCGGTCGTGCTTCTGGTGCTGTTCGGCAAGGGCAAGGTGTCCAGCCTGATGGGCGAAGTCGGCAAGGGCATCACCGCCTTCAAGAAGGGGGTCAGCGACGGCTCCAAGGAAATCGAGGACGCCAAGGCCGAAGAGGCCAAGGATGTGACCCCGGCCGAGAAGGACAAGGTCTGAACGACCTCGTCTGAAGGGAAAGCAAGATGGACTTCAGCTGGTCCGAGCTTCTGATCGTGGGCATCGTCGCGCTGATCGTCATCGGCCCGAAGGACCTGCCCGGCATGTTCCGCGAGTTGGGTCGCTTCACCGCGAAGATCCGCTCGATGGGGCGTGAGTTCAGCCGCGCGATGGAGCAGGCGGCCAAGGAGTCCGGCGTCAAGGACGTGGCCGATGACCTGAAGAAGGTCGCCTCGCCCAAGACGATGGGGCTTGAGGCGGTGAAATCCGCCGCCGACAGGTTCGAGAAATGGGACCCGATGAAGAACGCCGCGGTGCCCACCAAGCCGCTGACCCCGCCGCCGATGAGCCCGCCGTCGATGAGCCAGCCGCCGCCAGTGGCTGGGGCGCCGATGCCCGCCGCGATGACTTCGGCGGCCCCGGCTGCGGACAGGGCGGCGACTGCCGCCATGCCGGCCGCCCCGATCGGCCCGGCCACGGCGGCGCTTTACGAGAGGAAGGCGGCGCGCAAGGCGGTGCTGGACGAGGCCTCGGCAAAACTTAGGTCGTTGTCGCAGCCGGACGCTGCGGCACCGACCGCCGCACCCAAGGCACCGGGACGCCGCCGCAAGAAGCCGGACAGCCCGGCCGGGGACGCAGAATGACCGCCAAGGATGACATCGAGGACAGCTCGGCCCCGCTGGTCGAGCATCTGATCGAGTTGCGCAACCGGCTGATCTGGGCGGTCGGGGCCTTCCTGGTCGGAATGATCCTGTGTTTCATCGTGGCCGAGCCGATCCTGGACTTCATGTTGCAGCCGATCGAGACGGCAATGCGCGACCTCGGGAATCCGAACCCGGTGATGCAGTACACCGCGCCGCAGGAATATTTCTTCACCCTGGTCCATATCTCGGTTGTCGCCGGACTTATGGTCAGCTTTCCGGTCATCGCCTACCAGCTCTGGCGCTTTGTCGCCCCAGGTCTTTACCGCAACGAAAAGCAGGCCTTTCTGCCCTTCCTGATCGCCTCGCCCGTCCTGTTCTTTCTGGGCGCCGCCTTTGCGCATTACGTGGTGACGCCGATCGCGATGACCTTCTTTCTGGGCTTTGCGGATGCCTTTTCGGTCGTGACGGCGCTGTTGCCGGGCCTGTCCTCTGGCACCGGAGCCGCTGCCATCGTGCCCGCCGCGCCAAGCGAGGGGATCGAGATTGTCTTCCAGGGCAAGGTGAACGAGACGCTGGACATCAGCCTGAAGCTGATCCTGGCCTTCGGGCTTTGCTTTCAGCTGCCGGTTCTTCTGACCCTGATGGGCAAGGCCGGGCTGGCGACCTCGGCGGGTCTGGCCAACATGCGGCGCTATGCCATCGTCGTCATCCTGATCGTGGCCGCCCTGGTCACGCCGCCCGATGTGCTGAGCCAGATGATCCTCTTCTTCGCGGTCTACCCGCTGTACGAAGTGTCGATCTTCCTGATCCGCCGGATCGAGAAGCGGCGCGAGGCAGAGCTGCGCGCCCAGGGTCTTTGGGACGACGAGACCGATGCCGAGGAGACGGACAAGCCCGGGGAGACCAAGGCGTGACCGATCCCCTCGACCGGATCGCGGCCGCCCTGGAGCGGCTTGCCCCGGCGCCGATGCCCGCCCCGGACTTCACCGCCGAGGCTTTCGTCTGGCACACGAGCCCCGACCGGCTGGAGCCGGTGGCCCATGTCAGCCGCGTGGACCTGTCGCTTCTGGTCGGCGTGAACCGCTCACGCGATACGCTGCTGGAGAACACCCGGCACTTTGCGGTGGGATTGCCTGCAAACAACGCGCTGCTCTGGGGCGCGCGGGGGATGGGGAAGTCCAGCCTGGTGAAGGCAGTCCACGCCCAGGTCCGGGCCGAAGGCCATGACCTGAAGATCGTGGAGCTTTCCCGCGAGGACCTTCCGTCCGTCCAGCGCCTGCTGTCGCATCTGCGCGCGGCACCCTTCCGGTTCCTGCTGTTCTGCGACGACCTGTCGTTCAGCCACGACGACCAGCACTACAAGTCGCTGAAGGCGGTCCTCGACGGCGGGATCGAGGGGAGGCCCGAGAACGTGCTGTTCTACGCCACGTCGAACCGCCGCCACCTGATGCCCCGCGACATGATCGAGAACGAACGCTCCACCGCGATCAATCCCGGCGAGGCGGTCGAGGAGAAGGTCTCGCTGTCGGACCGCTTCGGGCTGTGGCTTGGCTTTCATCCCTGCTCCCAGGACGATTACCTGGAAATGATCCGCGGGTATTGCGCGGCGCATGGGGTGACGGTGCCGGGCGAGCGTCTGCATGCCGAGGCGATCGAATGGCAGGCAACGCGGGGCGGCCGGTCGGGCCGGGTGGCCTGGCAGTTCTTCTGTGACCTTGCCGCCCGCGAAGGGGTGCGGCTTCACCTGTGACGGCGGTTCCGGCTTGCCAGCGGCGGCATCCGGCCTTACCCCGGTAGAACAATGCTCACAGAACTTCTGGTCATTCTGGCCCTCATCGTCCTGAACGGCGTCCTCGCGATGTCCGAGCTTGCCATCGTCAGCGCGCGGCCCGGTCGGCTGAAGTCGCTGGAAGCGAAAAGCCGCGGCGCGCGGATGGCGCTTCGGCTGGCCGAACATCCGGGACGGTTCCTGTCCACCGTGCAGATCGGCATCACCGCCGTCGGCGTGTTGTCGGGGGCCTTGTCGGGGGCGACGCTGGGCCTGCGGCTGCAGCAGTGGCTGATGGCGCAGGGCGTGCCCGGCGACTGGGCCGTGACCCTGGGCGTCGGTGGCGTGGTCGTGGCGATCACCTATGTCAGCCTGATCGTGGGCGAGCTGGTGCCAAAGCAGATCGCGCTGCGCGACCCCGAGGCGGTCGCGATCCGCATGGCTCCGGCCATGACGTTCCTGTCGGTGGTCGGCGCCCCGGTGGTCTGGTTCCTGGACCGGTCAGGCAGGCTTCTGCTCTGGCTTCTTGGCCAGCGCGGGGCCAGCGAGAACCGGGTCACCGAAGAAGAAGTCCATGTCCTTCTGGCCGAGGCGCATGAAGGCGGCATCCTGGAAACCGAGGAACGCGAGATGATGGCGGGCGTCATGCGTCTGTCGGATCGGACCGCCAGCGCGCTGATGACCCCGCGGCACGAGGTCGAGATGCTGCCGCTCGATGCCACCGGGGCCGAGGCAGTGGCCGCGATCCGCAAGATTGCCCGCCCCCGGATGCCCGTCGCCAATGCCGAGGGCGACGTCGTGGGCATCGTCCTGCTGACCGAGGCCTTCCAGGTCGTCTCGCGGCGCGAAACCCTGTCGATCAAGGCGCTGGTGCGCGAGGTGCCGGTGGTCTCCGACCGGTCCGAGGCGCTGGACGTGCTGGAGATCCTGCAACGCTCAGAGCACCGCTTTGCGCTGGTTTATGACGAATACGGCCACTTCGAGGGCATCCTGACCACTGGCGACGTGCTGGAAGCGATCACCGGCGCGGTCGCCTCGTCCGAGGCCGACGAACCCGCGATGGTCGAACGCGCCGACGGCAGCTTCCTGGTCGCGGGCTGGATGCCGGTCGACGAATTCTGCGACCGCCTTGGCCTGCCGCGCGATCTGGCGGGGGAATATGACACCGTGGCGGGGCTGATCCTGCACCAGATGGGCCAGATCCCCGACCTGGGCGCCACGGTCACCGCCGAAGGCTACAGTTTCGAGGTGATCGACCTTGACGGCCGCCGCATCGACAAGGTGCTGGTGGGGCGGGTGCGCGCCTGACGCCGGCCCCTCACACCGGTCTCTCGGGGACCGACCCCGGCCGAGGCGTGCAGGCCTTGCCTCGTCGAGACGTCTGCTATTGCAGAAAGCCCACCGGGTCGAAGCTTTGCTTCGAGGTGTTGCGCACCTCGAAATGCACGAAGGCCGGATCGCCGGGCGCGACCTTGCCGATCTCCTGGCCCCGCTTCACCTTGTCGCCCTTCTTCACCACCAGGCCGTTCACCCCGACATAGACCGTCAGCAGGTCGCCCGCATGGCGGATGATGACGATGCCCTTGCCGGTGGTGTCCGCCGAGATCACCGTCACGGTGCCCGCATCCGCGGCCTTCACCGGGCTGCCTGCCGCGGCGGCAATGGCGATCCCCTGGTTCTTCTTCGCGTCATAGCCGCGGATGATCTTGCCCGCGACCGGCATCGCCATCCTCGACGTGGTGGTCTTTTCGGCCCCAAGATCGGGCGAGGGCGGCGTGGCCGAGGGCCTGGTCGCCGCCGCCTCGGTCGTCTCGTCCGGCAGCGGCTTGCTGGCCGAGGGCGGTTCGGGAGTTGGGCTGCCCGCGCCTGGCGGGGTCGGCACAGGTTCCGGGTTCGGCGCGGCAGCGGTGGCGATCGGGATGATCAGCGTCTGACCCTCGCGCACGGCCATGTCCGCGCCCAGCTGGTTCCAGTCGGCCAGCGCCTTGGCCGACACGTTGTAGGTTCGCGCGATGGTAAACGCCGTCTCGCCCCGCGCGACACGGTGGGTCAGGGGCTGGCCCGAGACCGGCTTTGACGCGGCGGGAGAGCTGGCGACCGGCGTCGGCCCGGCCTGGTCCAGCGCCGTGGTGGCGATCGAGGAAATGTCCACGCCCCCGCCCGATGGCAGGCTCGACCCGCCGATGAGCGCCGGCTGCGGTGCCGCCGCGACGCGCCTGGGCAGCAGAAGCATCTCGCCCTCACGCAGGGGGTCGGTCGGGCGCAGCGCGTTGGTGCGGGCCAGGTCTTCGGGGTTCATGCCCAGCCGGCCGGCCATGCTGGCAACGCTTTCGCCGCGCCGGGCGGTGGCCATCTGGTAGTCGGGGTAGGAAATGATGCCGTTCTGGTCCGGCAAGGGGGCCGCAGCCGTGGCCTGGCGCGCCGCTTCCGAGGTGTCGCCGCGCCCGGTCCGCAGGTCCCAGTCAAGGTTCCCGGTGTCCATGCAGCCTGCCAGCGCCAGCGCGCTTGCGCTCATGACCAGCGTTGCGCGAAGTCTGCCCGTCTTTGCCATGTGGTCCCGCCTGATAATCGCCTGTCCGGGTTGGCCCGGTTTCCGGGGCCCCCGATTTCTGCCGCGAATACTACTCGGAGCCGAGCCCTTCGACCAGTGGGACAAATCGCACTGGGCGAAGTTCTTCGTAGTCGAAACCGCTTTGGGTGCGCGTCACCTTGATCAGGGCCTGCACCGCGTCGGACTGGCCCACCGGAACGACCATGATCCCGCCGGGTTTCAGCTGCTCCAGCAGCGGGCCGGGAGGGTCCTCGGCCGCCGCCGTCACGATGATCCGGTCGAAGGGGGCCTGGTCCGGCAGCCCGTGCGAGCCGTCGGCCGTGATCGGCGTGATGTTCACCAGGTCAAGCTGGCGGAACAGCTCGGCCGCTTCACGGACCAGGCGGCGGTAGCGGTCCACGGTATAGACCCGCCGCGCCAGCTGCGACAGGATCGCGGCCTGGTAGCCCGACCCGGTCCCGATCTCCAGCACCGTGTCGCGCGGGCTTACCTGCAGTGCCTGGGTCATCAGGCCAACCACGGAGGGCTGGCTGATCGTCTGGCCGCAGGCGATGGGCAGGGGCATGTCCTCGTAGGCGCGGTCGGCAAAGACGTTGCGGACGAAAAGCCCGCGGTCGATCCTTTCCATCGCGGTCAGGACGCGGGCGTCGGTCACGCCGCGCGACCGCAGGGCAAAGAGAAAGCGCATCTTGCGTTCGGCAAGCTCGGAGGCGGGAAGGTCCTCCGGTCCCTGGGTCATGCCAGGCTCGCCTGCAGGTCGGCCAGCAGGTCATGCGCGGTCAGGTCGGCGCGCATCGGCGTGATCGAGATATAGCCATCGAGGTTCACCGCCGCATCGCTGCCGGGCAGGGTGGGCGTGTGCTGATGGCCGCCCTTGATCCAAAGGAACTTGCGGCCCGAGGGCGAGATATGCGGCTCGACGCTGAAGGCGGTGTCGCGGCGAAAGCCTTGCGCGGCCACCATCATGCCCTTGGTGGCGGCGGCGGGAAGGGGCGGGAAGTTCACGTTGTAAAAGCAGCGGTAGTCGCCCGTGGTCCAGATCCCCCTGTCCAGCAGCGCCCGCACGACGCCCGCGCCATGCAGCCGGGCGGAGTCGAAGGGATCGACCAGCCTGGCGTTGTCCGGGCCGAAGAACTGCGACAATGCGATGGCCGGGACACCCTGCAGCGCCGCCTCCATCGCCCCGCCGACGGTGCCGGAATACAGCACGTTCTCGGCCGCGTTGTTGCCCCGGTTGACGCCCGACAGCACCAGGTCCGGCCGGGCCCCGTCAAGGACATCGTAGATCGCCGCCAGCACGCAGTCGGCGGGCGAGCCCTCGGCGGCAAAGCGGCGGGGGCCAAGCTCGGCGATCATCATCGGGTGGGTATAGCTGATGCAGTGCCCGACGCCTGACTGCTCGAAAGCCGGAGCGACAGTCCAGACCTCGCCCTTGGGGCCGGCAATTTCGGTGGCGATCCGGGTCAGAACCTCCAGCCCCGGCGCATTGATGCCGTCGTCATTGGTGATCAGGATGCGCATGTTCGGGGGTTCCTTCGGTCTTGCATCTGATTAGACGAGGCCGAGGGGCGCTTCAAGGCAAAGGCGCGCATCCGGGGCTGCTCCTCGTGCGCCTTCGGCTTCTCGTCGCGGGACCTTGGCGGCGAGGAGAAGCCGAAG
>Ga0208735_100068_pt1 | contig 63266 bp, 58 predicted proteins | sample Subbio12Aug_8Aab_FD_184829 | JGI IMG/M metagenome (GOLD analysis project Ga0208735, IMG submission 184829) | Serpentinite rock and fluid subsurface biosphere microbial communities from McLaughlin Reserve, California, USA - CR12Aug_8Aab (SPAdes) | ecosystem: Environmental > Terrestrial > Deep... | reverse complement strand
CAACATGATACAAGTGCGCATCACCGCGGTAGTAGACGGCGACACCGTTTGGGCAACTATTAACCAAGTTGAGGAAAGTATCCGCCTGATTGGGGTGGACACCCCAGAGGTAGGGCGATGGCCGGAGCCATTTGGCAGAGAAGCTGGGGCGTTCACGCGCGAGAATTTATACCAGAGAACAGTATGGCTTGAGATTGGCGCAAGGGAGCGTGACCGCTATGGTAGGCTCTTGGCCTATGTGTGGCTGAAAAGACCAACGGTGATTGACGAGGCCGCAATTAGGGGAAAAATGTTCAACTCCAGGCTATTGCTCGAAGGCTATGCGCGGATGCTAATAATCGCTCCGAACGATAAATACGCGGCAATATTTGGTGCATTTCAACAGGAGGCCAGAAACGCTGGCCTCAGACTGTGGGAGACAATGGGGGATCTTGTCGTCTCTCCGTTTAGGGGCTCTATGGAAATGGGCAGGGCGACGGAGACTTCTTGGATTAACCCTTGAAGGAAAAGAGAATTTGCTTTACACACTCATCACCGTCAGTGCTTTCAGCGAGTTCTGCTTGTTTGGCGTTGCCGCTACCGCCTGTCAACGCCAGAGCCTCACTCGGCTGCAGCACCTTTAGGCCGAAGAAAATAATGGGACCCTTGATAAGCAGATAAAGAATTCTGCGGAATTGCCCAACAGCCGTGAAACAGTTACAGATTTAGGGAGGATGGACGTGGACGTTCAAACGGTCTTACAGGAACTGAGCCTCTTGAGTTCGGAGCGCACCAAGAAAGTGTATCTACGACAGGGGGCACGCGAGCCCCTTTTTGGAGTTGCCACCGGGGCGATGAAGCCACTAGTTAAAAAAATAAAGATTAATCAGCCTCTGGCGGAGGAACTTTACGCTACAGGAAATTTTGATGCCATGTACCTTGCCGGCATGATTGCTGACCCAAAAATCATGACAGATGCTGACTTTGACAGGTGGATGGAAAGCGCATACTTTTTCATGATTTCAGATTTTATCGTTGCGGTAACCCTTGCGGAAACGGATTTCGCTAAGACTACCGCTGACAGATGGATTGCCTCGGGCCGAGAACTTTATGTTTCTGCCGGATACAGCTGCTACTGTTGGTTGCTGGGCAACCGCAAGGATAAGGAGTTTGACAAAAACAGGTTACAGACCATGCTCGAGACGGTGGAGAAAACGATCCACGGCAGCCCAGACCGAGCCAAGTACGCCATGAACAACTTTGTCTACACCCTGGGGGTTTCCTATCTTCCCTTGCACGAGAGAGCCGCCGCCGCCGCCCAGAGCATCGGCGCGGTGGATGTGTACAACGGTAAGACCAAGTTAAGCGTCCCCGTGGCGGCTGATGAAATCCAAAAGGCGGCGGACAAAGGGCGGCTAGGCTTCAAACGGAAAAACGTCAGATGCTAGGTCTTGGTGACCACAGGAAAAATCCTCCCTCGCTATCTCCAGAGGAGATTCGCGGATGAGGGAGGACGGTTTTTAGTTATGGGGAAAGTACAAAAAGTGGCGCAGGCTACGGACTCATCCCACCAGAGGGATGCTGATTGCTTTGTCGAGGACTTTTAGTACCAAAACGGTCATGTCGTCCGTAACCACGCCGCCGGAGTTGTTCCTGGCGCGGTTTAATATATATTCCGCCAGATCCTTGGCTTTTTCGGCGGTGGCTTGACGCAACATTCGCCCCAGCCATTCTTCCTTATCCGCGATACCATCTTGCCCCTCTAGCACGCCGTCGGAGAGCATGACGAGAATATCACCCGAGGTTAGCGAGAGTTTCTGGGTCTCGACCTCAATGTTAGCTAGGATTCCTGCAGGCAAAGTGGTCGCTCGGATGACCTCTACCTTGTCGCCGCGCCTATGGTACGAAGCACTTGCGCCAATTTTCATGAGCTCTGCTTGACCGGTGTATAGGTCGAGGAGGGCCATATCTACTGTGGCAAAGGCTTCTCCTTGGGAGCGCAACGCCAGCACGGCGTTGATGGTGTGCACGGTCACATCCTTGTCGAACCCCGCACGCAGCATCTGTTCGAGCAGCGTTACCGCTGTGCGACTTTCTTGGCGAGCGAGGGGGCCGTCTCCCATGCCATCGCTGATCATGAGCGCGAGCTTGCCACCCACAAGTTCAGCTACGCGAAAGCTATCTCCGGAGACTCCTTGGGTGCGCGCTACTTGCGCCACACCGACATCAGTGGTCAGGACCCTCACGGTGGAAAAAAAGGTCGTACACTTGGACTTGCCGGTGAGGCTGGCGCAGCGGCGATTTTCGCGTAACACTTGCCTACCCAGTATTTCGGTCACAAGTGGAATGAGTAGCGTCGCGCAGTGATTTTGCTCCTGGGTGCAGGTATGCTTGGTTATCCTGGCTTCGATGCGGCCGTTTTCGACCTTGACTACCTCGACTAGGGGCGAAAAGACACCCTGCTCAGCGAGTTCTTTTTTAATTTTTTCTTCAGTCTCGGAGAGATACTCCACTTCTAGGTTAAAATCATTCACCAGCGAGGTCATAACTTTAGCGACACCATGCAGTTGCTTGGCTACGAGTTGGCGTGATTCGACGGCTCTCTTTCGCCAATAAAGGGTTTGTCGGTGCAATTCGCAGAGCGAGTTCAAGCTCTTGAGCAGGTCTTTGAAGCGTTGACATCGTCGCCGGACCGTTTCGGGCACTATGCCCATGGTCAAAGGGCCATGGAGGTCGGACAGGGCCAGCATGTCTAGAATTCCCTGGTATGTTTTGTAAAAATCCTTCCCCCAGCAGTCTTTGTGTTGCGGGCAATCTTCACATACATCGTTGGCCAGCCGCTCCATAAGTTTGTGCGTCTGCTGGTCAAAAGCATCTTCACATTGAGCTGTCGGGCAAAAAGTTTCGGCTAGTTCCCGAAAAACTTCGCTCAGTTCATCCAACCTTCGCCCAGCTAGAACCTGCAGGCGAGTGGCGTATCCAGTTTTTATGGGTGCCTCTTCGCGCAAGGCCATCGGCAGCAAGCGATAAATGTGCGAGCGCACCTGCGATGATGTGAGTAGCAGGAGCATGCTTGCTGCTAAAGATTCCAGTAGCCTGTCGGCAAGGTAGTCTCTGCCGCCAAAATTTACTGCGGTGAGCGCGGTCGCCGCCAGAAAACCCATGATGACCCCTGGTTTTTTCCAATCACGCAGTGCCCCGCCTACTAGCCCGGCAAAAGCATAAGTTCCTACGTAGCTCTGCGCCAGCGGATGCCCTAGGTACAATAGAAAGGAAGCCAACACTCCAACAGCTGCCCCCCAGGCAGTTCCGCCGATAAGGCCGGCGAGCATGATGAGATATTTAAGCGCTATCCCCTGCAAAGTAAAGCCGAGTAGGCTCAGGCCGGATAACCCAGTGATAATTAATGCTCCGGTGATAGCAACCGACATTATTTCTTCTGGCTTGAACCGCCGTTCAGTGCTAAAGGAACCCATAACTGATACGGCGTTAATAAAAATTAAGCTTGTGGCCACCGTCAGTGCCACTTCCAGTAGAGTGGAGATGATGTCGTAGAGGACAGGCGTTTGCCACCAGAGCAGGGGTAATCTCACGATAACTACAGCTAGCCCGGCCAGGCCAGCTCGCCATAAGCGCTCCCAGGAGTTCGGCACGAGTAATTTTTGGAGAACCAGGTAGACCAAGAACATCCCGAGCAGGCTAGACATTGGCAGCAGGCCGCCTCGCCAAAACATCCCAAGGCTCAAGGCTAAGGCCGTAGCCCATTCTAGGCCAGGGACCGCGATGCGCACAGCACTGAAGAATGCCAGCGCAAATGGCGACACCTCATCAAAGAGCGTAGCTCGTCCCAATAGCACTCCCGCCACAAACAGTGGGGCTAGGCGCACCGCATGGGACAATAAAATTTTGCGGCGGTTTCTTAACGGAATATTAGCCGTAAAAACAGCACTCATCGCTTTAGTCTGCAAGAATCCACCCCCTGTACAAAGTCAGTAATAGCAGTATAAATAGCTTTTACTTCACAATTTGTCGCTCTAAGGCGCGAATCAGGAGAAAAAACCGACAATTTTCGTACCTGCACTAAACCTAGGGCTAGCACTGTCCTAGGCAGAATTTGGTCTATGGGCTATAATGTAGCCTGGAGGAGATAGCGATGTCGTTTTCTATACTAGCGGTGCTAAAAAAATATCTCATGCCCCGCAAGGGGCGTTTGCTTCTTGTGGGCTCCTTGATGCTTCTTGCCTTAGCGATGCAATTAGTGCGGCCGCTCATTTTGCGGCATATTTTAGATGAAGCCATTTCCGGAGAGGGCATGGCTGTGCTCCAGCTTGGGGCCTTGCTCTTGGCAGTGGTGTCAGTGCTTGGGCATGTGTTTGGAACCATGACGCGCTACATGAGCGATGTTCTCGGCTGGGAAGCAACGAATGAACTGCGCGATGATGTTACTAAGCATGTGCTGAGGCTTGATCAGGCCTTTCACAAGGGTACGCGCCCCGGCGAGCTCATTGAGCGCGTGGATGTGGATGTCACCCGGCTCGCTAATTTCTTTGCGAACTTTACGCGGCACATTGTCATCAATGTCTTGTTCTTACTCGGGTCAATAGTGCTACTCTGGCGAGAGCATATGTGGGTTGGCGCAAGTTATGCGGCCTATTCAGTGCTTAGCATCGGGGCGCTAAGTTATCTGCGCCGCCTCGTCACCCCATACCAGGTGGCGGAGCGCAAGGCGTCAGCGCAGGTGTATGGTTTTTTGGGCGAGCAGTTGGCGGTTACGGAAGATATGCAAGGCCTGGGCGCTCAAAGCTACATGCTGGAGAAGTTACGCGCGGAGTTTCAGAAATGGCTGCCGCACCGCATTCGTACCTTTGTTTCTTACAATACACTGTGGTCTTCGGCTATCCTTGCCCATGTAGTTAATATTTCTCTGGCGGTCGGGTTGGCGGCCATGCTCTGGCAGCGCGGCCTTATCACCTTGGGGACAGTGTTCTTGATTGTGCATTATGCCGAACTTTTGCAGGTCCCCATTGAGCAAATCCGCATGCAGCTGCAGGAACTGCAGCGTGCCGCAGCATCGCTGCGGCGCGTGACGGAACTATTTAACACGAAGGCAATTTCACAACAGAGCACGGGGCATCATATTCCCGAAGGGCCCATAAGGGTGGTGGCCGAGGGACTAGGCTTTAAGTATGAAGACGGCGGTGCTGTGCTCGACGGGGTTTCGTTTGCTTTGCCGGCGGGGGAAGTGCTCGGCATCATTGGGCGGACGGGTAGCGGCAAGACAACATTGGCGCGCTTGGTGGCCAGACAGTATGACCCAAGTTTTGGGGTACTCGCGCTAAGTGGCGTGCCGACGACCGCAGCCACGCAGGCCACTATTCGCGAACGCGTCAGCTTCGTCGGCCAAGAAGTGCAGATATTTCATGCCACGGTGCGCGACAACCTCACCTTTTTTGGCACCTCTACTAATGATGCCGAGCTGATTGGTGTACTTTATGATTTAGGGCTAGGTGAATGGTTTGCCGCCCTGCCCGATGGTCTTGGAACGATGATGTCGCATGGGGGTAGTGGTCTCTCGGCGGGTGAGGCGCAGCTCTTGGCGCTGGCAAGAGCTTTTTTGCGTAACCCTTCCCTCGTAGTCTTGGACGAGGCCAGCGCTAAGATCGACCCCATTTCGGAAAAGCGCATTGATACTGCGCTCGAAAAATTGCTGGCCGGGCGCACGGGGATAATCATTGCGCATCGCCTAACTACTCTTGACCGCGTTGACCATATCTTGCTTCTTGACGAGGGCAAGGTGGTCGAGTACGGCCGGCAGCAAGAGCTCTTAAATAGCAGTACATCGCGCTATGCCGGTCTGCGCCGTCTGGGAGTAGAGGAGGTCTTGGCATGAAAGCCCTGCGTACCATTTGGGCGCTGATTGTTGCCCGGCCCTGGCTATACGCCCTCGACGTCTTCCTGTGGACGGTCATTCATGCCATACCACTAGTGCCGCCACTACTGCTTAGGCAGGTGCTTGACGCCTTGGTCGAAGACCCGGGTGCGGAGCCTGTTTGGTACTTTGTGGCCGCCATGAGTGGTTACGCCATTATTCGCATCGGTTTTATCTTGGCCGGGTCGGTAATCGACGCCGTGCATCGTTATCATGTGAGCGCTCTCTTGCGCTACAATGTCATGCGAAGCGTCTTTAAGCGCCCGGGTAGTGCGGCCATCGCGGTGCCACCGGGGGAAGCGCTGGACAGTGTGCGCGATGACACCGAGCACCTTGAGGACACCGTCAGTTGGGTTGCCGACTTCTTTGGCGAGTTGATGTTTGGCATAGGGGCCATCATCATCATGCTGGGCATTAACGCCCGCGTTACTGCCATTGTCTTCCTGCCACTATTGGTGATTGGGGTCATCTTCAACTTGGCTTCTTTGCGGTTAGAAAAATACCGCGCCGCGAGTCGTGATGCCGCCTCTGCTGTGACTGGGGTCATCGGCGAAACATTTACCGCAGTGCAAGCCGTGCAAATGGCTCAGGCCGAGGAACCAGTGGCTCGGCACCTCAAAAAGCTCAATCAGACTCGCGCCTCCTACGCTTTGCGCGAGCGAAAGTACAACCACCTGCTAGATTTTTCGTCGCACTGCACTATCAGCATCGGTATCGCCGCCATCTTATTGGCTGCCGGTCACGAAATGCGTCTTGGTGGCTTCACCGTTGGGGATTTCGCGCTCTTTGTGGCCTACCTTGACTATGTCACCGGCATTGCGGAATTTTACGGCTACTTTGTGGCGTACATTCAGCAGGGTGTGGTGGCGGTCACCCGCCTGCAGAACCTGCTTGGCGGCACAATTAAGGAGTTGACCGAGTCCAAGTATTGGTTTGCAAAAGCTAAAGAGCAAAAAATGGCATCAAGGGAAAAATTAGAGCAGCTGTCGGTGCGCGATTTGACCTACTTGCACCCGAATTCCAGTACAGGCATCCACAACATTACCTTTGACATCGCGGCGTCTACCCTCGTCGTGATTACGGGGCGCATGGGGAGCGGCAAAACCACCCTCTTGCGCGCGCTACTCGGCCAGCTCCAGCCAGCCTCAGGGCAAGTCTACTGGAACGACAAATTGATTGCCGACCCTGCCATGGCTTTGACGCCACCTTTGGCGACCTATGTTCGTCAAACACCGCTTCTATTAAGTGGCACCATCGAAGAAAACCTCCTACTAGGACACGCGGTAGAAAGCACAGCCTTAGGCAAGGCAATCAGGCTCGCCGTGTTCAATCAAGACCTAGACCGCTTCGACCATGGGTTAAAGACTATGGTCGGGGTGCGCGGGGTTAAACTTTCCGGGGGTCAAGTACAGCGACTCGCCGCCGCCAGAGCCATGGTCCATAGCCCCGAACTCTTGGTGTTTGATGATTTGAGCTCGGCCCTAGATATTAAGACGGAAGAAGAGATGTGGCGGCAGTTATTCGCGGAGCGGCAGGGCACCTACTTGGTAGTCTCACACCGGCCCCAAGTCTTGGTGGCGGCCGATAAGATAATAGTGCTTAAAAATGGTTCCATCATTGACCAGGGCACCTATCCTGAGCTTAAGGAACGGTGCGAGGAATTTCGTCAATTACTCAGTGCGCAGGAAAGCGCATAGATACAGCGGGCCTTTTTGCGGGTGGCCGTGTCGACTCATTTCGGCTCATAACCGATTGGTCCTAGGTTCGAGTCCTAGTGGGCCCACCAATGTAAGAGGCAAGAGGTAGACGATGCGCCGACTAACGGCAAATGACGAGCGACCGGCAAGAGCTGGTCGTTTTTGTTTATTCACTGGTCGCGCAGTTCTAGTAGTTTGCTTTGGTCAAGGATGCTAATAGTGCGCTTGTTGCAGGAGATAATCCCACCTCGCTGCATTTTCTTTAACTCCCTAGATAGAGTCGGTCTGGATACGTTCAGCTGCTCGGCCAGCGACTTTTTGGAAAATAGCAGCGTGATGGTGCTAATCTTCTGTCGTCCTTGCTCCATTGTCAGAAAATGGGCTATTTTTGCGCCAACTGACCGCAATGAGAACAATTCTATGGCATTACTAAGGGCTAAAGCCCTGTTCGAAACCGACTCGAGAAACTTAAGCATTAGCATGTTGTCGCGGGCAAACAGCTTTAACAGCTCCGTCTTGTTTATTAACCACACATGGCTGTTTTCGCAGGCCGATACTGTGGAAGGGTAGCAATCGATTGCCGCAAATATGGAGGCATCGGCAATCAGGTCGTACGGAAACCGCCTGCTCACAGTGATCACCTTGCCAGACGCCAGCAGCTTCTGGGCGTCAACAGCCCCTCTCAGGATGATCCCTAATGTATCAACTGGGCGTAGAGGCGAAAAAATCACCTCGTGCCGCTTGTAGCTCTTAATGTTAAAAGCAATACCCTTTAAGAGCTTCTCCACGTCGCCTGCTGACAAGTGATTAAACAGGCTACACTTGTTAAGTTGCGAGAGCATGCTGTTCACAGCCGAACCCCCTCTAAAGTTATATGTGTAGATGAAGAAAAAGTGTAACCCCAGATACTTTTTTATCGGGAGATTAACTGTATAATTGAATCATAGATGAACATGATTATCATTGTCAACGAAGGAGATTAAAATATGCGTTTGGTAATTGTGGCTGGACCTCCGGCAACGGGAAAGACGTCGGTGATGCTGCACACCCTGCGGCACATCTTGACGGATAAGATTCGCGTCGCGGTGTGCAAAATTGACTGTCTTGAAACCTCGGATCACAGCACGTATCGGCGCCTAAGTCTACCGGTAATGGTCGGTCTAAGCGACTACATCTGTCCCGATCATTTCTATGTGTCCAATCTAGAGGAGATTTTCGCTTGGGGGGAAAAGCAGCAAGCCGAAATCTTAGTGGTGGAAACGGCCGGCCTATGTCACCGTTGTGCGCCGGGCATTAAGGGGTGTCTATCCATCTGTGTGGTAGATAACTTAAGCGGCATTGATACGCCCAAGAAAGTTGGCCCTGTCTTGACAACTGCAGATGTGGTTGTGGTAACAAAAGGCGACATCGTTTCTCAAGCCGAGCGCGAAGTGTTCCGCAGGAGAATCGAAATGGTTAACCCTGCTGCTCATGTGCTTGAGATTAACGGTTTGACCGGACAGGGGGCCCTACGCTTAAAGAAAGTAGTGCTGGCTAGCCCTTCCATAGAAGGGGTTGAAGGGCGGGAACTGCGCTACCCAATGCCTTCTGCGGTTTGTTCCTATTGTAATGGCGAGACAGTTATCGGCAGCCGCTACCAGATGGGGAATGTGAAGAAAATTGTCTACAGGGAGGTCAGCAATGATTAGGAAAATAGCTGTCTTAGGCGGCATCACTAAGAGCGGCGTGAGGGAAACCCTGCGCATGGTAGAGATCTACCCTGGCGAGATTGTGGCCGTAGTCGGGCCCACTGGTTCCGGGAAAAGTCAGCTGATTTCGGACATCGAGTACTGGGCCGATGGGGATACCCCTTCGCGGCGGCAGATTCAGATCAACGACCAGGTGCCGGCAGAGTTCGCGGTAGAAACTAGCTTACGCAGACTGGTCGCCGAGATATCCCAGAACATGAATTTTGTCATCGATATGTCAGTACGGGACTTCTTGCTCTTACATGCGGAAAGCCGTCACATTGAAAATGCTCTCGAGGTCGCAAAAGCGGTGGTTGATTGTGCTAATCAGCTAACTGGCGAGCCTTTAATGATGGATGACAGCCTGACGGCGTTAAGTGGAGGTCAGTCGCGCGCCCTGATGGTTGCCGACGTCGCGCTTTTAAGTAACGCCCCGATTGTGTTGGTCGACGAGATTGAGAATGCCGGCATCAACCGCTTAAGTGCCTTGCGCCTGCTGGCGGGGCGGGGGAAAGTAGTATTAGTTGTCACCCATGACCCCTTGCTAGCGCTGCTAGCTGACAAAAGAATAGTGATGCAAAATGGGGGGATGGCCAAGTTGCTGACTGCAAGTCCCAGTGAAAAGGTTCTTGCTGGCCGCTTGCAGAAAATAGACGCGGTGTTATGCGAATTGCGGGAGCGTATCCGCCTAGGGGGCGAACTGACACCGGAAGCAATCAAGGAGGTGACCTGGCCGGATGCCCAGCGTGTTTCTGCATAGTCCACTAAACATCAATCTTTCTCTCGCCGATATGCTTAGGACCGCTGTAGGTGAGATAGGCCAAAAACACCACACGACAGTTCGGGTAAAGGCCTTAACTTGCCATCAGCGCGAAGACGGACAGTTGCCCTTAGCCATAGACGAGATAGACGATATGGTGATCACCTACGGCAGTGATTTAGCTGCACTTACCAAGCACGAGCGGCGAGAGTGGTTGCGTCCATGTGCGGGGCAATTCCCATTGCGCGAGGAATTATCAGCGAGGGGATTTGAGGACCCGCAGGGCTATTTTCACCCGATTTTTTTGATTCCGTTGCTTATAATCTATAACCAAAAACTCGTTCCCGCAAACAATGCGCCGCAAAAATGGGAAGATTTGCTAGACGAGAAGTGGCGCGGACAGATACTGTTTCCCGAGCGGCATCTCCCTGCCAGCAGGGCGCTCCTGGCTCTGATGCAGGACTTGTTTCCGGATCGCTATGCCGATTTCTTGAAACACATCGTATTTCGAGGGTCCCCGGTCGACGTAAAAAATGCCGTGGACGAGGGGCAATACCCCGTGGGGGTCAACAAAGTGTCGTTCGCCCGCTTTTCTCGGCACAAAAACTTAGCGATGGTCTGGCCAAGCGAAGGGGCATTTGGTCTGCCCAACATCATGCTCTGGCGCGTGGGAACAGACGAGGCGTTACTAGATGTGGGCCACTTTTTGCGGTCTGCCCCCCTGCAAGAGTTTTTCTTAAGAAACGGGTACATTCCTGTTTCTGCGGAAGTCCCCATGTTGCCTGAAGCCGAGACAAACAATTGTCGTTTGTTTTGGAAGGGGTGGGACTGGTTTTTAAAAATGAAAGGAGACGTTTAATGATGAAGAACAAGTGGTTGGTCAAGGCGTGCGCTCTACTTATGGCGGTGATGATGCTGGGTGTAATGGGCGGCCAAGTGAATGTAGCTGCGAGCCGCGCTGTTAATGTGCGCGTAGACAATCGACCGATTACCTTTGACGTTAATCCGCAGATAGTCAGAGGACGGGTGATGGTGCCGGTGCGTGCGATTGTCGAGGCGATGGGAGCAGTCGTAGGCTGGGATGAAGATGCGCGCACTGTATCCATAACTATAGGCGAAGCTACGGTATCGCTTACCATCGGGGCGCTAACTGCACGCCGCAACGGTCGGGCTGTCGAGCTGGACGCACCAGCCTTTATTGCTAACGGGCGGACGCTGGTACCGTTGCGTTTTATCAGCGAAACGCTGCAGTATGGTGTTACTTGGGATGAGAGCCGCATGCGTGTTTCCATTATGAGCAGGCTAGAGCGACTAAACATGCTCGGCCCAATAGCTCCGCTTACGTTCCCATTTTTCCGCCTGCGTGACGAACAAGCTGCCAGCCCGATCGCGAGGGAAGCTCAGGTGCATATCGCGCGCACTGTCGACATGCTGCGAGCGCAAGCAATAACGGGTGATATGCACTTTGCTGCTTTGCCGACTTATGTAGCGGCTAACCTCTACAATCGAGGAGTTAACCTGAGGCTAGTCAACGTGGCCGTCTGGGGTAACCTCTACGTAGTTGGCGTCGAAGGCATCCCCGTGCGGTCGATGGAAGATCTTAGGGGTCGACGCATCGTTATCCCATCGCGTGGCGATACTCCCGATCTAGTATTTCGTTTCCTAGCGGCAGGCAAAGGGCTAGACCTTGCTCGCGACCTGCAGATAGATTATGTTCCGTCACCTATGGAGGCGGCTGGGCTGCTAGCGACGGGTCGGGCTGAATTAGCAGTCCTGTCGGAGCCTGCCGCCACTTCAGCCGTAATGAGCGCGCAACAACAAGGGAGACGTTTAGCGCGTCTGATCACGTTACGCAAAATTTGGGGCGAAGTGACGGGAACTCCGGAGCGCATTCCGCAAGCGGGCATCGTGGCACTGCCTGCCGTAGTAGACCGTAACGACTTAATTCAAGCGTTTAGCGATGCGTACACACAAGCCGCGCTGTGGACTACCGCTAACCCAAATGACATGAGCGCTTTGGTCGCACGCGGCATAGAAGGCGTGCAGGCCCCGGCTGCCGCCAGTGCTCTGCAGTTTTCTGAGTTTAGAGTTGTGCCGGCGCGAGAAGTCCGGGCAGAGCTAGAGCATTATTTCCTCACCTTGCAGCAGATGAACCCAGACATTATTGGCGGGAGATTACCGGATGAACGCTTCTACTGGCAGCCGGATTAAGCCTTTTTATATACTCGGTGTAGCATGCATTCTGATAGCGTGGGAGCTTGTGGCAGTTAGGATGACCGGCGCTTTGCCTAGGCTCCGCGCTGTCGGCGAGAGCCTACTACTTCTCGCAGAGACCAGTGAGCTGGGGCAGCAATTGGCAATTTCCCTGCACCGGTCTTTGACGGGGCTGACCATTGGCGCGGCACTCGGGTTTTTTACCGGCGCCGCCGCCGGTTTCTGTAAACCGGTTTACTATTTGCTTAAGCCCCTGATCGGAATCTTGCTTAGTTCCCCGGCTGTTGTAGTGGTTATGTTGGCCATGGTATGGTTCGGCGTAGGCTCTTCCATGGCTATCTTTATCACTGCCCTCTTTACAATGCCCATTATGTATGTCAGCGTTGTAGAAGGAATGGAGTTAATAGACGCAGATCTACTAGAGATGGCAGCTGTCTATCGGCTTTCAAGGTGGACCCTGTGGTGGAGCATATATCTGCCGGCACTCGCAACCGCTATTTTAACGGGCTTTGCCTTCGCCGCAGGTACGGCTTTCCGTAAGACCGTCATGGCCGAACTTCTGGGCAGCAACGATGGCATTGGGTTCGCCATGGCTATGACACGTTTCAACTTAGACGCAGCGCGACTTTTCGCTTGGGTGGCAGTCTGCCTCGTAGTAGCAGGGGTCTTAGAATTTGTGCTTGTCAGTCCTGTGGCGCGGTACTTGCAGAGATGGCGCACTGTGAGCAGTGATGCAGGTGTGGTGCATGAATAACTGGTTGAAGGCAAAAAAGGCCATGCCGCTTGTTTGGATGATAACAGGCACAGTCGCTTTCACGTTGGCGTGGCAGATGATGGCTCGAGTCTACGGCCCGCTGCTTGTAGCCACGCCTGCTGAGACGCTAGAGTCTGCCGTCCGCTTGTTTACCTCGCCCCCTGCCGTAGCCGCTTTCTCTCGGACGCTCGGGAGAGTCCTGCTCGCCCTAGGGCTGCAAATCATGGCGGGCCTAGCGTTTGGGCTGCTAGCTGGCTTTTATCCATGGGTAGAGGATCTGTTTAAGCCCGCGGTCAGCATTTTGGTCGCTGTCCCCCCGGTGGCATTAGCTCTATTCGTAATATTTGTGTTTGGCGGCGGTGAGCGTCAGGTAGTGGCGGCAGCGGTAGCCTTAGGGTTTCCTTTGCTCTATGGCGGTGCCGTTACCGCCGTCAGATCCGTAGACCGGGGCTTACTAGAAATGCTGCGGGTTTTTCGCGTGCCGAAGGCCACGCAGTTGTTAGCCGCATATGTACCGGCAACGTTGTATTCTTTGTTGCCTAGTATCCTGCTTGCAGCAGGGCTAACCGTGCGGCTCCTGATCATGGCGGAAGTTATTGTGGGCGTAGACAGAGGGATTGGGCAGGCCTTAAGCCAAGCGCGGGTACATATGGCGACGGCAGAAATCTTCGCTTGGATGCTGGTGATGGCCGCGACCGTGCTCTTGATTGAGGGAGTTATGCTTTACTTGGTCAAAAGCCATGTGTTGGCATGGCAAGCGAGGAGGTAGGCGCGTGATAGAGTTTAACGGGGTTACTAAGTCGTTTGGCAAGCGCACTATTTTAGACTCTGTATCCCTTAAGGTAGAGGAAAAGCAAATCTTAGCTATCTTAGGACCATCAGGTATCGGCAAGACGACGGTTTTGAGAATGGCTGCCGGCACAGTAAAACCCGACGCTGGTCAAGTTCGCTCCGACAGGCAACGTATCGGCTTTATTTTCCAAGAACCGCGGCTGTTGCCGTGGCGGACTGCGCTCGGGAACGTCACACTGGTATTGCAAGGCCGGGGGCTCACACGCGACGAACAGGTAGGCAGAGCAGGGGCCATCCTCAAGCGGCTGGGGCTGCAAGGCTTTGAGCACTATTATCCCGCGCACCTGAGCGGGGGGATGCGGCAAAGGGTGGCCATAGCGCGAGCCTTTGTGCTTGACCCGGACCTAGCTTTGCTCGATGAGCCTTTTACCGGACTAGACATAGGGCTTAAACTGTCATTACAACAGATGCTGCTCGAACTCCTAGCGTGGCACCCCTGCGCTATGATTTATGTTACTCACGAGCCGCAAGACGCAGTGCTATTGGCTGACCGAGCTATAGTCCTGGAAGGTAAGCCCGGCAAAATAATGGCCAGTATGGACTTTGATCGCCCGCGGGGAGAGAGAGACCAGTCCTACATCCAGGAGCAGGCCGCGAAGCTGACGGCAGTGCTTACCGCCAAAAAGTCACCAGTCGGCGGCTAGCGTTACTGTTCCCGCATGTCGGGTAGCTTAGAGGTGAGTAATGATGTCCCTGAGAAAAGTTTTGCTGGTCGCAGTTGGCATACTTTCCGTTGGACTCGGCATAGCAGGCATATTCCTGCCCTTGCTGCCAACAACGCCGTTTCTCTTGCTCAGTGCATGGTGCTTTGCGCGGAGCTCAGACCGGTTTTACGCTTGGCTGATGAACCATCCCGCACTTAGCATCTATATCAAAAGCTACCTAGAGAAGCGCGGTGTACCGCTAAAAACTAAGGCCATAGCCCTCGTGCTGCTTTGGACCAGCATCTCCCTTTCCGTCTTTTTCGTCGTCAGTTTGCTTTATGTCAGATTGCTGCTCGTGTTAATTGCGAGTGGCGTAACCATACACATCTTGAAGCTTAAGACTCTATCCCAGAAAGACGAGAACCCTGCCGCAGTGGGACAAAAAGAGCGCGACAGGCAGGCCATCGAGTTAATGCTTAGCCTCTATTGCAGAGACAAGCACAAACCCACCCAGCCTCTTTGCACCGCTTGCCAAGAGTTATTGGAGTATGCCCGCTTGCGCCTTGAGCTCTGCAGGCACTATCCAGAGAAGCCAGCGTGTAGCAAGTGCCCTAACCCCTGTTACAAACTAAGCAGGCGACAACAAATGATCGACGTTATGCGTTACGCAGGCCCCCGCATGCTGTACACCCATCCCATTGTGGCTTTGGGCTATCTAATTGCGTTAAAGAGGACATCTCTCGCACGCAAAAATTCTTGAATTAGCCAATAAGGTCTTATCTCTAAGTTAGCAGCAACAATATTTCTTGTGAGGGAGCCGTTTGTCCTTTAGTTAGATTTTAGCTGAGTGACTGCGGTGGCGTTGTGCCCCGGCCTTTATATGTTACAATGTAGGGAACAGGTCAATGATACGGGGGATGCCGCAATGTTGGCGCGAGTCGAGCAATATGTGCAAAGTAATCGTTTAGCAGGGCAGGGAGACCGCCTCTTGGTCGGTGTATCGGGAGGGGCGGACTCTGTGGCCCTGCTTTTGGTCCTCCATGAACTTGCCGAGCGGCACTCGTTTGCGCTTGTTGTCGCCCATTTAAATCATGGTTTTCGGGGGGAGGAGGCGGCAGAGGACAGTCGCTTTGTCAAAGAGCTCTCGGCGAGGCTCGGCATAGCTTGTGAGTGTGGCTATACTTCGGTGCCGACATTGCTTATGGGCAGGAATGCTTCGCCGCAGGTGGTGGCCAGAGAAGAGAGGTTTCGTTTCTTTAAGGGGGTAATGGAGAAGCATGCGCTCCACAAATTGGCCTTAGCCCATCATCAAGATGACCAAGCGGAGACGGTGTTGCTACGTCTGATCCGCGGAACGGGAATGAGGGGACTTAGGGGCATGAGCCCTCATGACCATGGCCTCTTTGGAATATCCATCATTCGTCCCTTCCTCGCCGTTTCTCAAAAAGAGGTTTTGGAGTATCTGGCCGCGCGCGGCCAGCAGTACCGAACGGACTCCAGCAACTTAGGCACCGAGTATAGTCGCAACTTCTTGCGCCATGTTGTTATGCCCGAGCTCTGCAAAATAAACCACGAAGCACCGGTGGCACTAGATCGCCTAGCTAGGCAAGTGGCGATTGATATGGACTACCTCGAAGGCCGGGTGCTACTGGAATTGGCGGAGGCAGTAGAGCCCCTCGGTCTCGGAGTGGGCGTAAAGCTAACACACTTGCGCAAATTGCACCAAGCGCTGTCCAGGCGTCTCTTGATGGCGGCTTACCGTCAGATTGCCGGGGAGGAAGACCATAGCTTGGAGGCTGTGCACCTGGCGGCGGTAGAGGATTTGATTGGTAAGCAGCCCGGGCGAAGGGTCGTCCTCCCTGCTATGATGTGTGCCCTGCGCACCCGCGAGCACATTGTCTTCTACCATTCGCACGCGGAAGAGGGCGTGCCCTACTGCCTGACCTTGCCGGTGCCCGGTGAGGAGCATCTGCCTTGCGGAGGGACGGTGACGGCGGTCTTGGTGGATGCTTGGCCTCCAGATTTTGCCGCGCGTACTTGCTATGAAGCTTATTTATCCTGGACAAGTAATATTATCACCGTGCGAAACCGCAGGCCACATGATGCGTATATACCTCTGGGGGCTTTAGGGCACAAGAAGGTCAAGCAGGCCATGAGTGAGGCCGGGATACCATTGCCTTGGCGCGCGAATTGGCCCATAATTGAGGTTATGGGCCAAGTGGCTTGGGTACCTGGGCTCCGCGTGGCGCATAGGTATCGTGCCATGCCGGAAGGCCCCATCCTAAGATTGACATATAAACGTGGAGGGAATTGATATGGAAGAACCATTGTCGTTGCGAGTGCTTATTCCTCGTGAGGAAATTGCCGCGAGAGTGGCCGCCATGGGCAGACAAATCAGTGCCGATTACGCAGGGAAGGAGCTCCTGCTGGTCGTTGTGCTCCGGGGCGCAGCACTTTTCGCCGCTGATTTGTGCCGCCATCTCACTACCCAGACCGTACTTGATTTCATTTCCGTCTCTAGTTATGGCTCGGCAACGTCCACCTCTGGGGTGGTGCGCTTCCTGAAGGACCTAGAGGAGTCGGTGGAAGGGCGGCATGTCTTGATCGTCGAGGACATTGTCGACACCGGCCTCACCTTAAACTACTTGCTCGAAAACCTCCGCACGCGCAAGCCGGCGAGTCTTGTCTCCTGTACTCTCCTCGATAAGCCCAGCAGACGGAGGGTGGACATACAGCCAGATTATCTCGGGTTCACCATTGACGATCTTTTTGTGGTGGGCTACGGCCTAGATTTTGACCAATACTACCGCAACTTGCCAGATATTTGCGTACAACTGTAGTAATCCATGCTGCATAATTTTGCTCCGCATATTCGCTTATGGTAAAATAGCTAGTGTGCTGGGAGAGGAGGACTTTACAATCTTGAATAAAAATTTGCGTACTGCCAGCTTCTACTTGCTAATCATCATGATTGCCCTTTCTTTGATTCAGTTTTTGGGTGCCCGCACCCAGGCACCGCGTGAAATTAGCTACAATGAGTTTTTTGATCTTGTGGTTAATGAACAGGTGCGGACCGCCAATCAAGTGGGCAATGTCATTACCGGCGAGCTTAAAGACACTACTGCCTATCGTATTACTGTTCCCCCGGGTGACGCCGAACTGATTCCCTTGCTGCGGGCCAAGACGCAGTATGTTTACCGCGACCCGCCCACCCCTCCCTGGTGGACGACCCTCGTTTCTTATGGGCTGATGTTTGCCTTGTTTGCCGGAATTTGGTACTTCTTCATGCAACAATCGCAATCGGGCGGCAACAAGGTCATGAGCTTTGGCAAATCACGCGCCAAGATGCAGACAGATGCTCGCCGCCGCATCACCTTCAAGGATGTCGCGGGCTACGATGAAGTTAAAGAAGAACTCGATGAGGTAGTGCAGTTCTTAAAGACCCCCCAGAAATTCAGCGCCATCGGCGCGCGCATCCCCAAGGGCGTCATGCTCTACGGCCCGCCCGGAACCGGCAAGACTTGGTTAGCGAGGGCGGTGGCAGGCGAAGCCGGCGTGCCCTTCTTCAGTATTTCCGGCTCGGACTTCGTAGAAATGTTTGTGGGCGTGGGGGCCTCCCGCGTGCGCGACATGTTTGACCAAGCTAAGAAAAATGCACCCGCCATTGTCTTTATTGACGAAATAGATGCGGTGGGTCGCCAGCGCGGCGCCGGCCTTGGTGGCGGACATGACGAAAGAGAGCAGACCCTCAATCAACTGTTGGTGGAAATGGACGGTTTTGAAGGGAACGAGGGCGTGATAATTATGGCGGCCACTAACCGCCCTGATATCCTAGACCCCGCACTGCTGCGTCCGGGTCGCTTTGACCGCCAAATCACCGTCGGTAGACCTGATGTTAAAGAGCGCGAAGCTATCCTGGGGGTGCATGTGCGTAACAAGCCCTTGGCAGCCGAGGTAAAACTTACAACCGTGGCCGGGCTCACCCCTGGGTTTACGGCTGCCGACCTCGAAAACTTGGTCAACGAAAGTGCCTTGCTCGCGGCTCGGCAAGATCGCCAGACGATTTCCATGCTTGACCTAGAGGAAGCTATCAATCGGGTGGTGGCGGGGCCGAAGAAGAAGTCGCGGATTATTTCGGCCAAAGAGAAGAAAGTCTTCGCCTACCATGAGGCGGGGCATGCTTTGAGCCGCTACCTGACGCAAGACGCCGACCCTGTGCACCTCGTCAGCATCATCCCCCGCGGCATGGCCGGCGGGTATGTGATATCTCTGCCTACGGAAGACCGCTTTGTCATGACGCGCACCGAGATACTCAACAATGTCACCTACGCACTCTCCGGCCGGGTGGCCGAGCAGCTTGTCTTTAATGAGATTTCTACCGGAGCGCAGGACGACCTAGATAAATCCACTCGCCTCGTCCGCCGCATGATTATGGAGTATGGCATGAGTGAGGAGTTAGGGCCTGTTACCTACGGTGAGAAGGAGGAGCAAGTCTTCCTCGGGCGCGATATCTCTCGTCACCGTAACTTTAGCGAGACGGTGGCGCACTCTATCGACAGGGAAGTGCGGCGCATCGTCGACAGGAGCTACCACCAGGCCGAGGAGCTCCTGAAGAACAACCGCGACAAACTCGACCTCATCGCCAACACCCTGCTCGAGCGAGAGACGCTCAGGGGCGAAGAACTGACCGAGCTTCTAGTCACCGGCTCCTTGCCGCCCCTAGCACTGGCCTAGACCTTCATCCGGCACTCAGTGCATCGAGTGCCGGATTGATTTTTGCCCAACACTCCCCTAGCGGCAGGATTTTGCTCGTCAAGAAAGAACACAATACTATCAGAGGTGGTACATTTGTTTGCTCACCGGCCCAAACAAAAAAGCCCGACGCGCATCATCGATGATCAAGTCTATCTGCGGGTGCTCATCACTACGCACCGCATTGCGTCGGGAGAAAATTTTCTCGAGATAGTCAAGCGGTACTCTCAAGACAGCCTGCAGCCTGGGGACATCGTGGTGGTGTCATCCGGGGCTGTTAGGGCGGCCTCCGGTGCCGATGTGGACTTAGGCGCCCTAGTGTCTGCTATGTCAAGGATTCTTGGTGTGCAATCTTGTGTAGCCCGCGCAGACTCGCGCGGGCACGTTGAAATTTTGGCACACACCCCGGCGGTGGATAAGCTGCTGATGAAACAAGTGCTCCTTGATAATCCGCTGGGCGAGGAGGGGTCCTTCACTCCGCTCTGCCTGGTTCGGAAGACCGATCATGAGGAGGGTAAAGAGCAGGCATGAGCGTATTTATAACCGGTGCTGACCTTACATTCGAAGAAATCTCTTTAGTGAGCCGGGAGGGTGCCTTAGTTTTTTTGCATCAGGAGGCTAGGGCCAAGATTGCCGCCGCACGTTCCCTCGTGGAGCGCTTGGTGGCTGAGGAGAAGGCCGTCTATGGCATCAACACCGGTTTTGGCAAGTTTTGTGATATCACTATCAACAAGGAGCAGGTCGCCAGGCTACAACGCAATCTCATCGTCAGCCACGCCTGCGGAGTAGGTGCTCCGCTACCGACAGAGACGGTAAGGGCGCTCATGCTGCTGCGTGCCAATGCTTTAGCCAAGGGCAGTTCCGGCATAAAGGAGAGCACCGTGCAGTGCTTGCTCGATTTCTTAAATCACCGGGTGCACCCCGTGGTGCCGGCCCAGGGCTCACTCGGCGCCAGCGGCGATCTAGCTCCTCTGGCGCATGCGGTACTGGTGATGATTGGTGAAGGGGAGGCAGAGGTGGATGGGGAAGTTGTTTCCGGAGGCATAGCTCTGGCCCGTCGCAACATGCAACCTATTGAGCTTGGGGCCAAGGAGGGCCTTGCCCTGATCAACGGCACCCAGGCCATGGGGGCTAATTTGAGTCTGGCGGTCATTGATGCCCTCCAAACCCTAAAGGCGAGCTTTGTTACCGCCGCTCTCAGTCATCAGGCGCTCTGCGGGATAACGGCAGCCTTTGACGCGAGGGTTTCCGAGGTGCGGCCCCATCGTGCTCAAGCGCTGGCCGCGGAGGCCATGCGGCGCTTGTTGGCGGGCAGCGAATGGGTATCCCTGCCCGGGGAGCTTCGCGTGCAAGACGCCTATTCCCTCCGCTGCATCCCGCAGGTGCATGGGGCCTCTTGGCATGCGATTGGGCATGTGGCCGCGACCTTGCTGGTGGAGTGTAACTCCGCCACCGACAACCCCTTGGTCTTTCCCGAGGAAAACGAAATTATTTCGGCAGGAAATTTTCACGGACAGTTTTTAGCGCTCGGTGCAGATTACTTGGCGATGGCCGTAGCTGAGCTGGCCAGTATCGCCGAGCGGCGCATCGAGAGGTTAGTTAACCCTCATCTATCGGGGCTGCCGGCCTTTCTCACGCGCCACGGCGGCCTTAACTCCGGTTATATGATCGCCCAATATACAGCCGCCGCCTTGGTATCGGAGAACAAAGTCCTGTGTCATCCGGCCTCGGTGGATTCCATCCCTTCGAGTGCCAATCAAGAAGATCATGTTAGCATGGGTGGCTTCGCCTGTCGTAAAGTGCGTCAAGTGATCGAAAACACCATGCGGGTGCTGGGGATAGAGCTCCTCGTGGCCTGTCAGGGCATCGACCTGCAGGGCGGGAAAATGCTCTCGCCGGCCACTCGCCCGGTCTACGACCTACTGCGCAGCACCGTACCGGTGCTCAATGAAGATCGCGTCCTCTACCCCGAGTTCAATTACGCCTACAGCATTATTAAAGACGGCCGGATGCAAAGTGCCGCCGAGGCGGACATCGACCAATGGTTCGAACGCAGTTTCAGGTATAAGGAGAGATAGGGCATGAAAAGAGAAATTAGAGCCCCGCGCGGCACTGTGCTCAGTTGCCGTGGTTGGGAACAAGAAGCAGCCATGCGTATGCTCATGAATAACCTCGATCCCGAGGTGGCCGAGCGCCCGGAAGATCTCGTGGTCTACGGGGGAACGGGCAAGGCGGCGCGCAATTGGGAATGTTACGAGGCCATAATTAAGTCCTTGCAGGAGCTCAAAAATGACGAGACCTTGCTCGTTCAGAGCGGCAAGCCGGTGGGCGTATTTACAACCCACCTTCATGCTCCGCGCGTGCTCATCAGCAACTCCATGTTGGTGCCCCACTGGGCCACATGGGAGAAGTTTCGCGAGTTAGAGCGCTTAGGCCTCACCATGTACGGGCAAATGACCGCCGGTTCGTGGATATATATCGCCACCCAGGGTATTTTGCAGGGCACCTACGAGACCTTTGCCGAGGCTGCTCGTCGGCATTTCGGCGGGTCCCTTAAAGGTAGGCTCACCGTAACCGCAGGGCTTGGGGGCATGGGCGGTGCCCAGCCCTTAGCCGTGACGATGAACGAAGGAGTGGCTATCTGCATAGAGGTGGACCGGACCCGCATCGAGCGCCGCCTGCAGTCGCGCTATCTCGATACCTATGTTGAAAACCTTGACTCCGCCTTAGAGATGGCCCGTAAGGCCCAGAGCGAAGGTCGGGCCTTGTCCATCGGCCTGCTCGGCAATGCGGCTATGGTGTTGCCCGAGATGGTGCGCCGCGGCGTGGTCCCCGACCTAGTCACCGACCAGACCTCAGCGCATGACCCCCTCGTGGGCTACATACCCGTGGGGCTCTCTTTAGACCAAGCCGCCGCCTTGCGCCAAAGTAACCCCACCGAATACATAGAGAGGGCGATGTCGAGCATGGCTCTGCATGTACAGGCGATGCTCGACCTGCAGCAAGCGGGAGCGCATGTCTTTGACTATGGCAATAATATCCGCCAGCAAGCCAAGGAGGCAGGGGTAGAGAAAGCTTTTGACTTCCCCGGTTTTGTGCCCGCCTACATTCGCCCCCTGTTTTGCGAGGGCAAGGGCCCCTTCCGCTGGGTGGCCCTCTCGGGTGAGGTCGAAGATATCTACAAGACCGATGCCTTGGTGATGAAGCTCTTCCCCGAAGATGTGGCCCTTAAGCGCTGGATTACCATGGCGCAAGAGAGGGTGGCCTTCCAAGGCTTGCCCGCCCGCATCTGCTGGCTTGGTTATGGTGAGAGGGCTAAATTTGGCCTGGCCATCAATGAAATGGTGCGCACGGGTGAGCTTAAGGCCCCCATCGTTATCGGACGCGACCACCTCGATTGCGGGTCGGTCGCCTCGCCTAACCGCGAGACCGAGGCCATGCTAGACGGTTCCGACGCCATAGCTGACTGGCCCATTCTCAATGCGCTTCTCAATGCGGTCGCCGGTGCCAGCTGGGTCAGCGTGCATCATGGCGGCGGAGTGGGCATCGGGTTCTCTATCCATGCCGGCATGGTGGTGGTGGCCGACGGCACCGACCTAGCCCGTACCCGCTTAGAGAGGGTGCTCACCACCGACCCCGGTACCGGCGTCATGCGTCATGCCGATGCCGGCTACGAGCTGGCTTGCCAAGTCGCTGCCGAGCGCGGCGTCAAAATTCCGATGTTAAAGAGGGGTTAGAAAGATGAAGTTAGTACAATGTGTGCCGAACTTTAGCGAAGGCCGGCGCCCCGAGGTCATCGCCGAAATCCTCGCTGCCATCACCACGGTGCCTCTGGTGCGGCTACTTGACCACAAGCCCGATGCCGACCACAACCGCGTGGTAGTTACCATGGTGGGCGAACCCGCCGCTGTTCTCGAGGCCGCTTTTCAGGCTACGGCTAAGGCGCGGGACTTGATAGACATGGAGCAGCACCTCGGCGAACACCCCCGCATGGGGGCTACCGATGTCATACCATTCGTGCCGCTGGGCACCACCACCATGGCCGAATGTGTGGCCTTGGCCGAAGCCCTCGGCGAGCGCATCGCCCGCGAGCTCAACATACCCGTCTATCTCTACGAAAGAGCCGCTCGGCGGCCCGAGCGTCAAAACCTCGCCGAGGTGCGGCGCGGAGAGTACGAAGGGCTTAAAGTGGATATAGTGAAGCCCGAGCGCCAGCCGGATTTTGGCCCCGCTAGGCTACACCCTACGGCCGGAGCCACGGTGGTGGGGGCTCGCCCCCCCTTGGTGGCGTTTAATGTCAACCTTGATTCGTCCGATGTGAAAGTGGCTAAGGCCATTGCCAAGACGGTTCGTGAGTCGAGCGGCGGCCTACCCGCCGTTAAGGGCCTCGGCCTCATGCTCGAGGCCACGGGCCGGGCCCAAATCTCCATGAATATGGTGGACTACAATGTAACCGGCCTGCATGTGGTCTTTGAGGCCATTAAAAAAGAGGCTGCCAAGCATGGGGTCAAGGTGGCCAACAGCGAAGTGATCGGACTGTTGCCCGCTAAGGCCCTCCTTGATGTCGCCAGGCACTACCTCGCTTTAACGGACTTTAGTCCAGAGCAGGTTCTGGAGCTAAAGCTCGCCACCCCCGATGAAAGCTAGTCTATGGATTGCTAACGGCCAAGTTGTAACCACCGTAGGGCACAGCACCTCCCCCCAAGTCGGTCCGGCACTGGGCGAAATCATGCGGTATCCAGTGGGCCATGTCCTCGTCGGTGAGGGGAAGATCCTCTTGGTGACCGATAACTACGCCGAAGCCAAAGCTAGGTGTGATGCCCAGACTGAAGTGGTAGATGCCACAGATCGATTGGTGCTACCGGGCTATGTGGACTGCCACACGCACTTGAGTTTTGCCGGCTGGCGCGACCACGAACTGCCCCTGCGCCTTGCCGGACGGAGCTATCTAGATATTTTGGCTACCGGCGGCGGCATTATCAGCACTGTGCAAAAGACGCGCGCGGCAAGCCCCTCCGACCTTCTCGCTACGGTACTGGCAACCCTAGACATAATGCTCCTTCACGGTACCACCACGGTCGAGGCCAAGAGTGGCTATGGGCTAAACCTCGAGACCGAGCTAAAACAGCTGCGCGTCTTGCGCGAGGCCGGCACAAGGCACCCGGTGGAGGTGGTGCGCACCTTCATGGGGGCGCATGCTTTGCCCCCGGAGTATAAAAACGCGCGGGAAGAATATATAGCAATTATTCTAGACCAGATGCTGCCCCAGGTTGCCGCCGAAGGTCTGGCCGAGTTTTGCGATTGCTTTTGCGAAAACAAGGCCTTTACCATTGACGAATGCCGCTCCATACTGCTACGGGCCAAGGCGCTGGGGCTGGGGGCGAAGGTCCATGCCGACGAAATTACCCCCTTAGGTGGAGCTTTGCTCGCGGCCGAGGTCAAGGCAGTATCGGCCGAGCACCTCATTCATGCCGACCGCGAGCATCTCCGGGCCATGGCCGAAGCTAGGGTGGTGGCCATTTTACTGCCGGCAACCTCCTTTATCTTGCAGACCGCGAAAAGAGCCGATGTGAAGTCCATGCTAGAATTGGGCGTCGCCATCGCCATTGCCACCGACTACAATCCCGGCACCTCGCCCTTGCCCAATATGCAGCTTTTGCAGTCCTTCGCCTGTTTTCACTATGGCTTAACGCCCGCCCAGGCCTTCGCTGCCTCGACTATCAATGCGGCGCATGCCATCGGGCGTGCCAAGGATGTGGGCAGTCTCGAAGTCGGCAAGCAAGCCGACATAATTATCCAGAAGGCACCCACCCTAGATTTTGTGCCCTACCATCTCGGGGTTAACTTAGTGGATACCGCCATCAAAAGTGGCAAGATAGTGGTAAATAAAGGAGGATGTATGTATGGTTAAGGGAAAAAAGAAAAAGAAAGTCATGCCAACTATCCAGAAGAAACAGCCACCAAAGATAGACATGTGGGTCTATATGGTTGGCGGCGCCGCCCTTGGTCTCTTGGTATGGTTTCTCTACCGCCTAGTCGTAGGATCATAGGAGGGCATTATTCGTGGCATTATACGAGGAACCCTACGGGGCGATACTAGAGGCCTTAGCGAGCGGCACCCCCACCCCGGGCGGTGGCACCGCCGCCGCCCTCGCCGGAGCCATGGCGGCTTCGTTGGCGGAGATGGTGGCCAACTTAACCCTCAACCGCAAAAAATATATTGCGGTACAGCCCCATATGGAGCAGGTAGCCAAAGAGAGCAGGGAACTCCGCGCGCGACTACTAAGCCTGGCGGACGAAGACGCCGCGGTCTACCTAGGGGTTATGGCCGCATACAAACTCCCGAAGGGCAGTGACAGCGAAATAAGTGATAGAAACGGCGCCATTCTACGGGCGATAGAGCAGGCGGCAAGGGTTCCACTGACCACTGCCGACTGTGCTCTTAGGGTCCTAGAACTGGTGAGCACCGTGGCCCAAAAAGGCAACCAAAACGCCATCACCGATGCCGGTGTGGCCATGCTCCTCGGCCAGGCAGCCGTGGAGGGGGCCCTCTACAATGTCTACATCAATCTTTCATCCCTAGAGATCAAGCCGTCTTGGGCCATTAGCATGACCGAAGAAGCTGAGAACATTGCCCGGCAGGCATCCGCCTTGCAGCTCACGGTGCGTGAGCAATTGCAGGCAATAAAGTAGAGGAAGGCAGGTAGCTGCATGAAATCAGATATCGAAATTGCCCAGAGCGCCGACATGCTCCCCATTGTCGAGATAGCGCGGAGCATCGGCATTAGCGAGGACGACTTGGAACTCTATGGCAAGTACAAGGCCAAGGTTGCGCCTGCGGTGGCTGAGCGCTTAGCGCAAGAGCCCGATGGCCACCTTATTTTGGTGACCGCCATCAACCCCACCGCGGCCGGCGAGGGCAAGACCACGACTACGGTCGGCTTGGGGCAGGCCCTAGCCAAGTTAGGCAAGAAAACCGCCATCGCCCTAAGAGAGCCTTCGCTTGGACCTAGCATGGGGGTCAAGGGAGGAGCCGCCGGTGGTGGGTTCTCACAAGTGGTGCCCATGGAAGACATCAACCTGCATTTTACCGGCGACTTGCACGCCATCACCACCGCCCACAATATGCTGAGCGCCATCCTAGACAACCATATCCACCAGGGCAATGCCCTAAGTATCGACACCCGCCGCATTACCTGGCGCCGCGCCATGGACATGAATGACCGCGCCATCAGGCAGACCATAATCGGCCTAGGGGGTAAGAACAACGGCGTGCCGCGCGAAGACGGCTTTGACATCACCGTGGCTTCCGAGGTCATGGCCATTCTCTGCTTGGCTCTTGATATCAGCGACCTCAAGGAGCGTCTCGGGCGCATCGTGGTGGCTTACAATAACGACCGGCTGCCCATTACCGTAGCCGACCTCAAAGTTGCCGGTGCCATGGCCGCTTTGCTCAAGGACGCCATCAAGCCGAACTTGGTGCAGACCCTAGAAAATGTCCCCGCATTTATCCACGGCGGCCCCTTCGCCAACATCGCCCATGGGTGTAATTCCGTTCAGGCCACCAAGCTCGCCCTCAAGGTGGCCGACTATGTGGTCACCGAAGCCGGCTTTGGCGCCGACCTAGGGGCGGAAAAGTTCTTTAACATCAAGTGCCGTTTTGCTGGACTTAAACCGAAAGTGGCGGTCATTGTGGCCACCGCCCGCGCCCTCAAACTGCATGGCAATGCCGATGTCAAGAACCTAAACACCGAGAACCTAGCGGCCCTGAAGCTCGGTGTGGCCAACCTCGAGCGGCACATCGAGTCCATGCACAAGTTTGGCGTGCCAGCCGTAGTGGCCATTAACCGCTTCCCGGCCGATACCGAGGCTGAGCTCGCTCTTATCGCCGAGAGCTGCCAAAAGATTGGTGCCAAGGTGGCCCTGTCCGAGGTCTGGGCCAAGGGCGGGGAGGGTGGCCGGGCGTTGGCCGAAGCCGTGCTCGACACTATCGCCAACGAGCCATCCAACTTCAAGCCCCTGTACGATGCGGCCCTGCCCATCAAAGAAAAGATAGCCATTATTGCCCGGGAAATTTACGGTGCTGATGGGGTCGACTTCACTAAAGAAGCTGAAACCACCATGCGTCAATTTAATAAACTTGGGTTTGACAAAATGCCCATCTGCATGGCCAAGACCCAGTACTCCGTCTCAGACGACCCCAGCCTCTTAGGTCGCCCGCGTGGGTTTAAAATCACCGTGCGCGAACTTCGAGTCTCCCGCGGGGCCGGGTTCATCGTGGCCCTGACCGGCGACATCATGACCATGCCCGGTCTCCCCAAGGAACCGGCCGCCGAAAAAATAGATGTCGACGCCGACGGCAAAATCTCGGGCCTATTTTAAAGCCAAATCCCCTAGGTGCAGAGGCACCTAGGGGATTTGGCTTTACTCAGGCTAACACTCGGCTACTGGCTGCGGCTCTGCTCCTTAGAATGTATATAGTACCTTATCGACACGCCAAGTAGGCCCCCTGCGAAAAACACCAGGCCGCTAACCAACCGATCCGTTAGAAACAGCAGCATTCCGGCTCCCAAGGCAATGAAGAAGATGTACTCCGCTATCCTCCACTTACTCACTTTTTCACCCCCTGCCGTATTTTGACTACTGGGAGGTTTCCTCTGGACTCTGGCAACAACCACCGACTGATACAGTCTTTTTTCATTGTATTTCAAAACAGTAGTATATGCAACAATTTACACATAATTTAGGTTGGCGATGCGGACGATGCTGTAGCGCCGGCACAAAAACCGGCGACCTCGGCCAACCTTGGGTTACGGCCGGGGGAGGGTCGGCGTGCCATGTCACGCCGCTACCTCTACCTTGTTCGCTACCAACTTCTTGACGAGTTAGGTAAGATTCTTAAATGAGTGATCAATTCTGTTCGGTCAAATTTTTATATGAGTTGACACGCATTAAGATGTATTAAAATTTGATTCCACTGCAATAACGCCGACTCTGCCGCAACAAATCATAAGATAGCCAAAATAATGGTGCCTATAAAACGTTCCCAATGGTAATAGATTCTAAATATGCGAAAATAACACTCTAATGGCATGTCGCTACGACCGATAATCATGTTTTTCGTAGCGACGGTGTATTACACCGTCGTCCTTGGAGCAGGACTGAGAGTAATTAAGAATGAAAAAAAGTAGAACTTACTTAGTGCAGTAGAATCAAATTTCAAAAAAAGTTTATCGACGTAATACGACATAATTAGCACCAATTATTGAAGTATAATATCACCATACGATTGACAACTGAAGAGAGGGGGCTAGAGTATGGGCAATATGAAGGAACTGTACTTTAGCAGAGTGGCAATTTGGGCTTTCCCCGAATGCAACAGATAGTTTTAATGGTAATTATCGACTAGTGCAACAGAATTGGGATGAATAGGCTATAAGCCTAAGGAAGGGTAGAGAAGTTTATGAGACAACTAGGTCCGGAACTGGCTATTGCGTTAGTGACCCTGCACGCGCGTTTCCGTTGTTTGACTGTTGGAACGGTCTCATTACGTGGCATTGATGCGCGAGTGGTTGGGGAACAAAATGTCTAGACGCACTATCTGGCTATTTTGGATATCGATGTTTGTTCTCATTATGGTGCTTTTGTCCAGAGCGGACTTCATAGAGAACATGACGGGTGTTGTTGTTCCGAATGAGCTTAGCATTATGGTGGGGTCTTTCTCATTTATCTTGAGTTCAATAGTGCTTATAAGCGTTTATTGTGACGACAGAATAGTGCTTATAAGGCTCTACCGTCACTACAGAGATAAAATATTCATAAAGCGGTAGACAAACAGAGGTCTTTCGGCCTGAGCTGAGTTACTAGGGTGTCCGCTCCAAAGGGTGCAGCCCATATTGCTAGTTAGACTTAGATGACAAGAGCCGGATGAGTCGAGAGGCTCACGTCCGGTTCTGGGAGGGCCCGGGGGTGAGAGTCCCTCGGGCTACTCGGCGTTCTTCGCGTTCCGCAGTGCATCCCAGCTTCACTTAAGCATCCCAGCAGCCATACCCCCTAGTTGCGCGATGAACCAGAAGCAGAGCGGCACAAAAAACGGGGGAGGGCCGTGAAATTGAACCTTCACAGCAACCTGTCGCGACTTCGTTTTTCTGGGCAATCGAAAATTTCATGAGGAACAAAAGTACCTGTCCCCTGCGTTCCAAGCAATGGGTCTTGAGAAAGAAGAGGCAGCCCCTGCGTAAGAATGACAGCTGCTACCGTGACTAGAGTTCCTAAGAAAGTGTACGCTCCAAACCGCACACCAAAGACGCGTGAACCGGCAACAAGAAGTGGAACGTGATAGCGAGCTATCAGTCGCACGGCTTGTGCTTTATTGTACCGCAAGATACTTCTTGGGCCTTGCTAGCCTCGCGTGTAGTGAAAGTCAGTTCAGAAAGATGAAAAAATTATTTTCGCTTAGAAGGAATTGTGCAATAGTTGGAGAAAATACATAATAATCGAGAATGCTGGACTAGAGATTAAGAGAAAGTCCATTCACTCCTGCGTAATGTGCCGGGTGTGTTTGGGCTTTTGTTTTTATTCGCTCTGGTTCGGGTCGACAGCTGAAGGGAGGTTGTTGTTAGAGAACCGTTGTGGGTTGAGGGCTACGGTCGACTTGCAGGAAACCAGTTCAACAAATTACACTAAAAGAAAGGGGTCATATTATGTCACCATTCATGGGAGAAGTTATCGGCACAATGGTTCTTATCATCTTTGGCGGAGGCGTGTGCGCGGGAGCCAACCTCAAGAAGGTATACTCTAATAGTCCCGGTTGGGTCGTTATTGCGCTGGCGTGGGGGCTAGCGGTGACTATGGCTGTCTTTGCCGTTGGGAGCATCAGCGGGGCTCATCTCAATCCAGCGGTGACCATAGCGCTAGCCGTCAATGGTGCCTTTGATTGGGCGGATGTGCCTGCGTACATTCTTGCCCAAATGATAGGTGCTATTATCGGTGCTGCGTTAGTGTTTTTACACTATTTGCCACACTGGAAGGCGACCGAGGATGCGGGAACCAAACTCGGAGTCTTTTCTACAGGTCCAGCCATCAAGAGCACATATGCCAACCTCTTCAGCGAAGTATTTGGTACGTTTGTGCTGATTCTCGGCTTAATGTTCATCGGCGCAAATCAGTTTACGCAGGGACTGAACCCTATTGCCGTGGGTTTGTTGATTACAGCCATTGGCATGTCTTTAGGCGGAACCACCGGTTACGCCATTAACCCGGCTCGCGACCTCGGCCCTCGCATCGCCCATTTTCTGCTGCCCATTCCCGGCAAGGGCGATTCAAACTGGGGGTATGCATGGATTCCGGTTCTTGGTCCAATCATTGGCGGGGCCTTTGGCGCCGTTTTCTATCAAGCTGTGTTTCAAGGCGAATTCACGACTGTATTCTGGGCGTTAGGTGCTGTGGTTGTCGGAATTTTAGGCATGGCCTACACTACCGATAAAGATGCGTATGTGGAGAAGGTACTACCAAGCGCTAAGCCCGACGGATATCCAAGCATCCCCATATAAGGAGAGTGTAGAATGAGTAAAAATTATATTTTGGCACTTGACCAAGGTACAACTAGTTCTAGAGCTATCCTGTTTGACGAAGAATCCAAAATTGTCTCTGTGGCGCAGAAGGAGTTCACGCAGCATTTCCCACGGCCTGGCTGGGTGGAGCATGATGCCGAAGAGATCTGGAGCTCACAAATTGGTGTGGCGGGAGAAGCCATCGCCAAAGCAGGCATTAACCCTTCTGACATTTCGGCGATAGGCATAACCAATCAGCGTGAGACTACCGTCGTATGGGACAAGAAGACGGGTAAGCCTATCTACAACGCTATTGTATGGCAGTCACGCCAAACGATAGATATCTGCAATGACCTTAAGGCCAAAGGCCTCGAGCCCATGTTCCGCGCCAAGACCGGTTTAGTGGTAGATGCGTATTTTTCCGGTACCAAGGCCAAGTGGGTTCTCGACCACATTGATGGGGCGAGGGAGCGTGCGGAAAAAGGCGAAATCCTATTCGGCACTATTGACACATGGCTGATGTGGAAGCTTAGTGGTGGGAAAATTCACGCTACCGACTACTCTAATGCGTCGCGCACACTCATGTACAACATAAAAGAGCTGAAGTGGGATTCTGAAATCCTGAAAATTCTCGATGTGCCCATGACCATGCTACCATCCGTGCGTTCGTCGAGCGAAGTGTATGGCCACACCGACCCCAATGTTTTCCTAGGCGCGTCAGTGCCTATTGCGGGCGCGGCAGGTGACCAGCAGGCGGCTCTCTTCGGACAGGCCTGCTTCAATCCGGGTATGGCCAAGAACACATACGGCACAGGATGTTTCATGTTGATGAACACAGGCGAGAAGGTCTACGAATCCAAGAACGGCCTCCTGACGACAATCGCTTGGGGACTTGACGGGAAAGTGGAGTACGCTTTAGAGGGTAGTATTTTCGTCGCCGGTTCTGCCGTACAGTGGCTGCGTGACGGACTTAAGCTTATCGAGTCTGCTCAGGATTCCGAGTATTTTGCCCAGAAGACGAAGAATGCCGAAGGCGTATATGTGGTACCCGCATTTGTGGGGATGGGAGCGCCGTATTGGGACATGAAGGCCCGCGGCGCCATCCTAGGCCTGACAAGGGGAACAACTAAAGCGCACGTAGTCCGTGCGACACTCGACTCCATGGCCTATCAGACCAAGGACGTCCTCAGTGCCATGGAAGCTGACTCCGGCATTAAGCTTAAAGCGCTTAAGGTAGATGGCGGTGCGGTTATGAACGGAGTTCTAATGCAGTTCCAAGCAGATGTGCTTGATGTTCCGGTTGACCGCCCTGAAGTAACGGAGACAACTGCACTTGGCGCAGCCTATCTGGCCGGTCTTGCCGTGGGGGTTTGGAAGAGCAAGGACGAACTTGCAACTAAATGGCAGCTCAACAAACGCTTTACCCCTGATATGCCAACTGCGGAGCGTGAACAGCTTTACAAGGGATGGAAGAAGGCCGTAAACCGTGCCCTAGACTGGGAAGAATAGTTTCGCTCAAGATTCAGATTTGGTGGCAGCGCGAATTGCGCGCTGCCACCAGCCCTGAAAACAGGAAGGAAGTGAGCCGTGGTATCACTAACCGCAGCGAAAATCGTAGGCACTCACCCCATTGTCCCTGCTGTGCGCAACGCTGAGAACTTCCGTCTTGCCCTAAGTAGCACACCTGCCGCAAGCGTCATCGTGCTTTTTGGCGACATTAACGACTTGCCCGACCTTGTCGATGAAGCCAGTAAATGGCGAAAACGCCTGATAATTCACTTTGACCTCTTTGACGGACTGGGCAAAGACCGTGCTGGACTTAAGCTGATTGCGCGGATGGGAATCACGGCGGTTATTTCTACTAAGACCCAACTAGTGCGGCTAGCGCAAGAGGAGGGGCTTTTGGTCATTCAACGGCTGTTCCTTGTGGACTCAGAATCCATACGTACAGGGCTTAGCTTGCTGAAAAACACACGGCCAGATATGCTGGAAGTATTGCCCGCAGCAATCCCAGCGCCAATAATCGCAAACTTACTGACTCAGACGCGCTTACCAATTATGGCGGGGGGATTGCTCTCCACACACGAAGAGATTTCGCGTGTGCTTAAGAGTGGAGTAACTGCCGTGAGTACCAGTCGCCCTGAGCTTTGGCGATAGGTTTTTGCCCATATAGAAGACTTTGGCGGACGGAGATTTAGAGACGGTCCAGTAATGTGGAGGAAAGAGATTTGACAAACGAAACACGGGCCGACGTAGTCATTATCGGGGGCGGAATAATCGGCTCCGCCATAGCACGCGAGCTTTCGCGTTACAACTTGTCGATTGTCCTACTAGAAAAACATCCTGACCTGGCTATGGGCACCTCCAAAGCGAACAGCGGCATTCTTCACGCAGGGTTTGACGCAACCCCCGGGACAAAGAAGGCCTTATTTAATGCGCGGGGTAATGTCCTATATCGTCAGCTAGAGGCTGAGCTTGGTATCCGACTTAAATGGATTGGCTCACTTGTGGTCGCACTCGAGCCTGATGACTTGCATGTGCTAGAAGACCTTCTCAGCCGAGGTAAGGAGAACGGAGTACCAAAACTCGAACTGCTTTCAAGGAACGACTTGCTTGACAGGGAACCCAACCTTGCGCACGGAGTAGTAGGTGCTTTGTGGGCTCCCACAGCGGGGATTGTATCCCCATTTGACGCTACTCTGGCATTCGCAGAAAATGCCGTGCAAAACGGAGTCAAGATTTGGCTAGAACATGAGGTAGAGCAAATTCTAGTTGCGCAAGGCAGAGTAACAGGAGTTGTTACAGGTCGAGGCCGCATCCAAACACCATATGTAATCAATGCCGCTGGCGTGCACGCAGGTAGCGTTGCGGCTTTAGGGGGGGACGAAAGCATAGCGATTACCCCGCGCAAGGGCGAATACCTGCTATTTGACACATCGCTTGGCGATTGTGTAAGGTCCGTGCTTTTCCCTACACCGACTAAAGTGTCCAAAGGCATAGTTATCGGACCGACGGTGCATGGGAATTTGTTTATCGGGCCAAACGCTCTAGATGTTGCCGACCCAGGCGATGTAGGAACTTCTGCACAGGGAATGTCCGAAATCATCGTGGGTGCTAGACGACTAATCCCCAGTCTGGGACTTGGGTCTGTAATCACGCAGTTTGCGGGATTGAGGGCGGTGGCAGCGCACGACGACTTCATTGTCGGCTCGTCGTCAGTTGTGCACGGCTTGGTTCATGTAGGCGGAATTCAGTCACCTGGGCTCACGGCTGCCCCCGCTATCGCCGAAGCTGTGGTTGAGATGCTTCGCGAACTTGGGCTAGCGCTAAACTCCAACCCACGCTTTGTACCTGTACGCGAGCCTCACCTAAGCTTTAAGGAAAAAAGCAATAAGGCTAGGGAGAGCAGCTTTAGACTAAACCCTCTTCATGGACGGATTGTCTGCCGCTGCGAGACTGTGACGGAGGCAGAAATCGTCGAGGCGATTCACGCGCCTTGTCCGGCACACACGCTTGACGCGGTTAAAGTGCGCACGCGCGCGGGTATGGGACGCTGTCAAGGAGGGTTCTGCGGTCCACGCGTGTCAGCGCTGCTCTCACGAGAGCTAAACATGCCCTTAAGTTCCGTTCGCAAAGATAAGTCTAAGTCTTTCCTGTATTTCCCGCGGCGCGGCAAAGGGCCTAATTTGGAATTAAATCCTAAGTTTGATGTAGCGGTAATCGGAGGTGGCCCAGCTGGTATGGCGGCGGCACTTACAGCGCGGGAACGCGGCGCTAAGCGAGTTGTAATTATTGAACGGGATCGCGAATTAGGAGGCATCCTTAATCAATGCATCCACAACGGCTTTGGCCTCCACCGTTTCAACGAAGAGCTAACCGGCCCCACTTATGCGCAGCGATACATCGACAAGGTGCAGGCCGACCCTGCTATTACCGTCTGCCTAGACACGATGGCGCAAGAGATAAAACCAAATTTTAGCGTGTTTGTTTCTAGTGCTTCACGTGGTCCTTTCGAGATTGCCGCGCGTGCCGTGGTTCTAGCTATGGGTTGTCGCGAGCGAACCCGCGGCGCTATTAGGATTCCTGGGGATCGCCCAGCGGGCGTTTTCACCGCCGGTGCTGCACAGCGCATAGTCAACATGGAGGGATTCCTTCCCGGCAACCGCATAGTAGTCCTAGGGTCAGGCGATATTGGCTTGATTATGGCAAGACGGCTGACGCTTGAAGGAGCCAAAGTGCTGGCAGTAGTTGAGATTATGCCTTACTCTAATGGCTTAACCCGTAATATTGTGCAATGCCTTGAAGACTATGATATTCCTCTATATCTCTCCCACACCGTAATCGAGATACACGGCAGAGACCGCGTAACCGGGGTGACAGTGGCCAAGGTAGATGAGCACAGATCCCCTGTGCCTGGAAGCGAGTTCTTTTTGGACTGCGATTGCTTGCTGCTATCGGTAGGACTCATCCCCGAGAACGAGCTGTCGCGGGAAATGGGGATTATGCTTGACTCTGAAACATCAGGGCCAATTGTCGATCAATTTCGGCAGACTTCGGTGCCGGGCGTGTTTGCGGCAGGGAATGTCTTGCACGTTCACGACTTAGTTGATTTTGTTTCTGAGGAAAGCGAAATCGCGGGGTGGGCGGCCGCAGATTTCGCGGCAGGCAGCCTGCTCACCGAGCACCCTGTGCTAGCCGTCAGGGCTGGCGATGGAGTACGCTCCGTCGTGCCACAGCAAATTACACTTGTCCCGGGAGCGGCAGGAAAGATACGCCTTTACTTGCGCGCTGCCGTTCCGATGCCCAAGTGCACCCTCACCGTCTCGGGAGGACAAAAAAAGCTCTTAGCCAAAAGATTCCCTGTGGCCAAACCAAGCGAGATGATTTCCGTGGACATTGACATCCTTGACTTAGAACACATGACTGAAGCGCTGTGCGTGTCTCTTAAGGATGGAGTGTAGAGCATGAGCGCTAGCCGTAAAGTAATTTGCATCGTTTGTCCGATTAGTTGCATAGGTGAGGTAAGTATCGAAGTTGGACAAGACCCTACAGTGCATGGCTACACCTGTAAGCGGGGGGAAAGTTATGCGATAGCGGAGGCTACTAATCCTATGCGTCTGCTGACCACGACTGTGACTGTCCGAGGCGGCGTTGTACCGTTGCTGCCCGTTGTTTCCTCTGCCTCTATGCCCAAGGACTACATTGCTGTTGGAGTGCAAATGCTGAGCGAAGTAGTGGTTGACGCTCCGATAGAGACGGGGCAAGTTGTCTACGCCAAAATCCTTGGGCTTGATGTGGATATTGTTGCCAGCCGGGATATAGCTAGGCAAACGCTCTAGCCCTTAGCACTCTTCACTGCTTCCCCTCCAGATACAGGGACGTAGGGGATAGGCACCTTTCTTCCAACGTCGCTAGTCGTTTAATCTCCGGGTGGCGGTCTCTTCCGTAGGAGCAGGAACACTAAATCTATTCCCTGACACAAATAGGCCGTGAAATACATTCGATACTACAATCACAATCGCTATCAGTGGACAAGAAAAAAGATGGCGCCTAAGAGTACAGGAACCATCTATTGGCTGCTCAACTTCCGGGCTTTTAATGTGTCTAGGTAGTGGGGCTCAGTTCAAAACCGCAGGAGCGGCTTTATTACGAGGCTCTTGGGTAAAAAAACCACCCACCAATAAAATTTCTTTTATCAATAGATGATAGTAAATTGGCTAATCTACTATCAAATGATAAAATGCACACCCCTCGTTAATCTCTCAACGAATTAAGGGAAGGGGTGTGCATTTTTTTGTCCCAGGACAAAAGGGACTTTGCGCCACGAAGGCGCAGTAGTGTAGCAAAGACTGCTACATGAACTAAGCCGTGCTACACAGGAGATGGGGGAAGGCCCCTCGGAGCCGCCATACTAGCCTGTTAAACAAAATGACCCTATCGAATTTGATAGGGTCAAGATGGATTTTGGCTGATGGGTATCGGGCGCAGGTGCGGGCAGGGTGCCGCATTCGGTCACGTGGACGCAGCTCACGAGCACCTCTACCGCAAAACCAGTTCAATAAAGATCTGCTCGTTAATCGAGCCGTCTTTGGGGCTTGTGGTAAACACGTCGAGCAGCATCCTTGCGCCGGTGGTGACCTGGGCGGGGACATTGAGTTCCGTCCTAAAGTAGCCCCAGGCGCCCATGGCGCCCGTGGTAAAGCCTTGGTCGAGCTCTCGCCCTTGGTTGTCTAGCAGCCGGTACTGCACATTGCCCTCAAAGACATTGGCCACCCCATCGAGCACAAAACGCCTCGGCACGGTGCTTTGCGGAGTGGGGGCAAAAACTTTGACGCCGCGGGAAGAGGCGACGATAGGTCTGAGTTCGTCAATGCCGATAAGAGTGGGCAAGTACTCCTCATCTCCCGCCGGGACAAACTCTAGGGGGAGGTTCGTGGCGGCAATGGTTTCGAGATCATAGGGGCGGGTCAAGGCCTGGGTTACCACTTCGCCGGGCGCGGGTTTTTTGAACCTGACCGGGACGGTGACTTTGTCAGCGGTGACGTTAATTTTGCCGATTTCGACCACATATCCTCCGGTGGGCTTTTCGCCGTAGGTTACCAAAATGTAGAGCCTGCCATCCAGCGTCTTGGATTGCGCCACAAACATAGAGCGCGATTGTTCAATCCAGGCCTTGATGGGTTCCGGTAGGGGTTTCGCCTGGTCGATACGGAAGCAGGCAACTAAAAAGAGAGCGCTGAACATAATCGCCAACAAACGTGTGAGTCTAGCCAATTTCATCACCCCACATATTAAGTTTAAGTGTATTGTGCTACATTCACCTGATAATTATCTTGGCTGTATCTTGACTGAAGTTAGAAGTTGAGCAGAAAGGAGAGCACATGCATAGTAGTAACAGTCGCAAGGGGCGCAAAGATGTTGTGGGTGCGCTCGTAGACAAAGCCGAGCATGAACGCGCTCATGGGCACGATAAAGAAGCTCTGGATCAAGACGGCGGTGGGGAAATTGCCGGCCAACAGTGCCGGCAAAAGCGAAAACAACGCGGCTAATACCGTGGTTGCCCCGATACTGAGGGCGGCATTATAGTGCTGGCGGAAGGCCCCCTGCACCAGACCTCGCCACAAGATTTCGCGAAACAGGGCGGCACTCACGGTGAGATAGACTAAGTTGAGAATTTGTTCCGGCGTGACCATGTTGAGTCCGCTCGGCAGAGCCAAGGTGCCGCAAAGGTAGAGGAGGAAGCCGCACCATATTCCGGTGCCGATGGCGGGAAGGACCTTCTTGGTCGTGCAGCCTAGGAAGTTTAGGGCGTCGCCATAGGTGTCGGCAATCCACAGGATGCCGGCGAGCACCATGATCCGCCAAGCCAGAATGACCAAGGTGTGCAGGTCGGACGCAATCAGCACGGCTTCAACAGTGGCGTGCAGCAAAGCGAGACCCAGGGGCCACACCAGCTTGGCTCCGGCATGGCCATAAGTGGCGCGCGGATCATACTGCTGGGTGACAAATACTACCCCGGCGGCCACTGCGGCCAGCATCACGGCTAAAATAGTCAGACTGAAGATGAATTGATCGTGGGGTGGATACTGTTTGGCGGCGGGGTTTGATATGATGATGGGCTGTTGATCGGGCACTTGCCAGATCGTGCGCCTGGCCTGAATGTAGGTGGCCCTCGCCCCCTCAGGGCTAAAAAGAGCCACGCGGGCCACACCACGGCGAGGCAAAAAAACCTTGCGCACACCGAAGACCTCAAGGAACGGTTCTTCGTGGGCAATGGATTCCAGCAAAGTTGCGGCCTCATGCATGGCTTCGGGCAGTACCTCTTGCGCGATAAAGGTCTGACCACGCAGGGTGGCAGTCTCGGCCGGGTGAGTATGGAGCACCAGTTGCTGTACCGGGAAGATGGATTCATCGGGGGTGGCGGCGAAATGGGCTGTCCCCTCGCCAAGCAAAACAAAGGTAGTAAGCTCGCCCCGCCTAGTGGCCTCCACCAGTACCCCCCCCTCAGGGTAGCTGATATGCAAGTGGCCCAAGGTAATTTCCCAAGGGTCAAAAATATAGCTTTGGCCGGGTTTAAGCGGCTCATAGGGGCTACCAAGGTCGGCTGGGATGATCAGCACGATGGTCATAGCTAAAATGGAGAAGGATAGAACCACGGCTAAAATGTAGACGCTCTGGGCTATGGGGTTGCGTTTCTGACGGCTGCTTTTCTCGCTCAAGGCAGACCCTCCCTTCAGGACCACTATAATTATTCTGCTCGCCGCCCCAACTTCCTCTCTTCTGCATTGACAGGGTATTCCGACAAGTTTTAGAATGAGGGTGAGAGCTGGGGGCGATGGATTTGTTTGTGGCGGTAAATATCGGTAATACCCGTACCAGTGTCGGCTTCATCGATGACAGGGGCAGGGTAGGCAGGGTGATGGCGCTTGCTACCACTAGGCATGCGGAGGAATATGCCTCTCTGCGTCAACAGATTGCTCAGGGTGCTAGGGTGGTCTGTGCGTCGGTGGTGCCTCAGGCTACTCTCGCGCTAGCCGAGGCCATAAGCAACTTGCCCATCGAAGTGCTCGCTGTGCGGGACGATCTTGGCATTACCTTTGCCGGGGTTAACTACGCGGAGCTCGGGCCCGATCTCTTTGCCAATGCGCTGGCATCGTGGAGCTTGTGGGGACAAGATAGCCTGAATGTGGACCTCGGCACCGGGTCAACATTCTGCGTTATCAAGAAGGGGGTGTACCTGGGCACAGCTATCGTCCCCGGCATGGAGCTGTCCTTTACCGCCTTGATGCGCCGCGCCGCCCTCCTGACGGAGGTGCCCTTGGCCAAGCCAAGGCGCGTCATCAATGCCAACACGGTGGAGTGTCTACAGGCAGGAATCTACTACGGCTACTTGGAATTGGTGCGCGGGCTGATTCGCCGCGTACAGGAAGAACAAGGTAAGCTGCGGGTGATCCTGACCGGGGGCATAGGTACCTTCTTGCAGGACGGACTCGGCGACGTCATCGATGTCTACGAGCCCAACCTCACCCTGCTCGGCATCTGGGTAGCGGCTAAACGTCTGGTATCCGCAAGGAACGAGAACGGAGGATGAAAGATGAAATTGTCCACACGGCAAATTGTTATTTCTGGGTTGCTCACCGCTTTGACTGTTGTTCTGGGGGTCACAGGGTGGGGGTTTATCCCCATGCCGACACCGGCCGGCGCGGCCACCATCATGCACATCCCGGTTATTTTGGCGGGGATGTTGGAGGGCCCGGTGGTCGGGGGCTTTGTGGGGCTTTTATTTGGGCTGTTTAGCCTGCGATTTTTGCCAGACCCCTTGGTGGTTATACCGGCGAGGCTAGTCATTGGGCTCTTTGCCTGGCTGGCATTTCGTGGTACTAGCCTCCTCGCCCGGCGTTTTTTGCCGACTGGGCGGGGCTTGCTGGGGACACTGGGACTGGCCGGCATCGCGGCAGGAGTGGCCGGGACTATGGCTAACACCATGGGCACCTTGGTTTTGGCGGTACTGCGCGGCTATATCACCGAAGGGGCGGCTTGGACCATCGCCCTAACTCAAGGTGTGCCCGAGTTAATTTTAGCAGGGTTTGTGGTCGGGTCACTGGCGGTGGTGCTCATCCCTAGACTTCCTCGTGTTCGGTGACCAGACCGTAGGTGATGCTTTTTTCGCCATGCCGGTCTTTAATTTTATCCATGACGCTGGCTATTTGGCGCTTTTTGTCGGAGAGAGGCGTGAAAAGGTCGAGTTGTTCGAGGCATTGGCCACGTGGGGCCAGTTGGTGGGTAGAAACACCTACCAGGCGCACCGGGCGGCCGTCGAAATGAGTGTCGAATAATTTTTCTGCCGCGCCAAAAATATCTCCGTCAAGGTCGGTGCCGGTGCTTAGGGTCAGTTGTCTGGAGTAGGTAGAAAAATCTAGGTAGCGAAGTTTGAGATGAATAACCCGCGCCTTGTAGCCCTGTTGGCGCAAGCGCCGTCCTACTTTGGCTGATAGTGCCAAGAGGGTGGCCTTGATGGCGCCTTGGTCGGCAATATCTTGTTCAAAGGTGTGCTCATGCCCGATGGATTTAACGCTGTCATAGCGCTCCACCGGGCGATCATCCTCACCATGGGCGAGACGCCAGAGGTGCGGCCCGTGGCTGCCAAAGCGCCTCGCCAAGGTATGAGGGTCACTTTTTTGCAGGTCGCCAATGGTGATGATACCGACTCGGTGAAATTTCTGAGCGGTTTTTTCGCCAACCCCCCAGATTTTAGCAATCGGCAATGGAGCGAGGAGGGCCTTCGCGTCTTCTTTGGCGATGACCACTATGCCGCCTGGTTTCTTGAGGTCGCTGGCTAGTTTAGCCAAAAATTTATTGGGCGCCACCCCTAGGGAGCAAGAAAGATGCAGTTCCTCGCGCACTCGCCTTTGAATGGTCTCGGCTATCTGGGGAGCCGTACCAAAGAGTTTGAGCGAGGCGGTGACATCAAGAAAGGCTTCATCGATGGAGACGGGCTCAAACAGTGGCGAATATTCTGACATAATAGCAAACACTTGGCGTGAAATCTCCCTGTACCGAAAACCCCTGCCATGAACAAAGATGCCGCTGGGGCAACGCTGGTAGGCTTCGGTCAAGGACATGGCGGAGCGCACGCCAAACTTACGCGCTTCATAAGAGCAGGTGGAGACCACCCCCCGTTCGTTCGGCGCGCCCCCCACGATAACGGGTTTACCCCTCATATGGGGGAAGTCAAGTTGTTCTACGGCGGCAAAAAAGGCGTCCATATCGAGGTGAATAATGTGGCGCATATTTCCTCCGCAAACAAGCGTTTGCCTAAGTATATCGCCTGTGCGGCAAAAAAGAAAGACATGGCCCGGCGCACCTAGCCTACAGAACATATTGACGGCGAGTCGTGGTAAAATAGAATGAGTAAAATAGGCAGGTGGAGCATATGCGGGTGTTTTCAGCCCTCGAGGGCAATTTTAGCGATAACGATATAGCGGCGGCCGCCGACATTCTTAAAGCTGGCGGCGTGGTTGCCTTTCCTACCGAGACGGTCTATGGGTTAGGCGCCCGCTACGATTGTGAAGCGGCAATTAAGAAGATCTTTGCCGCTAAGGGCAGGCCCGCCGACAACCCCCTCATCGTCCACATCGCCCACCCCGAGGAGCTTGCCATGGTCGCGCAAGGTATCAGCCCGCAAGAAGAAAAGCTGATGATGTATTTCTGGCCGGGGCCCCTCACCTTGGTTTTGACCAAAAACCCCGCCCTGTCCGGGCTCGTGACCGCAGGCTTAAACACTGTAGGCGTGCGCATGCCCAGCCACCCGCTCGCCCTGCGGCTTATTACCGCTGCCGGTGTGCCCATAGTGGCGCCTAGCGCCAATCTCTCGGGGCGCCCTAGCCCTACTGCGGCGCGGCATGTGGCAGAGGATTTGGCGGGGAGTATTGATGCCCTGTGCGATGGGGGAGAAACAACTGTAGGTTTGGAGTCGACAGTCGCTAGGGTCTATTTCGACCGCATAGTTGTTCTGCGCCCCGGTTCGGTAACGCGCGCCATGCTGCAGGAGGCCACGCAATTGCCCGTGGTCTTGGCCACTCATGCCGACGGCGTACCGGAAGCGCCGGGAATGAAGTACGTGCACTATGCTCCACGCGCCGAGATTTTTCTTTATCTCGGCGATCAGATTAGCGCGATGACTGCGGCGCTGGACAATGAAGCAAAAGTCGCCGTCATCGCCCATAGCGATACCTTAGAGTTACTGCCCAGCACTGCGCACAAATTTACCCTCGGTGAAAGGGGATGCGCGGATTTAGCGGCACGTAAGCTGTATGCCTATTTAAGGGAGGCCGATGGAATGGGGATTGAGTGTATTTTGGTCGAGGGGATTGTGCCCGAGGGTCTAGGCGAGGCCGTTATGAATCGCCTCCGCAAGGCTGCCTCGCGGGTCATCGGTGAGCAAAAATGAAAATTCTCTTCGTCTGCACCGGCAACACTTGTCGCAGCACCATGGCCGAGGCCATGCTCCGGCGCTCGGGAAAACATGAAGTGCGTTCGGGGGGAGTGGCTGCTGAGAGCGGGGCGGTGGCCTCACGCGGTGCCATGGCCGCGATGCACAAAAGGGGGCTTGACCTCTCTGGCCATCGCGCGCAATTGGTCACAGAGGAAATGGTGCTCTGGGCCGATATTATCTTGACTATGACCGAGCGCCACCTGGAGGTTGTCTTAGAGCGCTTTCCTATGGCAGAGGGGAAGATATTTACCATCAAGAGTTTTGCTTTGAGCGACCAGGAGAGACAGCATTTAGAAAATAGGCTCCATGACCTTTATTCGCGTGTCGATGAAAAACGCCGTCAATTTGCCGCGGAGAATTCTCCGAATATCGCGGAGCTACAGACTAGGCGGGGTGAGCTTATTGCCCTGCTGCAAGCCGTAGAGGAGCAACTCGTTTTGCTGCAGGGAGAGCTCAGGGTCTTGCTCTACCGGGAACGACAGGAGATAGAGCGGATAGAAGCCTTTCTTGTTTCGGCCGATGTGGCGGACCCCTTTGGGGGGGGCGAGGATATTTACTTGCAAAGTGCCGATGAGATAGAGTACCTGCTCGCCAAAGTGGAAGAGAAGATGGGGGAAGACGGGGGATAGATAAAAGGAAGCTGCCAGGGCGCCACGAATTATTCGACACCTATTCATGGGACTATGGTACAATAAATGTTGGATTTCAAGGAGGAGGGGGTAACTGACGGTGAAGATATCGCTGGGGTGTGACCATGCCGGGCTACTTCTCAAGCAGGAAATTGCGGCGCACATTTGTCGCCTCGGGCATGAAGCGTTTGACCGGGGTTGTTTTAGCGAGGAGTCGGTCGACTATCCGGATTTTGCGCAGTCAGTGTGTGCTGATGTCGCCACAGGTGAGGCTGAACTTGGCATCTTAATCTGTGGCTCAGGTATAGGCATGTCCATTGCGGCGAATAAATTGGATGGTATACGGGCCGCACTCTGTCACGATACATTTTCGGCTAAGATGTCCCGGCAGCACAATGACGCCAATGTTCTCTGTCTGGGTCAGCGGGTCGTAGGCGTTGGTTTGGCGCTCGAGATTGTCACTGCCTGGCTACAAAGCGATTTTGCGGGAGGCAGGCATGCCCTGCGCCTCCAAAAGATAATGAAAAAAAGAACATAAAGCAGGAAAGGATGAGAGCGACTATGAGTTTGCGAGTTATTGACCCCGAGATTGCCAAGGTAATTGATGAGGAGTTAGGGCGTCAGCAAGAGCATCTAGAACTTATCGCGTCGGAGAACTTTGTCTCTAAGGCGGTCCTAGAGGCTATGGGTTCAGTCCTCACCAACAAGTATGCCGAGGGCTATCCCGGTAAGCGCTACTATGGCGGTTGTTATGTGGTGGACAAGGCCGAAAACTTAGCGCGCGAGAGGGCGCTCCGCATTTTTGGCGGGGACCATGCCAATGTGCAGCCGCACTCGGGAGCCCAAGCCAACATGGCGGTGTACTTTGCCTGCTTGCAGCCCGGCGACACCGTACTGGGAATGAATTTGTCGCATGGGGGGCATTTGACCCACGGCAGCCCGGTCAACTTCTCAGGTCAGCTCTATAATTTTGTTTCCTACGGCGTGGGCAGTGACGGGTATATCGATTACGCCGAAGTCGAGCGCCTCGCCCTGGAGCACAAACCAAAGCTTTTGGTGGCCGGAGCTAGTGCCTACGCCAGAACCATTGATTTTAAGCGCATGAAGGAAGTAGCAGCGCTTTGTGGAGCCTTGTTTATGGTAGATATGGCCCACATCGCCGGTTTGGTGGCCACAGGGCTACATCCCTCGCCCATCCCCTTCGCCGATTTTGTCACCACCACCACCCACAAGACCTTGCGCGGCCCTCGTGGCGGCATGATAATCTGTACCGCCGAGTGGGCTAAGGCCATCGACAAGGCGGTATTCCCCGGCATGCAAGGCGGCCCCCTGATGCATATTATTGCCGCTAAGGCCGTTTCTTTTGCGGAAGCACAATTGCCGGAGTTTGCGGCCTATCAAGCTCAGGTTGTGGCCAATGCCAAGGCCCTCGCCGCAGGCTTGCAGGAGCGTGGTTTCTCCATCGTCTCCGGTGGCACGGACAACCATCTCATGCTGGTTGATCTAAGGGGTCAGGGCCTCACCGGCAAGAAGGCCGAGAAGATTCTTGATGGCGTGGGCATTACGGTCAACAAGAACACCATCCCCTTTGACCCCGAGGGGCCATTTACCACGAGCGGGATTCGCATCGGCACCCCTGCCATGACCTCGCGGGGCATGACCGAAGCAGCCATGGTGAGAATTGCCAACCTCCTAGCCGACGCCCTAGAAAACAGTGACAACGCCGTGGTCATGGCCGCGGTGAAGAAAGGTGTAGCAACTCTCTGTGCGGAGTTTCCGCTCTATGCGTAGGGAAGATAATGTCTTTGTTTTAGACCACCCTTTGGTTCAACACAAACTCACCTATATTCGCGATAAAAACACCGGCTCTAAGGAATTTCGCGAATTAGTCGATGAAGTGGCCATGCTTTTGACCTACGAAGTGACCCGCAATTTGCCCCTAGATGAAGTTAGTATCGAGACTCCTGTTGCTATGGCGAAAAGCAGGGTCCTTGCCGGAAAGAAAATTGGCCTTGTACCCATCCTCAGGGCGGGTCTCGGCATGGTTAACGGACTCCTGCGCCTGGTGCCTACGGCCAAGGTGGGGCATATCGGCCTCTACCGTGACCCGGAGACCTTAAGCCCGGTCGAGTACTATGCCAAGCTGCCTTCCGACGTAGCAGAAAGGCTGCTCCTCGTCCTTGACCCCATGTTGGCCACCGGTGGTTCGGCGGTCGCGGCGATTGATTACTTAAAGAGCCAGGGGGCCACCAGCATCAAGCTGGTCTGTCTTATTGCCGCTCCGGAAGGCATTGCCGCGGTCCAGAAGAGCCATCCTGAGGTCGAGATTTATACCGCTGCTATCGATTCGCACCTCAATTCACATGCTTACATTGTCCCGGGCCTTGGTGATGCCGGAGACAGGCTCTTTGGCACCAAATGACGAGGCCAAGCTGGGATGAGTACTTCATGGCCATTACCCGGGTGGTGGCGGAGCGCAGTACTTGCCGGCGCAGGCGCGTGGGCGCAATTATCGTCAGCGACCGCAGAATACTCACAACTGGGTACAATGGCGCACCCACAGGCCTACGCCACTGTCTAGACATCGGCTGTCTGCGTGAGGAGAGGGGCATCGCCTCCGGTGAGCGCCACGAACTGTGCCGCGGGCTCCATGCCGAGCAAAACGCCATCATTCAGGCCGCTCATTCCGGGGTTTCGGTGCGTGGGGCTACCCTGTACACCACCCACTTCCCCTGTGTCTTGTGCGCCAAGATGATTATCAATGCCCTGGTCGTCCGCGTTGTTTTTGGTGCGGACTACCCCGATGGGCTTAGCCAAGAGCTGCTAAAAGAGGCTGGTCTCGGTGTGGAGGCCGATGTAGGTGCCGTGGTACCGAAAGGTGGAGCAGAAGTTGACAGTTAAGGTCTTTACGGTTTTTGGTGTACGGCCCGAGGCCATCAAAATGGCGCCGGTCATCAACGAATTGGCCGGCCGCCCCGAATTTAGCGTCTCGGTCTGCGTCACCGGACAGCACCGCGAGATGCTCGACCAAGTCTTGCGCCTGTTCAACATCACCCCGCGCTATGACCTGAACATCATGCGGGAGCGGCAGACCTTGCCCGAGACTTTCTCGCGCGCGGTCCTCGGGCTAGAGACCATCTTTCGCGAGGACCGGCCGGATATTATCCTCGTCCATGGTGATACTCTGACCACATTTGCCGCCAGTCTCGCCGCATTTTTTAACCAAGTGCCGGTGGGGCATGTCGAAGCGGGGCTACGCACTTACGATAAGTATTCACCGTTCCCTGAAGAGATGAACCGCAAGCTCACCGGTGCGTTAGCCGATGTGCACTTTGCTCCGACCGCTACTTCGCGCGCTAATCTCCTGCGCGAGGGGGTTCTGGCCGCTAGCATCTACGTCACCGGCAATACCGCCATTGATGCTCTAGCGACCACCGTGCGGCAACCCTACGCCTTCCATGATGTTGCCCTCAAGCAGCTGCCCCTAGTAGGCAGGGTGCTACTGGTGGAGGTGCATCGTCGCGAAAACTGGGGGGAGCCAATGGCCGAGATGTGCTTGGCGCTCCTTGACCTGGTGGCCGCCTTCCCCGATGTGCAGGTGTTATTCCCCGTGCACCTTAATCCGGTGGTGCGCGAAGTGGTCCTGCCATGCCTGGCGGGGCAAGAGCGGGTGCATCTCCTTGACCCTCTCGACACCGACGATTTTCACAACTTGATGGCGCGTTCGCACCTCATTCTGACCGATTCGGGCGGTCTGCAAGAGGAGGCCCCGGCTTTAGGTGTACCGGTCTTGGTGATGCGCAACAATACGGAGCGACCCGAGGCGGTGGAGGCGGGTACGGTGGCGGTAGTGGGGACCTCGCGGCACGGCATTGTGGAGCAGGCGACCCGACTTTTGCAGTCAACAGAGGCCTACAACACCATGAAGAATGCGGTCAATCCCTATGGGGATGGACAAGCTGCGCGGCGCATTGCCGAGGGGCTTTTGCACCATTTTGGGCTTGTTCCGGCTAGACCTAGGGAGTGGGCCTAAGCGATAATTAATTGCAAGTTAACTTTTTCACTTTGCAGGGTAACCATGGCTTTACTCGAATTTACTAAGGCATGCATATTGTATACATTCGCCTAATGGTGCTGGCATGCGGCTATGCGTAAGGTCCGAAAGAAGGTGAGATTACGTAAATGAAGATGGAAGAAGTACTGCGTCAAATAATGGAGGCTGAAACATCGGCCCGCACCCTCATTGCTGACGCTAGGCGGGAGGCCGAGGTTTTGGTCGAGCAGGCCGAGCGCGAGGCCGGTCGTTGTGCCCAAAACGCACTCTACGCGGCTCGTCAAGAAGCAGAAGCCTTGTTGACGGCCAAGCGAGAACTGGCCCTCGCTCGGGCCGCCACACTGGCCGGTGAGGCGGAGGAAAGTTGTCGTCAGCTAGCGGAGGGCGCAGGCCAAAATCTTAACGAAGCAGTAAAGTTTATCAGGGAAAGATTGGTGAGGCGTGATGGCGCAAGCTAAAATGAGTAAGATCGGCTTAGTGGCGCCTACCGCCGTCAAGGAGCGCCTGCTAAGTGCCCTCCAAACCTGGGAGGTTTTACAGCTAAGCAATCTGCGGGAGACCATTGCCGCCACAGACTTAGCTTTAGGTTTAGCCACTGCCACCTCATCCCTCGGGGAGGTAGAGGCGCGGCAAGCCGATGTTGGTTTTGCCCTAACGTTTCTTCGCCGGTTTGAGGTGGTCACCGAGAGCCTGATAGATAGTTTCATGGGTCTTAAGGCTGTGGTGACGCCGGAGCAATTGGTGGAGACCGTGGAGCAGTTTGCGGCGGAGACAGCGGTTAATCAATGCAAGCTGTACGAAAAGCGCCTCGGCGAAATTCAAAATGAGCGCAGTCGTTTCGTGGCTGAGCGCGCTTTGCTTGCCGGGTGGTTGCTCCTTGACATTGCGCCGCAAAGCATGAGTGGAGCATCTCTCGTGGGTAGCACCATCGGCACGGTGTCGCCTAACGATCTGGCGGCTTTCGAGCGCAGGCTTGATGCAGAGACAGCCGGGTTGTACCATGTAGAAAAAATCGCCGTGGACAATCGCCTGGTCAATGTGGTGGTACTCTATGGCGGCGGTGAACCGCCTGCGGTGCTCCGGGAATCCATCTTTAATCAAGTGACACTGCCCTTGGCGGATATGTCGCCGCGGGTGGCGGATATCGGTCTGCAGGCCTCGCTAGCCGAGCTAACCCAGGAGGAGAGCCAGTTATTGCAGGCCTGTACCAAGCTGCTCGCGCACAAGGTGCAGCTACAGACTCTTTTTGACCATTATGGCCATATTATCCAAAGAGAACAGGCTACAGTCTTGGGGACGGACACCGCGCACACCTTTGTCGTCGAAGGCTGGGTAGAAACAACTCGCCTCGGCGAACTGAGAGCCGGATTGGCGAAATCCTTTCCGCAGGTGGTCTTGCTAAAGAGCGAGATCTCCGCCCAAGATGTGCCTCCCGTAAAACTGCAGAACAGTAACTTGGTGCGCCCGTTTGAGTTTGTCACCAATGTCTATGGCAACCCCATGCACTCGGAGGTCGACCCCACGCCTCTAATTGCGCCCTTCTTCGCCCTGTTCTTTGCCCTCTCGCTCGGGGATGCCGGCTACGGGCTAATTTTAGTGGCAGGTTCTTGGTGGCTCATGCGCAAGTACAAACCTGAAATGGCCGGTCGCAAGTTCTTTCACTTGTTCATCTTGGTGGGTCTGCTCTCGGTTGTCAGCGGCTTTGCCATGAATGGCTTTTTTGGCAATTTAATCGATCTCATGCCATTCCCCGGGCTCATTGCGTTGAAGGACAACTTTGTCTTAGTCGACCCTATGTCCGCCCCCATGACCATCATGATTCTCTCTCTGGTCTTAGGCGTGGTGCATGTGTTCCTAGGAATAGCCGTAAAGGGTTATATGACTTTCACCGGTGGTGACCGTTCCGCTGCACTGCTAGATCAAGGGTCCTGGCTGTTCTTGATTCTCGCCTTGGTCCTGCAAATCCTCGCTACCACTTTACCTGCCTTTAGCCACCTCGCGCCCACCCTTGGGAATGTTTCAATACTTGCAGCCGTTCTAGTGGTGCTAGCCCAGGGGCGCGCCGCCAAGGGCATATTCGCCAAGCTGGGCACGGGACTCTACGCGCTATATGGTGGGGTGGGCTACTTTAGCGATGTCTTGAGCTACACCCGTATCCTAGCTCTCGGGCTCTCGAGTGCGGTAATTGCCGTGGTGATTAACACCATTGCCGGCATGGTTGTCGCCATCCCGGTGGTCGGCTGGCCCTTGGCGGCGGTTATTTTCGTCGCTGGGCATCTGTTCAATGTGGTGCTCAGCACACTCGGATGCTTTATTCATTCCGCTCGCCTGCAATTCGTAGAGTTTTTCACCAAGTTCTTTGAAGGAGGCGGCCAGCCCTTTAAGCCGCTCAGGCTCGCATCTAAGTTCATTGTCATTAAGTAACACTCGGCTATAGCAGATTATAAAAGAACAATGGAGGTATGAACAATGGTATCATGGTTTGGCATCGAAGCAGGTATGGGATTAGCGATTTTAGGGGCAGCACTGGCGGTTTTCCTGGGTGGCATTGGTTCTAGCATCGGGGTGGGCATTGCCGGTCAAATGGCCTCCGGCGTTGTGACCGAGGACCCGGAAAAGTTTGGTAAACTATTGCTCCTGCAAGCTCTTCCCGGCACACAGGGCATCTACGGCTTCTTGGTTGGTTTCTGGGTCATTCTCAAGGTGGGTCTCTTGGGTGGCGACCCGGCCACGATCACCATTGACCAAGGCTTTCAATTGTTTGCTGCCTGCCTGCCCATCGCCTTCTCCGGTTTGATTTCTGGTATTTGGCAAGGTAAAGTATCTGCCGCCGCCATGGGCATTGTGGCTAAGCGCCCTGAGGCCTCCGGTAAAGCCCTCATTCTCCCCGCCATGGTCGAGACCTACGCTATTTTAGGGCTACTGGCCAGCATCCTCCTCATCACCGGCATCAGAATCTAGACCTTGTTAGGGGTTGAGTGAATGTCACTGGAAAACATCTTGCATAAGATTAGACTCGATGCCGAGGGTCAGGCCGAGGCCTTAGTCGCGGAAGGGCGCGCCAAAGCAACTGCAGTCCTGGCCAGAGCCAAGGCGGAGGCCGAGGCGGAGGCCAAGAATCATTTAGTTCGTGCCAACAGCGAGGCCGAAGAACATCAGGCGCGTCAGTCGACTATGGCCAGACTCGAAGCACGCAAAAGCATTCTAGCCACCAAGCAGGGCATGATCTCGCGGGCCTTTACCCTCGCTCTGGAAGAAGTCAGAGCTTTGCCCATCGCTGCCGCTCGCGAACTGCTTCGTCCCTTAGTACTCGCCGCAGTGACCGAAGGCAACGAAGTAATCGTCTGCGCGAAAGAGGATAAGGACATCTGGAGCGCTGAGTTTGTCCGGGAGTTAAATGCCACCCTCAAGGCACAAGGCTTAGAGGGTACATTGACCCTAGCCACCGAGCATCGCCAAACTGGGGGGGGCTTCTTCTTGGTCGGTCCCTACATCGAAATTAACGCCACATATCCCGCGCGTCTCCAGGCGATGAGGGGAGACCTCGAGCCAGCCGTCGCCCAAATCCTATTTAAGTAGACGCTCTAGCGATGGGCCGACAAAGGAGTTGAAGACGTTGTCGATTTCACAGGACTCAAGATATGCCTATGCAGTGGGGCGCATTCGAGTCTTAGAGAATAAGTTGCTGGACAAAACCAAGATGCAGCGCCTGCAGAATGCCAAGAGCGTTGATGAAGCACTCTTGGTGTTGTCCGAAACAGATTACGCTGACCTAGTGGCCAAGGCCCCGAATCCCTACGATATTGATGCCATCACCACGGAGGAAATTAAGCGCGTCTACCTCTTGATCAGGGAGCTTTTGCCGAAGGAGGCTTTGGCGGACCTCTTCCTCATCAAGTATGACATCCATAATCTGAAGGTGTTGCTCAAGGCGCATTATCAGAAGAAGGATTTCGATTACCTGCTGGTCGACGCCGGCTTAGTGCCCGCTGAGACGATAAAGAGCGTTCTGAAAAACGACCAGCTGCCCAGCATACCAAAGGAGTACTACGAAGGCGTCAAAGCAGCCAAGGCGGCCTACGAGGAACGGCAAGACCCCAAGGTCATCGATGAGGTTCTCGACCGTACGCAGACGGCCATGGTGGCTGACATGGCTAGTAAAGGTGGGCATGAGTTTTATCGCCGGCTTTTGGCTGCCCAAGTCGACCTGGTCAATTTGAAGAGCCTCGCCCGGGTCAAAAGACTAGGTCGCGGTCGGGCCTTCCTAGACGATAGCCTGCTGCCCGGTGGTACTCTGGCACCGAGCTTCTTTACCCCACTATATGGGTCTGACTGGGCGCAGCTAGTTCAAGCCTTTAGTCTCACGCCATACAAGGCAGTGGTCGAGCAAGGCGTGGCAGCTTATCTAGAGAGCGGTCAATTGACGACCTTAGAAAAGCTGGCTGACAACTTCCAGATGACGATGTTGCGCGAAGCAAAGATGTTCGCCCTTGGCCCCGAGCCAATTATCGCCTATGTCATGGCCAAGGAAAACGAAGTCAGGAATATCCGCATTATCATGATTGGCAAGAAGAATGGCGTGGCTACAGCGGAGATCGCCGAAAGGCTGCGTGAAAGCTATGTATAAGATCGGTTTAATCGGCGATCGCGATACGACCATGGGGTTTAGGGCGCTAGGTTTGGCAACGTTTGAGGTCAGCGGACAGTCGGATACCGAGCAGGCCGTCCTAGAAGTGATGCGGGACAATTTTGCCGTAGTGCTCATCACCGAGCGTGCCTATGCCAGAGTTGCCCAAATGCTCCATGAGCATCGCGACAGGGCGCTCCCCGTATATTCCCTCATCCCTGACAATCAGGGCAGCATCGGGTTAGGGCAGAAGCGCTTGAGCAAGATGATCGAAAGAGCTATTGGGGTAGATATTCTTTTCAAGGAAGTAGGGAAGAACTGATGGCTGATACCACCAGGCAGGAAGGAACAATTATCAAAGTCTCCGGGCCCTTGGTCATCGCCGCCGGCATGGCGCATGCGCGCATGTACGACATGGTCAAGGTCGGCAGTCTGGGGCTCATTGGTGAAATCATCGAAATGCGCGCTGATCGGGCCTCGATTCAAGTATATGAGGAGACCGCCGGCGTTGGCCCGGGCGAACCCGTCACCACCACCGGGGCGCCTCTTTCGGTAGAACTTGGCCCCGGGCTGATGAGTACCATTTATGACGGCATTCAGCGTCCTCTGGATAAAATTGCCGAGATGTCGGGGACATTTATCGCCAGAGGAATCCAAGTACCCAGTCTTGACCGCGCGAAGAAGTGGGATTTTGTCCCAATCGTCGCCGTGGCGACTAAGGTAAAACCGGGCGACATTATCGGCACAGTACAAGAAACCGCGCTTATCTCCCACAAAATCATGGTTCCTCCCGGCATGGAGGGCATTATCGAATGGATACACCAGGGCGAGGCGCTCGTCACCGACGTGGTTGCCACCATGAAGACCGCCAGCGGGTCGGTATCGCTCACCATGATGCAAAAGTGGCCTGTGCGTAAACCACGCCCCTACTTAGAAAAGAGAGTCCCCATGCAGCCCCTGACGACCGGTCAACGCGTCATCGACACCTTCTTCCCCGTGGCGAAGGGCGGAACGGCCTGTGTGCCGGGCCCCTTTGGTTCGGGCAAGACTGTGGTGCAGCATCAGCTGGCCAAGTGGTCCGATGCCCAGATCATCGTCTATGTCGGCTGCGGTGAACGTGGCAACGAAATGACCGACGTGCTCATGGAGTTCCCGGAGCTGCACGACCCCAAGACCGGACGCCCGCTCATGGAGCGCACGGTGCTCATTGCCAATACTTCGAACATGCCGGTTGCCGCCCGCGAGGCTTCTATCTATACCGGCATTACCATCGCGGAATACTTCCGCGACATGGGCTACACCATCGCGGTTATGGCCGATTCCACCTCGCGCTGGGCCGAGGCCTTGCGCGAAATGTCGGGTCGTCTAGAGGAAATGCCCGGCGAAGAAGGGTACCCCGCCTACTTGAGTTCCCGCGTCGCCGAGTTCTACGAGCGTTCGGGCAATGTGATTGGTTTGGGCGGGCGAGAAGGTTCCTTGACCGTCATCGGCGCAGTCTCGCCTCCGGGCGGTGACCTGTCCGAGCCTGTGACGCAGGCTACCCTGCGCGTGGCGAAGGTTTTCTGGAGCCTGGAAGCCAGATTGGCTGAGTCCCGCCATTTCCCGGCTATCTACTGGCTACAGAGCTATTCTTTGTACTCCGACCGCTTAGACAACTACTTTAACACCCATGCCGGCCAAGAGTGGGCCAACTATCGCCAAGAGGCCATGCGCTTGTTGCAGAAAGAGGCCGAGCTGGAAGAGATTGTGCGCCTGGTTGGTCTTGATGCCCTCAGCTTCGGCGATAGACTGGTGCTCGAAACCGCCAAGTCCATTCGCGAAGATTTCTTGCACCAAAATGCCTTCCACGAAGTAGATACCTTTACTTCGCTCACCAAACAATATCGCATGCTCAAACTCATTCTCATGTTTAGCCAGGTAGCCCAGGGGGCGCTGGAAAGTGGCCTGTCGCTGGATAAAGCGCTGGCTGTCCCCGTGCGCGTGGACATTGCCCGGGCGAAGTATCTACCTGAGAGCGAAATGGCGACTTTTGATGCTATCGAAGTACGCATTCGCGAGCAGTTGAAGTAGGGGGTGTAAGAATGCATAAAGAATACCGTACCATTGCCGAGGTAGCCGGTCCGCTGATGTTGGTGGACAAGGTTGAAGGCGTCAAGTACGAGGAGCTGGTCGAGGTCGAGCTCCCGAGCGGTGAGATTCGCCGCGGACGTGTCCTTGAGGCCATGGCTGGCAAGGCCCTCGTGCAGATTTTTGAAGGCACGGCCGGGCTCAATATGGAAAAAAGCAAGGTGCGCTTCCTCGGCAAGGTCATAGAATTCCCGGTGTCGTTAGACATGCTGGGACGAGTTTTCGATGGCTTTGGCAAACCTCTGGATGGCGGAGCGCCGATTATCCCGGAAAAACGCCTCGACATCAATGGTAGCCCCATGAATCCTTACTCTCGTGCCTATCCCTCCGAGTTTATCCAAACGGGGATATCCACCATCGATGGCATGAACACCCTAGTGCGTGGGCAGAAGCTCCCCATCTTCACGGGTTCGGGACTGCCTCATGCTCGTTTGGCGGCCCAGATTGCCCGCCAAGCCAAGGTGCTCGGGGATGCAGGGGAATTTGCGGTTGTCTTTGCGGCGATGGGTATTACCTTTGAAGAGGCCGATTTCTTTATCAGCGACTTCCGCAAGACGGGGGCTATTGACCGGGCGGTGTTGTTCGTCAATTTGGCGAGCGACCCCACCATTGAGCGCATTGCCACCCCCCGCATCGCCCTGACCTGCGCCGAGTACCTGGCTTACGAAAAGGGCATGCATGTCTTGGTAATTATGACCGACATGACCAACTACGCCGAAGCCCTGCGCGAAATTTCCGCGGCGCGTAAAGAAGTGCCCGGCCGCCGTGGCTACCCCGGCTACCTCTATACCGATCTTTCCACGCTGTACGAAAGGGCGGGCAGGGTTAAGGGCAAGCCCGGTTCTATCACCCAGATTCCCATTCTGACCATGCCTGAGGACGACAAGACTCACCCCATCCCCGACTTGACCGGTTACATTACCGAGGGCCAGATCATCCTCGGCAGAGAACTGCACCGCAAGGGCATCTACCCCTCAGTCGATGTGCTGCCGTCGCTTTCACGCCTAAAGGACAAGGGCATTGGTCAGGGGAAGACTCGCGAGGACCATAGTGGTGTGCTAAATCAACTTTTTGCCGCCTATAGCCGCGGGAAAGAAGTTAAAGAGCTAGCCGTTATCCTTGGTGAGGCCGCCCTGTCGGAGACGGACAAGAAATTCTCCAAGTTTGCCGATGAGTTTGAGCGCCGCTTTGTAGCTCAAGGGGAATATACAGACCGCGACATCATCACCACCCTCAATTTGGCATGGGAGCTCTTGGCGATATTGCCGGTTGCGGAGCTAAAGAGGGTGCGTGAGGAGCATATTACGAAGTACTTGCCCCCCACCGTTTGATGCGGCGAGGTGAGGTAGTATGAATCTTAGAATTAATCCTACCCGCATGGAGTTGCTGCGGCTCAAGAAGAGGGTGCGCGTGGCCAAGCGGGGGCACAAGCTGCTCAAGGACAAGCGTGATGAACTGATGAAGCGTTTTATGGCGCTAATCCGCGATGTCAAAAATATGCGGCTCACCGTCGAAAAGCGACTGATGGAGGCTTACCGGAGCTTCCTAGTCGCCCGTGCGGTGATGTCGCCCGAGGTTTTGGAAGAGGCCATCATGTTTCCGACGCAACAAGTTGAGATCAGTATCAAGGAAGTCCGCATGATGTCGATCATTGCCCCGGTCTTTACCTTGCAACAAGAGGGCGCCATGTACAGCTATGGGCTGGCATCGTCCTCCAGCGACCTCGACGCGGCCTTGGACACCTTCTCGGCGGTACTACCCTTATTGGTGGAGCTAGCCTCCGTAGAGCGTTCCTTGGACTTACTGGCGGAGGAAATTGAAAAGACCAGAAGGCGTGTTAATGCCCTGGAATATGTGCTCATCCCCAATCTAGAAAAGACGGTGAAGAGCATCGCCATGAAGCTCAGCGAGCAAGAACGCGCTGCCATAACGCGCCTCATGAAGATTAAAGATGTGGTGCGCGCAAAGTAATTGCTGTTTTCGTATAAGTCTCGCCCTTTAGACCAATAATCATGGTCAAAGGGAGGGGAAAGAAATGCGTAAATTAATTGCTGTGCTACTGATGCTCGTCTTGGTACTCCTTGGAGCCGGCATGTCGTGGTGTTTAACCAGCGAAGGGCAGGACCTCAACAACTTAGCTCGAGCTTTCGCCGCCTCGCAGGCAGCTTTGCTCGAGATTAATATGAATGGTTGGGCACGTGCCACCACTGTTCCTCAGAGTATCGATCAGCTTGTCAGCAGATTGCGCAGAGCCTCATTGGCCGCCTTTGGGATGTATCCGCCCGAGATTACATCTTGGGCGGAAGGCGGTACAATCTTTGCCTATGCCAGTTTTGTCACCGCGGTCTATGCGGTAGATGCCAATGTGCAAACCATATCTCACGGTGGCACTCACGAAACTTATTTGGTGCTGACCTTGAAGACCGCTGTGCCGGGTTACTCCATAGACAGTGTGGAGTCTACCCTGCACGCTTTCTTTCTGGCTGTAGGACTACGCCCCACTGTCACCACGTGCTTTATCGGTGTTCTAGCGGGCCAGCTATCTTCCGAGGAGGCGGCAATGGTTGTCGCCAGAGTGCTCGGCGCTTTACGGGCCGAGACGCAAGAGTTTTTTAGCGATGGGCATGGTGTCAATTTAGTCGGCTATAGCCGAGAGCTGCCCCGCGGGGTGAAAATGGCTGGCAGGCACAGCAATTGGTCGCTGATGCTGCGTTTTGATCCAGAAAATAACATAACCCACATCTGGCTAGCAACACCGACATTAAGTCTTTCCATCTAGCTATGCCATGAAGTTGGGCATAATATAGTCGTCGCCATAAGTAGGCAAGGAGGTGGTATTTTATGGCAACAATGCTTGTGCGCGGAGGGATGCCCTTAATTGGGAAAATAGCAGTCAGCGGAGCGAAAAACGCGGTACTGCCCTTGTTGGCGGCATCGCTCATGGCTACCGATGGCAAGACGAGGCTCGAATCGGTACCAGAGTTAAACGACGTGACAACCATGCTTGAAGTAATCCGGCATCTCGGCGGCCACATCAACTATATAGACGATGAAATTGAGATTGACTGCCAAAATCTGAACGGCAATGACGCTCCCTACAACCTCATCAGCCAGATGAGAGCCTCGGTGCTCATCATGGGTCCATTGCTCGGACGCCTAGGAAAGGCCAAAGTTTCTTTACCCGGCGGATGTGCCATCGGCACGCGCCCTATAGACCTTCACCTCAAGGGCTTCGGGTTGCTTGGTGCGGATATCGTGGTCGGCCATGGCTTTGTCGAGGCTACTGCTGAGCGCCTGATAGGTAATACCATCTATTTGGATTACCCTAGTGTCGGGGCGACCGAGAATATCATGATGGCTGCGTGCTTTGCTGACGGGGTGTCTATAATCCAGAATGCTGCTGAAGAGCCGGAGATTGTAGACCTTGCCTGTTTCATCAACTGCATGGGGGGAAGAGTCGATGGGGCGGGCACCGACACTATCGTCATCACCGGCCGGTCGGCGTTCCGTGCCCCTTACTACCGTGTCATCCCCGATCGCATTGAGGCAGGAACCTACATGATGGCTGCGGCCATTACCGCGGGCGATTTGGTGGTAGAAAATGTTATTCCCGAGCATGTCGTCAGCGTAATCGCCAAATTGCGTGAGATTGGGGTCGCGATCGAGGTGCTGGGGGATAGCGTCCGTGTCATCGGGAGCGGCAACATTTTGCCGGTGGACGTGAAGACGCTCCCCTACCCAGGCTTTCCCACGGATATGCAGCCGCAGATGATGGCCCTTTTATGTCGGGGGCAGGGCACGAGCATGATTACGGAGACAGTCTTCGAGAACCGCTTCATGCATGTGCCAGAACTTCGCCGCATGGGCGCACATATACGCACCGAGGGGCGTAATGCCATCATTAAGGGCGTGACCAATCTCTCCGGGGCGCCGGTTGCCGCTTCGGATTTGCGGGCGGGTGCGGCACTTATATTGGCAGGGCTTGCGGCGCAAGGTGTGACCGAGATAAGTGGCGTGACCCATATCGAACGTGGTTATGCGGATATCGTCCGTAAGCTGCAGGAGGTCGGCGCAGACATCTGCAAAAAATAGGGGGAGCGGTGTTTGGCTTCTAAGTAGGCCCTTGAGGCATATAGTTAGTATGCCAAGGGGGGATAGGCATGGCTTTCCTGTTGCGATATTTCGTGGTCATGGCTCTCATCATCATCATTGTTCCAGGCATAATAGTATTAGCGAGGGGGTGGCTTATGCCACCCCCCGAACAATTGGACAGCCCCAGAATGATCAACCTATTTTTGACGGGCACTGGCCAAATAGTTGTACTCCCCTTAGAGGAGTATGTGGCGGGAGTGGTGGCGGCCGAAATGCCGGCCCGGTTTGCTATGGCGGCACTAGAGGCGCAAGCGGTAGCGGCGAGAACCTATGTGGTCCGCCGCGCGAGAAAGTTTGGTGGCGTTGGCTGTGGTCGGCATCCTTTGGCTGATGTCTGCGATGACCCAGCCCACTGTCAAGCATACTTGCCACCAAGTGCCTTGCAGCTGAAGTGGGGGTTGATAGATTTCAGCGGCAACATGGAAAAAATACAACAGGCAGTCGCAAATACCGCCCATCAGATACTGACCTATCGCGGTCGGGTGATTGACCCCATTTATCATTCGACCTGTGGTGGCAGGACGGAATACGCGGAAAAAGTTTGGGCAAATCGCTATCCTTATCTTAGCGGACGCATATGCGGGTTCTGCACACATTCAAATCGCTTTATCGAACAGAAAACATTTTCACCCGCCGAGTTTCTGGCTTTGGTCGGACAGGAAGGGGGGGCAATTCTGGCGGTGCGCGATCTCACTCGTCGCCCGTCGCCGATTGAAATTCTCCGGCGAAGTGAAAGTGGGCGGGTAAAAGAGCTGCGGGTGGGCAATCGTCATTTGACGGGCACGGTCATGCGGGGGCTTCTGGGCTTACGTTCCACGAATTTCACCATTGTTGCCACCCGGGAAAGTGTGCTCGTTACTACTCGCGGCCACGGCCATGGCGTTGGCATGTGCCAGTGGGGAGCCGACGGTTTGGCCAGTGCCGGGAAGGACTTCGCCTACATTCTTAAGTTTTACTATCAAGGAGTCAGCCTCGCCAGCATAGAAGGTAGGTAGACACAACCCTCCTCTTCTTTGGTATAAACGAGGCAAAAATAGCCAACACTGCTTTTAAGAGGTGAAGGCAAAATGCTTACTCGAATTAAAGTTCTTATCAATCGTGTCAGACTAAGGGCAATTCTCTACTGGCATCGTTGGCAGATTAGCCTGCGTCCGGCGAGGATCGTGCGCATAGTGAGAAGTCGTCGCTTCTTGCTAACCGCCTACGTAATGGTGGCTGTACTCCTGGCAGGTATGTGGTGGTGGGATAGTCCCTTTCGCTTGCAGGGCACGCCGAGATTGCAAGTGCCCGAACGGCCGACAATAGAAGCGCCCTCTACCCCAGAACTGCCCGATCCCCCGGTGCTGGAGCCGGTAATTGTGACCACTCCGCCCCAACTTGCCGTCGAACCACCGCCCAAAACTCCTCCCGCGACCCAGAGCCCTGTCCAGGAAGAGGAACCGGCTCGGCCGGTAGCCCTGCCAACGGTCACAATTACACAACTGACTAAGCCCATTGCCGGCGCGATTATTGCTCCATTTGGCTTCCAGTGGTCGGCCACATTCCGCGCCTTTCAATTTCACCATGGGGTCGGCCTTGAGGCTACGCAGGGTACGCCGGTCATGGCCGCTCACCGGGGACGTGTGGTGAGTATTGTCAAGGATGATCCTGAGTGGGGTAGCATGCTCACCATCGACCACGGCAGCGGCTGGCAGACGGTGTACGCGAGCCTGGCACGCGTTGCGGTGCGCGTGGGGCAGGAAGTCACCGCGGGGCAGCAAATTGGTCATTTGGGAGCAAACCCCCCGGCGAAAGGTGCCGAAAGTCCCCAAATGTACTTTGCCCTCTTCAAAGACGGTGAATCCGTAGACCCGACCCCCATGTTCAGGTAAGTTCCCTGAAGTAAAAAAGATGCCTGGCCTCGCGGCCAGGCATCTTTCTGTTCTCTCGGTCTATGACCGGGTGTATCTGGCCACAGGTCAGACAGATTTACGGAAGTCGGTCGACGGCCTGGCTGTAGCAGCTAAGTGCCTCAGCCAACAGAGGCACTCGGACAGTTCCAGTTACGCCGTCTTCTGGCGAACAGTATGAGCTAGCAGTAACACTAAGCAACGATCCCAAACATCTCGGAGCACAACCAGGCTTCTTTTGCATACTCCACACTTGGGGGCAAGATCTTCAGTACCACCCGCACATCCATACTGTAGTTATGGCCGGAGGGCTTACGAAGCTTAACAAGAGGTAAGTGAATACGTCGCATCTAACTTAACACTTGAGCCGCGGAGATTTTACACTCACAGCGCGATAATTTGACAGTCCCGTCGCGCGCCTTTACACCTTAAGTCTGTAGTAGAATTGGGTTCATGCGTCGTATTGACGGCGTAAATACATCCAAGGAGGTCATCAAATGACCGACTACAGAGAGGTTCTGCGGTTGCATAACTTAGGACTCAACCACAGCAAGATTGCCGCGAGTGCGGGAATCTCTCGCCCGACCGTGATCAAAATTCTACGGTGTGCGGAGTCACAAGGGTTGCGCTGGCAAACGACCGAAGAGCTGTCTGACCGGGAGCTTGGGGAACGATTGTACCCCAAGGAAGAAGGCAAGCCTAGCTACAAGTTGCCAGATTACACTTGGGTTCACCGTGAGCTGACAAAGCCTGGCGTGACATTGCAGTTGCTCTGGTTTGAGTACTGCGAAAAGTGTCGTGAGAACGATGAGATTCCATACCAGTTAACGCAGTTTAAGAAGTACTATCGGGACTTTGCCGTGCAAACTAAAGCAACGATGCATATCCATCGCAAACCTGGCGAACTGTTAGAGGTAGATTGGGCAGGGCAAAAGGCGGAACTTATAGATTCAGATACAGGTGGAGTCATTGACGCATATGTCTTTGTGGCTACACTCCCGTACAGCGGTTATAGCTACGTTGAGGCATTCTTTTCGCAGGATCAGGAGGCGTGGATTACCGCGCATATCAACGCCTACTGTTATCTGGGCGGTGTGACACGCATCCTCGTCCCAGACAATTTGAAGACGGGCGTAAACAAGAACACTCGTGCTGAGGTTGTGCTTAACAAGAGCTATCAAGAAATGGCCGAGCATTATGGCACGGCCGTAATCCCCACGCGTGTGCGCGCTCCCAAAGATAAGGCAACGGTCGAGAATACTGTGGGCATTATCTCCACCTGGATACTGGCGGCGCTCCGTAACCAACGCTTCTTTTCTTTGCGCGAGTTGAATGAGGTTATTAAAGAGAAACTTCACATCTTTAACCACAAGCCGTTCCAGAGGAAAGACGGTAGCCGCGCCATGTTGTTTGCGCAGGAGCGAATATCTCTCCTAGCCCTTTCCGATCATGCCTTTGAACTGGCGACGTGGAAAGTAGGTACTGTTGCGTTTAATTATCACATCGCCTTGGATGAACAGCATTACTCTGTACCCTATGAGTACATCAAACGTAAGGTTGACGTGCGCTTAACGCGCAATGTGGTCGAGGTGTTCTTTGAGGGCGCACGCATCTGCTCACATGCCCGGCTCCATGGGAAACGTGGGCAGTACTGTACGATTGAGGCGCATATGCCGCCAAACCATCAGCAGTATGTGCAGTGGAATAGCGAACGCTTTCGCGGCTGGGCGGCGAAAATAGGTCAAAACGTAGTTACCGTTGTGGAAGCGATTCTGACCGGTTACAAGGTTGAGCAGCAGGGATACCGAGCGTGTATGGCACTACTAAAGCTCTCTGAACAGTACGCTTCGGAAAGGCTGGAAGCCGCTTGTGCCAGGGCACTCTTCTATGCACCGCGTCCTAATTACAAGGCGATCCAGACGATCCTAAAGTCAGGGCAGGACAAGGCACTAGACGAGCCTGCTCCTTCCAAATTCGGTTTCACACGAGGAGCCGACTATTATGGGAAGGGGCGGTCGTAATGCTTTACAACAACACTGTATCAAAGCTCCATGAAATGAAACTTAACACAATGGCAAGTGCATTGCATCGACAGCTTAAGGACAGTGCCATGTCCGAAATCTCTTTCGAGGAGCGCTTTGGGCTTCTGGTTGACGTAGAGTGGTCATCCCGCAAGAGCAACCGGTTGACCAGGCTCATTAAGACTGATGGCTATGCGTTCCCTAACGCCTGTCTAGATGATATTGAATACCATGCTGATCGAGGGTTGGACAAGGCCATGATCGCGCGGTTGGGAACAGGCAACTACGTCCGGGAGCATCATAACATCATCATCCTCGGGGCGACCGGCAGCGGCAAAACCTATCTCTCAAACGCATTCGGCATGACCGCTAATCGCGACTTTCTAAGTGTTCGTTATGCACGCCTGCCGGATTTGCTAGGCGAGTTAGCGATTGCCCGCTCCGAAGGCACCTACCGCAAAACAATCAAGACGTACAAACAGGTCAATCTGCTAATCTTGGACAAGTGGCTTCTCTATCCGCTCAAGGACAGTGAAACCCGCGATTTGCTGGAAATCGCAGAGGCGCGGTACAAAAAGGGCTCCACGATCTTCTGCTCTCAGTTTGATGTCGGTGGTTGGCATCAGAAGATCGGAAAGGCCACACTCGCGGATGCTATCTGTGACCGCATCGTACACGATTCCTATAACATCTTCATCAGTGGTGCTGACTCAATGCGCAAACGCAAGGGGATCGTAGAGGAGGCCTGATGGCCTCACTGGGGCTCTGCCCCAGACCCCGAGGTTTATCGATTATCGAAAGCTGTACGTTATCTAAAGTTGGGTTAGAAGAGTTGAAGTAGCCGCGAACATTTGAAGGCCCAAGTTTAGATAATAAAAGTTAGCGCAAGGACCTTAGAAAATCAAGCATCGC
>Ga0208735_100067_pt1 | contig 63271 bp, 63 predicted proteins | sample Subbio12Aug_8Aab_FD_184829 | JGI IMG/M metagenome (GOLD analysis project Ga0208735, IMG submission 184829) | Serpentinite rock and fluid subsurface biosphere microbial communities from McLaughlin Reserve, California, USA - CR12Aug_8Aab (SPAdes) | ecosystem: Environmental > Terrestrial > Deep... | reverse complement strand
GCCAGGGCTCGCGCGCGGCGATGTCGCCGCCGGGCAGCAGGAGCGGCGCGAGACGGCCGAGGCGTTCGAACCTCGCCCCTTCGACCCGCAGCAATTCGCCGCCCCAGGCGCCCCCGTCCGCGCCGAGGCCGACGCCGTCGAGCGCGAGGCCGAGCACCGGCTCATCGATGCCATGCTCGGCGCACACGGCGGCGATGTGCGCGTGGTGATGCTGCACGCCGACGGCGGGAATGCCGCGTGCCGCCGCGCAGGACGCCGCGAAGCGCGTCGAGTGGAAGTCCGGGTGCAGGTCGTGCGCGACGATTTCCGGCGCGACGTCGAGGATGTGCAGCAGGTGGGCGACGGTTTCCTCGAAGAAGCCGCAGGCCGCCGCGTTGTCGAGATCGCCGACGTGCTGCGAGACGAAGGCTTCGTTTCCGCGCGTCACGCAAACCGTGTTCTTGAACCAGCCGCCGACGGCTAATACCGACGGGCCGGAAGACGCCAGCTTGATCGCGCGCGGCACGCAGCCGCGCGCGCGCCGGACGAAAACATCGGGCCGCCGCACCGAATCGTCGCAGCGCACGACGATGTCGCGGTCATGCATGAGATACCCGTCGGCGATGCCGGCGAGGCGTTGCAATGCTTCCTCGTTGCCGATCACCAGCGGTTCGCCGTGCGGGTTGGCGCTGGTCATCACCAGCGCCAGCTCCGGGGCATCGTGGAACAGCAGGTATTGGATCGGCGTCACCGGCAGCATCAGCCCGATCTCCGCGAGCCCCGGCGCGACGCCGGGCAGCCATGCGTCGGTATCGTCGCGCTTTTCCAGCAGCACGACGGGGCGCTCCGGCGAAACCAGCGCCGTCCCGCCGGCGCCGACCTTCGCGAAACGCTCCGCCAGCGCCAGATCCGCGACCATCACGGCGAAAGGCTTTTCCTCGCGCTGCTTGCGTTCGCGCAGCGCGGCCACGGCCGCGGCGTTCGTCGCGTCGCAGGCGAGATGGAAGCCGCCCAGGCCCTTGATGGCGACGATCCTGCCTGCCTTGAGCAGTTCGAGTGTCGCGGCGACCGGCTCGCCCGCCGCGCCATGCAAGGCCAGACATGGGCCGCAATTCGGACAGCAGGTCGTCTCGGCGTGGAAGCGCCGGTCGGCGGGATCGGCGTATTCGCGCGCGCAGTCCGGGCACAACGGAAACGGCGCGAGGCTGGTCTGCGGCCGGTCGTAGGGCAGGCGCCGCGTCACCGTGTAACGCGGCCCGCAGTGCGTACAGGTGATGAAGGCGTGGCGATGACGGCGGTTGGCGGAATCGAACAGTTCGGCGAGGCAGGCCGGACAGGTCGCCGTGTCGTGGCCGATCGCGGTGCTGACCTTGCCGCCCGCGCTCTCCTCGATGGCGAAGCCCGCGCAACCCGTCGGCGCCACGGCGGCAACCGACACGGCGTCGACGCGCGCCAGCGGCGGCGCCTCGCTTTTCAGCCGCGCGACGAAGGCATCGAGCGCGCACCCCTCGACATGGATCTCGACGCCCGCCGCATCGTTGCGCACCCAGCCGGCAAGGCCAAGTTCATTTGCGAGCCGCCAGACGAAGGGCCGGAAACCGACGCCCTGGACGACGCCGGAGACCTTGATGCGCGCGGCCGATTCGATGGTTTCCTCGTCGAAAACAGCCAGTTACTCGACCGTCCGGTAGGCCTGACCCGGATGATTGGGCTGGGTCGGATACTGGCGTTCAAGCAAGTGGTCGGCTACCAACGGATTCAGATAATCCTTGCGCAAGGCATCTTCAGAACGGCCCAACGCCTGAGCCAACACCTTGAGGGGCACATGGCGACCCCGGCAAAGCGCCAAAACCACACCCCGCATCTGTCCCTTGGGCAGTTTGCGGGGGACGGATCCATCTTGGAAATGATCGAGTAGCCGGTTTTTCAGCACGTCCAGCAAACCACCGGAGCTATCCACCAAACCTCCGGAGCTCCCACCCCAAGCTCCGGAGCTACCCGCCGAACCTCCGGAGTTCACCTGTGGTAATCCGACAGGCTGCCCCGCCTCACCGAAAGCCTCTCCCAAGCGGGGGAAAGCGGTTCCGGGCAGGAAATAAACCGTTCCTCGCCCACTACCATCGGAATCAAGAAAACCACCACGGACCAGATTCGTCAGCGCCTTGCTGATATCCGCCGAGTGATCGGCGCAAATTTCCCTGAGACGGGTATGGTTGATAGTCTGCTCAGTGGCCGCCGCGACAAGCGCCAGCCGTTCCAGTTCGGGCATCGACCGGAAACGCTCATCGAATCGCTGGTCAAGCTCATGGGTAATCGACTCCGGAAAGAGGCTGACCATTCTCAATTCCATCAGGGTTTGCTCAGGCTCGGAAATCTCATACAACTGCGGACGCCGCCAGTGCTCGATCTGCCAGTTGCGATAGATTTTGGGAATTCCCGATCCTGCATGGTCGCCATACCCCACCAGATGGAACATGGTTTGCAACCGTCGGTTGCGGCAATCGCTGTTGCCGCCCTGCACGGCCATGTCCAGCGGAATACGCATCAGACCCGGATTGCGAAAGCCGAACATATCCGGCCGCTTCACCACCAGCACCGATACTCGGCCTGAGAAATCGGCATGGATCAACGTGTTGACCAGTGCTTCACGCAACGCCTCATGCACCGGCGTGTCCTCGATGCGCTGGCCATCCTGCAACTGGAACGGCACTCTCAATCCGTCGGTCAGCTTCTGATAGACCCGGCGGAAAAAATCGAAAATGTTGCCCGACCATGTGCCATCCGGCACCAGACGATCCACCCAGCGCTTTTCGGCTTTTGGTTCGGGCCGTTCCTGATAGTCCACCATGTAATGCGGGATCGCATCCCGAATCGCCTCCAGCTTGCCGAACATCAGCAAACCAGCAAGGCGCAACCCCGAAATCCGTCTTTCCCTATCCCTACCCCATGCACCGATCTGCACCAGAAACTCAGGAATATCGAGATCAAGCCAGACATGCCCGGGCTTCACCGCCGAAAAGCGATTGCGGTAGGCTGCAACCGAATCCATGTCGAGATCGACAAGTTCGAAGCCATCCAGAATCCGCTCGTCCCGGCTGTCCTCGACTCGTTCGGCGAGCATCCGACGCACCGTTTCATCGTCGGCCGGATAATCACCCTCGTGGCGACGCAAGTAGGTACCGCCGAACGGATTTTCACCGAGATGAATGGGACGCTGCTGCCTACCGGCACGGGGTACGCAGACGCGCAATACCGTTTTCCCGTCGATCACAACCGGCGCAACGTCTTGCTCGCGCAACAAATTCAGACTGATCTGTTTGCGATTGTGCAGGTTGTCCCACAATGCCTTGCGTACCCGCTCCAGTTCGATCAAGCCCAAGGCCCGGAAAGTGCCTTTGGGCTTTTCCTCCACCCCGAGCAGAATTTCCCCGCCCTGGCTGTTCGCCATCGCACTGTAAGTTTTCCAGAAGTCACCCGGCAGTTCGCCGAGACGATCACGCCCCTGTGCCGCCTTGCACTCAAGTTCAACAGATTCGGCCAATTCGCGCAGGGCCTGAATGTCCACGCCGCCACCACTCATGCAGTTGGAAAGTCGCCTGATTGTAGCTTCGACACCTCGAAAGTCGGCGCTGGCGGGGCGGCGACTTCGTCAGCCACGGACTGCGGCGGCGCCCTTCTCGATCCAGGCCAGCCAGTCGGCCATGCCGTCGCCCTTGGTCGCCGAGACGCGGATGACCTCGATGAGCGGATTGACGCGGCGCGCGTTGGCGATGGCCTGGTCCACGTCGAATTCCAGGTAGGGCAGCAGGTCGCACTTGTTCACCAGCATCAGCCGCGCGGCGCGGAACATGTCCGGATACTTGAGCGGCTTGTCCTCGCCCTCGGTGACCGAGAGGATCACCACCTTGCCGGCCTCGCCGAGGTCGAAGGCGGCCGGGCAGACGAGGTTGCCGACGTTCTCGATCATCAGCGCGCCGCCGTTTTCCAGCGGCAGCTTTTCCAGCGCGTGGCCGACCATGTGGGCGTCGAGGTGGCAGCCCTTGCCGGTGTTGATCTGCACCGCCGGCGCGCCGGTGGCGCGGATGCGCTCGGCGTCGTGGCTGGTCTGCTGGTCGCCCTCGACGACGGCGAGCGCCAGCCTGCCCTCGAGGGCCTCGATGGTCTTGACCAGCAGCGTGGTCTTGCCCGAGCCGGGGCTGGAAACGAGATTCAGCGCGAAGATGCCGCGCGCGGCGAACAGCGCGCGATTCTGCGCCGCGTAGGCGTTGTTCTTCGCCAGGATGTCCTGTTCCAGCTTGACGAGGCGGCCCGCGCCGTGGTCGTGGTCATGGTCGTGGTCATGGCCGTGCGCATGGGAATGCGCCGGCCGCCAGGCATGGGTATGGGCATGCCCCTCGATCTTCGTTTCGCCTTCGCCGCAGCCGCAAGTCGTACACATGCTTCACTCCACTTCCAGGTCGATGACGCGCAGCGCGGCGCCGCCGGTCACCTCGACCGGGAATGCGCCGCACTGCGCACAGGGATCATAAAGCGCCGCCAGGGGCGTTTCCGCCTTGCAGGCGGGACAGCGACCGCGTCCCGGCGTGGCGACGACTTCGAGCCGCGCGCCGTCGGCGACGCCGTCCCGCATCGCGACGTCGAAACAGAACTCGAAGGCCTCGCGCTCGACGCCGGACAACTGGCCGATCTCGACGCGCACGCCCTTCACGCGCGCGAAGCCTTCGCGCACGGCGGCGTCCTCGATCAGCTCGCGCACGCTCATGACGAGCGACATTTCATGCATGGCGCTGCCGCTCCCGGCCATAGGCGTAAAGCGCGGCGCAGGCGCCCTCGGCCGACACCATACACGCGCCGACCGGATTCTGCGGCGCGCACACCGTGCCGAACAGGCGGCAGTCGCGCGGCTCTTGCATGCCGCGCAGGATCGCCCCGCAGTCGCAGGCCGGGTGGTCGGGCACGACGCGATAGGCCAGATCGAAACGCTTTTCGGCATCGAATGCCGCAAACTCGCGCCGTAGCGCCAGCGCCGACTTTTCGATGCCGCCCAGTCCGCGCCACTCGAAGCTCGGGCGCAGCTCGAAAACGGAATCGACCAGCGCCTGCGCCTTGCGATTGCCCGCGCGCGTCACCGCGCGCGCGTACTCGTTCTCGACCGCGCTGCGCCCCTCATTCACCTGCCGCACCAGCATCAGGATCGCCTGCATCACGTCGAGCGGTTCGAAACCGGCGATCACCACCGGCTTGCCGTGGCGCCGGGCAAACACCTCGTAGGGCTGGCTGCCGATCACGGTCGACACATGCGCGGGACCGATGAAACCGTCGAGCTGCACTTCCGTCGCAGCCAGGATGCAGTGCATCGCGGCCGGCGTCAGCACATGGCAGCACAGTACGCTGAAATTCTCCAGACCCAGCGCGGCGGCCTGCCTGACGACCACTGCCGTCGGCGGCGTGGTGGTCTCGAAGCCGATGGCGAAAAATACCACCTGCCGGTCGGGGTTCTCCCGCGCGATGCGCAGCGCGTCCGTGGCCGCATAGACCATGCGCACGTCGCCGCCGCGCGCGCCGGGCGCACCGCGGGCCCTCAGCAGCGACAGGCCGTCCGACGCCGGCACGCGCAGGCAGTCGCCGTAGGAACAGAGAATGACGCCCTGCTCCAGTACCAGACGAATCGCCAGATCCACGCGGCCGATCGGCAACACGCACACCGGGCAGCCCGGCCCGTGGATCATGCGCACCCTGGGCGGCAGCAGGTCGGTCACGCCGTAGCGCGAGATCGCGTGGGTATGGCCGCCGCAGAATTCCATGAAGCTGTACCGCCGCTCCGGCCGCGCCTCGGCCGCAATCGCCGCCGCAAGGCCCTGCGCCAGCCGACCGTCGCGAAACTCGTCGATGTATTTCAAGCGGCGCCCTGCCTTGCGACTGCCGCGCCCATCTCGGCGAACAGCGCCAGGGTCTTTTCGGCCTCTTCCCGGTCCAGCTTGCTGAGCGCGAACCCGACATGCACGATCACATAATCGCCCACCGCGACATCCTCGACCAGGGCCAGCGAGATCGCCTTTTTCACCCCGCCGAGGTCGACGACGGCGATCTCCTGGTCGGGCATGTCGACGACGCGGGCGGGAATGGCGAGGCACATGGGCTGACTCCGGAGGATCGGCAGGTGCGGATTCTAATCCCCGGCGGCCGGACGAGGCGCCCCAGTCGAGTGCGAAGTCATACAGGATTGACAGGATTAACCATTGGAGAAGATACTCCCGCTCCTTGTCGCGTTGAATTTCCTGTCCTTCATAACCCGGCAGCATTGAAAGGGAGATGCCGAATGACGCAAGACATGCTCGACTGCCCGCACCTACGGGACGGTGGTCACGCTGATGGGGGCCGGCGCCGACACCCGAGGCGCAGTGCACTGCCATCAATTGAAATTGCTGGACTGGCGGGCGTGCCGGTTTTTGTGGTCAGCACCACGCCCTGAAATTCATTTCGAGCACCACCGGCTGGTGATCCGAGGCCGTGGCGCCCGCATCGACGAAGACATTCGCCACCTTGCCGGCCAGATCCTCGCTGACGTAGAAGATGTCGTAACAGGAAGGTTCCTTGAGGTAACGGCGATCGTGCAGCCCGAAAGTCGGCGCGGGCGGGACGGCGCCGTGCGCGACGGTCCAGGCATTCACGAAGGCCGGCGCATCGCCTTGGCCTAGCAGCGCTTCTTGTTCCGGCGCCCCGGCCGGGCTGTTGAGGTCGCCGCAGATGACGCAGCCCTGGCCGCGCGGCAGGACGGCGAAAGGCGGGTCGGCCTCCTCCGCTGAGCGCGGCGCGACAGCATGCCGCCAGCCGGCGTCGGCGATCGCACGCAATGCCGCGCACTGGACCGCGCGCTGACCCGCCGAGAAATACTCCAGATGCGTCGTGATGACGCGCAGCGCGCCGCCGGGAAAGTGCGGCGCACCGATCACCGCCTCGACCGCCGCGCGCTGCATGCTCGGCACGCCTGGTTCCGCCGGCCAGGGCAGCAGGTGACGGAACACCTGCAATACCGGCCGCCGCGACAGGATCAGGTTGCCGAATTGCCTGCGGCCGCCCAGCCCGTCCGGCAGGTCGCTGCCGACACCGTAGGCGGATTCGTAACCGAGGCACAGGCCGGCCAGCCATTCCGCCTGGTTCATCGCCGCCCCACCGGGCAGGCCGGGGTGATTGACCGCGACTTCCTGCAAGCACAGCACGTCGGGGTCGTGCTCGCGCACGACTGCGGCAACGCGCGCCAGATCGACCCGGCCGTCGATGCCCCGCCCCCACTGGATGTTCCAACTGAGAAGTTTCATGGCCCGACCCCGACGATACACGATCCTGAGGCTACAATGCCGGCGAGGGGGTCGTTTCAGTCCGCGTCGCTTCCGACCCCTGGCATCCGCTCCGTCAACCCGCTCCGTCAACCTTTTCTACTTTCCGAAGTTAACCGCTTTGGATTCCCGCCCGTAACTTTTTTCACAAAAGGAAATTGACCATGAAGACTCCTCTCCTCCTGCTTGCCTCCCTGACTGCCCTGGCCCTGGTCGCTTGCGACAAGAAAGAGGCTCCGCCCGCGCCTGCCGCTGCCCCTGCGCCCGCTGCGGCTCCGGCTCCTGCGTACGCTCCTGCCCCCGCTCCGGCTGCCGAGGCGCCCAAGCCTGCCGAGGGCGCTGCCCCGGCCGCCGCTCCGGCCGCCGCTCCGGCCGATGCCGCCAAACCCGCAGAGCAGAAGTAGTCGGGGGCCACTCCGCAATCGGGGAAAAGGCCAGCCTGCGGGCTGGCCTTTTGCTTTGGGACGCCGGGCGCGCCGACCTACTTCTTCTTTGCTTTCTTGCCGGCCACTTCAGCCTTGAAACGGGCGCCGGCGGTGAACTTCGGCACCGTCGTCGCGGCGATTTTCAGGGGGGCGCCGGTCTTCGGGTTCTTGCCGGTGCGCGCGGCGCGCTGGGCGGGCTTGAAGGAACCGAAGCCCACCAGAGTGACCGTTTCTCCCCCTGCGACAGCCTTGACCACGGCCTCGATGACGGACGACAGGGCACGGTCGGCTGCCGCCTTGGAGATGTCGGCGGCTTTGGCGGTGGCTTCGATCAGTTCGGACTTGTTCATGAGTTTTTCGCTCCTTGATTGTGTTGGCTGCGGCAGGATGGAAAAGACCGCCGTTCAGGCGGTCACGTTGATGATGGTACCCGTCTTCTGGCCCTGCGCATTGACGAATACCCTGGGCTGCTCCGGTCGTTCGGTCGCCTGGGCGGGGCGCTCCTGGCTTCCTTGGGATTGGGGCGTTTTCTGGCTTTCTGCCGCCTCCTCGCGCGGACGCGCCCGCTCCGGGTCACTCTGGGGCTGGACGCGCGCGGCGACGGACTGCTGCTGAAGCGTTGCGGCGGTCGCGCCGACTGAACCGATCTCCATGGCGACTTCTCCCTATGCGTTCATTGCGGGTTCCTCAGGCAGCCGTGTTGATCACGGTCCCGGTCACCTGCCCGGAAGTGTTGATCACCGGCGCCTGCGGCGCGGCCGGGGGGACCCGCAGCACGGTTGCGGCTGCGCCCCCTGCACGGTCGAGTACAAGCGACAGGCTTTCCTGCATCGCGCCCAGCGACCCGATCATGGCCACCCCCTGACGCGCCCGGCCTGCTTCACCGTCGGCCTGATCCGAGCGCACCGTCAGGTCGCGCGCGTTTTCCTGCGCGCGCTCGGCCTCGCGCCGGGCTGCGGACGCCTCCACGCGCAGCGCGCGGGCAACCTGCTCCGCCCGTTCCGCGGTGCGTTGCGCCTGCTGCAGCCTGAGCTGCTGGAAAGCCGCCTGCGTCGCCGATTGGATTTCCATGCTGTTTCGGGCAGCCGCCCTGTCGATTGGCCGATAACCGCGCCGAATATAAACCTGTAACCGCGCTAAGACAAGGGACAGCGTGCGGGGACAGCGTGCGACAATCCGGGGGATCGGCCGACAGGGGAAAGACGGCATGCCGCGACCGCGTCGAGTCACCCTGGTGCCGAGAGAGGGGCTCGAACCCTCACAGTGTCGCCACCGGCGGATTTTGAGTCCGCTGCGTCTACCGATTCCGCCATCTCGGCCGACGGGCCGCGCGTAGAATGCGGCGCCTGTCTTGAGACCGCGCATTATGCGCAATTCCCCCGTTCCAGGCAACTCTCCGCTCCCTCCTGCCCGACTCCGGCCCTGTCCCATGAACCTGACTCTCGACGACTTCGATTATTTCCTGCCGGCCGACCGCATCGCCCAGGCGCCGCTGGCCGACCGCAGCGCCAGCCGGCTGCTGGTGCTGGCCCCGGACGGCCGGCAGGACCGCCGCTTCACGGCTCTGCCCGACCTCCTTTCCCCCGGCGATCTGATCGTGATGAACGACACGCGCGTCATGCACGCCCGGCTGATGGGCCGGAAGGATTCGGGCGGCCAGGTCGAGCTGCTGGTCGAGCAGGTCTGCGACGACGACACGGTGCTGACGCAGCTGCGCGCCAGCAAGCCGCCGCAGCCGGGCAGCCGGATCCGGCTGGAAGACGCGTTCGACGCCGAAGTGCTCGGCCGCGCGGGCGATTTTTACCGCCTGCGTTTCCCCGGCCCGGCCTTCGACCTGATCGAGCGGCACGGCCGCATGCCGCTGCCGCCCTACATCGAGCGGGCAGCGCAGGCCGACGACGAGGAACGCTACCAGACCGTCTATGCCCGCGAATCCGGCTCGGTGGCCGCCCCCACCGCCGGCCTGCATTTCGACGAGCCGCTGCTCGAGCGCCTGCGCGAGCGCGGCATCGGCCTGGCCCAGGTCACCCTGCATGTCGGCGCCGGCACCTTCCAGCCGGTGCGCGTGCAGCAGATCGCCCAGCATCGCATGCATTCCGAGCGCTACCACGTGCCGCCCGAGACCGCCCGGGCCATCGCCGCGACGCGCGCATGCGGCGGCCGCGTCGTCGCCGTCGGCACCACCTCGCTGCGCACCCTCGAGGCGGCCGCCCAGGAGGATGGCCGCGTCAAAGTCGGCGCTGGCGAGACGGCGCTGTTCGTCACGCCGGGCTTCCGCTTTCGCGTCGTCGACCTGCTGATCACCAATTTCCACCTGCCGAAATCGACGCTGCTGATGCTGGTCTCCGCCTTTGGCGGCATGGAGCCGGTCCGCGCCGCCTACCGCCACGCCATCGAACAGGGCTACCGCTTTTTCAGCTATGGCGACGCCATGCTGATCCATCGACAACCATGAAATTCGAACTCCTCGCCGCCGCCGGCGCGGCGCGGCGCGGCCGGCTTGCCCTCGCGCACGGCGTGGTCGATACGCCGGCCTTCATGCCGGTCGGCACCCACGGCAGCGTCAAGGCGATGGCGCCCGCCGAACTGGAGGAGAGCGGCGCGCAGATCGTGCTGGGCAACACCTTCCACCTCTGGCTGCGCCCCGGACTCGACGCGATCCGCGCCCACGGCGGGCTGCACCGCTTCATGGGCTGGGACCGGCCGATCCTCACCGATTCGGGCGGCTTCCAGGTGTTCTCGCTCGGCGCGCTGCGCAAGATCTCCGCAGAGGGGGTGAAATTTTCCTCGCCGATCAACGGCGACAAGCTGTTCATGCGGCCCGAGGACTCGATGCAGATCCAGCACGTCCTCAATTCCGACATCGTCATGATCTTCGACGAATGCACCCCTTACCCCGCCGACCTCGGGCAGGCGGCCGACTCGATGCGGCTGAGCTTGCGCTGGGCGCGCCGCTCGCGCGACGAGCACGACCGGCTGGGCAACCCGAACGCGCTGTTCGGCATCGTCCAGGGCGGCATGCACGAAAACCTGCGCGACGAGTCCCTGGAGGAGCTCAACGCAATCGGTTTCGCCGGCATGGCCATCGGCGGCCTGTCGGTCGGCGAGCCGAAGGAGGATTTCGCCCGCATCCTGGCCCACACGGCGCCGCGCCTGCCGGCCGACAAGCCGAGGTATCTCATGGGGGTGGGGACGCCGGAGGACATCGTTTTCGCGGTGAGCCGGGGCATCGACCTGTTCGACTGCGTGCTGCCGACGCGCAACGCCCGCAACGGCCATTTGTTCACCCGCCACGGCGACATCCGGATCAAGAACGCCCGCCACAAGAACGATCCGCGGCCGCTCGACGAAAGCTGCGACTGCCACTGCTGCCGCCACTTCAGCCGCGCCTACCTGCACCATCTGCACCGTTGCGGCGAGATCCTCGGCGCGCGCCTCAACACGATCCACAACCTGCACTACTATCAGACGCTGATGCGCGAGCTGCGCGCCGCGATCGCAACGGGAACGCTGGCTGCCCATGCCGCCCGCTTCGCCGAGGAACGCAACGGCGCGCGGGTATAATCGTTTTTTCATTCCTAGTTCGGAGCGTTCCTGCCATGCTGATTTCCAACGCCTACGCCCAAGCCGCCTCCAGCGATTCGACCAGCGGACTGCTGGGTCTGCTGCCCATCATCCTGATGTTCGTCGTGCTGTGGTTCCTGATGATCCGGCCGCAGATGAAGAAGGCCAAGGAACACCAGCGGATGGTCGGCGAACTGCAAAAAGGCGACGAGGTGATCACCCAGGGCGGCATGGCCGGCCGGATCACCAAGGTGGGCGAAAGCTACGTCACCCTCGAAATCGCCGAGCTGAAGGATGCCGCCATCGAGGTGCAGGTGCAGAAGCAGGCCGTCGGCGCCCTGCTGCCGAAGGGCACTCTCAAGACCCTGTCATAATCGCGATGAACCGATATCCCCTGTGGAAGAACGCCACGGTGATTGTCGCCGTGGTGCTCGGGCTGCTCTACACTTTGCCGAACTTCTTCGGCGAAGTGCCTGCGGTGCAGGTGAGCAGCGTGAAAGCCACGATCAAGGTGGATCCGCAACTCCAGGCGCGGGTGGAGGAAACCCTGGCGGCGGCGGGCATCCAACCGACCGGCGTGTTCTTCGATCCGAACAGCATCCGGGTGCGACTCGCCGACACCGACACCCAGCTCAAGGCCAGAGACCTCATCGAAAGAGCGCTGAACCCCGATCCGGACGACCCCTCCTACAGCGTCGCCCTGAATCTTCTGTCCGCCTCGCCCGACTGGCTCACCGGCATCAACGCCCTGCCGATGTATCTGGGCCTGGACCTGCGCGGCGGCGTGCATTTCCTGCTCCAGGTGGACATGAAGGGCGCCCTCACCCGGCGCCTGGACTCCGTGGCCGCCGACATGCGCACCCTGATGCGCGACCAGAATCTCCGTCATGGCGGCATCGGGCGCGAGGGCAACGCCATCGTGATCCGTTTCCGTGACGCCGACACCCGCGCCAAGGCGCGCGCGGTGCTCGAGGACAACCAGCAGGATCTCGATCTCGTCGAAAGCGGGGCGGATGGCGAGTTCCGGATCAGCGCGACGCTCAAGACCGTGGCCCAGAAGTCCATCCAGGAATCCGCCCTCAAGCAGAACATCACGACCCTGCACAACCGCATCAACGAGCTGGGCGTGGCCGAGCCGGTGATCCAGCGCCAGGGTGCGGACCGCATCGTCGTGCAGCTGCCCGGCGTGCAGGACACCGCCAAGGCGAAGGAAATCCTCGGCCGCACTGCGACGCTGGAAATCCGCATGGTCGACGACGAGGCGAGCGCCAATCCCTCGCTCATGGCCCTCGCGGAACAGGGCCAGCCGCCGGCCGGCACGGAGTATTACGTCGAGCGCGGCGGGCACGGCATCCTCGTCAAGAAGCAGGTGGTGCTGACCGGCGAGCGGCTCACCGATGCCCAGGCCGGCTTCGACAGCCAGACGCAGGAGCCGGCGGTACATCTCACGCTCGACGCCGCCGGCGCGCGCATCTTCAGGGACGTGACGCGCGAGAACGTCGGCAAGCGCATGGCCATCCTGCTCGTCGAAAAGGGCCGGGGCGAGGTCGTCACGGCGCCGGTGATCCGCACCGAGATCGGCGGCGGGCGGGTGCAGATCTCCGGCCGCATGACCACCACCGAAGCCAGCGACGTCGCGCTGCTGCTGCGCGCCGGCTCGCTCGCCGCGCCGATGGAGATCATCGAGGAACGCACCATCGGCCCGAGCCTCGGCGCCGACAACATCGAAAAGGGCGTGAACTCGACCCTGTGGGGGTTCGTCGCGATCGCCCTGTTCATGTCCGTCTACTATCTGCTGTTCGGCGTGGTTTCCGTCACGGCGCTGGCGGCCAACGTGTTGTTCCTCATCGCCCTGCTCTCCCTGCTGCAGGCGACCCTGACACTGCCGGGCATCGCGGCCATCGCCCTCACGCTGGGCATGGCCATCGACGCCAACGTGCTCATCAACGAGCGCATCCGCGAGGAACTGCGCAACGGCGCCACGCCGCACGCCGCCATCAGCATCGGCTACGAGCGCGCCTGGGGCACCATCCTGGACGCCAACGTCACCACCCTGATCGCCGGTCTGGCCCTGCTGATCTTCGGCTCGGGCCCGGTGCGCGGCTTCGCCGTGGTGTTGTGTCTGGGCATCCTCACCTCGGTGTTCAGCGCGGTGGTGGTCTCGCGCGCGATGATCAACGCGATCTACGGCGGACGGCGCAAGCTCGACGCCCTGAGCATCGGCCAGGTCTGGAAACCCGGCGCGGCAACCAAGTAGGGACGGCGATCATGGAATTTTTCCGCATCCGCAAGGACATCCCCTTCATGCGCCATGCGCTGGTGTTCAACATCATCTCGTTGACCACCTTCATCCTGGCGGTCTTCTTCCTCGCCACGCGCGGCCTGCACCTGTCGATCGAATTCACCGGCGGCACGCTGATCGAAGTCAACTACGCGCAAGCCGCCGACCTCGACAAGATCCGCAACCAGCTCCAAACCGACGGTTTCACCGACACCCAGGTGATCAACTTCGGCTCCTCGCGCGACGTGCTGATCCGGGTGCCGTTCAAGGCCGGCGAAGCCGTCGGCGTGGGCCAGCGCGTCAGCGCCAGCCTCACCGCGCTCGGCGGGGCGCCGGAAATCCGGCGCGTCGAATTCGTCGGGCCGCAAGTCAGCCGGGAACTCGCCGAAGACGGCGCCCTGGCGCTGCTGCTCGTCATCATCGGCATCGTCATCTATCTCGCGATCCGCTTCGAGTGGCGCTTCGCCATCTCGGCCATCATCGCCAACCTGCACGACGTCATCATCATTCTCGGCTTCTTCGCCTTCTTTCAGTGGGAATTCTCGCTGCCGGTGCTGGCCGCCGTGCTGGCCATCCTGGGCTACTCGGTGAACGAGTCGGTGGTGATCTTCGACCGCGTGCGCGAAACCTTCAAGAAGCAGCGCGGCATGAGTCCCCCCGCGGTACTCGACCATGCCATCACCCGCACCATCTCGCGCACCGCCATCACGCACGGCTCGACCCAGCTGATGGTGCTTTCCATGTTGATCTTCGGCGGCCCGGCGCTGCACTACTTCGCCCTGGCGCTCACCATCGGCATCTGCTTCGGCATCTATTCTTCGGTGCTGGTCGCCAGCCCCCTGGTGATGTGGCTGGGCGTCACGCGCGAGCAGTTCGTCCAGCCCAAGAAGGAAAAAGCCGAGGGCGTCACCGAGGACGGCGCCTGCGTCTGAGGACGACACGCGTGAAGATCCGGGTCTGGGATTTGCCCACCCGCCTGTTCCATTGGGCCCTGGCAGCTTGCGTGGTCGGGGCCTTCGTCACGGCGAAGATCGGCGGCAACCTGATGGTCTGGCACGGCCGCCTGGGGCTGGCGATCATCGGCCTGCTGGTCTTCCGTCTGGTATGGGGATTCGTCGGCTCGACCTACGCCCGCTTTGCCACTTTCGTGCGCGGCCCGGCCTCCGTCCTGGCCTATTTGCGCGGCGCCTGGCATGGACCAGGCCACAGTCCGCTCGGCGCCCTCTCCGTGCTCGCCCTGCTGGGCCTCCTCTCGGCCCAGGCCGCGACCGGCCTGTTCGCCAACGACGACATCGCCTTCTCGGGCTATCTCGCCCCGCTCATCGGTAACGACATGAGCGGCGAGCTGACCGGCATTCATTCTCTGCTGGAAAACGCGCTGATCGCGCTCGTCGTCCTGCACCTCGGCGCGATCGCGTTCTACGCCGCCGTCAGGAAGCGCAACCTGGTGAAGCCGATGCTGACCGGCTGGGCCGACGGCACCCCCGAGCAGTCGGCCAGTCGTAGCAGGCCGACCGCTTTCGTTCTCGCGGTATTGATCGCCGTCGCGGTGGTCTGGGCCGCATCGGGCGCGATTCTGCCGCTCCCGCCCCCCGTGGCCTCCCCGACCGCAGTTCCGGCGTTTTAGTGCCGTCCTGCCGGCGCCGACTTTCGCCGGTTTGCTTCTTATTCGTCCTTCCGGAACTTGTCGTGACAAGCCTTGCAGGACTCGCCGAGCTTGCCGAACTGCGCCTTGGTCGCCGCGGCGTCGCCGCCCGCGGCGACCTTGGCCATCTCGTTGGCGGCGGCCCCGAAATTCTGGGCGATCTGCGGCAAATCCTTGTGGCCGAAGAATTCGGACTTCAGCCGGGTTTCCTTCCAGCCCCTGCCCTTGTCGGAGCCCGGCTGGTAGAGCGCGCCCATCTTGGAGTTGGCGATCGCCTGGATCACGTTGGCGGCCTCGACGACCTGCTCCCTGTTGTAGGTCCCCTCGACGTTGGCCTTGATGCGCGCCATGCTCCAGGCCATGGTGTGGTAGGCCGACTGGCGCCAGCGGATCTGGTCTTCGATCTTGCCGACCACCTGGGCGGCGGCGGGACCGGCGATGGCGACCAGCACGAGACTTGCGACGAGCGTTGTTGCGGATCTTTTCATTTCGATCTCCTGGGTGGGGTGGGTTGGCACTGCTTTCTCATTGTATGTCATTCGCCTGCGGCGAAAAGCTGTTTGACCCGCAACGGGCGGCCCGCGGCGACCAAGGTCGCCAGGCGGTCGATATCCGGATGTTTGCCGGGATGCGCCTGGGCATCGGCCGCCCGCTCGGCATAGAGCTCCAACCCCTTCCTCGCCGCTTCGGCGGTAATCGCGCCGTAGAGTTGCGCGAGATGGTTGTAGACCGCCAGCGAACCGGCCTGGCCCGGCCTGTTCTCGATGGTGGCGACGACTTTGCCCTCACCGTCGATGAGCTGCAGCGCGACGAGATGCGAAACCCCGGGCAGCTGCTTGAGGTTGTCGGCAAAAGCCATCTCAAATTCCTTTCGCCAGGGTCGCGGCCTTGCCGATGTAGCTCGCCGGCGTCATTTCCTTGAGGCGCGCCTTTTCCGCAGCGGGAATCGCCAGACCGTCGATGAAGGCGCGCAGGGCGCCGGGCTCGATGCCCCTGCCGCGCGTGAGCGCCTTGAGCTGCTCGTAGGGATTGGGCACGCCGTAGCGACGCATCGCGGTCTGCACCGGCTCGGCCAGCACTTCCCAGCAGGCGTCGAGGTCTTCCGCCAGGCGCTGCGGATTGGCTTCGAGCTTGCCCAGACCGCGCAGGGTCGAGTCGTGGGCCAGCACGACGTGGCCGAAGGCGACGCCCATGTTGCGCAGTACGGTGGAGTCGGTGAGGTCGCGCTGCAGGCGCGAGATCGGCAGCTTCTCGGCGAAGTGACGCAGGATGGCGTTCGCGATGCCGAGGTTGCCTTCCGCGTTCTCGAAGTCGATCGGATTGACCTTGTGCGGCATGGTCGAGGAGCCGATCTCGCCCGCCTTCGTTTTCTGCTTGAAGTAGCCCAGCGAGATGTATTGCCAGAGGTCGCGGTCGGCGTCGATGAGTATCGTGTTGCAGCGCGCGATGGCGTCGAACAGCTCGGCCATGGCGTCGTGCGGCTCGATCTGGATCGTGTAGGGGTTGAACTCCAGGCCGAGCGACTCGATGAACCGGCGGGCGATGCCTTCCCAGTCGAGTTCTGGGTAGGCGGCCAGGTGCGCGTTGTAGTTGCCCACCGCGCCGTTGAACTTGGCCGTCAGCCGGACCTGGCCGATGCGCTCGCGCGCCCGCAGCAGGCGGGCGGCGATGTTGGCCATCTCCTTGCCGAGCGTGGTCGGGCTGGCGGGCTGGCCATGGGTGCGCGAGAGCATCGGCAGTTCGGCGAGCGCGTGCGCGAGCGCGCGGAACTTCCCGATCACGCGGTCGAGGCCCGGCAGCAGGATCTGCGTGCGCGCATCCTCGAGCATCAGTGCGTGCGAAACATTGTTGATGTCTTCCGAGGTGCAGCCGAAATGGATAAACTCGGACACGCCAACCACCTCGGCATTGTTGCCCAAACGCTCCTTGAGCCAGTATTCGACGGCCTTGACGTCATGATTGGTGACCGCCTCGATGGTTTTCACCGCAACGGCGTCGGCCGCCGCGAAGCCGGCAACGACGAGATCCAGTTCGGTGCGGGTGGCCGGCGAGAAGGCCGGCACTTCCCGGATGTCCGGGTGGGCGGCAAGCGCCTTGAGCCACTCGATCTCGACCCTGACGCGGTTCCGGATCAGGCCGAATTCGGAAAAATGGGCGCGCAGCGGATCGACCTTGGCGGCATAGCGGCCATCGAGCGGAGACAGCGCGGTCAGCGCAGCGGGAGCGATAGAGGACATGGCGAGCGGGCAGGAAAATCCGGCGTCCGATTCTAGCAGCGCGGCCGAAAAGCTCGCGGCATGCAGGGCGACTGGGTATAGTCGCTCCCACATGGACATCCGGATCGTCGCCCAACCCAACTGCAGCGCAGCGGCGGAATTGCACCGCGAGCTGCGCCAGGCCATGCGCATGCTGGGGATTGCGGAACGGCTCCCGATCCGCCTGAGCAGCGATCCCTCCGTCAATTCGCCCCGCCTGTTCATCGACGCCGCGCGGGTGCGCCCCTGCCTGCCCGAGCACGGACAGATCGGCTGCGCCGCCTGCCTCACGACGCACAGCATCCCCGACCGCGAAATCGTGCGCTGGCACCTGGCCCGGGCGCTGGGGCGCAAGACGGTGCTGTTCGTCTGCTCCGGCAACGCCGTCCGTTCCCAGATGGCCGAGGCGATTGTCAATCATTTCCTCGGCCGGGAATGGGCCGCCTTTTCCTGCGGCCTGTTTCCGCTGCCGTTCTGGAATCCGGTCGCCGTCGCGCTTGAGGAAATCGGCATCGCTCCGACCGGCTGCAAACCCAAGCACATCGAACTGTTCCTCGGCTGCCGCTTCGACATGATTCTCTCGCTGTGCTCGAGCGCCGACCAATTCTGCACCGCCTTTCCCGGCGAGGGACGGCGCGCGCACATGCCGTTCGACGATCCCTTCACCAGCCCGTTCTTCGGCATCGGCGATCTGAACCGCACGCGCAAGTTGCGCGACGAGATGCGCGCGGCGCTCCTGCCCTATCTCGGCGGCGCCGCATGAAGTTGCTCGATTTCCTTTCCGCGCAAAACCTCGGCCTGGGGCGCAGGCCCGCCCGCGCCGGCCACCAGGCGCGCTACGAAAACTTCCGCCTCCTGCTCGACCACAATCGTTCGGCGCTGCAGCACATGGCCGGACTGGAACAGATCTACTACAGCGACCGTCCGATCGATGCCCGCACGATCCAAAGCCGTCTCGCCGGCCTGCAAAAACATGTGCTCGGCCTGGCCGAGGGCCTGAACGCCCTGTGCGCGAACCGCTTCGCCGATCTGCCCGCGGTATGCCGCGCCATCGATGCCGAGATCGCCGCCGAATTCTCCCCGCGCCCGCTGGCCAGGTCGGATGCCCTTGTCCTGCCGCTGGAACAGGTCGGGCCCGGCATGGCGGATCGTGTCGGCGGCAAGGCCGTCAGCCTCGGCGTCATGAAGAACCTTCTCGGCCTGCCGGTGCCGGACGGCTTCGTCGTCACCGCCGGCGCGGTCGCGCGCTTCCTCGCGAGCGGGGACCTTGCGGACTGGCTCCGCGCGGCGCTCGCGCAACTCTCCCCGGAGGACCTGGCGACGCTGGCCGCCGGCAGCGCGTCGATCCGGCACAGGATCATGGCGACGCCCCTGCCCGCCGAGCTTGCCGACGCAATCGCCCGCGCGCATGCCGCGCTCCAGGCGCGCGCCGGCGGCAGGGTGCGCCTCGCCGTGAGGAGCAGCGCGGTCGGCGAGGATGGCGCGTCCTCTTTCGCCGGGCAGTATGCGACCGTGCTCAACGTCGCGCCGGACGGACTGATCGACGCGGTCAAAAGGGTGGTCGCCAGCAAGTATTCGCCGCGCGCCATTTCCTATCGCCAGTTGCTGGGCCTGGAGGACGAGGACACGCCGATGTGCGTGATCGGCCTGGCGATGGTCGACGCCAGGGCGAGCGGCGTGATCTACACGCTCGACCCCGCCACGCGCGATGCCGCGCAGGTAAAAGTGAGCGCGCTCTGGGGTCTCGGCGAACAGCTTGTCGGCGGCGCCGCGACGCCGGACGCCTTTTGCGTCGACAAGGCGAGCGGCGCCGTCGTCGAACGCCGCATCGCCTGCAAGCCCGCGCGGCTGGTGGCGCTGGCCGACGGCGGCACCCGGCTCGACGCGACGACGGCGGAGCAGCAGGCCAGTCCGGCGCTGACCGACGAGGCGCTCGGCCGGCTCTGCGCGGGCGCGGTCAGCATCGAACGGCATTACCGGACCGCGCAGGATATCGAATGGGCGATCGATGCGGCGGATCGCCTGTTTTTCCTGCAGGCGCGGCCTCTCCACATCGAAGCGGAAACGGCGCCGGAAGCGGAAGCGGACCTGACCGGCCTCGAAAATCTCCTCCGGGCCGGCAGCGCAGCCGCGCGTGGCGTCGCCGCCGGCCCGGTATTCGTCGCGCGCAACGAAAAAAGCCTGGCTGCGCTTCCCGACCATGCGGTTCTGGTGACGGCCACCGCTTCGCCGGCCTATGCGGCCGTGATCGGGCGCATCGCCGCCCTCGTCACCGATGCGGGCAGCGTCACCAGCCATCTGGCCTCGGTGGCGCGCGAGTTCGGCATTCCGGCGATCATGGCAGCCGGCGACGCGACCGCCCGCCTGACGCAGGGCGCAACGGTCACGGTCGTGGCGGAAACGCGCGTCGGCGTGTTCCGCGGCGTGGTCGAAACCCTGCGCGAGCGCATGCGCCCGGCGAAACGGCACTTCGTCGACAGCCCGGCGCACAAAAAGCTGCGCGCCGTCCTCGATCGCATCGTGCCGCTCAATCTGACCGACAGCCGGGCGCCGACCTTCGGCGTGGCGGGATGCCGCAGCTATCACGACGTGATCCGCTTTTGTCATGAGCATGCCATGCGCGCGATGTTCGACATTTCCTCCGCCGCGGAAGGCGCCGGCGCCGCCATGCGGATCAGCACTCATCTGCCGCTCGCGGTGTATCTGATCGACCTCGGCGGCGCACTGCGCAAGGGCGAGGGCGAGAGCGGGCGCAGAGGCGTCACGCCGGAAGATTTCGCCTCGCTGCCTCTGCGGGCGATCTGGGCGGGCATGACGCATCCCGGCGTGAGCTGGGAAGGCACGATAAATTTCGCCGGCAGCCGCTTCATGGCGCTGATGGCCTCGATCGCCACCGCCGAGCTCGGCCCGGAACCGGGTGGCGACAGCTATGTGCTGGCATCGCACGACTACCTGAACTTCAGCGCGAAATTCGGTTACCACTTTGCGACGGTCGACGCGCTCTGCGGCGACGATCCGAGCCACAACTACATCGCCCTGCAATTCGCCGGCGGCGCCGGCAACTTCTTCGGCCGCTTCCTGCGCGTGCGTTTTCTCGGCGCGGTGCTCGAGCGCATCGGCTTCGAAGTCTCGACCCAGGGCGACCTCCTCGAAGCCGCTTTCAGTCGGCACGACGCGCCGGCAATCCGCGATCGTCTCGACCAGCTTGGCCGGCTGCTGGCCAGCTGCCGGCTGCTGGACATGACCCTGGCCAACGACGAAGCGGTCGATACCCTGGTGGCCGCCTTCCTGGCCGGCGATTACGACTTGCTGAAGCCGCGCGACCCCGATCAGCCGGAAAACTTCTACACCCAACTGGGACACTGGGCGCGGCGCAGCCGCGCTGGTCGCATCTGCCTGCACCAGAGCGGCCGGATGGGCGCGCAACCGATCGCCGGCGCCCTCTCCGGCCTGATCGGCCAGACCATCGGCACCTCGTATCAGGCGCTGCTCGACAGCATCGGCGCCTATTATTACTTTCCGCTCGCCATCGCCAAACACGGCGAGATGGCGGACGGCAGCATCGCCGTCGACCTGCTGCCCGAGGGCGGCCGCATCGACCGCGCCGGGGGCGTCATCTTCGGCCTGAAGAACGCCGCGAACTATTTCGTCTTCCGCATCAACGCCCTCGAGCACAACGCCATCCTGTTCGAATTCGTCAACGGCAAACGCCTCGAGCGCCGCCGGACCGAGCTGGAGATACGTTCCGGACGCTGGTACCGCCTCCAGGCGGACATTTCCGGCGCCGCGATCGTCTGCCGCCTCGACGGCCGGACGCTCATCGAATATCTCGCCGAAACGCCGGTACGGGGACAGATCGGCCTGTGGACCAAGGCCGACTCGGCCACCTGGTTCGGGCCGCTCGTGATCGCAACCGCCGCGGGCACGCGGGAATTCGGCTATTGATCGTCGCCGCTTATTGCCGCATACCATCCGGCTATGAGGCGCCATCCGCGTCTGTGCGATGATACGCACCATCCTATCGAACCGACTCCATTCCCACAATGAAACTGCTCGGCACGACCACCAGCCCCTACGTACGCAAGACCCGGGTCGTTCTTGCGGAAAAAAAGATCGACTGCGAATTCGTCATCGACAATGGCGGCCCCGACGGCCTGGGCCTGGCGGAGCACACTCCGCTGTGTCGCATCCCCGTCCTGCTGCTCGACGATGGCAGCAGCCTGTTCGACTCGCGCGTGATCGTCGAGTACTTCGACAACCTCGCCCCCAACAACCGCCTGATTCCCCCGCCCGGCCGCGAACGCACGCTGATCCGCCGCTGGGAAGCCCTGTGCGACGGCACGCTCGATGCCGCGGTCGCCGCCGTCATGGAAAGCCGCCGGCCCGCCGGCGAGCGCAGCCAGGGCTGGATCGACCGGCAGCGCAAGGTGATCGATTTCGCCCTCGCCGCCTGCGCGCGCGATCTCGGCGATCAGCCCTGGTGCCACGGCACCGCCATCACGCTGGCCGACATCGCGCTCGGCAGCATGCTCGGCTATCTGGTGTTCCGCTATCCCGCCATCGACTGGCGCACGCCCCACCCGAACCTGGCGAAGCACTACGACAAGCTGATGCAGCGGCCGTCCTTCGCCGACACGGCGCCGGCGGCCGCCTGAAGTTTCGCTCTCGGCGCGCAGGACGCCGGTCGCCGCATCGAAGGCGGTGTAGCGGTCGAGGCGGCGCGTAGGGAAGGCGGCCCCAGGATTCCGTCATCGGCTGCGCGCCAGGCAAACGACGCCGATGGCCACGGCGAACCACAGCGTGGCGAGGCGGCACAGGATGGTGGCCGTCACCGCGGCCGACTCGGGCAGGCCGTTGCCGACCAGCAGCGCGACCATGACGATCTCGCTGCTGCCCAGGCCGCCGGGCAGGAAGGACAGTCCGCCCACCAGCATCGAGAAGGAATAGACGAACACCGACAGCGGCAGCGGCAGCGGGTAGCCGAGGGCCGCCAGCAGCCAGTGGAAAGCGAGCGCTTCGGCGCCCCAGGCGAGGACGCCGAGAACCATCGCCCAGGACAGCGTCGTCCAGCGAAAACAGGTGCGGAAGTTCAGCACCAGGGCGCAGAGCCGGGAAAGCGCGGCGACGCGTCCGCCCTTGCGCTGCGCCCAGGCGTCGACCGCATGGATCCAGCCGGGCCGCTGCACAGCCAGGATCGCCGCCGCGACACAGACCAGGCTGCCCGCCACCAGCGGCGCGCCGTGCGGATAGAGCCAGAAGACCGCCGAGGAAAGCAGCAGGATCGCCAGCAGGTCGGCGGCGCGTTCGGAAAAGAAGACGGCGGAACTTTCCACCAGCGGCACGCCGCGCGGCAGCAGCAAGGCGCCGCGCAACAGCTCGCCCACCTTGCCCGGCGATGCCGTCAGCGCGAAGCCGGCGAAGTAGATGCGCGCCGAAGGACGCCAGTCCACGCGATGGCCGAGCGCCGCCAGGTAATGCTGCCAGCGCACGAAGCGCAGCAGGTAATTCGCCAGCGAGAGCGCCAGGATGCCGAGCATGACGGGCAAGCCCACCCGGACAAGACCGGTGGCGACCTCGCGCCAGCCGGCCCAGAGCAAGAGAGCGAGGTAGCCGGCTGCGGCCAGCGCCACGGTCCATACGGTCAGGCGCACTGCCCGCGGCGAAACCGGCAGCGAGGCGGAATCAGACAATAATGCCGCCTCCCAGACAGACCTGAGACTCGTAGAGCACCACCGACTGGCCCGGCGTCACCGCCCATTGCGGCACGGCGAAGGCCACCTCGCAGCGCCCCCCTTCCGGCAGCTCGCTCAGTTCTTCTATATCGCAGGCCGCATCGGGCATGCGGTAGCGGGTCTTGGCCGCGTACACCCAGTGCGGGCGCGGCGGCCTGGGCGAAATCCACGACAACTGCCCCGCCGTCAGCCGGTCGCGCAGCAGGGCCGGATGATCGTGACCCTGCACGACGTAGAGCACGTTTTTATCCATGTCCTTCGCGGCGACGAACCAGGGCCCCTCGGATGCATCCTTGACCCCGCCGATGCCGAGGCCTTCGCGCTGGCCGAGCGTGCAGTAGCTCAAGCCTTCATGCCGGCCGACCACACGATCGTCGTCGAGGCGACGGATTTCTCCCGGCTGCTTCGGCAGATAGCGCGCCAGGAATTCGCGGAAGCGCCGCTCGCCGATGAAGCAGATGCCGGTCGAATCCTTCTTGGCGTAATTGGCCAGGCCGGCCGCCGCGGCAATTTTCCTCACCTCGCGCTTGTAGAGCCGGCCGAGGGGAAACAGCGTCCTGGAAAGCTGCGCCTGGTCGAGGCGGTAGAGGAAGTAACTCTGGTCCTTGGCGCCGTCTTCGGCTTTCAGCAACTGCCATTCGCCGAGAAATTCGCGCACCTGCGCGTAGTGGCCGGTGGCGATGCAGTCGGCGCCGAGGCGCAGCGCATGATCCAGAAATGCCTTGAACTTGATCTCCGAGTTGCACAGCACATCCGGATTCGGCGTGCGGCCGGCACGGTACTCGGTGAGGAAATTGGCGAACACCCTTTCCCGGTACTCGGCCGCGAAATTCACCGCTTCCAGCTCGATGCCGATGACGTCGGCAGCGGCGGTCGCGTCGATCAGGTCCTGGCGCGACGAGCAGTAATCCCCGGTATCGTCATCCTCCCAGTTCTTCATGAACAGGCCGACGACTTCATGGCCCTGCCGCTTCAGCAGCAGCGCGGCGACCGAGGAATCGACGCCGCCGGACATGCCGACGATGACTTTAGCCATGGTGACGGATCAGCTCCAGAGGATAACGACGACCGGCGCGGTAATCCCGCACGCACTCCAGCACCAGCGGACTGCGATGCCGATCCCGGCAAGCCTCGATTTCATCGACCGTCATCCAGACGGCGCGCAGGATACCGGCATCGAGCTTCCTCGCCGTGCTGCGGGAGCCGACTTCGCCGGCGAAGGCGAAACGCAGATAGGTGATGTCACGCTGCGGCCGCGGCCACTGATAGATGCCGACCAGTTCGGTCGGGGCGAAGGCGTGCGCCGTTTCTTCCAGCGCCTCGCGCACGCAGGCCTCGATGAGCGATTCGCCGGCGTCGAGATGGCCGGCCGGCTGGTTGAAGCGAATGCCGGCCTCGGTCTCCTCCTCGACCAGCAGGAAGCGGCCGTCGCGTTCCATCAACGCGGCGACGGTGACGTTGGGTTTCCACAGACGTTCCATCTCGCTCATTCTACCGGCGCGCTAGAATCGGCGATCCAGACTTGCACCGGAGATCGAACATGTCCATGGCAGACCGTGACGGCTTCATCTGGCACGACGGCCGACTCGTGCCCTGGCGCGAGGCCACCACCCACGTGCTGACCCATTCGCTGCACTACGGCCTGGCCGTCTTCGAGGGCGTACGCGCGTACAAGACCGAGAGCGGCACGGCGATCTTCCGCCTCAAGGAACACACCGACCGGCTGTTCAACTCGGCGCACATCTACCGCATGGCGATGCCCTACGACAAGGAGACGCTGATGGCCGCGCAGAAGGAAGTCGTGCGCGCCAACAAGCTCGAATCCGCCTACATCCGCCCGATCGCCTTCTACGGCTCGGAGAAGATGGGCGTGTCGCCCAGGGGCGCCAAGGTGCATGTCGCCATCGCGGCCTGGCCCTGGGGCGCCTACCTCGGCGAGGAAGGCATGGAGAAGGGCATCCGCGTCAAGACCTCCAGCTTCGCGCGCCACCATGTCAATGTCTCGATGTGCCGCGCCAAGTATTCCGGCACCTACGCCAACTCCATTCTCGCCAACATGGAAGCCCTCGAACACGGCTACGACGAGGCCCTGCTGCTCGACGTGGACGGTTTCGTCGCCGAGGGCGCGGGCGAAAATCTGTTCGTCATCAAGGACGGCCAGCTCTGCGAGCCGGAGATCGCCTCGGCGCTGACCGGCATCACCCGCGCCACGGTGCACGCGCTCGCCGCGGAACTTGGCTACACGGTCGTTTCGAAGCGCCTGACGCGCGACGACCTCTACATCGCCGACGAGGCCTTCTTCACCGGCACGGCCGCCGAAGTCACGCCGATCCGCGAGCTCGACGGCCGCCAGATCGGCGCCGGGCGGCGCGGCCCGCTGACGACGAAAATCCAGAGCCTGTTCTTCGACGTGGTCAACGGCCGGGTGCCGGCCCGCGCCGACTGGCTCAGTTTGGTCTGATACCTGTCCGAGGAACCCGCCATGAGCACCTTGAACGAAACGGAGCGCGAGATCGCCGTCACCGCGCACGACCTGCCGCTGCATTGCCCGCGTCCCGGCGCCCCGCTGTGGGCGCGTCATCCGCGCGTCTTCCTCGACGTGCTGAAGAACGACGAGACGATCTGCCCGTATTGCGGCACGAAATATCGTTTCAGCGGCGAAAAGCCCAAAGGCCACCACTGAAGATTCTGGTTGTCGCGCCGTCCTGGATCGGCGACACGATCATGATGCAGCCGCTGCCGATGCGGCTGCGCGAGCTGCATCCCGGCGCGGAGATCCATGTGCTCGCCCCGGTGTGGAGCGCGCCGCTGCTGGCGCGCATGCCGGAAGTCGCGGCGACCATCGAGAACCCCTTTCCCCACGGCGCCTTCGACTGGGCCGGCCGCAAGGCCCTGGGGCGCCGTCTCGCGCAAGCCGACTTTCAGCGGGCCTACGTGCTGCCGAACTCCTGGAAATCGGCGCTGGTCCCCTTCTTCGCGAAGATACCCGAGCGCATCGGCTACCACGGCGAAGCCCGCTACGTCCTGCTCAACCGGCGCTTTCCCGGGAGCGCCCTGCCCCGCCTCGTCGACCGTTATGCCGCGCTGGCCGGCACATTTGCCGAGCCGACCCCCGAGCCGCACCTGACCTCGACCCCGCAACAGCAGCGCGCCGCGCGTCAAGCGCTGGGCTTGCCGCTCGACCCTTCACCCGTGATCTTCTGCCCTGGCGCGGAGTACGGCCCGGCCAAGCGCTGGCCGGGCCATCATTTCGCAACGCTGGCGAAAAAGCTCGGCACGAAGGTCTGGATCATCGGTTCGCACAAGGATGCGCCGGTCGGTGAAGAAATCGAACGCCTCTCCGAAGGCACGGCACTCAACCTCTGCGGCCGCACCCATCTCGAGCAGGCCATCGACCTGATCGCCGGCGCGCGCGCCGTAGTCAGCAACGACTCCGGCCTGATGCACGTCGCCGCCGCGCTCGACCGGCCGCTCGTCGCACTCTACGGCTCGTCGAGCCCCGGCTATACGCCGCCATTGTCGAGTCATGCGACAATCCTTTCGCTCGATCTCGACTGCAGCCCCTGCTTCAAGCGGGAATGTCCCTTGGGCCCGCCTGACACCCTGCGCTGCCTTGAAGACATCCCGCCCGAGCGCGTCCACGCCGCGTTGAAACTCTGATGCCCAAGAAGCCGATCTTCACTTCGCCCCAGGAAGCCGAGGCCGCCTTCTACGAGGCGCTGGAGCGCGGCGACCTCGACGCGATGATGAGCGTCTGGGCGGAGGACGAGGAGATCGTCTGCGTGCACCCCGGCGGGCCGCGCCTCGCCGGCTACGCGCTGGTGCGCGAAGGCTGGCGCCACATCTTCGCGGGCGGCACGCGGCTCAAGGTGCAGCTGCTCGCGCTATCCACCGTGCACAGTCCCTTCACCGCCGTGCATAGCGTCATCGAGCAGATTTCCGTGATCGGGCAGAAGCACCTCGCGGCACCCGTCGTCGCCACCAACGTCTTCATCCGCGGCGCGCTCGGCTGGCGCATGATCGTGCACCATGCCTCGCCCGTGCCGCCGAACAGCATCGGCGACGCCCCGCAAATCCTGCATTGAGGCACTCACCATGATCGCTCCAGAAATCTTCAAGGCCTACGACATCCGCGGCATCATCGACCAGGCGCTGACACCCGAAACGGCGCGCCAGATCGGCCAGGCGCTCGGCACGGAAGCGCGCGCCGCCGGCCTGACCACCATCGCCATCGGCCGCGACGGCCGCCTCTCCGGCCCGGCGCTCGCCGCCGCGCTCGCCGACGGCATCGTCAGCGCCGGCGCCGACGCCGTGGACATCGGCTGCGTGCCGACGCCGGTCACCTACTTCGCCGCCTACCACCTCGGCACGCAGAGCTGTGTCTCCGTCACCGGCAGCCACAACCCGCCCGACTACAACGGCTTCAAGATGGTGCTCGGCGGCGAGACGCTCCACGGCGAACGCATCCAGAGCCTGTTGAGCCGTATCGTCAAGGCTGACTTTGCGACCGGCAAGGGCGTGTTCTGCCGCACCGACGTGCGGCAGGCCTACCTCGACCGCATCGTGAAGGATGTCAAACTCGCGCGGCCCATGAAGATCGTCGTCGACTGCGGCAACGGCGTCGCCGGCGAACTCGCGCCCGAACTGTTCCGCCGCATGGGCTGCGAGGTCATCGAACTGTATTGCGAGATCGACGGCCATTTCCCGAACCATCACCCCGACCCCTCGAAGCCGGAAAACCTGTGCGACGTGCAGCGCGTGCTGCGCGAGACCGATGCGGAGCTGGGCCTCGCCTTCGACGGCGACGGCGACCGCCTCGGCGTCGTCACCAAGGACGGCGAGATCATCTATCCAGATCGCCAGCTGATGCTGTTCGCCGCCGACATCCTTGCGCGCCATCCGGGCGCCACGATCATCCACGACGTCAAGTGCTCGCGCTGGGTCGCCGAATCGGTACGTTTCCAGGGCGGCGTGCCGTTGATGTGGAACACCGGCCACGCGCTGATCAAGGCCAAGCTGCGCGAGACCGGCGCGCCGCTGGCCGGCGAGATGAGCGGCCACATGTTCTTCAACGAGCGCTGGTACGGCTTCGACGACGGCCTCTATGCCGGCGCGCGCCTGCTCGAAATCGTCTCGCGCTGGAAAGACGCGAACTGGCCGCTCAAGCGCCTGCCGAACGCGCTCTCGACGCCCGAGCTCAACCTGAGGATGCAGGAAGGCGAACCGCACCAGCTGATCGCCAAGCTCCAGAAGGACGGCAAGTTCCCCGGCGCCCGCGAACTCATCACCCTCGACGGCGTGCGCGCCGAGTATGCCGACGGCTTCGGCCTCGCCCGCGCCTCGAACACCACGCCGGTGATCGTGCTGCGCTTCGAGGCCGACAGCGAACAGGCGCTGGCGCGCATCCAGGCGGATTTCAAGGCCGCGCTGCAAAGTGTGTGGCCAGGTCTCGATGTCAGCTATGCGCATGGCCACTGAAATACAGCCCGGCTTGGGCAACAAAAAAGCCGCTGCGCGGTGTCGGCTGCAGCGGCTTCCTGTATTCTTTGGTGCCCAGGAGAGGACTCGAACCTCCACGGTGTTACCCGCTAGTACCTGAAACTAGTGCGTCTACCAATTCCGCCACCTGGGCAGGCGTGGAAAGGCGCGCATTCTAATGAAAACACAGCCAATGTCAAACCCGATCAAGCCGCCTGCGCCAACGCGCAAGCTCTCGAAAATCCGCCGCGCCGACCCTGAGTTCGCGCGCGAATGCGAGAAGTACGAATCCCCCCTCCCCAGTCGCGAATACATCCTGCAGACGCTCGCCGAGCAGGGGGCGCCGACCAGTTTCGACCGGCTTTGCCAGCTGCTCGACGTCGCCACATTCGAGCGCGAGCCTTTCCTGCGCCGCCTGGGGGCGATGGCGCGCGACGCGCAACTCTTGCAGAACCGGCGCGACGACTGGCTGATTCCCGACAAGGCCGACCTCATTCCCGGCCGCGTGCAGGGCCACCCCGACGGCTTCGGCTTCCTCGTGCGCGAAGACAAAGGCCCCGACCTGTTCCTGCCCGAAAAGGAAATGGCCAAGGCGCTGCACGGCGACCATGTCATCGCGCGCATCGTCGGCATCGACCGCAAGGGCCGGCCCGAGGGCAAGATCGTCGAGGTCACCGAGCGCGCCAACACGCGCCTGGTCGGCCGCGTGCATGTGGAGCACGGGGTGTCCTACGTCGTCGCCGAAAACCGCCGCATCAGCCAGGACATCCTGATCGCGCCGCCGGGAAAGGGGGATCGCAAGGCGTTGCGGCCGCAGGCCGGCCAGGTGGTGATGATCGACATCATCGAGCAGCCGACCAAGCACGCGCAGCCGATCGGCCGCGTCGTCGAGATTCTCGGCAACTACGCCGACCCCGGCATGGAGATCGAGATCGCGCTCCGGAAGCACGAACTGCCCTTCGAGTTCTCGAAGCCCGCGCTGGCCGAGACCAAGAAGCTGCCGGACGCCGTGCGCAAGGGCGACTGGAAAGGCCGCGAGGGCCTCACCGCTCTGCCGCTGGTGACCATCGACGGCGAAACGGCGAAGGACTTCGACGACGCCGTGTATTGCGAAAAGCAGGGCAAGGGCTTCCGCCTCGTCGTCGCCATCGCCGATGTCTCGCATTACGTGCCGGATGGCGCCGCCCTCGACGGCGATGCGCGCGAACGCGGCAACTCGGTGTATTTCCCGCGCCGCGTGATCCCGATGCTGCCGGAGAAGCTGTCGAACGGCCTGTGCTCGCTGAACCCGCAGGTCGAGCGCCTGTGCATGGTCTGCGACATGGCGATCTCCGCCACCGGCGCGATCCGGCAGTATCGCTTCTATCCGGCGGTGATCTGGTCGCATGCGCGTCTGACCTACACCGAGGTCGCGGCGGCGCTCTACGAAAAGGATAAGGCGGCGCTGGCGAAGATCGGCCCGCTGCTGCCGTATCTCGAAAACCTCGACGCGCTCTACCGCGTGCTGCAGAAGGCGCGCGCGAAGCGTGGCGCCATCGATTTCGAGACCGTCGAGACGCGCATGGTCTTCGACGACCACGGCAAGATCGCCGCAATCCACCCTTACGAGCGCAACGACGCCCACCGCATCATCGAGGAATGTATGCTGGCGGCGAACGTCTGCGCTTCCGACTTCCTCAAGGAACGCGAACATCCGGCGCTCTACCGCGTCCATGAAGGACCGACGCCGGAACGGCTCGCCAAGCTGCGCGACTTCCTCGGCACCTTCGGCCTGCAACTCACGGGCGGCGACGATCCGCAGGCCAAGGATTACGCGCAACTGATCGACAAGATCAAGGACCGGCCGGACCAGCAGCTCCTGCAGACCGTGATGCTGCGCTCGCTCAAGCAGGCGATCTACAGCCCCGACAACGTCGGCCATTTTGGATTGGCGTATGAGAGCTACACCCACTTCACCTCGCCGATCCGCCGCTACCCCGACCTGCTGATCCATCGCGCCATCAAGTCGGCGCTGGCGGGACGGCGCTACGACACGTTGAACTGGGAGGAAGTCGGCCTGGCCTGTTCCGCCACCGAGCGTCGTGCCGACGAGGCCACGCGCGACGTCGAGGCCTGGCTCAAGTGCTGGTACATGCAGGACCGCGTCGGCGAAACCTTCACCGGCAGCATCTCGGCGGTGGTGCCCTTCGGCATCTTCGTCGCGCTCGACACGGTGTTCGTCGAGGGACTCGTGCATGTCTCCGACCTCGGCCGCGACTACTTCCACTTCGACGAGCAGGCGCATGCGATGGTCGGCGAGCGCACCGGCGCGCGTTATCGCCTTTCCGACCGCGTGCGCGTGCAGCTCGTACGCGTCGACCTGGACCAGAACAAGATCGATTTCAGGCTGGCGTAGTATCTTGTCGTATCGCTGTATCGCCTAATACCCTAGTAGCTACGCTAGTAGCCACAAGTGAATTTCGGGGAAAGGAAGAGCGAACTGGGCAAGCTGACGGACGTTCAAATTCGGCAATGGATCAAGGTTCAGTCAAGGGCGGACGGCGCGAAAACGGTAACATTTCGGTAAGGGTGCGAATGCACAGGTTTCGGCTAAGGTGGCCGAGAGTCACGCCGCCGCCAGTTCCTCGGCAGGCTTCCTGCGCTGCGCCCTCGGTTTCTTGAGCGTGACGTGAGGCTCCAAGCCGGCAGCGGTCGCCATGTCCATCATGGCGTCGAGCGAGAACAGGCCGATCTTGCCGCGCATCAGGTCGGACATGCGGGGCTGCGTGATGCCGAACAGTCGCGCGGCCTCGGCCTGAGTCTTGCCGCCGGTCTTCACCCATCCTTGCAGGGCCATCATCAATTCCGAACGGGCGCGCATGCTGGCGGCCTGCTGCGGCGTGTCCTCGATGGCGTCCCAAATACTGGCGAACCGCTGTTCCTTGCTCATGATCCGTGCTCCTTCATCAAGTCCTTGTAGCGCCTCCGGGCGAGCCCGATGTCCTGCTGGCTGATCGTCTGCGTCTTCTTCTGGAAGGCATGCAGGACATAGACGGCATCGGCCAGCTTCGCCAGATAGACGACGCGGAACGCGCCGGCCGCATCCCTGATCCGGATTTCCCTGACGCCCGCGCCGATGGTCGTCATGGGCTTCCAGTCGTCCGGTTCCTCGCCGTGCTGAACCTTGTCGATCTGGAAGCCGGCTTCGTGCCGGGCGGTTTCCGGGAAGGCGCGCAGGGCTTCGAGAGAGTCGCCGAGGAATTCGGCCGGCTTGATCGTCATACGGGAAATATACAAGAACTTGTAACGGTCAGGCAAGAAAAACCCCGGCCGGAGCCGGGGAGCCGTCTCGCCAGCGCCGACTTTCAAGCCGCCTCCAGCAATCCGTCCGAGTCCATGAAACGCGCCCGAGCCTGCCCTGCTAGACTTCCCCAACGAACCGCCTTCAAGCAGCCAGACAAGTAGCTGCGCATTTTTTTGGTTCGGCTTTTTCTATGACATTCAAAGAGTTAGATACAGCTATCAACCTTCACCAGAACAAGATCGATTTCCGGCTGGCCTGATAGCGCATTTCCGGACGGACACCGAGAGTGGGATGCCTGAATCGGCCCGGTTCGGGACGGAGGCGATCTGCCGGCGTAATGGGCCGGTCACATTTTTGCATTATCAAGGTGGGCCGCCGGCACGGGAATGCCGGCTTCTCCGAGTGGGGGCCAGACGCCGATGAATGCAAAACTGTCACTGATCGAACTGCCGCAACAACAATTCCTCTTCATCGACGACGGGCGTCTGCAGGAAGCCCCGACGGTGCGGCTGTTGTTGCGCTTGCTCCCTCCTGCCGGCGTCGGCGACGATTGCAATGCCCTGCTGGGCCGTTTTCTCGAGGATGCCGAAACCTATGCCCTGCCGGTGGTGGATGCCGACCAAAGACCGGTGGCGTTGGTCGATCGCAAGAACTTTGTCGAGTTCTTCAGCAAGCCTTATTGCCGGGAGCTTTTCGGCCGGCGCAGGATTCGCGATCTTCTCGACCACCACCTGTTTCAAGACGAAGCCCCGATCATCGTCGAGGAGAGCTGCAACGTCGAGGACGTGGCCAACATCATCATCCACGCCGGCATGCAGCACATGGCGACAGGGTTCATCATCTGCCGGGCGGGACACTATCTCGGCATCGCCAACGGTCGCGATCTGCTCAACGTCATCACCCAGCACAACCAGGCCAAGCTTTACTACCATGCCCACTACGACAGCCTGACCGGTCTGCCCAATCGCGTCCTGTTCAGCGACCGTCTCGCCCAGGCCTGCCGCGAAGCGGATCGCAGCGGGCGCAGGGTGGCCCTGCTGTTCATCGATGTGGACCGCTTCAAGGGAATCAACGACAGCTTTGGCCACAACTTCGGCGACGCGGTGCTGCGCGAGGTGGCACATCGCATCAAGCAGCTTTCGCGCTGCGCCGACACGACGGCGCGCCTGGGCGGAGATGAATTCGTGATCCTCATGGAAGATGTCGAAAGCGAGGAACATGTCGATGCGCTGGCGCAGCGCGTCGTAATCGCAATGCAGGAGCCCGTCGAAGTCTTGGGTCATACGCTGGTCGTCACGATCAGCGTCGGCAGCGCCATCTACCCGACCGACGATGCCGCGCCCAGCCCCCTGCTGGCCAAGGCCGATGCCGCGATGTACAGCGCCAAGGCCACCGGCCGCAATACCTTCCGCAAGTATTCGAGCGATACCGCCATCTACGACCCGGAGAGCAAGCTGCTGGAAAACGACCTGCGCCGCGCAATCGAGAACGATGAGCTGACCCTGCACTTCCAGCCCCAGGTCGAGCTGGCCAGCGGTCGCCTCTGCGGAGTCGAAACCCTGGTGCGCTGGCGTCATCCGGAACGGGGCCTGGTCTCTCCGGGCCAGTTCATCCCGGTTGCCGAGCAAAGCGGCCTGATCGTCCCGCTGGGCGCCTGGGTGCTGCGCAACGCGCTGGGCCACTTTTGCACCTGCCAGAACCCGGGTCTGTCCGCGTTGCGCGTTTCGGTGAACATCTCTCCCCTGCAGTTCCAGCAGCCCGACTTTCCGGAATTCGTCCGCGCCTGCCTGGCCGAAGTCTGCTTCGATCCGCAGCGCCTCGAACTGGAACTGACGGAAACCCTGCTGATGCGGGACGTGCGCGGAGTGATGGACACGCTGATGGAAATCCGCCGCCTCGGGGTCAAACTGGCGATCGACGATTTCGGCACCGGCTTTTCCAGTCTGAGTTACCTGTCCCGTTTCCCCATCGACCGGCTGAAAATCGACCAATCCTTCGTGCGCGACATCAGACATTCGTCCTCCAATACATCGATCGTCCGCGCCATCGTCGCCCTGGCGCGCAGTCTGTCGCTCGACATCGTCGCCGAGGGCATCGAAACCGTCGAGGAAAAGTCCCTGCTGGAAGAACTCGATTGCAGCAAGGGGCAGGGCTTTCTGTTCGCCCGCCCCATGCCGGCGGAACAACTGGGCGACTGGATCGCGGCCCGGCAGTCCCCCGCTTGAGCTGCCGCGGCCCGTCCGGCGCGGCGGCGGCGACTGCGCCGGCCTTACAATGCGTCCTGGACAACCATGGAGGCACGCATGACGATCTTCGCCTACCCGAGCGCCGGCGCCGCGACGCGCGCCCTGTTGCGCGCCAGCCTGAGGGATCGTGCCGAGCAGTTCCAGATCTGGCTGCTCGAAGGGCAACTGAAACGCGTCAATGAAGTCGTCGACCGCCTGCCGGTGGCGCTCGCCGATCTGCTGCCGATCGTCGCCAGCCCCGAGGCGAGCATGAACGTGCGCTTCGGCGCCAGCGCGGTGCTGGAGCGCCATGCCGGTCGCGACGCCCTCAAGGCGCTGGTTCCCGCGCTGGGCCTGCTGACGGGCCACGGCGACGCGCGCGTGCGCGCCGATGCCTGCCACCTGCTCGGCCTCTCCGGCAGCGCGGACGCAGTCAACTACCTGGCAGCGCGCCGCGATGACCCGGATGCTGAGGTGAGGGAAATCGCCGCCGAAAGCCTGGCAGATTTGCCGCATGGCTGACGAGACTCGCCTGATCCACGGTTTCCATGCCGTCACCGCCAAGCTGCGCCACGATCCGGCAGGGGTGCGGGAAATCTGTCTCGCGGCGGGACGGCAGGACGGCCGCATGCGCGAGCTCGTGCAACTGGCCGAACGCCACGGCGTGCGCATGGTCAGCCTCGATGCCGCGCGGCTCGACGGCATGGCCCCGGGCGGCCGGCACCAGGGCGTGGTGGCCAAGGTCGCCGCGCAGCAGAAGTATCTGACGGTCGACGACGTCCTCGATGGCCTGACGGAACCCGCGTTGCTGCTGGCGCTCGACGGGGTCACCGACCCGCACAACCTCGGCGCCTGCCTGCGCGTCGCCGACGCCGCCGGGGCGCACGCGGTGATCGCGCCGAAGGATCGCGCCTGCGGCCTCAACGCCACGGCGATCAAGGTCGCCAGCGGCGCGGCCGACACCGTGCCCTACCTCGTCGTCACCAACCTGGCCCGCACGCTGCGCGACCTCAAGGAGCGCGACATCTGGACCATCGGCGCGGCCGGCGAGGCAGGCAAGGATCTCTACGCGATCGAGCAGAAGGGCGCGACCGCCTGGGTGCTCGGTGCCGAAGGCGAAGGCCTGCGCCGGCTGACGCGCGAGACCTGCGACGAACTGGCGCGCATCCCGATGTATGGCGCGGTCGAGAGCCTCAACGTTTCGGTCGCCGCGGGCATCTGCCTGTTCGAGGCGAGGCGTCAGAGGACGATCTGACGCAGCGCGCCGTCAACGAAAGGCTTGGGACGCGCTCAGTTGGTCAGCTTCATCTCGGCGGCGGGCATCGGCCGGGCGAACAGGTAGCCCTGACCGTAGTCGCAGCCTGCCGCTTTCAGCATCTCGCATTGCTCCACGGTTTCGACGCCTTCGGCGATCACCTTGAGGCCGAGCTTGTGGGCCATGACAATGATGGCCTCGACGATGGCCTGGTCGCCGCGATCGATGGCCATGTCGCGCACGAAAGACTGGTCGATCTTGAGGAAGTCGAGGGGAAACTTCTTCAGATAGGACATCGCCGAGTAGCCGGTGCCGAAATCGTCGAGCGAAATCCGGAAGCCCGCGGCGCGGAAACGCTTCAGCTTTTCGGCGACTTCCGGCCGGTCGTCGAGCAGCAGACCCTCGGTGATCTCGATGGCGATGCACTTGGCCGGCAGGCCGATCTCCCTCAGGTAATCGACCCAGGTTTCATGCGCATTGCTCGAGAAGAACTGCCGCGGCGACCTGTTGACGCTGATCTGGATGAGGCCGTCATCGCCGGCATCCGGCAACCCCGCGTCAAACCAGCGCTTTGCCGTGCGCGCCGACTCCCTGAACACCCAGTCGCCGATCTCGTTGATCAGACCGGTTTCCTCGGCGATCGGGATGAACTGCGCCGGCCCGATGACGCCCTGCGTGGGATGGCGCCAGCGCAGCAGCGCCTCGGCCTTGATGATGCGGCCGGTCGCCAGTTCCACGATCGGCTGCAAATACACCTCGAGCTGGCCGGCGGCGATGGCGTTGCGCAAATCGTTGCTGAACATCAGCCGTGTTTGCGCGGCCGCCTGCATCGAGGCGGTGAAATAGCTGAAGCGGTTGCGGCCCTGCTCCTTGGCGGCATACATGGCCTGGTCGGCATTTTTCAGCAGGGATTCGACATTGTCGGCATCGCTCGGGAAGATCGTGATGCCGATGCTGGCGGATACATAGACCGACTCCGCGTCGAACGTGAAGGGCGTGGCCAGGGTCAACAGGATGGCCTGGGCGATCTCGCCGACGCGGTGGGTATCGGCGAGATTGGCCATGATGACCGTGAACTCGTCGCCGCCGAGGCGGGCCACCGTATCGGTGGCGCGCACGCAGTCGCGGACGCGGCGCGCCGCCTCGGTCAGCAGCAGGTCGCCCGCATGGTGGCCGAGGGCGTCGTTCACTTCCTTGAAGCGATCGAGGTCGACGAACAGCAGCGCCACGTACCGGTTGGCGCGCTGCGCCTTCAGGATTTCCTGCTGCAGGCGATCCCGGAACAAACGGCGGTTGGGCAATCGGGTCAGTGAATCGTAGTTGGCATGCTGCCAGATGGTTTCGGCGGTGCGCTTGCGCTCGATCACCAGTCCGGCCAGTTGCGCCGCTTCGAGCATCAGTTCGATATCGCCGGCATCCGGGACGGTTGGCCGCGCCCAGTGAAAGGCAAATACGCCCAGTACGTCGCCGTTGATGGCAAGAATCGGTTCCGCACAGCACGAGGCGGACTCGCCCGCCGGGAGCCGGCAATCCCGGCAGGTGGGATAGGCAAGGACGTCATCCACGATCAGGCGCTTGCCCTGAATCGCCGTCGCGGCGCAGGCGGGGTCAGCGCCGTCGCCCATTAAAGTGCGCGCCCGGCCGACCCAATCCGGCCGGTCCGGGTCCGCGCCAATAACCAGCTGCTGGCCCGAATCATCCAACAGCAGGAGGGCGCAGCGGATGCCATGCAGCTGCTGTTCCGCACTCTCGGCGATGAGATGGAGGATCTCCGGCAAAGGGGCATCTTCGGCGAGCCGTTCCGTAACCGCGCTGCGCATACGCTGCCGCTCCTCGCCGCGCTTGCGCGCGGTAATCTCGAGGTTGTTGCCAAGATAGCCGGTGAGCTCCCCCGTTTCAGCGCGCATGGCGATGGCATTGCCATTGACCCAGATGATTCTGCCGTCGGGCCCGAGGAAGCGGTAGTCCATCGACCATTCGCCGCCGGCCGGCAGATCCCCGCGCCAGATGGATGCGACCGCGTCGCGGTCGTCCGGATGGATCGTCCGCATCCAGCCCTGCCCGGCGGCCTCGGCGGCGGAAAGCCCCGCGATTTCGCACCAGCGGCGATTGACAAACAGGCAGTTGCCCTGGGTATCGATCTGGTAGATGCCCACCGGGACGTGGGTGGCCAGCTTGTGGAAGCGTTCCTCGCTTTCCCTGAGCTGGGACACCCTCTCCCGGATTCTCGCCTCCAGCAGCAATTGGTTGGCTTCGATCTGGCGACGCTGACGATACAGCTCGCAGAAGACCTTGACCTTGCTCTGCAGGATATGGGGATCGACGGGCTTGATCAGGTAGTCGACCGCGCCGAGCTCGTAACCCTTGAACTGCAGCCGGATATCCTTCACCCCGGCGGTGACGAAGATGATCGGCAGGTGCCGCGTCTTGGGATTGGAGCGCATCAGTTCGGCCGTCTCGAAGCCGTCCATGCCGGGCATCTGCACATCGAGCAGCACCAGCGCAAAATCCCGTTTGAGCGTATGGCGCAGCGCATCGTTGCCCGAACCGGCCTTGATCAGGTCGAGTCCCTCGTTGCCCAGGATCGCCTCGAGGGCCACCAGATTTTCCGGGCGATCGTCGACCAGCAGCAGCGCTACGTTCTCAGTCATAAGCCCTTCCTCCCTTGGGTGGCGCCGCGGTGCGCCCCGGCGCCAGTTTCCGCAACAGGGCCGCCATGCCATCCAGGTCAACGACATGGTCCACGCTCGTCGCTGCCATTGCGGCCTGGGGCATCTGCCGGGCTTCGGCGCCTGCCGGATCCTGAACGATGGCAAGGCCGCCATGTTGCTTGACGCTCTGCAATCCCCGGCTGCCGTCGGAATTGGCTCCGGTCAGGACGATGCCGATCAGCCGCGGGCCGAAGACCGCTGCCGCCGACTCGAACAGGACATCGACCGAGGGTCGGGCGAAGCTCACGTGCGGGTCGGCGGAAAGCGACAGGCAGCCATCTTGCTCCACCAGCAAATGGTAGTTCGGGGGGGCCAGGTAAACCGTGCCGGGCAGGATTGCGTCCTGTTCATCGGCCTCCTTGACGCGCAGGACGCAGCACTCGTCGAGCAGCCGCGCGAGACCGCTCCCTGCGTCCGGGCCGATATGCTGCACGACCAGGACGGGGAGGGGGAAATCCGCCGGCAACGGGCCGAGCAGCTTTTTCAGCGCCTGCACGCCGCCGGTGGAGACGCCGATCACCACGGCCTGGAAGCTTCTAGCCATAACGCTTTCGGTAGATGCGCAAGGGAGGGACCAGCTCAGCGTAGCGCTCCCCGATCTTCCTTTTCTCGAGGGTTTCCTTGAGGCCGAGGCAGAGAAACCCTCCCGGCAACAGGCTGCTGTCGAAAAGTTGCAGGCAGCGCTCCTTGAGCGCGGGCTTGAAATAGATCATGACGTTCCGGCACAGTACCATGTTCATTTCCCCGAACTCGCCATCGACCGCGAGGTTGTGCGGGGCGAAGACGATGTCCTTTTTCAGGGCGGCGGACAGGATGGCGCGATCGTAGCGGGCGGTGTAGTAGTCGGCGAAGGAGGCGCTGCCGCCGCTTTTCTGGTAATTGCGGGTAAAGCGCTGCATCTCGGCGATCGGCAGCACGCCTTCGCCGGCTTTTTGCAGCACCGTCTCGTTGATGTCTGTGGCATACATGCGGAAGCGCCCCGCCATTCCCTCTTCGTTCAGCAGGATCGCCATGGAATAGGCTTCCTCGCCCGTGGCGCAGCCGGCATGCCAGATCTTGACGAAGGGATAGGTCTTGAGAAAGGGCACCGCCTGCTCGCGCACCGCCTTGAAGAACGCGGGATCGCGAAACATTTCGGTGACATTGACGGTGATGCCCCGCACCAGGGACTCGAAGGCGCCGCGGTCGCGCAACAACTGCGACTGGGCCTGGGAAAAGGTGGCGAACTCGGACTCGGCCAGCCAATGGCTCAGCCGGCGCCTGATCGAGGCTTCGGCATAGTCGCGGAAATCATAGCCGTAAATCCGCTGGAGGCCTTCCAGCAGGAGGCGGATTTCCACGTCTTCGACTTCGCCGCGCTGCATGATCGGCGCTCTAGGCGTGCCGGAAGGTCCAGACGCGGATCAGCGACAGCAGCTTATCCACCTCGATCGGCTTGGCGATGTAATCGCTCGCGCCCGCCGCCATGCACTTCTCCTGATCGCCGCGCAACGCCTTGGCGGTCATGGCGATGATGGGGATCTTCTGCAGGCGCGGATTCTTGCGAATTTCGCGCATGGCGGTGAAGCCGTCCATTTCCGGCATCATGATGTCCATCAGGATGATGGCGAGATCCTGATGTTCTTCGAGCCGGGCGAGCGCCTCCTTGCCGTTCTCGGCTTCGATCACCACCATGTTCTTCTCCGCCAGGACGCTGGACAGGGAGAAGATGTTGCGCATGTCATCGTCGACCAGCAGCACCTTCTTGCCTTCCAGCATCGCTTCCTTGTCGATGGCGGTGCGGATCATGCGCTGTTTGCTCGGATGGAGGTTGCTCTCCACCAGGTGGAGGAACAGGGTGACTTCGTTGAGCAGCCGCTCCGGGCTCTTGGCGCCCTTGATGATGATGCTCTCGGCGTAATGCCGCAGCTTGCGTTCGTCTTCGTGGCTCAGGTCGCGGCCGGAATGGATGATGACCGGGATGCGCCGCGCCCCTGCCATGCCCTGGATGTATTCGAGAAGCTCGAAACCGGACATGTCGGACAGACCCAGGTCGAGGACCAGGCAATCGAAGGGCTGCGAGGCGAGCAGCTCGATGGCTTGCTTGCCCGTTTCCGCCACGGTGATATCGACGACGCTTTCCTCGAGCAGGGCGACCATGCTGTTCGCTTCGTTCTTGTTGTCTTCGACGATCAGCAGTTTGCGCACCGACTTGGCGAGGGAGCCCTCGATCGACCGGAACACCTCGTTCAACTGTTCCATGTTGACGGGCTTGGTGGTGAAGCCGATGGCGCCCATGGCCATCGCCTTCTGCCGGTCCTCCAGGCAGGTGATGAAATGGACCGGAATGTGGCGGGTCTGGGGGTTGTCCTTGAGGCTGCGCATCACGCCCCAGCCGTCGATGTGCGGCAGCATCACGTCGAGAACGATGGCGCTCGGCAGAAAGCGCTTCGCCATGGCGATGCCGCTTTCCCCGTCCGCGGCCACCAGGGCGTCGAAACCGCGGTCCCTGACCACGTCCCGAAGGATTTTGGCGAAGTTGCGGTCGTCCTCGATGATCAAAATGCATTTGTCGCCCGCGACCGCCGGGAAGCGCTCGTCGGCCAGGGGAACCGGCTCCCTGTTTTCCGCGCCGGCCGCCGGCGGCGGCGCCGCTTCCGGCGCCCGCGGCGGCGGAATCCGCGGGCGCGGGGCGGCGGGCGCGGCCGGCGCGACCGCCGTTTCTCCTGCGTCCGCCCGCGCCGCGAGCGGCATGTAGAGGGTGAACACGCTGCCCTTGCCTTCTTCGCTGCGCAGGCGGATGTCGCCATGCATCTTGTGGGCAAGCTGGCGCGAGATGGAAAGTCCCAGCCCGGTGCCGCCGTGCTTGCGGCTGATGGAGCCGTCGGCCTGCTGGAAGGCCTCGAACACCAGCTGCTGCTTCGCGGCGGGAATGCCGATGCCGGTATCGCTGACGACAAAGGCGAGCGCCGGCGCCGGCAGCGGATTTTCGCCCGCCGCCGGCATGGCGACGCGCAGGCCGACCTCTCCCCTTTCGGTGAACTTGAGGGCATTCGCCAGCAGGTTCTTGAGGATCTGCAGAACCCGTTGCTCGTCGCCGTGACACAGCGCCGGGACATCGGCGGCGATCTCCACCCGCAAGGCGAGCCCCTTCTGCTCGGCCAGCGGCTCGAACGTGGCGCGCAGCGAATCGCAGAGATCCTGCACCGGCAGGGCGGCGAAATTGAACTGCATCTGGCCGGCCTCGACCTTGGACAGGTCGAGGATGTCGTTGATCAGGTTGAGCAGATCCATGCCGGCGGAATTGATGGTGGCGGCGAATTCGACCTGTTTTTCGCTGAGGTTGCCGTCCTTGTTCTGCTTCAGCAGGCTGGAGAGAATCATCAGGCTGTTGAGCGGAGTGCGCAGCTCGTGCGACATGTTGGCGAGGAATTCCGACTTGTAGGTGCTGACCCGTTCCAGCTCCGCCACCTTCTCTTGCAGGGTCAGGCTTGCGGCTTCGACCTCCTGGCTCTTGATCCGGAGCGTCTCGCGCTGCTGCTCGAGCAACTGGGCCCGCTCCTCGAGTTCCTCGTTGCTTTGCTGCAGCTCTTCCTGCTGCACCCGCAGCTCCTCCGCCTGCTGCTCGGTCTCATCGAGCAGTTCGGCCGTCTGCCGGTGCGCCTGATTGGCTTCGATGGCGATGGCGATCGTTTCCCTGGCCAACTCCACGAAGTTCAGTTCGGTGGCGCTGAAAGCGCGGAAGGCGCCGATCTCGATCACGCCGACCAGCCGGTTGCCGTGCAGCAGGGGGATGGCAGTAATGACCTTCGGCGCCGCTCCGCCCAGGGCGGAACCGATCGGCAGGTAGCCGGGCGGCACATCGGCGAGGCAGATGATTTTCTGTTCGCGCGCCGCCTGGCCGATCACCCCCTCGCCCAGCCGGAACTGCTCGCCGGGTTTCATGTCCCGGCTGGTGGCATAGGTGGCGGCGAGGGTGAGCTTTACCGCGCCTTCATCGAACAGATAGAGGGCGCCCACGCCGGCCTTGAGATAGGTCACCATGAAGCCCAGCACCTTGTCCGCCATCTCGCCCGTGCTTTGCTCTTCCCGGATCAGGAGGTTGAGTTCGTTGCGCCCGCTCTTCAGCCAGTCGCGCCGCTGTTCTTCCTCGCGCGCCAGCCGCAAGGCCCTGGTCATCTGGACAAAAGCCTCGTCGAGCGCGACTTGAACCTCGCTCAGATGGGATGCCGCCTTCATCAGGGCGCCCAGATCATCCTTGGGCAGGCTGTCGAGATCCAGTCGCAGCGGTTCGGAAACGACCAGGTCCCCGCTCAGGTCGCCCGCCTCGACGGCTTGCACGGCGAGCACCTTGTCCGTGCTGTCGACGATCAGGCTCTGCACCGCCGCGGCGGCGACCTTCAGAGATCGCCCGACGCTGCGGGTGATCAGGTAGGCCACCGCGGCGCCGCCGACCAGATACGCGATCAGCATGAAGGCGATCGTCCCCATCGCCGCGCCGCGCTCCAGGAAGGTAAGGCTGAGCGTCCCCAGGACGCTCAGCGCCAAAGCGCCGAGCAGCATCAGCGCGAAGCCGATGGCCAGCCGGTTGACGATTTTCATGCGGTCTAACATCGGCCGGCCTCCCTTCGGGTCATGGCTGCGGTCAGAACATCGCAAGCGGGGCGTGCCGACATCCCCCTATCGGGGTGGGCGCGCAGCGGCCATCACGAACGGCTTATGCCGACGTCCGGCGCTTACCAGAGCTTCCACCAGGGCTCCTGCCTGCCCAGTCCGCGCTTGAAAAATTCGCTGTTGGGAAAGTTTTTCTTCATCACCCGCTCGGCGTCGTCGCGCAGATCGTTCATGCCGAGGGCATCGTAGGCCTGGACCAGGATGAACAGCGCTTCCTCGTTGGCCGGCGCGGCGGGATAGGTGGTGATCGCGGTCTGGGCCCGGTTCGCCGCCGCGACATAGGCGCCGCGCTTCATGTAGTAGCGCGCCACATGCACCTCGAGCGAAGCCAGCGCATTGACGAGGTAGGCCATGCGCTGCACGGCGTCCGGGGCGTATTTGCTGTCGGGAAACCGGGTCACCAGCGCCCGGAACGCCTCGAAGGACTCCTGCGCGGCGCGCGGGTCGCGTTCGGTCAGATCCTGCATGCTGATGTGGCCGAGCAGACCGAGATCTTCGCCGAAATGCACCAGCCCTTTCAGGTAGTAAACGTAATCGACGTGGGGATGGTTCGGATGGAGGCGGATGAAGCGGTCGCAGGCGGCGATGGCGAGGGCCTTCTCGCCCTGCTTGTGATAGGCGTAGGCGGTTTCGATCTGCGCCTGTTGGGCGAAGCGGCCGTAGGGATAGCGCGCTTCCAGCTTCTCGAACAGCTTGACGGCCTTGTCGTAGGCGCCTTCGCCCATCGCCTCCTTGGCCTCGGCGTAGAGTCTGTTGGCCGACCAGCCGGCCGTCTCGTCCTTTTCCGCGGGCAGCAGGCCGCAACCGGAAAGCAGGACGAGGAGGGCGAGGAGAGCGGCTAAACTACGCATGATGAGTCCGGCGGAAGTCGAATCGACCGATTATAGCGAAGTCGTGATCCCGGCAGACTGCGCCGGCCTGCGCCTCGACGCCGCCCTGGCGCGGCTGTTTCCGGCGCATTCGCGCAGCCGGCTGCAGGGCTGGCTCAAGCAGGGGCTGATCCGGCTCGACGGCGCCACGGCCGATCCCAAGCGCAAGGTATATGGCGGCGAAAGTGTCGCGTGTGCCGTCCTGCCAGCGCCGACTCTGTTGCCCCCCCACGCTCGCAACCCCGGCTCGCTGCCCCCCACAGGGGGGCTGGCGTCGGCTTGGGGCGGCCCTGCGCCGACTTTCGCGGATGCGGCCGAGGACATTCCGCTGCCGATCGTCTACGAGGACGCGGCCCTCGCCGTCATCGACAAACCGGCGGGACTGGTCGTCCATCCGGGCAACGGCAACGCCTCGGGCACGCTGATGAACGCGCTGCTGCACCATGCGCCGGAGCTGGCCCAGGTGCCGCGCGCCGGCATCGTGCATCGGCTCGACAAGGAAACGTCCGGACTCATGGTCGTGGCGAAGACGCTCGCCGCGCAGACCGACCTGGTGCGCCAGCTGCAGGCGCGCACGGTCAGACGCCACTACCTCGCGCTGGTGCATGGCCAGATTGCGACCGGCGGCACGGTGGATGCCCCGCTCGGCCGCCACCCCGTGCAGCGCACGAAGATGGCGGTCGTCAGGCAGGGCGGCAAGACGGCGCGCACGCATTACCTTCCCGTCGAACACTTCGCGGGATGCACGCTCGTCGAGTGCCGGCTCGAAACCGGGCGCACCCACCAGATCCGCGTGCACATGGCGAGCATCCGGCATCCCCTCGTCGGCGATCCGGTGTACGGCAAGGCAAAATGCGGCAATGCGATCCTCGATGCCTTCCCGCGCCAGGCACTGCACGCCTTCCGGCTTGCGCTGGTTCATCCGGAAACGCAGCGGGAGATGCGCTGGGAAGCGCCGCTGCCGGCAGACTTCGCAGCGCTGCTGGAACAGCTGCGTGCACACTGAGTTCATCGTGCCGGACTGGCCGGCGCCGGCCAATGTCCGCGCGCTGGCGACCACCCGCCGCGGCGGCGTCAGTGTCGGCCCTTATGCCAGCCTCAACCTCGGCGACCCTGTCGGCGACGATCCCGCGGGGGTTGCCGAAAACCGCCGGCGCCTGCGCCGCCATCTGCCGGCCGAACCCGTCTGGCTGAAGCAGGTGCATGGCAAACAGTGCTGTGATGCGGCGGCCTGCTCGAACGCGAAGGGCAGCCAACCGCCAGAAGCCGACGCCGCTTATTCACGCAAGCCCGGCGTCGTCTGCGCGGTGCTGACCGCCGACTGCCTGCCGGTGCTGCTGTGCGACGCGGCCGGCACGGTGGTCGCCGCCGCGCACGCCGGCTGGCGCGGGCTGGCGGCCGGCGTGATCGAATCGACCGTCGCGGCCATGGACGTGCCGGGCGAGCGGCTCCTGGCCTGGCTCGGGCCGGCGATCGGTCCGGATCGCTTCGAGATCGGCGGCGAGGTGCGCGACGCCTTTCTCGCCCGCGACCCGCAGGCAGAGCAGGCTTTCGTCGCCCGGCCCAATGGCAAGTGGCTTTGCGACATCTATCTCTTGGCCCGCCAGCGGCTGGCGGGTTTGGGGGTATGCCGTATCACCGGCGCCGACTTTTGCACGGTGCGCGATGCGGAGCGATTCTTTTCCTATCGCCGCGATGGTGCGACCGGCCGCATGGCCAGCCTGATATGGCTCGATTGACAGCTTCTATGGTGCAATGCAAAATCACCCCATGACCTCCACCCAAGACCCCAACAATGCCCTGCTCGCCCTGCAGAAGGAATGGCGCGAGCGACACGTCTCCTTGTGGCAGGCCATGCTCCAGCGCAGCAAGGACTCTCCTGCCGAGCCTTTGATCCAGCCCGAACCCGGCGACAAGCGCTTCAGCCATCCGGCCTGGGCGGAAAGCCCGATCTACGACTGGTTGCGCCAGGCCTATCTGCTGAACGCCCAGTACCTCAGGCGGATGGCCGACACGATGCCGATTCCGCAGCAGTTGCCGCGCAACCGCGTGCAGTTCGCCACGCGCCAGTTCATCGATGCCGCGGCGCCGTCCAACTTTGCCGCGACCAACCCGGAATTCGTGCGCAAGGCGCTCGAAACCAACGGCGAGAGCATCAAGCTCGGCCTGCAGAACCTGATTGCCGACATGGAAAAGGGACGCATCTCGATGACCGACGACGCGGCCTTCGAGGTCGGCCGCAATCTCGCCATCACGCCGGGCGCCGTCGTCTTCGAGAACGAGCTGATCCAGCTGCTGCAGTATGCGCCGCTCACCGATCGGGTCGCGCGCCGCCCGTTGCTGGTCGTGCCCCCCTGCATCAACAAGTTCTACATCCTCGACCTGCAGCCGGATAACTCCTTCATCCGCTACGCGGTGGCGCAGGGCCAGACGGTCTTCCTCGTCTCGTGGCGCAATCCGCAGGCCGATCTGGGTCATCTCACCTGGGACGACTATCTCGAACGGGGGCCGCTCGCGGCCCTCAAGGTCGTGCAGGAAATCAGCGGGCTGGACCGGATCAATGCCCTCGGCTTCTGCGTTGGCGGGACGATCCTATCCTCCGCGCTGGCCGTCGCCAAGGCCCGCGGCGAGGATCCGGTCGCGTCATTGACGCTGCTGACCACGCTGCTCGACTTCACCGACACCGGCGAGATCGGCTGCTTCGTCGACGAAACCTCGGTCGCCCAGCGCGAAGCCACGATCGGCAGGGGCGGCCTGCTCACCGCGCGCGAGCTGTCGACGACCTTCTCGGCGCTGCGCGCCAATGACCTGATCTGGCAATACGTGGTCGGCAACTACCTCAAGGGCAACCAGCCCGCCGCCTTCGACCTGCTCTACTGGAATGCCGATTCGACCAACCTGCCCGGTCCGTTCGCCGCCTGGTACCTGCGCCATCTCTATCTCGAGAACAGCCTGCGCGTGCCGGGCAAGCTGGCGATGTGCGGCGTCAAGGCGGATCTGCGCAAGGTCGACATGCCGACATTTATTCTCGCTACGCGAGAAGATCATATCGTGCCGTGGGAATCGTCCTACCTCGGCCGTCGCCATCTGGGCGGGAAATCGACTTTCGTGCTCGGCGCTGCCGGACACATCGCCGGCGTGATCAACCCGGCCGCCAGGAACAAGCGCAGCCACTGGATCAACGACAGCGACACCGCGCAACCCGACGCATGGCTGGCCGGCGCCACCGAGGCGCCGGGCAGCTGGTGGCCGCGCTGGAGCGCATGGCTCGGGCAGTTCGCCGACGGCCGGGTCGCCGCGCGCGGCCGGCTGGGCAGTCAGAAATATCCGCCGGGCGAACCCGCGCCCGGCCGGTATGTCAAGGCGAAGGCTGAAGAAAATCAACCACGGAAAGGAAGCAAGTCATGACACAACGCATCGCATTCGTCACCGGCGCCATGGGCGGCCTCGGCACCGCCATTTGCCAGGCCTTCGCCCGGGACGGCCACAAGGTCGTCGCCGCCTACCATCCGCAGTTCGACAACAAGGACGAGTGGCTCAAGGAAATGGAAGCCGCCGGCTTCAAGGGGTTCGTCTGCGTCGCCGGCGACGTCGCCTCGCTGGAGGACTGTCAGCGCATGGTCGCGGAAGCCGAGGCCGCTGCCGGCCCGGTCGACATCCTGGTCAATAACGCCGGCATCACGCGCGACCGCATGTTCGCCAAGATGGACAAGGACCAGTGGGATGCCGTCATCTCCACCAACCTCACCTCCCTGTTCAACCTGACCAAGCAGTGCTCCGCCAAGATGGCCGAGCGCGGCTGGGGCCGCATCATCAACATTTCCTCGGTGAACGGCGTCAAGGGCCAGGCCGGCCAGACCAACTACTCCGCGGCCAAGGCCGGCGTGATCGGTTTCACCAAGGCGCTGGCGCAGGAACTGGCCACCAAGGGCGTGACGGTCAATGCGATCGCTCCGGGTTATGTCGCCACCAAGATGGTGATGGCGATTCGCGAGGACATCCTCAAGAACATCGTCGACGGCATCCCGATGAAGCGTCTGGCCAAGCCCGAGGAAATCGGCGCCGCCTGCGCCTATCTGGCCTCCGATCTGGCCGGCTACATGACCGGGGCGACGCTCAACATCAACGGCGGCCTGCATTTCCAGTAATAATTGCGTCATATCACAAGCCGGCGCCGCTGCGAAGGCGCCGGCAAGCCCGAGGAGGAACCCGGTCCCATGGTCGAGCAGACACGTCTCATCAAAAAGTATCCGAACCGCCGCCTCTACGACACACGCACCAGCACCTACATCACGCTGGCCGACGTCAAGGCGCTGGTGTTGAAGCACGAAGGGTTCCGCGTCATGGACGCCAAGACGGGCGACGATCTGACGCGCAGCATCCTGCTGCAGATCATCCTCGAGGAAGAAGCCGGCGGCGCGCCGATGTTCACCTCCGACCTGCTGGCGCAGATGATCCGCTTCTACGGCAACGCCATGCAGGGCATGATGGGTCCGTATCTCGAGAACAACATCACCGCTTTTGCCGACATGCAGAAAAAGCTGCAGGACCAGGCCAAGCACCTGTATGGCGACAACGCCGTGATGAGCAAGGACATGTGGGCGCAGTTCCTCAACTTCCAGGGCCCGGCGATGCAGAGCATGATGGGCACTTACGTCGAGCAAAGCCAGAAAATGTTCCAGCAGATGCAGGAAAGCCTCCAGGAGCAGACCAAGAAAATGTTCAGCGGCTTCCAGTTGCCCGGCCAGACGCCTCCTGAAAAGGCCGAGAAGAAAAAGTAGTGGCATCGAGAAAGAAGGCGCGCATCCCCCGCGTCGGTTTCGTATCGCTCGGTTGCCCGAAGGCCGCCAGCGATGCCGAGCAGATCCTCACCCGCCTGCGCGCCGAAGGCTACGAGATCTCCGGCAGCTATGCCGGCGCGGATCTGGTGGTCGTCAATACCTGCGGCTTCATCGATGCCGCGGTCGAGGAATCCCTCGATGCGATCGGCGAAGCCCTCGACGAGAACGGCAGGGTCATCGTCACCGGCTGCCTCGGCGCCAAGGGCACGATCGTCCAGGACACGCACCCCGCCGTGCTCGCCGTCACCGGTCCGCACGCGCTGCAGGAAGTCATGGATGCCGTGCATGCCCACCTGCCGCCGCGGCACGATCCTTTCGTCGACCTCGTGCCCGCGCAGGGCATCCGCCTCACGCCCGACCACTTCGCCTACCTCAAGATTTCCGAGGGCTGCAACCACCGCTGCAGCTTCTGCATCATCCCCGGCCTGCGCGGCCCCCTCGTCAGCCGCCCGATCGGCGAGGTGCTCAAGGAAGCCGAAACGCTCGCGGCCGCCGGCGTCAAGGAACTCATCGTCATCTCGCAGGACACCGGCGCCTACGGCGTCGACGTCCGCTACCGCACCGGCTTCGCCGGCGGCCGGCCCGTCAGGACGCGGCTCTACGAACTGTGTCGCGAACTCGGCGAACTCGGGATGTGGCTCCGCCTGCACTACGTCTATCCCTATCCGAGTGCGGACGACCTGCTGCCGCTGATGGCGGAGGGCAAGCTGCTGCCCTATCTCGACGTGCCCTTCCAGCACGCCAGCCCGCGCATCCTCAAGCTGATGAAGCGGCCCGGCGACGTCGACAAGGTGCTCGAGCGCGTCACCGCCTGGCGCAAGGCCGTTCCCGACCTGACAATTCGCTCGACCTTCATCACCGGCTTCCCCGGTGAAACCGAAACGGAATTCAACGAGTTGCTCGACTTCCTCGACATCGCGCAACTCGACCGCGTCGGCTGTTTCGCCTATTCCCCTGTCGAGGGCGCTGCGGCCAATGCCCTGCCCGGCGCCCTGCCGGAAGAAGTGCGCGAGGAGCGCAAGCTGCGCCTGTTGCGCCATCAGGAAGACATTTCGACGCAACGCCTCGAAGCGAAGATCGGCAGGACGCTGACGGTGCTCGTCGACGACATCGACGAGGAAGGCGCCATCGCGCGCAGCCAGGGCGATGCGCCCGACATCGATGGCGTTGTCTACATCGTCGATGGACACGAACTGGAGGTCGGGGATTTCGCCGAGGTCACGATCACCGACTGCGACGTGCATGACCTGTACGCGGAACTGACCCCCATGAGGGCCGTCCCGTGAGCGCCGACCTTGCGCAACGCCTGCGCGACATTCTCGGTGCGGCCCATGTCCTCAGCGGGGAATTCGACATCGCGCCCTACTGCACCGACTGGCGCGGCCGTTACAGCGGCAGTCCCCTGTGCGTCGCGCGGCCCGGCACTGCGGAGCAGGTCGCAGCCGTGGTCGCCGCCTGTGCGCAGGCGGGCAGCGCCATCGTGCCGCAAGGCGGCAACACCGGCCTCGTCGGCGGCGCCACGCCAATCGGCGGGGAAGTCGTGATCAGCCTCGCGCGGCTCAACCGCGTCCGCGCCATCGATACCGACAACAACACCATGACAGCCGAAGCCGGCTGCACGCTCGCCGCCGTGCAGGCGGCAGCGGCAGAGGCCGGGCGTCTGTTCCCGCTCTCGCTCGCGTCCGAAGGCACCGCGACCATCGGCGGCAACCTCGCCAGCAACGCCGGCGGCGTCCAGGTGCTGCGCTACGGCAACGCGCGCGAGCTGTGCCTCGGCCTGGAGGTCGTGCTGCCCGACGGCCGCGTCTGGAACGGCCTGCGCGCCTTGCGCAAGGACAACACCGGCTACGACTTGAAGCATCTGTTCATCGGCGCGGAGGGCACCCTCGGCATCATCACCGCCGCGGTGCTCAAGCTTTTCTCGCCGCCGCGCAGCACGGCCACCGCCTGGGTCGGCCTGCCCTCGCCGCACGCCGCCGTCGCCCTGCTGACCCGGCTGCGCGAAACAATCGGCGGGCGCGTGACGGCCTTCGAGCTGATCGGCCGCCCGGCGCTCGACCTCGTCCTGCGGCACGTCCCCGCCAGCCGCGACCCGCTGCCCGCGCCGGCGCCGTGGCAGACGCTGATCGAGGTTTCCGACACAATGGAATCCGATCTCGCCGCCCCGCTCGAGGCGGTCCTGCTCGCAGCGCTCGATGCGGGCGCCGCCAGCGACGCCGTCGTGGCGCGCAGCAATGCGCAGGCACGCGCGCTCTGGGCGCTGCGCGAGAACATCGCCGCGGCGCAGAAGATCGAGGGCATTTCCATCAAGCACGACATCTCGTTGCCGGTCTCGCGCATTCCCGAATTCGTCGCGCGTTGCGACGCCGCGCTGGCGGCCGACTTTCCCGGAGTGCGCATCGTTTGCTTCGGCCATCTCGGTGACGGCAACCTGCACTACAACCAGTCGAAGCCCGGCGGCCAGGACAATGCCGGCTTCATCGCCCAGACCGCGGCCGTGAATCGCATCGTCCATGACCTGGTGCACACCCTCGAAGGATCGATCTCGGCCGAGCACGGCCTCGGTCAGCTCAAGCGCGCGGAAATCCTGCGCTACAAAAGCCCGACCGAAATGGACATGATGCGGGCCATCAAGCGCGCGCTCGACCCGTGCGGCCGGATGAATCCAGGAAAAATCCTGTGAAAACCCCGGCGGGCCGTTTACACGATGCGCTTCCTCGGTATAATGCGGCCTCTCTTTTGGGGGGTATAGCTCAGCTGGGAGAGCGCTTGCATGGCATGCAAGAGGTCCGCGGTTCGATCCCGCGTACCTCCACCAAAGATTTTGTCCCTATCGTCTAGAGGCCTAGGACAATACCCTTTCACGGTATGAACCGGGGTTCGAATCCCCGTGGGGACGCCAGCTTAACCCCACTTCGCTGGAAGATCCGATAACGGATCTTCCAGCGCGAGTGGCTGGATCGAGGTAGATGCCCTCGATTAGGGTTCCGATAAACCCAGATTGTCCATTGGCTATTTTTCGTGAGTTTGGTGCAAGCTGCGAGCCTTCGTTGCGGCGCCTGCCGGTTCGCGCACGCTGAAACGGTGCGCATGGACGGCACGCTGGTGCGTCTGTTCGGCTGGACAAAGGCCGCCGGCCACAAGGCCATCATGCGCTTGTTCGCCCGCTTCGACTTAGCGGTCCTTTTGCAGCAGTGACTTCAGGTCGGCGAAGGGGTTGTGCGTCGCCACCTTGCCCTGCGGGGTGTCCATCGATTGCCCCGATTGGGCCTCCAGCTGCCTCTGGTGCTCGTTGTCGTGGCAGTAGAGGCAGAGCAGCTCCCAGTTGCTGCCATCGGGTGGGTTGTTGTTGTGATTGTGGTCGCGGTGATGCACCGTCAGCTCGCGCAGGTTGGCGTGGGTGAACTCGCGGGCGCAGCGCCCGCAGAGCCACGGATAAATCTTGAGCGCCTGTTCGCGATAGCCCTTCTCGCGCTGCGTTGCATTCGAGCGGGCGGCAGCGACAATCTGGTCGAGACGGGAGGGGTCGGGGGATTTAGGGGAGGGCATGGCGATGTCAGTCTAGCGCCCCGCCAGTTCCCGATCCAGCTGCCGCGTCAAGGCCGCGTGCGGCCGCTGAGCGACCGCGACATGCGCCGCAAGGGCCTGGCGCTGTCGAAGGGCGGCCCGATGGATACCGTGACGGTGGATCTCGGCAAGCGCGGCGGCAGGATCGACGTCGCCGGCGTCCGCGACCCGGCCACCGGCCAGCGCTTCGCGCCCGATCCGGGCTTCGACCACAACCCGTCGGCCGCCTGGTCGCTCGATGTCGAGCTGGCCCGGCGCGTGGCCACCATCCGCAGCCCGGAGATCCGCGCGCAGACGTGGCAGGCGTTGAACAATTCGTCGGCGCGCAAGACCGCCTGGCTGGAAACGGTGGATTCCGTGCTGGCTTCGCGCGGTCAGGATGTGCGGCGTGCCGGCCATGACGGTTTCGTGCTGGGCTTCGTCGATGACGAGATCGCCGACTTCGCCAGGCGCATGGCGCCAACGAAAGATCCGGTGCGCGTGGTGGCGATGAGCGAGCAGGGGCTTCTTCATGCCGATACCGGCAAGCACCTGGATGAGGGCATTGCGCTCACGCGTGACCAGTACGCCATGCTGCCGAACGTCGTGGCGGCACCGGACGAGGTCTATTGGGACAGCGACCACCCTAAAAACCGCAGTTAACCCATCCCGTTTGCATGATCTGGCAGCAAACGGATGGTTTTGGGTGGTCCAATAGCCGCAATGGTGCGCTTGAGATGATCGCAACACAGCAGCCATACAGAAGTGATGCCCAACTGCTCCGCAGCTTCGCTCACCCAAGCTTTAAGCTGGCTGGAGATGCGCATGAGCACGTGCCTGGCTTTGTCGAAATGGGCATGCTGGCCGGTCAGGGTGATCGTCGTCTGGCCGGCATGCTCGGTGCGCCGGTCAAGTATTTCGAGTCGAAGGGCATGGCCGTCACCTGGGGCTGGCGCGAGATGGACGCCGCCGCGCATGCCCGCGCCTTCACCGTGGCCGGCGTGACCAAGCTCGATGTGCTGCAGGACCTCCGCGCCGAGCTGCGGCGCGCACTGAACGAAGGGCAGACCTTTGCCGACTTCAGGAAGAACCTGATCCCGCGCCTGCAAGCCAAGGGCTGGTGGGGCAAGCTGGCGCAGACCGACCCGGAGACCGGCGAGATGGCCGGCAAGGGCCTGACCCCGCGCCGCCTGGAGACGATCTTCCGCGCCAACGTCCAGTCCGCCTACATGGCCGGGCGCTACCGGGCCCACAGGGAAAACGTCGCCGCCCGGCCCTGGTGGCAGTATGTCGCCCTCCTGGACGGCCGCACCCGGCCGCAGCACAGCGCGCTCAATGGTCGCACGTTCCGCCACGACGACCCGTTCTGGCAGAAGTTCTACCCGCCGAACGGATTCAACTGCCGCTGTCGCGTGCGCGCCTTCACCGATGCCGAAGTCAGGCGGCGCGGCATCGCCACCTCGATCTCGGGCAGGAATCTGGAACAGGTCGAGCTGCCCGATCCGTATCGCCCCGGCCAGACGCTGATGCGCCCCCGGTTCGAGCATGCCCCCGGCAAATACATCACACCGGACATCGGCTGGGAGGGGAATCCGGGCGCCATGGCGCTCTGGGACCCGGCGGCCACGCTGCCGGATTGTTCCTGGAGCGACCCGGGCGTTGCCGACATGGCCGCGCGCCCGATCGTCGGCAACTGCCTCGGCATCGCTGCCGGCCAGCGCACCTGGAAGGATTTCGGCCGCGCCGATCTGCGCGATGTGCCGGCCGCATTGCGGCATGCCTCGCCTGGAATGGTGGAGCGTGCCGCCTCCAGGGAATACGCCGTCGAGGTTTTGGCCGCCGAGCTTGGGCTGACCGCCGAGCAATCGCAGCGCATCATCAAGACGCCGGTCGAGACGCTGGTGATCTGGCGCGACCTGCTGCCGCACATGGTGGAAAAGGAGGCGGACGGACGAGAGCGCTACGCGCGCTTCATCCTGCCGACGTTGCTCGATCCCTTCGAGGTCTACCTGACCGAGTATGCGGATGGTCGAGCGCGGCCGCGTTACATCGGTCTATTCCAGGGTGACCGGGACATGATGTGCATCGTGCGCCGAAACCGCGACGGCAGCTTCCTGTGGAATCTCATGCACGCCGATCATCGCAAGATGAATGCCCATCGTGTCGGGGAGTTGATCTATGGGAAGTAATACGGCGGGCGTCCCGTCTCGAAATGGATTGCAGGCTCCACCAAGACGCTTCATCCGGTTCGGGCACCTGCATGCACCGGAATCTCGACCCGCCGTGCAGGAAGTATAGACCATGACCTTCAAGATCGAGATCGACGCCGGGCCGGTCATTGCCGCGCTCGACCGGCTGGCCGCGCAGGCCGACGACCTGACGCCCGCCATGCGGGCCATCGCCGGCCTGTTGGAACGGCAGACCGAGGACAACTTCGCGGCCGAGTCCGGCCCGCTCGGCAAGTGGCCGGCGGGCAAAGACAAGCGGCGCCAGGGCGGCAGGCTCCTCCAGGACACCGGCCGCCTGGCGGCGTCCGTCACGCCGTTCTGGTCGGCGCGCGAGGCGGGCATCGGCAGCAACACGGTCTATGCGGCGATCCATCAGCTCGGCGGCCAGGCCGGCCGCGGCCTCAAGGCCACCCTCCCGCCCCGTCCGTATCTGCCGGCCTTCCCGGACGGCCGGCTGCAGGCGGGCCTGGCCGACGAGATCATCGAGGTCCTCCGGGAACACCTGCTGGGGCACGGTTGACGCCCCGGTTATCTTGCGGCGGCGCGTCATGGCGCGTTACTATTCGGCCCCATGAAATCCGAGATGCACTTTCGCGTGACTTACGACGGCCCCGGCCTGGCCGCGGCGCGCATGGACGTGGCGCATCTGGCCCCGGCCCTGCTGGCGCTGGCGGCGCTGCTTGCGGAGGCGAACGCGACCTTGAACGGCGACAAGACCACGGTCAGCGTGTCGGTGCAGGCCGGGTTCCGGCAGGGATCGTTCGGCATCGATCTGTTGATCCAGCAGGATTTGATGCAGCAGGTGGTCAATCTGTTCAAGGGCGACGAGGCGAGCGCCTTCGCCAACGCGACGGCCGTGCTGGAGGTGTTGGGCATGATCGGCGGCGGCGCGCTGGGCTTGATCGCCCTGATCAAGAAGATTCGCGGGCGCAAGGTCGAGCGCATCGAGCCGCGCGCCGAGCGCGTCGCCATCGTCACCGCCGAAGAAACCATCGTGGTGGATCGCGCCACCGGCCTGCTCTACGCCAACCGCAAGCTGCGCGGCCATCTAAAAGAGGTGCTGGCGCCGCTGGCGCAGGGGGCGGCGGCGCGTTTTGTCTCCGGCCGGGACGAACGCGAAGAGGTCGCGGTGGAGGCGGTCGACCTGCCGTGGTTCGAACCGGCCGCCACGGTCGAGGTGCTGGCCGACAGCGTCTTGCCGGGCTTCGTGCTGCAGATCGAATCGGCGGTGTTCAAAGAGGGCAACAAGTGGCGCTTTTCGGATGGCACCAATAGCTGGCATGCCGAAATTGCCGATGCCGGCTTCCTGGCCCGCATCGAATCCGGCGAAGAACGTTTCGGCAAGGGCGATGTGCTGATCGCCGACGTGCAGCGCATTCAGACCGTCGCCGACGGCAAGTTGGCGACCGAGCATCGCATCGTCCGCGTCGTCGAACATCGCGTGCCCCTGCAGCGCCCGCTGCTCTAAGCCCCCCAGCCGAACCCCTTCCCCCTGACCGATCCGCGCGCGCGCGGCGAAACTTCGCCGCATGCCCGCATCCGCTCTCAAGCCGCTCCACATCTTCAAGCCCGGCCGCCACACGGCGATGTCGGGCGCGACCCTCGAATTCTCCGCGAGCGACCTTGCGGCGAGTGCGAATGCCTACGACCCGGCGAAGTTCGAAGCGCCGCTGGTGGTCGGCCATCCGCGCCTCGATGCGCCGGCCTATGGCTGGGTTCGTCGTCTGGCGGCGGGCGCCGCCGGCCTCGAGGCCGAACCGCACCAGGTCGATGCCGCCTTCGCCGCGCTGGTGAATGAGGGCCGCTTCAAGAAAATCTCCGCCAGCTTCTTCCTGCCGGACGCGCCGGGCAACCCGGCGCCGGGCGTCTTTTACCTGCGCCATGTCGGCTTCCTCGGCGCCGCCGCGCCGGCCGTCAAGGGCCTGCGCTCGCCCGAATTCTCGTCCGACGAGACCGGCATCGAAACCATCGAATTTTCCACCCCTCAACAGGAGGTCAATGTGACGCCAGAGGAAAAGGCCGCGCTGGAGGCCGAGAACGCCCAGCTGAAAGCCCAGCTCGCGGAATCGTCCGCGCGCGAACAGGCGCAGGCCGCCGCCGCCCGTCATGCTCGTCACGCCAGCTTCTGCGCCGCGCTGGTCACCGAGGGCCGCCTGGTTCCCGGCCTGGCGCCGGTGATCGTCGCCACGCTCGACTTCGTCGCCGGCCAGGAGCAGGTGGTCGAGTTCGCCGCCGGCGACGCCAAGAAGCCGCTGGCCGAGGCGCTGCAGGAGGCCCTCAAGGCCGCGCCCAAGCTGATCGAGTTCGCCGAGAAGTCGGCCGACAAGAGCGCCGAGCGCCATGCCGCCGGCGCCGACTTTGCAGCGCCGTACGGCGTCGAGGTCGATGCCGTCGCGCTCGACACCCACCGCAAGGCCACGGCCTACGCCGCGGCCAACAAGGTCGATTACCTCACGGCGGTTCACGCCATCCAGAAAGGAGCTTGATCCATGGGCATGCAATCCACCCCCGTTCTCACCCTGACGCTGACGCTGACCGGCAACGTCGGCGCGCACCGCCTGGTCACGCCCGCCGGCGTGCAGGCCGGCGCCGATGCCGTGGCGATCGGCGCGGCGCGCTCCGCCGGCGTCTCCGGCGAGCGGATTCCGGTCGATGTCAAGGGCACCGCCGTCGTCGAAACCGGCGCCGCGATTGCCGCCGGCGCCACGCTCAAGGCTGACGCTTCCGGGCGCGTCATCGCCTGGGCGACGGCCGGCGCCAAAGTCGGCTTCGCGCTGGAGGCGGCCACCGCCGCCGGCCAGTTCATCGAAGTCCTGCTGCTCGACAACGCCTGATAGGAGACTGAACCATGCCCCAAATGACCCCCGCCGGCGCCCGCGTCGTCGATCCGATCCTCTCCACCGTGGCGCAGGGCTTCAAGAATGCCGCCATGGTCGGCATGAGCCTGTTCCCCTACGTGCCCGTCGGCCAGCGCGGCGGCAGGATCCTCAGCTTCGGCCGGGAGGACTTCGCGCTCTACGCCACCGGCCGGGCGCCCGGCGCCAACACCAAGCGGATGCAGTTCGGCTATGCCGCCGGCAGCTACGCCCTGGAGCAGCACGCCCTCGAAGGCGTGGTGCCGCAGGAATTGCTGCAGGAGGCGCAGGCCGTGCCCGGCATCGATCTGGCGCGCGGCGCCGTGGCCAAGGTGCAGAACATCATCGCCCTGCGCCTGGAGAAGGCCCAGGCCGATCTGGCCACCAATGCCGCGCTCTACGGCGCCGGCAACAAGGTCACGCTCGCCGGCGCCAGCCAGTGGAACGACTACACCGGCACGTCCAACCCGGCCGCGAACATCGAGACCGCCAAGGAGGCCGTGCGCGCCGCCATCGGCAAGCGGCCCAACACCGTGGTGATGGGCGCGGCGGTGTTCGCCCGGCTGCGCCAGCACCCGACGATCCTGGACCGCATCAAGTACACCGGCCGCGATTCGGCGACGCCCGAGCTGCTCGCCAGCCTGTTCGGCGTGCAGGCCGTGCTGATCGGCGATGCGATCTTCGACAACAACGGCGCCTTCGCCGATGTCTGGGGCAAGTCGGTGGTCGTCGCGCATACCGAAGTCAGCGGCATCGCCGACATGGGGCAGCCGACCTTCGGCTACACCTATCGACTGGGCGGCTACCCGCTGGTCGAGACCCCTTACGAGGACCGCAACGCCAAATCGTGGATCTACCCGGTCACCGACGAGGTCAGCCCGGTCATCGCCGGCGCCTCGGCCGGCTACCTGATCTCGGCCGCGGTGGCCTGATCGTGGCGAAGGCGAAAAACACTCCCGTGGTCGCCGGCGACATGGTTTCGCTGGTGGCGGTCGAGCCGATCCGCATCGACGGCGTCGAGGTCGCGCCGGGCGAAGCCTTCGAGGCCGGGCCGGCCGATGCCGAGGCGCTGCTGGCCTCGGGCGCGGCCAAGGCGCCATGACCTACGCCACCCAGCCCGATCTCGAAACCCGTTTCGGCGCAGCGGAGCTCCTGCAGCTCGCCGACCGGGACGGCGACGGTCTGGCCGACCCCGGCGTGGTGGCCGGTGCGCTGGCCGAGGCGGCCGCCGAGATCGACGCCTACCTGGTCGGCCGCTATGCCCTGCCGCTGGCTTCGACGCCGCCGGTCCTGGTGCGGCTGGCCTGCGACCTCGCGCGCTACCGGCTGATGGCCGACAACCCGCTGGAGGAGGCGCGCAAGCGCTACGAAGATGCCCGGCGCCTGCTGGAAGCCCTCGCCGCCGGGCGGGTCGCCCTCGGCCCGCCGGCCGCCGCGCCGCCGACCGGCGGCGTCGCCGTGTCCGCGCCCGTCGTCGTGTTCAGCGGCAGCGAGGGGTTTTGATGCTCTCCCTCGAACCCCTGCTGCGCGCCCGGCTGGCGGAAATCGCCGGCCTCAAGGGCGTGCATGGCCTGGCCGATCTGGGCGCCGAAAAGGTCAGGCCGGCGCCGTGCGCCTATGTCGTCTATGACGGCGCGCGGGTGCTGGCGACCAGTGTCGACAGGGTCGAGGCCAGGCTCGCGGTGCGCTGGCTGGTGGTGCTGGCCGTCAAGGAGGTATCCGGCGCGGCGGATGGCCAGGCGGCGCGTACCGCCGCCCAGCCGCTGGTCGCCGCGATCCTCGGCCTGTTGATGGGCTGGCGCCCGGACCCGGCGCACATGGAGCTCAAGCTGGTCGAATGTCCGCGCCCCGATTTCCAGGGTGGCCTGCTCTGGCTGCCGCTCGTGTTTGAAACCGAACAAATCCTCAAAGGAGATGATCAATGACCCAGAAAACTTACATCGGCAAGGGTTCGATCTACGTCGACAATGGCTCGACCGGGCTGGTGCCGCTGGGCAACTGCTCGAAGCTGACGCTGTCCGTCGATGAAGAGACCAAGGAGATCCTCGACTACGAAAACGCCGGCGGCGGGCTGGTCAACAGCCTGTCGCGCGTGTCCGCCGTCAAGCTGGCAATCACCTGCCATAACTTCGAAGCGGACAATCTGGCCCTCGCCGTGCGCGGCGCGGCGACGCCGACAGTCTCGGTCGCCCCGATCCTCGACGAGGCTCTGACGGCGAGGAAGGGCGCGCTGTTGCCGACGGCGCGCCTCGTCAATCCGGCGGCGCCGGTCACGGTGACGGGGCCCGGCGGCACGCCGGTCTATGCGGCCGGCGCCGATTATGCGGTCAAGACCGGCGGCATCTTCATCCCGACGACCTCCGCCATCGCGAACGCGGCAGCCCTGCTGGTCGACTACACGCCGCTGGCCGACGATCTGCTGCAGGCGCTGACGGCCTCCGGACTCAACTATCGGCTGGTCTTCGACGGCCTGAACGAGGCGGACTCCGGCAAGCCGGCCTTCTACGATTTCTTCAAATGCGCCTTCGCGCCGTCCGGCTTCGATTTGATCGGCGACGACTTCGCCGGCTTCGAACTGGCGGCGACGGTGCTGAAGGACGCCAGCAAGGCGGGCCTCGGCGTGTCGCAATACTTCCGCGCGCGGATCGGCTAAGCGATGGCCGACGAATTCGAAGTCATCGCGCCGGCGGCGGAGCGGATCGTCTTCGCCGGCGCCGAGCGTTGCCTCGCGCCGCTGACCGTGGCGCAGATCCCGCGCGTGGCGCGCGCCATCAAGGCCATCGGGGTCGAGCGCCTGGGCGGCGCGCTGCAGGGCGATGCCGCCGCGCTGCTCGATCTGCTGGCCGAGCATGGCGGCGACTTGATCGATCTCGTCGCCGTGGCCGCCGGCATCGAGCGGGAAGCGGTCGAGCGGGCGTTGCCGGACGAGTTCGTCAGCCTGGCGGCGACGCTCGCGCGGGTGAATGCGGATTTTTTCGGGCAGCGCCTGTTGCCGGCGATCCAGGCGGCGATGCCGACGGGAGCGCCGGAACGTGGGGCTGGGCCGATGCCTTCCAGTGCCTGATGGCGCACGGTCACCGGCGCGCGGACATTCTCGGCTACACGCTGGCCCAGGTGCGCGCCTTCATGGGCGCGGCGGCGCGGCAGGCGCGGCAGGAGCAGATCGGCATGGCCGTCGCCCTGCGCATGGCGCAGGCGGACGGCAAGACATGGCGGGCCTGCCTCAAGGAGATGGGCGGCTGAAGAGCCAGCCGGCGAAGCGGGCCGCCCAGACGAGATAGGCGAGCGCCGCCGGCAGCAGCCACACCGGCGAAACCAGGAGGCCCAGCAAAGCGGCCAGAAAACCCAGCAGCGGCAACAGGACGATGGGCATGACGAAAAAAGACCTCGAACTCGCGTTACGCATCACCGCCAAGGATAACACCGGTAACGCGCTCGGCAAGACCCGCGCCGGGGTCGAGTCGATCAGCGACCAGTTGGCTGTCGCGAAGACGCAGCTGGTCGCGTTTGCCGCGTCGCTGGTCGGGTTGGGCCAGCTGCGCGCGCTGGTCGCGCTGACGGACGAGCTCCAGTCGGTCAATGCCCGGCTGAAACAGGCCACCGGCAACCTCAAGTCGTTCGCCGCGGCGCAGACCCTGGCCTATCGCGTCGCCGCCGAGACCGGCGCCGGATATAAAGCGGTGGCTGCGCTGTATAGCCGGTTGAGCCTGACCGCGAAGGATTACGGCCTGGCGCAGGACCGGATCGGCGCCGTGACCGTGGCCACGGCCAAGGCGCTGCAACTCTCCGGCGCCAGCGCGGCGGAATCGGCCGCGGTGATCCTCCAGTTGTCGCAGGCGCTGGGTTCCGGCGTGCTGCGCGGCGAGGAGTTCAATGCCATCATGGAAAACGGCGGCCGGCTGGCGAAGGCGCTGGCCGACGGCCTGGGCGTGCCGATCGGCCAGCTGCGCGCCCTGGCGGAACAGGGCGTTTTGAGCACCGAGCTGGTCGCGCGCGCGCTGGAGTCGCAGCGGGCGACGCTCGAAGCCGAAGCGGCGGCGATGCCGCGCACCATCGGTCAGGCGGTGTCCGGCGTCGGCGACGAATTCGGCCGGCTGGTCGACGCCATGAACCAGGCCTCCGGCGCGACCGCGACGATCGCCGGCGCCTTCGACGCGCTGGGCCGCCACCTGTCTGTCGTGCTCGGCGCCGGCGCCGTCGCCGCCGCCGGCGCGCTGACGGTGGCCATTAATCGCCTGGTGGCCGCGCTCGCGCAGGCGATCGCCGCGAAATTGAGCGCCGTCGCCGCCGAGCAGCGCCTCACCGCGGCCACCGTCGCCTCGACCGCCGCTGTTGCCGCGCGCGGGGCCGCGCTGCGGGGTCTGGCGGCGACGCTCGGCTTCCTGGGCGGGCCGATCGGCGCGATCACGACCCTGCTGACCGTCGGCGCGACGGCGTGGCTGATCTGGGGCGATCGGGCCGCCAGCGCAGCCGATCGTGCCAAGAATCGCCTGCAAGAGGTCGACGCGCTGCTCGACCGCGTCAAGCGCAAGCAAAAACATGGCGAGGGCGACGCCGGTCTGCTGAACGAAGAGGCTGAAGCGCTGGAATCCCGCATCTCGGCGCTGGCGCAAACGCGCGGCTCGGCCGGGGCAGAGGCGGAACTGAAAAAGGCGCGCGCCCGGCTGGCCGAGATTCTTGCGGCGCAAGACGCGCTGGCCGCGGATCAGCCCGGCGCGCCCAATGCCCTCAACCGCGAATTGATGCGGCGCCAGTGGGACGAATACATCAAGCAGTATCGCGGCAAGGGCGAGGAGCTGGCGGCGGCGCTGGCCGAGCTGCGACAGAAGGCCCAGGCGGCCGGCATCTCCGTCGCCGGCGACGAATTCAAGAAGGCCGAGGCGGCCCTGCGCGCGAAGTTTCGCGGGCAGGGCAAACCCTCTGCCCTGCCCGCCCTGCGCCAGGATCTCGACGAATCCTTCCGCCTGGTCAAGGATGCGCTCGACCGCGAATCGCGCGCGCTGGATCAGGCGCTCGAAGACCGGCGCATCGGCATCGCCGACTGGTATGCCGAGAAGGATCGCGTCGCCGAGGATGGGTTCGCCAGCGAACGCGCGCGCCTCGAACGCGAGCGGGCGGTCGTCAAGACCAAGGGCGAGGTCGCCAAGATCAATGCCGACCTGATTATCCTTGAGCGCGAGCGGGCCTCGGTCATCGGCAAGCTGGCCAGCGCCGCGGCGCAGAAGGAAAAAGACTACCGCGACGCCATCGAGGAGACGCGCGTGGCGCTGCTGCGCGCCCAGGGCAAGGGTCTCGCTGCCCAGCTCGCCGAGATCGAGGCGGCTTACCGGAATGCACAGCAAAAGTTCGCCGCCGACCCGAACGCGCTGTCGCTGGTCGAGCAACTGTTCGACGCGCAGACCGCGAAAGCCGAGCTACAGTTGGCGCGTAGCAATGTGGGTAAGAAAACAAAAACGCGCCCGAAGGCGCGTCGTCGCTATGCTATTGGCGGAGCGGACGGGACTCGAACCCGCGACCCCCGGCGTGACAGGCCGGTATTCTAACCGACTGAACTACCGCTCCGCGTCGGCCTTCGAAGAATCGAAGCCGCGCATTCTAACAGAATTCGCCGCTCCGCACAGCGATGCTTCGCGCAAGTCGGGGCCGGGGCGACGGCGGCTTCAGTCCCTCACCGGACGCTTGGCGAGTTTGCGCTGCAAGGTGCGCCGATGCATCCTGAGCGCACGCGCGGTGGCCGATATGTTGCCCTGGTGCTCGTGCAGGACGCGCTGGATGTGCTCCCATTCGAGCCGGCCGACCGAGAGCGGATCGTCGGGAACCTCGGCCACGGCCGTCACCGCACACCGATCCGGCGCGCCGAACGCGGCGACGATCGCATCGACTTCGATCGGCTTGGCGAAGTATTGCGTCGCGCCGCGCTTGATCGCCTCGACCGCGGTGGCGATGCTGGCGTAGCCGGTCAGTACCAGGATGCGGCAGCCCGGCGCGAGGTCGAGCAGCGGGCGGATCAGGGCGAGACCCGAACTGCTGCCGAGGTTGAGGTCGAGCACCACGGCTGCGGGCGGCTCGTCCCGCGCGAGCGCCAGCGCGGCAGCGGCGCCGGTGGCGC